>Ga0335085_10007106_pt1 | contig 17488 bp, 12 predicted proteins | sample Lox_Sample_45_FD_206712 | JGI IMG/M metagenome (GOLD analysis project Ga0335085, IMG submission 206712) | Soil microbial communities from Loxahatchee National Wildlife Refuge, Florida, United States - Lox_Sample_4.5 | ecosystem: Environmental > Terrestrial > Soil > Wetlands | place: USA...
TGTTTCTAGGGCGCGCAACCGCTTATGGCGTGGCCGCAGGGGGGCAAGCGGGCGCATCACGAGCACTAACGATCCTCTGTGACGAGATCGATCGCACCATGGCGCTCATGGGGCTGCGTACCCTGACCGAGATCGACCGCACGGTACTCTGGGAGCTCAGAAAGCCTAGCTCCGATTCGCCAGGATTTGCTTCATAAACGTTGCGCGGCCGAGAAATGACGCAAGGGGTCATGGATGGGCGGTCTACCTTGAGCACGTCGGAGGCGATCTACATGTCCGTACTTGTGAGGATACCCTCCACGACCTTCGCAAATCGACGCACCGTCGTGGAGGGCTGAACCGCAGCACCTATTTCACCAAAGGAACTCTGAGGCAAGTCGCGCTCCCTGGACCAGCGCTGAGAGCTTCGCCCACATGATGGTCGGGTGGACACGTCGCACAAACGGCCCCTGGGCGAAGCCACAGTCCGTACTTGCAATCACATTTTCTCGACCAACGAGACGCGCGAGTCTGGTGATCCGCTCCGCGACCAATTCCGGATGCTCAACGACATTGGTCGAATGGCTAACAACGCCAGGAAGGAGCACCTTCCCCTCAGGCAACTTCGCCTTTTCCCAGACTCTCCACTCGTGCTCGTGACGAGGATTCGCCATCTCGAGCGAGTAGCCACCAACTCTCACCCTGAGTACGAGGTCAACGATGTCCTTAAGAGGCCCGTCGGAGGCGTGAGGACCGTTCCAGCTGCCCCAGCAAACGTGATACCGGCTTCGTTCCGCGGGTATGTCCCGAAGCGCTCGGTTTAGCACCGTAACACGCAGTTCCGCCCACGCTCGGTAGTCTGCCAGCGTTCTCTTCTCTCAAGGCGTCAGCCACCGCAAGCAAGTAGTCTTCGTCAGTCCTGTAGTCTTCATCTATTCTGTCGGGCGCCACGCTACCTGGGGCTACGGCCGTCATAAAGATTTAGCCAGCCTTGTCCGACGCAGCCGCCTTTAGATCTTCGATATCTCGACGCAGTGCGGACTGACCTGTGTACTCGATGGGGCCGGTCACAGCCCAGCCCTTGAGCCTAGTGAAACCCTGCGTTGCGTCGTATTCCCTATAAAATTCCGGGAAGTCTCGATGATCCTTCCCGATACTGGCCGGTGGCATACCGTGATCACCTGATCGAGCGTCACGCTGTTCAAACCCGGTCATGCGCTCGAGAACATAGCGCGACCAACTGATCGTCTTGCCGAACTCACCGTCGTTGATGATGTCCAGGCCGGTAGCGATTTGGCGGTTTGCGACTTGGCTAACGGACCGACGAAGACAATTCTGGAAGCTGCGCTCCTCGAACGTCTTGCCCTCGTCCTGGAGTCGCAGGAATTCGACGAGGTCATCCGGTCGAACCAGGCTACCGACGTGAGTGGTCAGTATTCGATCATTCGACCTATTCATACAGCCTCCGTCTTCGGTCTTCGTTGCCGAATGCTAGCCATGGACCATGCCGCCGTGAAACTGGGGTCTGCGGCGATTCAGGTCTTGGCTTCAATCCCATGCTTGCATTTCCGCTCGTGTCTGCTTGGGCAAGCGTCGTCTTGCAACCCGTAAAACTCCGCAGTCGTGATTTGGAGAATTGAGCGGGCTCGAAACCCGCACTAACTATTGATATGCGAGCAGTACGTGCGAGCATCGATATTCGATCCACAGACCAGTATGCCGATGCGGCCCAGGGGTTGCAGCGGCTCGCGCAAACCGGTGAGGACGCCAGCAAGTGCGACCGCCCCTGCGGGCTCGACCGCCAACTTGGCTCTGTACATGAGAATCTTCATCGCGTCGCGTATCGATTCATCGTCGACTAGGATGATGCGCTCGACGTAGCGCTTGCAGATAGAGAATGTGTATGGTGTCGTCATCGGCGGAGCGAGTGAGTCAGCGATAGTAGAGACCGACTGAAGTGTCACTGGTCTGTCCTCCTGGAAGCTGCGAAACATCCCATTCGCGCCTATCGGTTCGACGCCGAACACTCGAGTGCTCGGTGCTAACTGCTTCATTGCACACGCGACTCCAGCCAGCAGCCCGCCGCCTCCGCATGCAATCACGACAGCGTCCATGGCACCACATTGTTCAAACCACTCTAAACCTAATGTCGCGGTTCCTGTAACGGGACCCGGTCCCTCGAACGGGTGCACGAAGTACCGACCTTCCTCAGCCTCAATCTGCTGCACTCTGGCGAACGCGCTCTTGCCATCTTCTGCGAATTCTATTTCTGCTCCAAAGCCCAGAGTTAGCTCGACACGCAGAGGATTCGCGGTCTTAAGCATGACCAGCTTCGCCGAAACACCTAGCGACATTGCCGCAAACGCGACCGCGACCGCATGATTTCCTGCACTCACCGCGGTAACTCCTTTCGCGCGCTGGTCTGCGGTTAACGCCATGATCCCGTTCAGTGCGGCCCTCGCTTTGAAAGTACCGGTGACCTGCATCAGCTCTAGTTTCAGAAGCGCATGGGAGCTGGACGTCCAGTTGGCATCGCATTCCCTTACCGGCATCTCGATTACGGGGGTTCGACGGATCGTGCGACTGAGGTTTGCATGAGCCGCTCGGATCTCCTCAATGGTTGGTGCGATCGCCATGGACATGAAATCCTCCGTTATCTGTGCGACTGCAGGGGTACGCCACCTCATTGCACGACGTTGCACTCTAGACGCGCACAAGGCGTGCACCTATTCGACCGTTAGCATTTACGTATGCCTTCGGAAGAACCCCGCGTATACTCCTAACTAAAGAACGCCCTGGCGCATACGATATGCAAGAGCGGCCGGGTCGAGTTAATAAATGCGGCGACTGCTTTGCAACGGACAGGTCTTCGATGGAGAGAATGCTCCTTGTGCTTCGTATTCCGTACTCATTGAAGATGACCGCATAGTAGAGGTCGCACCCGCGCAGACTTTTGAGGGATTCACCGATGAGCGCATAGACATCACGGGAGCAACGGTTCTCCCAGGGCTCATCGACTGCCACGTGCATCTATGCTTCGGCGGGGAAGCGAACCCTATATCGCTTCTGCGAGAGTTAAGATCTGCGGATTTTCCGCTGCGCGCTCTCGCGCACGCTCAGGCGACTCTACTCGGCGGGGTTACCACGGTACGTGACCTCGGTGGCCACGAATATGCCGAACTCGCGGTTCGCGATGCTATTCGCGCCGGGAGACATAGTGGGCCTACCATCCTATGTGCGGGCAAGATGATCTGCATCTCGGGCGGTCACGGATGGTTCGTTGGTATCGAGGCAGACGGCGCTGATGAGTGCACGAAGGCCGTACGAACCAACGTCAAGGCGGGTGCAGACGTCATCAAGTTCATGATCAGCGGGGGTGTCATGACTCCCGGCGTACATCCACTGGCATGTCATCAGAGCGAGGAGGAGACACGCGCCGTCGTTATTGAGGCGTCACGGCTGGGCAAGACCGTCGCCTGCCATGCGACGGGCGCGCCGGGTATTCTTCAGGCTGTGAAAGCGGGTGTCACGTCCATCGAGCATGGATTTCAGATCACGGATGAGATCATCTCTGTGATGCGCGCTCGCGGCACGGTACTCGTGCCGACGCTATCCGCAATGGCCTGCGCCAGCGCGGACAACGTCGAGCGCATGCCAGCGTACGTGCGGGAACGAGTCGATGAGTATCGTCAAATGCAATGGGAGTCAGTGCGACGCTATTACAGAGCCGGTGCCCGCATCGCCATGGGCACCGATGCGGGCACGCCGTTCAACCACCACGGAGCCAATGCGGGGGAGCTGAAGTACATGGTTGAGGTCGGCATGGAACCGCTCGATGTACTACGCGCCTCGACGAGCGTGGCGGCGGATTTGCTCCGCCTGCCTGATCACGGTCGAGTTCGAGCCGGTTGCGTCGCCGATCTGCTCATAATTGCAGGGGATCCGTTGAAAGACATCGGGTCTGTAAGTGATCCGCGCAATCACCGATTCGTCTTGAAGAAGGGGCGCATCGTGAGAGGGCCCAGCATGTTGCAGGCCCTACCATCCATAAACGCGCGCACTGCTTAGCCCATTAGTCCACCGTCTACCATCAGATTGGTAGCCGTGCAGTAACGACTTTGGTCCGAGGCAAAGAACAGAATTGCGTCGGCGATTTCCGCGGGCGAGGCCAGTCGCTTGAGCGGGATCGTGCTCTCGAACTGCTTTAGCATGCTGCGTGCCTTTTCCTCGCCGAAGATATCCTTAAGCGACGCTGTCATCGGCGTATCCACGCCGCCGGGGCTCACGCTATTGACCCGTATATTGGCTGTTGCAACTTCAGCCGCAGCGCTGCGCATCAAACCAACGACGGCATGCTTGCTCGTTACGTAGGGCGCGCGATTCGGTGCGCCAGCCCTGAAGCCAGCTGTTGAGGCGGTAATGACTATGCTACCGCCCCCGCTCTTGCGCATCTCCGGGATGACGTAGTGCAGCCCGAGCCATGTACCCCGAACATTCACCGCGATAACACGGTCGAAGTTCTCCACTGTGCTATCAGCAATGGATGTGAGCTCCCCCGCAATTCCGACATTCAGCACCGCCACATCGATGCGTCCAAATGTACTGACCGTCCTATTAACGTACCGTTCTGCCTCGCCCGCGACTGATACGTCCGCCGCGACGTAGATCGCATGCTCGGTCTTCAGGGTATTGCGCAACGTCTCCAGCACTTCCAGGTCTCTATCCACCAGTGCTACGCGTGCTCCATGAGAAAGGAACAGCTCTGCGGTAGCGCGGCCAATACCGCTTGCTGCGCCGGTAATGATTGCGATCTTGCCATTCAGTTGTCCCATGCGATTAACCTTCGGTCGAGCACTTACACAATGCGGTTGCTCAATCTGCCAATGCCGGCAATCTCGAATTCAATCACATCTCCCCGCTGTGGGAATCGCTGCAGTTCGACACCGGATCCCCCCCCAACGCAGCCCGACAGAAACACCTCTCCGGGATAGATTGTCTCTGAGCGACTCACGTAGGCGATCATGCGTTCAAAGGAGTGATACATGTTCCGAGCGTGTCCGCGTGACCATTCTTGCCCGTTGACCCGAACAATCATCTGCGCGTCCTCACGTCGAAACTCGTTCGTCGTTACAATGCAAGGACCCATGCATAGGCCGCCGTCGAAGTCCTTACCCTTCGCAGGTCCGAGCGGCGCCTGCATTTCAATAGCCTGCTCATCGCGAGCGCTAAGATCATTGCAGATCGTATAGCCGAAGATGTACGGACCCGCATTCTGTGCGGAGATATCCTTTCCCTGCCGTCCTATAACGCAAGCCAGCTCGAGTTCGAAATCGACAGTTCGTGAGTACTCGGGCCACTTCACCTCTACATCCGGACCCACAACCGAGAAGCGATTGCCCTTGTAGTAGAGCGGGCGCTCATAGAAGATTTTTGGAACCTTCACCGGTAGCTTCTTCGCCAGGTCGGCAAGCGCCTGTACCGGATCTGCAGAGCCTTCCGCGATCTTCCTAAGCATGACCTCCGAGCTCCGGATTACGTGCTCTTCAAACGTTGAGAAGCATCGTATCTGCTCTGGTCGTGGAAGTGGCGACGCAAGTATCGACTGCTCGACCGGTAGAATGTCAGCTGGATTGGGATTTCTTGCCAGGTCTTCGAGTTCAGCGAGCGCAGTGGAGCCGCCACGAATGAGCGAGAGCATGCTCGCGCACGTTCTACTTTGGGTCCCGCGTCTCTCCTGAGCACCCGTGGCGTCCAAAATCCCCTCAGCAAGCATTACCCCCACGCGCATTGCACTTGGAGTATCGCGCCGTGAAAAGGTAACTAGCCTCATGGTGAGGCCTCAGTCGCAATTTGCATCAGTTCAGCGGCTGCCGCGATCATGAACGGCGCGTCCGTCATTGACGTATTAGCTTGCATGGCAATCGAGCTACCAAGGTCTCTGAAGTAAAGGACGACGGACACGTAACCAGGAAACTCACCTGCATGGCCGTATGAGGTGCCCAGGGGCGTTTTCGCCACTCGGACTCCGAGGCCGTATCCTTCCCCGTCCGAAGGGGGCTCAATATATCCGGCGAGCAATTCATCGACGTATGGCTTTGCGAGGGCCTTTCCCTCGTACAGTGCTGTGCTCCAGCGCACCAGGTCCGTCACGTTCGAATACAGGCCACCTCCGGTCCACTCGGTCGCTGGACTAAAAAGCATTTCACCATTTCGGACGGTGGCCATTGGGAATCCGAGCGCGACAAGTTTGGCACTGGTATAGCCGTTCACGAGACCCGCCACCTTGCGTGTCGTTGCTGGATGGGTATGGTCCAACTTCAACGGGCGCAACAGACGGTGCTGGAGTTCGTCATAGTATTTGCATCGACAGGCCCGCTCGAGCGCCATCCCGGCCAGCAAGTATCCCGATTCAGAATAAGCAAATCCTCCATTGGCCGCGAAGAGAGGTGGCTCGTCGCGCAGCATGTCAACAAGTTTCTCTGGCGCAATCCGAAAATCAGCATCAAATGGCGATCGCCCGAACGCATCGCGGAGTGCCGCTGCGAACTTCGGGCTGGGTCGATGATCGCCCACCCCGCCACGGTGCATCAACAGCAGGCGAAGAGTTAATTGATGTGCGTTCTGCACGTGCTGGAACCATTCGTCCTTTCGAAACCAACGATCGATGCGTGCATCCAGATCGACCTTACCGGCATGCTCTAGGGCGAGGGCGGTGGCGGCAAAGAACTGCTTACCAATGCTGCCAACTGGCATAACGGCGTCGCCGGTCATCGGAATTTGCGAACTCATGTCCGTTACGCCCGACGCGAATGTCATTAGTGTCCCGTCGTGAACCAGTATTCCGAGCGTGATGCCGGGCAATGCGCCCCGCGTCCGCACGGCGTCGAGTGTTGCTTGTATACGCCGATCTGAGCTGGCACGCGCATTTGCACCGAGTAAGCTACACGTGACGAGCGCCAAGCCTACAAGCAGCGGCCCCAAACCGCGGATAGCGACCACGCGTTGATCTCAAAGTTCTGCTATGACGTCAGCCATCGCGTCATGTAGTCGAGCGAGTGCTTCGTCAATGTCCGCCTCGGTCATGGCGGTCGAAAGCACCAAGAAGCCGCGATGCGCGAAGAAGACTCCGTGGTTGAGTGAAGCCAGATGAAAGCGCTGCATCGTAGATTGATCGGTACGGGTCCAAGCAGTTTCTGGCGCGGACTCCATGAAGAAGATATTCAGGAGCGAGCCGAGCTGATTTACCGTCAGGGGCATGCCAAAGTGAGAGGCAGCGCTGTGAAGCCCCGCACGCAGACGGCCGGCCAGCTGTTCCATATACCCGATCTTTTCGGAGGTGAGGTCGTGCACCGTCACATAGCCCGCCGCTGCGGCGATGGGATTTCCGTTAAAGGTGCCCGAATGATAGACACGGAGGTTTTCCGGCTTAAAGAGCTCCATGAGGTCACGGTGTCCGCCCACGGCGCCCAGAGGCAGTCCGCCGCCAACGAACTTTCCGAACATAGTAAGGTCCGGAGTGACCCCGAGCACCTGCTGAAGGCCGCCAGTCGCCATGCGGAACGTTTGCACCTCGTCAAGCACGAGCAGCGCACCCGCCGCATGGGTTGCCTGAATGACCGCCCGAAGGAAATCCGGTTTCGCGCAAAGCACGCCCCCGGCGCCCAACATGGGTTCGAGAAAAACCCCCGCGATATCAGAGCCGTGTTGGTCGAGCTGTTCGCGAAAGCTGGCCACATCGTTGAATTTCGCAATCAGCGTGTATGGGCCGGTCCGGTTCAGGGACCCCAGCTGAAATTCATGAATACTGCCATGGTATCCGGAACGAGCCATTAGAAGCTTGCTTCGACCGGTAGCCGCTCGCACGATTTGCAGCGCAAGCGCTGCTGCTTCACTGCCGGAGTTGGTGAAGCGTACTGCGTCAACTGAGGCAACCCGACCAACAATCTCTTCAGCCAGTTGCACCTGATCGAGGTTGTTCGCTGACCATGCCAATCCCTTGCTAACGCGATCGCTAATGACACGGACCGCCGGTTCATAGGCGTGGCCGTGAATGAGTGAAGTGTAATTGTTAATGAGATCGATGTACTCGTTGCCATCCACGTCCCATATTCGGCACCCGCGGCCGTGCGTCATCGTTACGGGATACGGAAACCAATGGGCGGTCTGGCGTGACGTGCCGCCTGCCAAAGCGCCGAGCGTCCGTTGGTAGTAGCCCGCCGAAAGGGGGGTGCGCGCCGAGTACTGGCGACGCACCGCCGAGTCAAGGCCTGTTTCATCTACTGAAAGTAAGGCTGTAGTGTCGGAAAGGTCGCCGGTCATCGGACATCCACGGTAATTGCGGTCTACCGGCGAAGCCTATTACGGGAGAACGATTTATTATGGCTGGCGAAGAACCCGCAGACCTCTATGAACTTGTCGCGGGGTCACTCCGTAGCGACGCTTGAACGCCAGTGAAAAGTTGCTCGGATATTCGTACCCGGTTGCGAGCGCCGCTTCGGTTACCGACGCGCCCCGATTCTTTAGCATCTCCGCTGCGACTTCGAATCGCCGATCCTGTACAAACTCGAAGATCGTAACGCCGAAGAGGGCTTTGAACCCGCACTTGAGCTTTTGCTGGTTGAGTCCCACTCGCCGCGCTAGGTCACAAATACGTGGCGGATCCGCATAAGACTTGTAAAGCAAAGCATGCACAAAATGCAGGCACTCGATGTCGTGGGCCCGAAGGCGGATGCGTGCACGACTTGGTCGGTTGCCGTCGTCTACAAGTTCATGCAACGCGCTCGACACAATTTCGATGGCTTTGCTCTCGAGAAAGAGGCGTCTTAGGCTCCCCAACAATGGAGTAGAGATAACCTCTGCAACCGCCCGTGCCATCGTAGGCGATACCGGTAAGCTCTCAAAAAGGAATGTGCCGCGGAGGTCGCGCGCGAAGTTACGTAACGCTAGCGGCAAACGATCGACGCATTCCGGTATACGATCGCGGATGAACTCCGGTCGCAGGTAGACGATGAGACCGGAAGCGGCCGCACCAGGCTCTACCCAATCTCCCTTTACGACGCCCTCCGGGTGCAGGTGCACGTGGCACCAACGCGTGCTGAGATCGATTTGTCCCACATTCTCGAACAGCAGTGATTGACGGCCGGATGTGTAGACCTCGATCTTGAGCCAATCTTCGCCGGGACATCGCATCCCGGTCGAAATGTCGATGCGGGCACTCACAACCCGCGCACAGAGATCATCAGACACGTGAATGAAGTCCGAATATCCCTCGCCGATATCGGCTCCGAAGAGGTCACGCGCGTCGCTGCAATAAACGCGTAAGCCTGTGCCACGGGGGTACGGCTGGTGTGCCGTAGAGAAGACCTGCGGTGAATGCATGGTCGATCGCAAGAGCTCGTGGTCCACGGCGCGACAGGCAATCGGCCATTGCGGCATGGGCAAGGAGGGCGCGCGGAAGACGGCCTTCGCCATCCTGGAGCACCTGCGTTAAATACTACCGACCTTATACACCGCGCCTAGTGTGGTTGCCCAATTTTCTGCATGTGTCGTTCAGGCATCGCCACCCTTTCGCATAGGGAAGACTTCCGGGATCATAAGTTGGAGGCTCCCCAGACTGCTTAGCCTGCCACGCTCGCTAAAGGCTACACAGCCGAGACTAATACGCGGGAATCGTGTGTAACAAAGACCTGCACCCATACGCCACGCAGTCTGACGCGCCTTACGCCTGGTACGTGCTCGGAGTATTGACGCTTATCTACACGATCTCCTTTGTCGATCGTCAGCTCCTCACACTCCTATTTGCGCCAATCAAGCACGACCTCCACCTCTCGGACACGCAGGTGAGTCTCATCACTGGATTCGCCTTTGCAATATTTTATGCGTTGTTGGGCGTTCCGATCGCCACCATCGCCGATCGACATAACCGCGTAGGCCTCATTGCGGCCGGAATGATGCTATGGAGCCTAATGACTACGGCCTGCGGGTTCGTTCGGACCTTCGGACAATTCTTCCTGGCGCGTGTGGGCGTTGGGATCGGCGAAACGGTTCTCTCGCCCTCTGCCTACTCCCTCATCGCCGACTACTTTCCTGCACAGAAGCTCTCTAGGGCTCTGAGCGTATACACACTCGCCATCTACGCCGGAATGGGCGCGGCGCTTGTTTTGGGCAGCGCTGTGGTAACCACTGTCATGCATCTTCCTCCGGTGTCGTTGCCGACGGTGGGTACGATCCACCCGTGGCAGCTAGCGCTGATGCTGGTCGGTACGCCAGGGATCATTCTCGTTGCAATCCTGTTTACTATTCGCGAACCCCGCCTTCGAGCGGGCATACCTGGCATTCGTGGCCAGACAGCTTTGCCGGAGTCCTCGCTAGATCGATCCGCTCTCCGGTATCTGGTGCGCCGCTGGCGCGTGTACGCACCACACTTCGCAGGATTTTCGCTCCTCGGGATGCTCGGCAATGGCATCGTTGTATGGATACCGGAATTCTTCTCGCGCAGATATGGCTGGCCAACCAGCCGAACGGGAATGTATTTCGGCATTATTCTGATGATAAGCGGCGGGCCCGCTGTGCTCTTGGGTGGCTGGTACGCGGATCGCAAGCGTGCACGCGGTGTGTTGGACGCCCCGATTCGCGTCGCGATTACTGCCATCGTACCGCTTGGCATTTGTTCGGCGCTCATGCCGAACGCACCCACGCCGCAGCTTGCGTTGGCACTCTTGGCAGGCGTGATTTTCTGTTTCGGCGTACCTGGGGGGTTGGCGCCTGCATCTATCCAAATGATTACTCCCAGCCACCTGCGCGCGCGCGTCTCGGCCGTCTATCTGTTCTGCACAACCTTTATCGGAACGGGTCTGGGCCCCACCGTAGTAGCCCTACTTACCGACCGCATCTTTCGCGATGAAGGGTTTCTCGGGCGATCATTGACAACCGAGGCCATTGTAATCGCTCCGATTGGTCTCGGCCTTATGGTCGCCACGCTGAGGCCATTTAGGTTAGCGGTCACAACCGCAACGACAGGACAGATGGAAGCCGAATCACCGGACTCGAGCGACAAGGTTAGGGCGTCAGGTACTTAGAACTTGCGCGACACTGTAATTCCAACCGCCCGCGGCGCTATTGTTGTAATTCGGTCGGCATCCAGGGTAGCTGGATGCCAGAGATATGCCGAAACTATCGGATGCTGATTTGTAATATTACTCACGAACACGGAAGCGTCCCACTTAACGACTTTCGCGCCAACCCGTATGTTAAATAGGTTGTATGCATCCGAATACGCATTCTCCGTGCCTCGATCAGCAGGCACCTGTGAGCCTTGAGGCATTTTGTCGCGATATACATAGTCCAGTCTCGCGTACCAAGGCCAGGAAAAAAGGTTGAATCGGTAATTTCCGCTTGCAGTGGCAGCCCATTTCGCGACGAACGGAACTGGATCGCCAGCAGAGAATCCAGAGGTCGTTGACGTGTTGGTGTATTGAGCATCGGTGTACGCCACGTCGAGATCGAGCGTAAATCTCGGTGACACAAGGACAGTCGTTGCGAACTCCGCGCCATTGATTCGGACATCTCCAACGTTTGCAGTAACGGTAGTCCCGCAACTCAGCAACAGGATGGATTCCGGTTTGCGCGTCCAATTCGTATGGTAAGCCGAGCCAACGATTTGCAACGTACGATCGAGCAACAGCCCTTTACCTCCAACCTCATATGTCCAAAGCTCGTCGGAACCAAAGCCGGGTTCAGTCCCCAAGCCTCGCTCGATCAGCTCGGCGTCGCAGAGGCTGAGAATGGGGCCGGCAGCCTGTCCGGTGCGGAAACCCTTTGCGGCCTGAGCGTACACCAGACCATTGGGAGAGATGTCGTAAGACACATTGATCTTTGGAGTCACGGGCTCATCCGTGCGCTCACCTTCGGCGGGCGGATTGGCAAACGGCCCTTGCCCGGGTTGCTCCGTAAACTCGCTCTTGAGATAGGACTTGCGAAAACCGAGAGTTAGATTCAATGGCTGCCATGGCCGCCAGTACCCCTCAGCAAATATCGCCTCCTCCTTGTCGCGAACCTCGCTGACTTGATCAAAGAATAGGAAGCTTTCATCCGGTAGACCGGCCGTATGCTGGTGCTCAGAGAGTTTACTGTCGAAGTAAAATCCCCCCAGTACGAACCCGGCCCGGCCAGTTTCGCTCTCGTATCGAAGTCGGAGCTCCTGGCTGAAATTCTTCGTCGTCTCATCCGTGTGGTTGAGGATGGGGACCAAGGCTGCCAGAGGGGGAATTGCATTTGGGAGCGCGACTGAATAATCCTCGTGCGCCAAGCGATCGCGATCGAAATAGGTAGTAACAGAGACGAGGTGAAAACTCCCGATTTTTCCGTTGATCGAGAGAGTCGGAACATAGAATGTGTCGGAGCCATTCTCTGGCTGAGTATTGTCCATATAAGGATAGCCGAGTGCGCTGTTGTAGGTGTTGTAGGCGCCAAAAGTAATGCGCTGATACAACACGGCCAACTGGGCCGACCAGTTCTCGGCCGGCACAAGCAGAAATGCCGCACGCCCAGCCTCGGTGTTCTGATCGTTCTGATTCTTGTTAATGACTGATTGCGTCGCTAGATCGTACTGATCAATGTAGCCACCATCATGGCGATATAGACCGCTGAGGCTCGCACCAAATACGCCTTCCACAGGAGCAACGCTTCCGGCGAAAGCCACTTCACCACCGAAGGTGTCCGAATCTAGGTAGGAACCCTCCGCGCGAACGGATCCTTGCGCGCCATGCAATGTCGGCTTATCCATGACGTACTTGATTGCGCCACCCATAGCGCTGCCACCATAGAGCGTTCCTTGTGGTCCCATCAATACTTCTACGTGGTCCACATCGAGCAACCTGACCTCCGGTGATCCACCAGAGGCTGTTCCTTCGTAACCAAACTGGCTCTGAATTGGAGCATCATCCACATAGATGGCAACGGTCGGAGAACCGACGAAGGAACTTACGCCGCGCAAGACGGGCCGTACCCCTCCATTGCCGGAATCTTGAAGCGTTAGTCCAGGGACGTGGTTAGCGAGGTCGTTAAAAGTGACGACACTCATCTGCTGCAGTTCATTCCCTCCTAGTGCGGTGACCGAAAGCGGTACTTTCAGCAGATTCTCGTTCTGCTTCTGTGCCGTCACTATGACTTCAGTCAGAGCTGATTGAGACGTAGACGTGTCGGCATCTGATGCCGTGCCCTGGGCACTCGAGATACGGGCAAGGGCGAGACTTAGGGCGAAAGACAGGATCGCACACCGTGCCGGTGTCATTGCACCCGCGATGAACGAACAACGAGACAAGTCTGAGCGAGGTTTGCCCTGCATCGAAGCCCCCCTAAGTCCCCCAATGAGCTACGTGTGTGTATACCGGTCGCTGAGTTGGAAGTCCTTTTGAGTCCTGATCATTTTCGAATGAGATTGGAAGAGTTCAGCCTCTCGTTTGGCAGGCACCGAAAACGGGCCTAACGGGGTGCTGATCTCCGGTTCGGCAGGGCGATTGGCTATCCACGGTTCGGGTGCCCGATCGCAGCTGGGGCAGCTGGACCGATCAAGAAGCGCTTGGCGCAAGTACGTATATGTCATTGATTATAGGCTATTGTACTCCCATCTCCATCGCCGAATTGCGGCGGTTGGTGCGCACGCAAGTGACTGGGTTCGGTCAGTCCATACGTGCTCTGGTCGCCCCAACAGTGCAATTCCTACGTGTCGACCTGGAAACGGCAGTAACGCCTTCAAATAGTGCCACCCCTCATGGGTGGCCCCAGTATTGGCCCAAAATCGAAGATTAGATCGGTTCCTATTTCAGGACATTCGAGCTGCGCCGCGCGATCGTGAGCGTGCCACCGGTCAGTGTGCTCATATTCATTTGCGCTGCTTGCCATAAGTAGGGGTAGAGCAGCTGCTCTATTATCCGATGGGTTCAAAGGTGGACGTAGCATGAAATTCGTCGCAGTGCTCGGACTTACGCTCTGCTTGGTAGCGACAGACGGTTACGCGCACGAAACGCAAGACATGGCAGAGATCCAGTTAACCTCAGCTCACTGGATGATCGCCATGCTCGATCGCGACGAGGCGACGCTTGCGGCGTTGCTGACAAACAATGCGACCGCGGATATGAATCTCGCTAACAACGAACACTTCACGTCGCCCCCGGCCTTTCTATCGTATCTGGTACAGACCCTGCGCGAGTTCCCCATCCAAAGAATCACTTGGGCGTCCGCATTCTATTCGCCAGCCAATGGCGGGGTTGACGTTGGGCCCATCGTCACGACACAAGGTGAAGGAACGTCCGTGCTGTTTGCCTGGCGTCTCGCTCTGGTGAAAGCGAAAGACGGATGGAGGATTAATCACGTCATTGTTGATCTGAACAGTGTCCCGAGAAATCTACTTAACAAGCCGCGGCCCGAACAATACCGCAGCTTTCCAATCGCCGTTGACGTTCGCGACACAGCTAGCGGTCGAGCACTGGCAAGTAGGGTCCGTATAACCGACGCCAACGGTATGTACTGGCCACCGAGAGGGCATCGCGATGATGTGCCGACAGGTTGGCGAGAAGATGTCGGGGGCGACGTCAAGGCGGGTGAGCAAACGTATGCGTATGTCGACCCCAAATTTGTCGTGGATTTGCCCGTCGGCCACTACAGACTCGATTTGAGTCACGGCATGGAATACGTGCCACGCAGTTTCGAGTTCGACGTCAAAGAGGGCTCCTCCCAGCGCGTTACGGTATCGATTGATCGGTGGATCAATATGAATTCTGAGGGCTGGTATTCTGGTGATACCCACGTTCATTTCGTCAGTCCCCACGCCGCCGCGAAAGAGGCACGTGCCGAGGGAGTCAACGTCGTAAACATATTGACCGCGAAATGGGGCAACTTAGTCACGAACGTTGAAGATTTCATTGGAATGCCCGACCGAGTCTCAACCAACACTAACATCGTATATGTCAACGAAGAGGCACGTCACGGATATCTCGGCCATACGGCTCTTCTTGGCTTGAAGCAACTCGTCTTTCCCTTGAGCTGGGGCTCATTGCCGCTAACTGGTGTACCAGGAGGGATCGATTATCCGGCAATGGCCGCGCTTGCCGACGAAGCGCACCGGCAAGGTGGGTTTGTATCTTGGGCGCACTTTCCAAATCCGCGCGGTGAAGTTGCCGTCGATATAGCACTGAACAAAGTGGATTCCGTTGATCTTCTGACCTGGGGAGACCCTCTGCAACGTAAGGCTGGCCAGATGTCCAGGGTAGATGCGTGGTATGGCTTTCTCAACTGTGGCTTCCGTTTGCCGGTAGCCGCCGGCACGGACAAGATGTTCAACACGCAAATCATCGGAACCCCTCGGGTGTATGTCGAAGTAGCTGGTGCACTGACGTATGAGCAGTGGCTGAACGGAATCCGCCATGGCGGGACCTTCGTCACAACAGGTCCGATGCTGTTTCTGAAAGTAGACAACAAGGACATCGGTGCAACGCTGCAACGCGCGCGAAATTCACTAGTGAATGTAGTCGCGGAGGTGCGCTCGAGATTGCCGATTCGAGAACTTCAAATCGTTATGAATGGGACGGTAATCTCGGCCGTCAGTAACGATCACAACCAAGAGAAATTGCTCCTTCGGACCCGAGTGCAGATAGCTAGAAGCTCTTGGATTGCAGCACGGGTGCTTTCGGACGCGAAATTGCCATACCAGACCGTCTACTTGGATCGCGCCGAGGACATTCCCGTATTCGCGCATACGAGCCCGATTTACGTCGACGTTCCGGGGAGCACAAGAACTTCCGCGGTCGACGCCAAGCACTTTGTGGAATGGATTGATCAAGGCACGGATTGGATCAAGACGCAGGCGAACTTTTCGAACGACGACGAGCGCCGTGAAATGATTATGCTATTTGAGCGGGCACGAAACGTATTCGCCGATCAAACGCAGTGAAATGACTAGCAGTCTAACTTGCATTGACACGTCCCTGCGTAGCGCTACGGTCCCTTTCAAATCATCAGATCCTAAATGGGCCACAATATAAAGTCTGGCGCTGGTGTAGCGGAGCCTCCTGCCAGGGTATACGCGCGGGGATTGCTCATTCGCGCCATGTTTAGTGCATGTCTTTAGCTGTGACCGTTATACGCTCGCCCTACGCCCTCTACGACACAGCCCCACCCCCGGGCGTGCCGGTACTCGACATCGACCCATTCTCAAAGGCGTACTTCGACGATCCGTATCCGGCGCAGGAACAGATGCGGGAGTCGGGTCCCTTTTTCTGGCTATCGAGGTACGGCGTTGGCGGCGTGGCGCGCTACGAACTCGTGCGCGAAGTGCTCACGGATTGGAAGACGTTCTGCTCCGCCCGCGGCATCGGCATGGAGGACTTTGCCCGGCACGGCCGCTTTCGGCTTCGCAGCCTCATCCTCGAGGCCGACCCTCCCGAACATGATATCTCCCGGCAGGTGCTGGCGCGCGCGCTGTCACCTTCCGTTCTTGGGGGCCTGAGAGAACGCTTCGAGGCGCAGGCAACCACCTTGGTCGAGAAGCTGATCGAGCGACGCACCTTCGATGCGGTTGCCGATCTTGCACAAGCGTACACGCTGAGTATCTTTCCGGATGCGATCGGCATGGGAGTGGAGGGTAGAGAGAAGCTGTTGCCGCATGCGGATGCACTCTTTAATTCATTTGGACCCCGCAATGAGTTCTTCGAAGCATCTCGCGCAAAAGCCAACTTCGCCTGGATCGAAGAGCAGGGACGCCGCGAAAATCTCCGGTCTGACGGCATCGGCATGCTCGTCCACGAGGCGGCCGACCGCGGTGAGATTAGCGCCGAGGCGGCCGCCATGCTCGTACGCGCGCTGTTGCAAGCGGGCCTCGATACGAGTGTCAACTCCATCGCCGCAGCGTTACACGCACTCGCCACGTTTCCCAGTGAGTGGGCCAAACTGCGCGCGGATCCGAATCTTGCCCGGAACGCGTTCGATGAGGCGATTCGCTTCGAGTCGCCAGCGCAGACTTTCTTTCGCACAGCCACGAAACCCGCCGTGCTGGGCGGCGCGCCAGTTGAGGAGGGAGCGAAGGTGCTGGTGGTCCTGTCAGCCGCCAACCGCGATCCCCGCAAATGGACAGAGCCGGATCGGTATGTGATAACTCGGCGGCAGCTCGGACACGTAGGATTCGGGGCCGGTATACACGCCTGCGTCGGACAGGTGCTTGCCAAGCTGGAAGGCGAGGTCCTGCTCTCCTCACTCGCCCGGCACGTAAAGACGATCAATCTGGCCGGCGAGCCGCTACGTCATTACAACAATACGATCAGGGGTTGGGCAACTATGCCCATGACCATTGTTGCGACATGAGTTGAGAGCCAGGTGCGGTTGAGAGCACCCTCTACGAATCACCGCAACCTCAAATGAACTAGCGACCGCGTCGCGGCACGCCTTCACCAGGACTCGCGCAGAGACCCTTCTGCCCGGCCTGCGGCCGGTCAGACTGCGTTGCGGCTTTGCCGTA
>Ga0335085_10007107_pt1 | contig 17486 bp, 15 predicted proteins | sample Lox_Sample_45_FD_206712 | JGI IMG/M metagenome (GOLD analysis project Ga0335085, IMG submission 206712) | Soil microbial communities from Loxahatchee National Wildlife Refuge, Florida, United States - Lox_Sample_4.5 | ecosystem: Environmental > Terrestrial > Soil > Wetlands | place: USA...
AGGAAGCTGGAGAGAAGCAGAAGCCGAGTCCCGCCGAAGGCGGCGAAAAGCACTAAGCCACGTAACGGGTGAGAGCCTGACCGGTGTAGGACTTCTTCACTCTTGCCAGTTGCTCGGGTGTGCCTTGGCCGACAATGCGGCCGCCGTCTTCTCCGCCTTCGGGGCCTAGGTCGATGATCCAGTCGGCGTTTCGGATGACGTCGAGGTTGTGTTCGATGATGATGATGGAATTGCCCAGGTCGGTGAGGCGGTGAAGAACCGAAAGCAGCTTGCCGACGTCGTCAAAGTGCAGGCCGGTGGTGGGTTCGTCCAACAGGTAGAGCGTGCGGCCAGTCTGGCGCTTGCTCAGTTCGCGGGCGAGTTTGATGCGCTGAGCCTCGCCGCCGGAGAGCGTCACTGCAGATTGACCGAGATGAATGTAACCCAGGCCGACATCGACCAGCGTTTGCAGTTTCTGCCGGACCAGCGGGATGTTTTCCAGCACCGGCAGCGCGTCTGAAACAGGGCTCTCCAGTAGGTCGGCAATCGAGCAGCCGTTGTATTTCACCGCCAGAGTCTCCTGGTTATAGCGGCGGCCGCCGCACACTTCGCAGACCACGTACACATCCGGCAGAAAATTCATCTCGATGCGCCGCTGGCCCTCGCCCTGGCAGGCTTCGCAGCGGCCGCCGGCCACGTTGAAGGAAAAGCGGCCCGGTTTGTAGCCGCGCTCGCGCGATTCGGGCAGCATGGCGTAAAAGTCGCGAATCTGTCCGAAAACTCCGGTGTAGGTTGCGGGGTTGGAGCGCGGAGTCCGCCCGATCGGAGATTGGTCGATGCGGATGACCTTATCGACGTTTTCGACCCCGGAGATCGCTTTGTGCGCGCCAGGTTCTTCGCGGGAGCGATACAGCTTTCTGGCAAGAGCGCGATAAAGAATGTCATTCACCAGGGTGGATTTGCCGGAACCGGAAACTCCGGTGACTACGGTCATCACCCCCAGCGGGAAGGTTACATCGAGGTTCTTCAGATTGTTTTCTTTCGCCCCCAGGATGGTGATGGCGGCTCCGTTGGTGCGCCGCCGCTCGCTGCGCATATCGATGTGCGCGCGGCCGGAAATGTAGGCGCCGGTGAGCGATTGCGGCGCTTTCTCGATCTGTTGCGGCGTTCCCTGCGCCACCAACTCGCCGCCATGGCGGCCCGCGCCGGGGCCTAGATCGATAACGTAGTCAGCGCGGCGGATGGTGTCTTCGTCATGTTCCACCACGAGAACGGTGTTGCCCAACTCGCGGAGTTCTTCCAGGGCCTTGAGCAGGCGGTCATTGTCGCGATGATGCAGACCGATGGAGGGCTCGTCGAGCACGTACAGCACTCCCCGAAGTTTGGAGCCGATCTGCGTGGCCAGGCGGATGCGCTGGCCTTCGCCGCCGGAAAGCGTGGCTGCGGAACGTTCCAGCGAGATGTAGCCCAGGCCGACCGCATTCAGGAACTGCAGGCGCTCCACAATCTCGTGCACGATCCGGCCGGCAATCAGCGCCTCGCGCGCCGTCAGCTTGATGCTCTTCGCGGTCTCCAGAGAGCGGGAAACCGGCAGCGCGGTAAAGTCGGCAATGGAGAAGCCATTGACCTGTACCGCCAGGCTCTCCGGCCGGAGGCGTTTGCCGTGGCACGCCGGGCATTCCGTCGCCGACATGTAGTCCAGCAGCCAGTCGCGATATCCTTCCGAGGGCGAATCGTCCATCGCCTGCTTCAGATATCCCAGGATTCCGCGAAAGCCGGTTTTGCTCTTGCCATTCTTGCTGGACTCGCCGTAGAGCAGCAGGTTCTGAGTTTTCTCGGGAAATTTTTCGAACGGGGTGGCCAGGTCGATGCCGTGCGCGGCTGCGGTGATCTGCAGCATGCGGATCAGGTTCTGTGACGCCGATCCCGGCCCCAGGCCGCCGTCCAGCAAAGGCTTCGACCAATCGGTGATGACCTTCCCCGGATCGAAGTCATACTTGTTCCCCAATCCGTGGCACTCCGGGCATGCGCCGTACATGCTGTTGAACGAAAACGAGCGCGGTTCCAGTTGGGGCACATTGATGCCGCAATCGGGGCAAGCCAGCCGCTCCGAGTAGAGCTGTTCTTCGCCCCCGACAACCGAAACCTGCACCAGCCCGCCAGCCAGCTTCATCGCCAAGGCCACGGAAAGCTCCAGCCGGTGCTCAATTCCCGGCTTCACCAGCAGGCGGTCCACCACCACTTCGATAGTGTGGTTCTTGCGCTTGTCGAGTTGGAGGTCGTCTTCCAGGCTTACCAGTTCGCCGTCCACCCGAGCCCGAGTGAAGCCATGCTGCACCAGCTTCTCCATTTCCTTCTTGAACTCGCCCTTGCGCCCGCGAACGATGGGAGAAAGGATCATCACCCGGTCTTCGGGGGTCAGGGCCATCACTCGCTGCACAATCTGTTCGGCCGACTGGCGGGTGATCGCCTGGCCGCACTTGGGGCAATGCGGAATTCCCACAGAGGAGAACAGGAGGCGAAGATAATCATAGATCTCTGTAATGGTTCCGACCGTCGAGCGGGGGCTCCGGCTGGTGGTTTTCTGCTCGATCGAGATAGAAGGGCTCAACCCGTCGATCGAATCCACGTCCGGCCGTTCCATCTGGTCCAAAAACTGCCGGGCGTAGGCCGAAAGCGTCTCCACATAGCGGCGCTGGCCCTCGGCGTAAATCGTGTCGAATGCTAGAGATGACTTGCCTGAGCCGCTCAGGCCGGTGATCACGGTGAGGGTATTACGCGGGATCTCCACATTGATGTTTTTGAGGTTGTGCTGGCGCGCCCCCCGCACCGAAATCTTGGTGATCGCCATGAACCTAGCAGTCGTGTCCTTCCGTCAGAATTTGCGGGCCTTCCGTAATATGGACGGGGCCACAGAAATCCCCGAAAGTGGGAAGGTACACTTCGACTCATGTATCTTAGTGGTCAACAACGAAGGGCGTCAACGCAGGTAAATTAGGGCTTCTTTCGCCCCGTGAGGCGGGAAACCGCCGGCGGCCAGGCGGAGTCTAAAGGGGCAGGTCGGATTCAGGAAGGCGGGATTCAGTGAACGGGCTTTTTGTCGCATTCATATTAACTTTAACGGTTTCGCTGGCGACGGCGCTGGGCATCACGGCGGCGTACGCTGCAGTCAATGGCATTCTGTATGTGTTCTCGCAGCAGGCTCGTCCGCCCAGGCCATCTGCTCCGGTGATGGCAACCGGAAGCAGTCCCGCCGGCGGCGACTGACTGCTGAGGGTCTCACCCCGTTCCTCGGGAAGCCCGCTTCTGGGATCAAAGCTTTCTCCCACCATACACCGCGAAGTTGTAGTACTTCCAAATCACATCGACGTCAGTGAAGCCGATTTCCGCCAGCCACGCCAGCTGATCCGTCAACTTTGCGGGGCGATCTTCGGCCTCGTGCTTGGGAATCCACCTGGCATCGATTTCTTCTCCAGATAGGTTGCGCAGCATGAAGGCGCGCCATTGCCGCATGTACACTGCCTGAAGAAAATCGCTGGAACCCAGAACCACATCGGCGTTGTAAAATACGCCGCCCGCGCTCAGGCTCGCATAAATCTGGCGGTACAAGCGGCGCTTGTCGTTGTTTGTCGCCAGGTGATGCAGGGCGAGCGATGAGACGACCGCGTCGTAGCTGCCCTCAAACTCGAACCTGCCGAAATCAGCCGTCCGATAGTTCACCTGCGGATAGCCTTCCAGCTTGATTCGCGCCATCGCCAACATGTTTTCCGCCAGGTCCAGGCAAGTAAGCTGCGCGTTCGAGAAACTGCTTAGGACAGCCTTTGCCACTGTGCCGGTGCCGCAACCCAGGTCCATGACACGCGCCGACGCCGAACCCTCGAACGGAATGGCAGCCACAAGCGCCTCCACGATCTGCGGGTAGTGGGGGATCAGGGTCAGGATGATGCGATCAAACTCTCGCGCTTCATCCTCGAAAGGCTTCTTGATCGCGTCCATATGCGGGGAAAGCGTAGCTGGCAAGAAGGCCCTCAGCAGTTATTGCACAAAATTCTTCCGGCGCGGCAGGTATTTAACCGGAAGGAGCGAAGGGCTAACGGAGGGAGACGGCGGCCAAGAGCGCCGCTTCCGACAAACGCCGCCCCGGGGATGAACCGGCGCTGCATCGCGGGCCAGGCGGCGCATTGAGGTTAGGCGTTGAGGTTCAGCCCGCTGACATTTGACTGCGTCGCCAAGTTCGTAGAAGCAGTTGCGGAAAACTGCAGGAAATCCTGTTGCAAGGTGGAGTAGGCCTGCTGGGCCGCGCTGAGGTTGCCGGATTGCAGGCTCTGGCCGAGTTCAGCGAACAGGGAAGCCGCGTCGCTGGTTTGCGGTGAACTGCTGGTGGTGGGGTCCTGGAGAGTGCCGCCCACGCGATGGTGGTGATGGCCGTGGCCATGCAGCGACGAGGCTTGCTGAACATCCTGCTGCACTTGGGAAAAGTCCTGCTGGGCTGCGCCGAGGTTGCCGGACCGTAAGTCCTGCCCCAGTTGATTGAAGGCTTGAGCCACCGAGTTGGTGCCACCGGATTGATTGGGTGACAGGCTCTGGGCCAACGTCGAATAGTCAGTTTGTGCCGCCGTGAGATTGCCCGAGGAAAGATCCTGGCCCAGTTGCCGGAACTCGCTGGGAACTTGCTTGGGTCCGTTGCTTTGGCCAAGCTGGTATAGCGCGCTGATCACACTGGAAATGCCTGCGACTGACATGCTCACCTCGCGGGTGAAGGACGCCAGATTGAGAAGCAAGCGGCCTGCCAACACACGACGCTTGCGGAGAGTTACCTATCTTGTTGAAGAAGGACGCTCTCCGCTTTCCGGAGGGCGGTTTTGTGCGAGGAGATGGACCTAGCTGGGCAACACTTGCCTATCCTTTGCCGGGTAACCGTTGCCGAGGGGAAGCTAGCAAGATGCCGGGAGGAGGGTGATCATGGGAACACAACTAGCGCAGAGTTCAGAATCGGGCGCACATGGTGCGCCCGGTCTTTAAAGATGAGGACAACACTTGCTTACTTAGGCAGCTTTTTTGGCAGCTTTGGCGCGGACTCGCTCCCAGCGTGCTCTCTGGGCAGCAGCAATCTTCTTGCGGGCGGCCAGTGACAAACGGCGCTTCACGCGTACTCCGCCGCCGCTTCCGGCGGCCTTGCCTAACGCCTGAATCGCCTGCGTCAACTGCTGAAGTTGGGCCGTAACCCGCGCCCGCTCCTGCTTCAATTGCTGCAGTACTGCACTTAGTTCAGCCATGTGGTTTCTCTCGAAAGGGGAAGTTAACTTCGTTACTTACTGAGAATACCTGATTTGCGCGAGAAATCATAGAAAGAGTAACTCGGAACCTTCGGCGCTTGTGCAACTGAGGTGGCATGCCGGTTCGCTTTCCGGGGTTGGGAGAAGATCCAACACTCCGCTTGCCGGGGAGCATTTTCCCCGGCGCGAGTCGTGCTCGGGGAGCCCGGATTCGGCGAACGCATCCCTGCATACGCCAACAGCCACGCCGAGGAATATGGCGGAGAGAGTGGAATTCGAAATCAGCTTATAACGTAGTTTCAATAACATAGAGAACACGGCGGGCACCGTGAAAGCGATGGAAGGCAGTGGTAAGCAGTGCTAACGAATCACAAACGGATCACGGCTCCGTGATCACTTGAAGAGGCTCCGCTCGGGATGGCCTAACGTCGGAGTCAAAGTTGATTCAGAGACTCCCTACCAATTCGAGTTTCGGAGCACCTGGAGAAAGAAGTGCTCGAACGTCCCGCATTGGGGGTTGGCCGAAGAAGCGGCTGTATTCACGATTGAATTGCGTTGCGCTTTCGTAGCCGACCTCAAAGGCTGCACTGGCGGCATCCAGACCATTGTTCAGCATCAGGCTCCGCGCTGATTGAAGCCGTATTTGTTTTTGATACTGCAGCGGACTCATCGCGGTCAGCATACGGAAATGGTGATGCAGCGTGGATACGCCCATGCTCGAAAGCTTTGCGAGTTCCTCTACGCGCAGGGTCTTGGAATAATTCGCAGCAATCCACGCAATCGCTTTCGCCGTCCGGTGGCTTCGATCTCCGAGTGTTGCTACTCCGCGCAAGCGCGCTCCCACGCGTCCCCGCAAAACGCGATAGATGATCTCGCGCTGAATCAGGCCGCTCAGAAAAGGAATGTCCTGAGGATTATCCAACAGATCCACCAGGCGGCAGCATGCGTTCAGGAATTCCGGCGTGGTCTCGCCGATTGACATAGCGGGACTGTCCGATGGAGCTTCTGCAACATGAATTTCCTCACGGCTGAGCAACTCCCGCACCATAGACATGTCGAACTTGATTGACAGTGCGAGACACGGAAGCTCCGCGGTCGCCTCGGCCACCCAGCTCACGATCGGCAAATCGACCGCAGTCACGACGAAGCGCGACTCGTCATAGATAAAGCTGGTCCGGCCGAGGTTCACCCGCTTGCTCCCTTGTGCGACTACGATGACTCCCGGATGGTAGGTCATCCGGCATGGCGGAGTAGGCGCAGTCCGCTGGTGGAGGCTGACGCCAGGAATCTCCGTTGTCCGATTCTCTTCGGTGCCCAAGAAGGAGGCAACCTTACGCGCGAGTTCTGCCTGCGACCCTCGGGCTTGGTTCGCTTTCAGATTGGCCTTTTCGTTTGTGTTGTTCATGTTCACGATCTCTACCGTCCATATTAAAGATAGCCGCGTGTCTCCAGCAAAGCCATTGGTTTTTCGCCTGACGAGAGGAATAGGCAATAAGAAGGCAGGATCGGGCTACCAGTTGACGGCCCTTTACCCATAAATTCGAGGATGCAAGGGAAACAAAATGAAGCCCCTGGAGAGAGCCATGAAAACCTTAACCCTAATTGTGGGTCTGTTTCTATTAACGATGATTGCGCAATCGTCCTACGCGCAGCAGTCGCCACAGCCGCCAACGGAAACGATTAAAACTGCCGCAAGTCATACACCCGAGCAACAAGAAGTCATCAACCTCTCAAACATGAAATGGGATTGGATGGCGGACAAGAAGGTTGATTCCTTAGAGACACTATTTGATGACAAAGCCATGTTCACTCACATGGGAGGGACATGGGGAAAAACCCAGGAACTAGCTACCATTAAAAGTGGTGGCATCTGGTACAAAAAAGCCGCAGTTTACGCAGTTGACGCTCGCATATTTGGTGACACGGCCATCCTGCTAGAGGACATTGATTTGCAAGCAGCAGTCGGTGAGCACGAAGTCACCAATCCTTTTATGGTGACCGAGGTGTATATCAAGGAAAACGGCAAGTGGAAGCTCGCCCAACTCACGTTCTCGCATCTGCTTAGGCCAGTCAAAATGAATAGCAATAAGAATTAGCCACAAACATCGAAAGAGAATCTGCGACGAAATTGGGCGCTCGTGGAGTTTGTGAAGAGATGGGCCGTGCGGGAACAAGCAGAACGCTGAGCGACGGCGATCTTAAAGAAAAAGGAAAGAAATGGAGACAGTAACTCTGAATAACGGCGTCGTCATGCCGATTCTTGGATTTGGAGTCTTTCAAATCGCGGACCTCAGCGAATGCGAGAGAGCGGTAGTAGATGCGATCGACGTGGGATACCGATTGATCGACACCGCGGCTTCCTATGAGAACGAAGAGGCTGTAGGAAGAGCTATCCGGCGAAGTGGAGTTCCGCGCGAGCAATTGTTTATCACGACTAAGTTGTGGATCGCTGACACGGGCTATGAGAAGACGAAACAGGCCTTCCAGCGGTCAATGCAGCGTCTTCAGGTAGATTATTTGGACTTGTACCTGATTCACCAACCATATGGCGACGTTTATGGCTCATGGCACGCTATGCAGGAGCTCTACCGCGAAGGCGTCATCAAAGCCATCGGCGTGAGCAACTTTCATTCCGACCGCGTGATGGATTTCGTCATGCATCAGAAAGAACCCCCAGCGGTAAACCAGGTGGAGACGCATCCCTTCCATCAACAGGTCGCCACTCAACAGTTCCTGCAAGAGAACAAGATCCAGATCGAGTCTTGGGGCCCATTCGCCGAAGGAAAAAACAATATCTTCCACAATGAAGTGCTCGGCGGGATCGCAAAGAAGCACGGGAAAACCATAGCGCAGGTGATCTTGCGTTGGCTCATTCAGAGAGGTGTCGTCGTTATTCCAAAGTCGGTCCGAAAAGAGCGAATGGCCGAGAACTTCAATGTATTTGGTTTTGCACTCGATGCTCAAGACATGAGCACCATCAAGTCGCTGGATACGGCAGCCAGTCTGTTCTTCGATCATCGCGACCCTGCGATGGTGAAGTTTCTCAGCCGGGCAATTCGTCGTACCTAAGTGCAAATGGCTACGCACATATTGAGCGTCGATTCAAGAGCGACAATCTTCTTGATCCGAGACTAAGGCTCGGTTCGGAAAGAAATTCAGTTTCTGTAGCGTCGGCAAACCGGAAATTGCTGATTCCCTATCAGTCTATTTTGCCTTGACGGATCGCACCTGGGCCTTGCAAAACTGCATGTCACTCATTCCAAAGAGGAAGACAGGCAATGAGAGTGGGCCTGATAAATATACGTAACGTCTTCATTTTAAATAATATGGCGGAGAGAGTGGGATTCGAACCCACGTTACCCTTTCGAGTAAACACGCTTTCCAAGCGTGCGCCTTCAGCCACTCGGCCATCTCTCCCGCGGCTGTTTGTGATGGGAAGCGCACTGCGACTGGCGCCGCAACTCCCGCTTTGAGTATAGGGCCGCAGCCGGCGGCGGGCAAATCAGTGTGGCGCGGGCCCTCGTCCGTCCCGCCAGTGGGTTGTCATCATTTCAAAAGATAAGCAGCCACTACCCCTTCGACTGCCCTGGCCCGATATGTTCTTAAGTTCAGTTAAGATCGAAATATTTGGCGGGACGGAGCGCCCGCGCCGTACCTCTACTTATCGTTGGCGTCGCCTTCGATCTGCTGCGCCAGGTAATTCTCGATGCCGATTTCTTTGATTACGTTGAGCTGGCCCTCAAGCCAGTCGATGTGGTGTTCCTCATCGCTCAGGATCTTGCTGAGCAACTCGCGCGAGCCATTGTCGCCCACTTTGACGCAGGTTTCGATACCGGAATTCAGGCGCTTTACCGCGTCATACTCCAGGTTCAGGTCGTTGGTGAGTTGCGCCTTCACGTTCTGCCCGATATTGATCTTGAAATAGTCGGACATGTTGGGCGTGCCGTCGAGATACAAGATGCGCTCCATCAGGATCTCGGCGTGCTGCATTTCCTCGATCGACTCTTTGCGGGCCAGTTTTCCCAGCTTGTAATAGCCCCAGTTGTTGCACATCTCGGCGTGCAGGAAGTACTGGTTGATGGCGGTCAGCTCCGCTTTCAAAACCTCGCTGAGCACGGCAATGACTTTAGCGTCGCCCTTCACGGTTTGCCTCGCAATTGTGGATTAGCCAGCTAAGAAATATATCACCGAGCGAAGCCAAGGAACGTGGCCCCGGCGCAGAAACTAGATTTTCTCGGTTGAGTTGGGTGGATTCACGATCACCACTGAGCTGCTGCCTGCTCCAGCACCAGCTGCTGCTGCGGCGGCGGCTACGGCAGGCGTGCCGTTTCCGGAGGCCGGGGCTGGGGGCGCGGCGGCGGCCAGTGTGGCCCGGCCGACGCCTTCCACGCGGTTATTGAGGCAATAAAGCGCCAGTTCCAGGCGGTCGGCAACGCCAAGCTTGTCGTAGACCTTACGCAGATAGTTTTTCACCACCTGCTCGGTGGTCCCCACGCGCGAGGCGATTTCCTTGTTCTTCATCCCCTGGGTTACACAGGAGACGATGAGCGACTCCTTGGGCGTCAACTGCACCTTGGAGCGCGAACCCGCGGGCCGCGTGCCCTGGGTGCGATACGCTTCCATCACCCAGTGGATGCCTCGGGCGTCCAGCCACGGCTCGCCCGTGGCCACCTTGCGAATGCAGTCCAGCAGTAGCTCAGGCTCGATCTCGCGCGATACGATGCCGTGCGCTCCGCGCCGGAACAATTCCAGCGTCAGCTCCTCATTCGCTTCGGCGGTTAGCACAACCAGCCGCAGCGACGGGCTCTGACGCAAAAGTTCAGAAACCGCTTCGACGGGATTTTCCGCCAGCGCAGCTTCAAAAATTAGGATGTCGCCGGAGAACTTCTTGGCGGCGGCCATGGTCTGGGAGATGGTTTCGGCCTGGCCGATGACGCGGATATCGTCTTCGACGGCGAAGATCTTGCGCAGCCCGGCGCGGAAGATCGCCTGCGTATCCGCGACGATCACGCGGATGAACTGCTCCTCATCGCCGCCTTCCCGCGGCCGTCCGATATCTCCCACACTCACCGGAGCACTCACGATCAGTCTCCTGCGGTTTTACCCGCGTTCAAATCGATACTCGTCGATCACTACACCCACGCCGCGCCGGCCTTCTTCTTCAAAGCTGCGGGCCACCCGGCCGCGGCAGTCGATCTGCACGTCGGCCTGCGATCCCAGAATGCTGCCCGGCAGCGAGATGGTGAAGTTCACCGGCGAGCCTACAGGCATTTCTGAGTCCAGTTGGAAGAGCACCCCGTTGGAGGAAATGTTGGTCGTTTCGGTATGACTTTCCCCTCCCAGTGACTTCACTGCCACCGGAAGTTTGATAGGAAAGCGAGCCGCGCTTTGCAAGTCTGTGTAATGCCTCGAGCCAGTGCTGGCCATTGCTTCCGACACGGGTGCACCTCCTTCCTGGGGCTTGGGTGGCGCACTCGTATGCTCGTGGCCGCCAGGTGGTTGAATTTGCGCCATCAAGGCCGAAGCTTACACCCCGGAATCAGCAGTGCAAAGTTACCGAAGTCATGGAGGAAATAGGAACTAAAGTCTTTCGGATCATGGGATTGCAGACGAAAGACGTGCGACTTTCAGATGCCCGGCAGGGAGCCTCCAGGCAGGCAGAAGACGCAGTTCTCGGCGCCCCTCGGCGGATGTTCTCCGCGGCCTCGGCGATTTAGGGCTTTGGTTTCAGCCGATGGAGGCAGAAACCTTAGACGCCGAGGACGCAAAGAAAGGCCGCCGAGACCACTGAGAAAGGCGGCGGCTCGGATGCGGGCCTCTTTCCCTCTAAAACTTCGTCACTTCTGTAAAGTTGAACTCCCGCACCTTCATGGCCGGCACCACCATGTCGAAGGACTCTTCGCCGCTGGCGCGGACCGGGGTCCCCATCTCCTCGACATTGGAGAACATGTGGACCAGGCTTTCGTTGAAGCGGAAGTTGCGCACTCCGTAACGGACCTCACCATTCTCGACGTAGAAAGTTCCGTCGCGGGTCATGCCGGTGAGGATTTTTTCGTAAGGATCGACTTCGCGGATATACCACAGCCGGGTCACTAGAATCCCACGCTCGGTGCCGGCAATCATCTGTTGCAGCGACTTCGGCTCGGCTGGGGGCTCGAACACGATGTGGAGAGGCGCTTCCCCCATCTCATTGGGCAGCGCAAAGCCATGGCCGGTCGGCTGGATGGGACCGACCTTGTCTTTATACTCCGACTTTTTCATCTTCTCCGCGGTCGCTCGCGCATAAACCAGTTGCCTGACCACGCCATTCTCCACCAACTGCACGCGCTGCCTCCGCACGCCTTCCCCGTCAAAGATCGATCCCGACTGCAAGGGATGATTGGCGTCGTCCCAGATGTTGATGTTCTCGCCGAAGACTTGCGTGCCGACGCGGTTATTGAGAAACGATCGCTGATCGAGAATGGCCATGCCGCCGAAGTCCCAGAACATAAAGCCGGCCATGTCCAGCACCGCGGCAGGTTCCAGGATTACGGTGTACTTCCCCGCAGGGATTTCCCGAGGTTGGGCGGAATCCGCCGCTTTCTTGGCGGCAAGTTCCGCCAGCGCGACGGCATCGAGATTCGCGACGTTGGGCGAGTTGGCTTTCTGCCAGCCCGAGGAATCGCCGGCCAGCATCGTCACAGAGATTTCAGACGAGGTGAGGGTATGCCAGTCCGAGAGCCCGCGGGAGTTGAAAATGCCCTCCGACGCTTCGGCACTGGAGTAAATGCCAGCGACTGTGAGCTTATGCCGCTCGGCGATACCCACAATCTTCTTGACCGATTCAGCCCGAAGCTCGGGAGTGATCGCGGCCGTCTGCTCGAAATAACGGGACGGCACAACCTGTGTGGCGCCCTCGCCCCCGTCTTTCGGCATCGGCAGCAAGTCAGGATCAACCTGCTGTACCTTAGCCAGGCCCTCCGAGGCCTGCACCACGCGCCGCAGACTCTCATCATCGAACTTATTGGTAGTCGCCCGCGCCGTCCTCCCGCCAAACACCGTCCGCACCGAGACGCTGGAGTTTTCCTCCTCGACGTTCTGGTGAATAGTGTTGTTGGCAAAGCGAGTAAGGGCGGAATGCCCGCTGTAGATCAGCGCCTCGACCTCGTCAGCCGACGAGAGCTTGCAGATCTTGCTGAAGACGCTTGCGGCTTGGGCTTGGTCTAGCATTTAGCACTTGGCATTTAGCACTTAGCCATATGGCGCTCGGAGTCGACCTTTAAGATCAGCGCGGTGAGCATCCTGCGCACTTCTGCCAGGCATTTTGCCAATTCTTGATAGTTCCCGTTTGTTAGAAACTCGAGGTCACGAGCCAGCAGCAAGTGATAATCGAGTTCGCTTGCAGATCCTGAAGCGATTTGCAGAAAACGATGAAACTCTCCGTTACCTCGTCTTCCGCATCCTTCCGCAATGTTGGCGGCAACAGAAGCACTGCAGCGGCGAATCTGACTCGTCAACCCGTACATTTCTTGTCGTGGAAATCCAGCCGTTGCTCTGTATATGTCCAGAGTCACCCGATGTGCCTTCTCCCACACTTGCAGATCCCTAAAATCTTTCATGTCGGCACTCCTTCAAATGGCTAAATGCCAAGTGCTAAGTGCCAAATGCTACCGCCCACAACCCATTCCTGTCTGTGACAACATCACATGCTTCGATACGCGCTTCCCACTTTGACACCTCTAAACCTCGCCGGGCTGGCCCCATGTCCTGTTCCCATTACCTGCTGCGGCTGGCCTTTGCCGCAATTCGGGGTGCCCCACAGCGTCCACTCGTCGCGCGAACAGATGGCGTCCATCGAATTCCAGAACTCCGTCGTGATTCCCGAGTACGACGGATTCTTCAGCATGCGCGTTTTCTTGCCGTGCTTGATCTCCCAGCCTATTTCGCAGCCGAACTGGAAGTTGTAGCGCTTGTCGTCGATCGACCAGGAGCGGTTGGTGTCCATCAGAATGCCGTCGTCGGTATCGGAGATCAGCTGCTCCAGCGTCAGGGGTTTTTCTCCCGGCAAAATACTGACGTTGGTCATGCGGATCATCGGCAACCGGTTCCAGCCTTCGGCGCGCACCGTCCCTCCCGAGCGCTCCAGGCCTACCAGATGGGCCGTCTCGCGCGAGCTGAGATATCCGGTAAACAGTCCGTTGCTGATGATTGGAGTACACTGCGCAGGCACGCCTTCGTCGTCGAACGCGAAGGTGCCGAGGCCGGGGCCGTGCTCCTGGCGCGCGTCGGCAACGATGTTGACCAAGTCGCTGCCGTAGCGCAGAGTGCGAAGCTTGTCCAATGTCAGAAAGGAAGTGCCGGCAAAATTCGCTTCCATGCCGAGCACGCGATCCAGTTCAATCGGGTGGCCGACCGATTCGTGGATCTGCAAACCCAACTGCGCGCTTTCTAAAATTATGGTGAACCGGCCCTCGGGGCACTGGTCCGCCTTCAGCAGAGCCACCGCCTCCTCGCCGACGCGGCGCGCATTTTCCGGCAGTTTGAGTTCTTCAATCAGTTCATAGCCCTTGTTCTGCCATTGCCCACCGTAAGACGTGGGATACGACCGCTTTTGAATCTCGCTGCCGGCGAACGCCATCGCGGTACAGCCAACACCAGTGGTGTACTTTGTCTGGTGGATGTTCGCTCCTTCGGAAGAAACGAACCACTGCTCCTCGCGGCGAAAATTCATATTGGTTTCCGCCAGCGTGACTCCGCTTACCGCGCGCATCTCGGAATCGACCTTGAGAAGCAGGTCCAGGTTTTGCTCCACGGAAATGCTGAAAGGATCGATCTTGTAGGGCGTAGCCCATTCGCCGGTCACTGCCTCTTCCGGCGCCATTCGGACATCCTGCTGCTTTACCCGCGCCGAAGCCTTGGCAATTTCCACAGCCCGCGCCGCCGTGGCCTCAACCGCAAGGCGACTCAGATCGTCGGAAGCGGCAAAGCCCCAGGCGCCATCCGCGAGGACGCGAATGCCGATGCCCCGTGACTCGGAGTCGGAAACCTGCCCGACCCTTCCATTTTTAGTAGAAAGCGCGCGGCTCCGGTCATCCACGATGCGCGCATCACAATAGGAAGCGCCGCGCTGCGCGGCAACGTTCAAGGCCCAAAAGGCATCTGTCATAAGCAACCTAGAAATCTATCACAGAGGGACTTTGCGCCACCCCTGGACGCGGCGGAATGATTACGGACTGGTTACTTAGGTGCAATGCTGGCCTCCCAAATCGAAACTTTCCCCGTCCATTTGTGTTAGATGGTTTAACTAGCTCCCATTTCGACCCGTATGCACGACCGCTATCCTAGAAGGAGTCCGGCAACTTCCAGCCGCGCCATTGCCATGAACAAAGTGTTTCTGCTGTTGGGATTGGGTTTACTTTCCTTTACGATCGCCTGCGGCTCGAGCGGCGGGGGCAATAACAACAGTTTTGGCGGCGGCAATAACTCCAACAGCAAACTCAGTGGGCAGTATGCCTATCAGTTGAGCGGAATCGACCTCAGCACCGGCAGTTTCTTTCGCGAAGCCGGCGTGTTCACTGCGGATGGCAACGGCAACATCACCGCCGGTACCGACGACTTTGCCGAAGGCACCAGCGTCTCCCTGGCCGTCACCACCACTGGAACCTATTCCATCAGCAGCGACGGAACCGGGAGCGGCGTCTTCAACTTCGCCAACGGCAGCAGTCTGACTTTTGCTTTTACCGTGGTGGATTCTTCTCAAATTGATCTGATCGAAGTGGACGGCCTGGCAACCGCAGGCGGAACTGCCAGGTTGCAAACTGCGTCGGCGTTTTCGGCTCCCCCGAGCGGCACATTTGCCTTCCGCCTTCACACCTTTGGAACCACTGCCGACTCATCCGTGGGTGCGGTGGGAGCATTCACGGTTGCGAACGGAACCATCACGGGAAACGAGGATGTGGAGCGGACCGGTACGCTGAGTTCGCTGCCCCTAAGCGGCTCGTTTAACTTTCCCGATGCCACCAGTGGACGGGGGACGGGCACGTTCGATGACGGGGTGGCTACCACGCCCTTTGCCTACTACATGATCGACAGTAGTACGGTACTGTTGTTCTCCACCAACGCGGGAACAAACGGACTGGGCCAGGTTGAAAAGCAGACTGCGACCAGCTTTAATACCGCCTCTCTTTCCGGGGGTTATGCCTTCGGCAGCCGCGGGGACACCGCCACAGTGGACGCGGTCCGTACCGTCGGCAGCTTCACTGCGGACGGCAGCGGGAACATCTCCGCCGGCGCCCTGGATTCTGTGCAGGACGGAACCTCCTCGACCAACGTGACTTTAACGGGCTCCGGCAGCTACACCATGGCGTCGAATGGCCGCGCCGCAGTGACCTTGCCGGCAAGCACCGGGACCATTCAGGAGATTTATTGGATGGTCAGCCCCTCGCGTGCCTTCTTCCTGGTGGATGATTCCACCAAGGTGGAAGATGGGACGGCAGATTTGCAGTCAGGCTCCTTCTCGAACTCCTCGGTGAACGGAACGTATGTCTTTCTGAATGATGGATACACCTTGTCCACCTCGGATACCTTTGACCGTGTCGGCACTTTGACCGCCGACGGGAGTGGCACGCTGGTGGTGAACTATGCTGTGAACGTTACGGGATCGGCGTCCACAGTTACTCTGAACGGAAGCTACAGCGTCGCCTCGAATGGGCGAATGACCGGTTCCGTCAACAGCCTCTCCAACAACCTGGTGTTCTATCTGGTTTCGGGAAACCAGGCATATATCCTGCAAAATGATAGCGGCGCCGAGATCGATGGCAGCATGCTGAAACAGCAGTAGTGTGCGCGGTCCTGGGAACTATTCGCAACGCAGTGCAGTCATAGGATCGACTGCGAGCGCCCTGAGCGCCGGCACCAGGCACGCCAACACAGCCACCGCAATTACCAGCACGGAGACTCCTACCACAAGCAGGGGATCGTGGGTGCCATTTTCCACCCAGCGCGTAATGACCGTTCCCAGGCCCAGGCTAAGGGCTACGCCGCCTAGCAGTCCCAGGCCCACGCTGGTTCCCGCGGAGATGGCCACAATCCGCAGCACATGCAGGCGCTGCGCCCCCAGCGCCATGCGGATGCCGAACTCGCTGGTGCGCTGCAGCACGCTGTAAGAGACCACGCTGTACAGGCCCACACCGGCCAGAGTTAGGGCCAGTGCCGAGAAGGAAGTGAAGAGAATCGAAACCAGCCGTGCCCTCGCCCATTCCGATTCGCGCGTGATCCAGGTCTCCAGGTCGCTGGCCTGGGAGTCAACCTGCTGGTCGGGATTGAACGCGGCAATCTCCTTGCGGATGCTCAGCAGCATCGCCATCGGGTCGCCCTGGGTGCGCACCAGCACCTGGGTTCCCATCCACATATTGACGCTGTAGGGCAGATAGATTCCCGGAAGGATGGGCTTGTCCATGCCGTCATCCAGCGCGTCGCCGGTGACGCCTATGATCTGCAGCCAGCCGTCGGCTCCCGCCGCTGCCAGACGATAGGGTGGCATGCTGGTAAGCCGCGCGAGGCGCACCGAGTGTCCAATGGCATCCTCCCCCGGGAAGTATCGATGCACAAAAGCCTGGTTGACGACGGCCAGCAGTCCGCCTCGGTTGATTTCGCTTTGCTGCCACAGTCGCCCCTCGACCAGGGGAATATGAAGTACGGGAAAGTACTCGCTGCTCACGAAGTTTACCCGCGCTTCCTGCTGCTCCGAGGCGTTCTTCCCCAGGATCTCGAAGGACTGCGGCCAGCCGTTGTCCGGAGGAGTCGCATTGGTGGAGATACCCGCCTGCACCACTCCTGGCATAGCGCCCACGCGATCGCGAAGCTGGGCGAAATAGGCGCTGCGTGCCGCCCATGTGGTCAGGGTATTTTCGTGAATGGGTATACCCACCGACATCACGTGATGCGGATCGTAGCCGAGCTGGCGGTGCATCACGCGGGTGAAGCCTTGAATGGCGGTGCCGGCGGCGGTGAGCAGCAGCAACGTGAGGGCAATCTGCCCCGCGATCAGCCCGGTGTGCACGCGCTTGCCGCGCACGCTGCCCGCCAGTTTGTGGGTTCCCGCCTGGATCACGTGGTTGATCTCTCGCCGCGCCGAATCCAGGGCGGGGAAAACACCGAAGACAACTCCGGACAGCACCCCGAGGCCGACGCTGAAGAGCAGGACAGGAATGTTGACGCGAAACTCGGCTTCGTGGGGGAAGGAGTAGTCGG
>Ga0335085_10007108_pt1 | contig 17485 bp, 9 predicted proteins | sample Lox_Sample_45_FD_206712 | JGI IMG/M metagenome (GOLD analysis project Ga0335085, IMG submission 206712) | Soil microbial communities from Loxahatchee National Wildlife Refuge, Florida, United States - Lox_Sample_4.5 | ecosystem: Environmental > Terrestrial > Soil > Wetlands | place: USA: Florida...
GAGTCGAGCAGGAACGGGTTGCGGCCGGCGGCGCGCAGCACCGGATCGTAGCGGATCAGCGGCCAGTAGCCGGTAGCCACGGCGCGGTACTGCTGGTCCATCCCGTTACGCAGCGGCATCCCGTCCTTTTCGATGCCGTGGGCGATGCAGTGACTGTAGGCGAGCACGAGCGAGGTCCCATGGTAAGTCTCCGCCTCGCGCAGCGCCCGCAGCGTCTGCTGCGGGTCGGCGCCCATCGCCACCCGCGCCACGTAGACGTTGCCGTAGGCGATCGCCTGCAGCGCGAGGTCCTTCTTGGGCACCCTCTTCCCGGCCGCGGCGAACTTGGCCACCGCGCCCGGGGGCGTCGATTTCGATGCCTGCCCGCCGGTGTTGGAGTACACCTCGGTGTCCAGCACCAGCACGTTGACGTCACGGCCGCTGGACAGCACGTGATCGAGCCCGCCGGAGCCGATGTCGTAGGCCCAGCCATCGCCGCCGACGATCCACACGCTGCGGCGGACCAGGTTATCCACGACGCTCTTCAGGTCTGCCACGGCCGGGTTCGCCGGGTCCAGCTGCTCCAGGCGGCGCTTGAGCTCGGTGACGCGTTCCCGCTGGGCCGCGTACTCGGCCTCACGCCGCTGCGGGGCGGCCAGGATCGCCTCGGCCAGCTCCGGCCCGCCGGGGCCGAACGCGTCCTTGAGCTCGGCCAGCCGGCGGTGGGCCAGGCTGCGATGCTGGTCAGCGGCCAGCCGGAAGCCCAGCCCGAACTCGGCGTTGTCCTCGAACAGCGAGTTGGACCAGGCTGGCCCGCGCCCTGCCTTATCGGTGGTCCACGGAGTGGTCGGCAGGTTGCCGCCGTAGATCGACGAGCAGCCGGTTGCGTTGGCGATCATCAGCCGGTCGCCGAACAGCTGGGACACGAGCTTGAGGTACGGCGTCTCACCGCAGCCGGCGCATGCACCGGAAAACTCGAACAGCGGCTGCAGGAACTGCGCCCCGCGGACCGTGCCGAAGTCGACCCGTGACCGGTCGTTGACCGGGATCGTCTCGAAGAACGCGATATCGCGCCGCGCGCCCTCCACGAGCGGTTCACGGGCGCCGAGGTTGATCGCCCTCCGGCCCGGATCGCCGGGCGCCGATGCCGGGCAGGCCTCGACGCACAGCCCGCAGCCGGTGCAGTCTTCGGCGTAGACCTGCAGGGTGTACCGGGAGTCCGGCAAGCCCACCGCGTCCAGCGGCATGGCCGGGAACCCATCCGGCGCCCCGGCCAGCTGGCCGGCGTCGTAGAACTTGGAGCGGATCACGCTGTGCGGGCAGACGAAGCTGCAGTTGCCGCACTGAATGCACAGGTCCGGATCCCACGCGGCCACCTCGTCGGAGATGTTCCGCTTCTCGTACGCTGCCGTTCCTGTCGGGTAGGTGCCATCCACCGGGAGCGCGCTGACCGGCAGGGCATCACCACGCCCGGCCATCATCTGCGCGGTCACGGCGCGGACGAACTCCGGTGCGTGCGCCGGGACAACCGACGGCACGCCCCGGGTGGCCGTAACCCGTCCGGGAATCTCGGCCCGGTGCAGTGCCGCCAGGGTTGCGTCCACGGCGGCGTCGTTGCGGGCGACGACCTCGGGGCCGCGTCGGCTGTAAGTCTTGGCGATGGCGGCCTTGATCGCGCTGATCGCCTCGTCGCGCGGCATGACCCCGGAGATGGCGAAGAAGCAGGTCTGCAGGACGGTGTTCACCCGCCGGCCCAGCCCGGCGTCGCGGGAGACCTGGCCGGCGTCGATGGCGTAGAGGGTGATCTGCTTGGCCAGGATCTGCTCCTGGGCCTCCCGCGGCAGCGAGTCCCACACCTCGTCGGCTGGGCACGGGGTGTTGAGCAGGACGGTCGCGCCGGGCGCCGCGCGTTCCAGCACCTCGTGCCGGCCGATCATCCGCGCCTGATGGCAGCCGACGAAGCCGGCCTGGCCGATGAGGTAGGGGGCCTTGATCGGAGCTGGCCCGAACCGCAGGTGCGAGACCGTCTCCGAGCCTGACTTCTTCGAGTCGTAGACAAAATAGGCCTGGGCGTGCCGCGCCGGGTCGGCGCCGAGGATCTTGACGCTGTTCTTGTTCGCCCCCACCGTTCCATCCGCGCCCAGCCCGAAGAACACCGCTCGCACGGTCTCGGCCGGCTCGATGTCCAGCGCCGGGTCATACGGCAGGCTGGTGCCGGATATGTCGTCGGTGATGCCGATCGTGAACCGCGGCCGGGGCCGGTCCCGGCCGAGCTCGGCGAAGATCCCGGCCACCATGCCCGGGGTGAATTCCTTCGATGACAGCCCGTACCTGCCGCCGGTCACCAGCGGCATGATGGCGCGTTCTCCGGCTCCGTGCGCCTCCGCCAACGCCCCGAGCACGTCGAGGAACAGCGGCTCGCCCAGCGAGCCGGGCTCCTTGGTCCGGTCTACCACGGCCAGCCGGCCCGCGCTCGCCGGGATCGCGTCCAGCACCGCCGAGGCCGGGAACGGCCGGTACAGCCGGACCTGGACGACCCCGACCTTCTCACCGCGCGCGGCGAGGTAGGCGGCGGTCTCGGCCGCCGTCTGCCCGCCCGAGCCCATGACCACGATCACCCGCTCCGCCTCCGGGTCGCCGGTGTATTCCGCGAGGCGGTACTGACGGCCGGTCACCGCGGCGAAGGCGTCCATCGCGTCCGTGACCGCCCCGGGAACCCGCGCGTAGAACGGGTTGACGGTCTCCCTGGCCTGGAAGTACACGTCCGGGTTCTGCGCGGTGCCGCGGATGACCGGCCGGTCAGGGGACAGCGCCCGGCTGCGGTGCGCCCGGATCAGCTCCTGCGGCACCAGGGCCCGCAGGTCATCGTCGGAGAGCAGGTCGACGGTGTTCACCTCGTGCGAGGTGCGGAACCCGTCGAAGAAGTGCACGAACGGGATCCGCGTCGCCAGCGTGGCCGCCTGCGCCACCACGGCCAGGTCGTGCGCTTCCTGGACACTGGCCGAGGCCAGCAGCGCGAACCCGGTCTGGCGGACCGCCATCACGTCGGAATGGTCGCCGAAGATGGACAGGCCCTGCGCGGCCAGCGACCGGGCGGCCACCTGGAACACCGCGGGGGTCAGCTCCCCGGCGATCTTGTACATGTTCGGGATCATCAGCAGCAGGCCCTGGGACGCGGTGAACGTCGTGGTCAGTGCCCCGCTCTGCAGCGCGCCGTGCAGCGCGCCCGCGGCCCCGCCCTCGCTTTGCATCTCGACCACGGTCGGCACGCTGCCCCACGCGTTCGGCCGCCCCTGGCTGGACCATTCGTCGGCCAGCTCGGCCATCGGAGACGACGGCGTGATCGGATAGATGCAGCACACCTCGTTGAGCCGGTAGGCGGCCGAGGCCGCCGCCTCGTTGCCGTCGACGGTGACGCGCATCACGGTTCCACCCTGCTCGTCTCCTCGGGGATCATCTCGATGGCATCCACCGGGCACTGGTCGCGACAGATCGCACAGCCGGTGCAGCGGTCATAGTCGAACACATAGGCATATTCCGTCCCGTGCTCGTGGCCCGCGGGGCGGCTGGGGCGGATCTTGATGATCGCGTCCTCCGGGCAGGAGCCGAAGCAGCCGTCGCACTCGAAGCAGTTGCCGCACGACAGGCAGCGGCGAGCCTCGTAGACCGCCTGGTTCTCGGACAGGCCGCCGACCACCTCGGTGAAATCGGCGGTCCGCCCGCCGGGCTCGCGCTCGGGCTGGCGCCGGCGCTCGGCGTCGGAGAAGTACCACGGGTGCAGCCTGTCGAAGCTGGCCAGGTCGTTCTTGGCCGCATTGACGGCCTTATCACCCCGGAGGTAGGCGTCGATGAACCCGGCGGCCTTCTTTCCGTGCCCGACGCCGACCGTAACCGTCCGCTCGGACGGCACCATGTCCCCGCCGGCGAACACGCCGGGCCTGCCCGTCATCATCGACGGTGACACCACCACAGTCCCGTCCTGCTTGAATTCGACGTTGGGAACCCCCCTGAGGAACGCAGTGTCGGCATCCTGGCCCACCGCCATGATGATCGTGTCGGCGGCGAGTGTTTCCAGCCGCCCGGTCGGATGGGGCCGTCCCGCCTCATCCAGCTCCATGACCTCGACGGTCAGCTCCGGCCCATCGAACGCGGCGATGGTGCGAAGCCAGTTGATGCGCACGCCCTCGCGTTCGGCGTCAGTGGCCTCTTCCTCGTGCGCGGGCATCTGCGCCCGGGTCCGCCGGTAGACGATCATCGTGTCCTGCGCCCCCAGCCGCCGGGCGACCCGCGCCGCGTCCATCGCGGTGTTGCCGCCGCCGTACACCGCGACCCGGCGGCCGATCACCGGCCGCCCGCCGGCCGCGACGTCGCGCAGGAACGGCACCGCGTCGATGATCTTGCTCGCGTCCCTGGCCGGGATGTCCACGTGCTTGGACAGGTGCGCGCCGACCGCGACGAACACCGCGTCGAAGCGGCCCGCGGCCTGCTCGGCGGTCAGGTCGGTCACCCGGTGGCCGCAGGTCATCCGCACGCCCATCGCCGCGACCCTGGCCAGCTCGCCCGCCAGCACGTCCCGGGGCAGCCGGTAAGCGGGGATGCCGTAGCGCATCATCCCGCCCGGCTCTGAGCCGGCATCACGGATCTCGACCTCATGACCCCGGCGGGCCAGGTGGTAGGCCGCCGACAGGCCACTCGGGCCGGCTCCGATGACCAGGACCCGCTGACCCGTTCCGGTCGGCGGCGGGTCGAACCGCCACCCGCGTTCGAGCGCGAGGTCGCCGAGGAACCGCTCAACCGAATGGATTGAGACCGAACTGTCGAGCTCGGCCCGGTTACAGGAATCCTCACACGGGTGGTAACAGACCCGGCCGTGGATGGCCGGGAACGGGTTATCGGCGGTCAGCTGCCGCCAGGCCCGCTCGTGCTCGCCGGCCCGGGCACTGGCCAGATAGGCCTGGATGTTCTCCCCGGCCGGGCAGGCCCCGTTGCACGGCGGGAGCAGGTCGGCGTAGGCCGGCCTGCGGGTCCGTACCGGCCCGGCCAGCGCGGCACCATGCCGCAGATCCGGCAGCGGGGTCAGATCACGCGACGAGCGGCTCATTGGCATGGCCTCTCTCCTCGGATAGCGGGCATCAGATCAGTCTGTCCCCCCGCCGCGAGATCTGTTAGGGAAGAAGGTCCCGGACTGCAGCCCCGAACCGGTTTCCGGCCGTGGCGTATTCGGCCAGCAGGGGTACCGGTGCGAACGCCGGATCACCGGTGGCGGCGTGCATCGCATCCAGGACGCTGACGACGTTGGCGGCGCCGGCTTCGTCGAGCATCCGGAACGGCCCGCGAGGGTAGCCGCAGCCGAGCATCATCGCGGTGTCGATGTCGGCCGGGCTGGCGTAACCGTCCTGGAACATGCGGACCGCGTCGTTGAACTGCGCGTACGCGAGCGCTTCGATGAGGAAGCCCGGCCGGTCCCTGGAGATGACCGCGTTCAGCCCGATCCTGGCCGCGAGCGCGGCCGCCTTGGCGGCCGTGCCCGCCGCGGTCACGTCGGGCAGTACCAACTCGGCGAGCCCCGGCTTGCCGTCGCCCGCCTCGGTGAAGTGGACACCGACCACATCGGCCGGGTGGCCCGCGGCGAGGGCCGCGTCCAGGACCCGGTGTCTCGGGTCCGCCGGCACGATGACCAGGCCAGTCGCCTCGGATGGCTGCGGCACGACGCTGATGCCGGCCGCGGTGATCTGGTCGGCCAGTTCGTCCAGCCGACCGTCCTGCTCCCCGATCAGCGCGACCTCGGCGGGAACAGGCGCCAGTTCGTGGTCCGCGGCGGCGCTCGTCCGCTGGTAGTCATAGAACCCGCGTCCGCTCTTGCGGCCGAACAGCCTGGCGTCGCAGAGCTTGCGCAACAGGGGCGCGTGGACGTAACGGGTACCGCCGAACTCATCCTGGAGGGTCTCCAGGACCGCCAGGCACGTGTCCAGGCCGATCAGGTCGAGCAGGGTCAGCGGTCCCATCGGCAAGCCCAGCCCCGCGGTGGCCGCCTTGTCGATGTCCTCCCGTGTGGCCTGCGCCGTTTCCAGCAGACGCACCGCGTGGTTGAGGTAGGGCAACAGCAGCGCGTTTACGATGAACCCGGCCCGGTCGGTGACCGCCACCGGAGTCTTGCCCAGGTCGCGGGACAGCCGGGCCAGCGTCTCGGTGGTCTCCGGCGAGGTGAGCACCGTGGAAATCACCTCGACCAGCTTCATGACCGGAGCCGGATTGAAGAAGTGCAGCCCCGCCACCCGGGCCGGATCCCGCGTTCCGCCCGCGATCTCCGTGACCGACAGCGAGGAGGTATTGGTAGCCAGGATCGCGTCGGCCCGGCAGGCCTCGTCCAGCTGGGCGAATAGGGTCTTTTTGAGTTCGATGCGCTCTGGGATGGCCTCGATCACCAGGTCAGCGCCGGCCACCCCGGTCGCGACATCGTGGGTGGGCAGGATCCGGGCGAGTATCTCGTCCCGTGCCGTGTCGGTGAGCCTTCCCCGGCTGACCGCCCGGTCCAGGGAGGCGCGCACCCGGCCCATGCCCTGGTCCAGGTAACTCTGGTTTATCTCGATCGCTGCGACACCGCGTCCGCTGCGGGCGATCAGCTCGGCGATGCCCGAGCCCATCAGGCCGAGCCCGATCACTGCCACCTCGCGGATGTCGACCGCCTGCATCACGTTGCTGGTCATGTTGCTGAGCCTCTCTTCGGACGGCCGTCATTTCTCCGTCAGCACGGCCCGGTTCAGGCCCGCTCGAAGATCGTGGCGATGCCCTGCCCGCCGCCGATGCACATCGTGTTAAGCGCGTACCTTCCGCCGGTGCGCTTGAGCTCATACAGCGACTTGACGACCAGGATGGCGCCAGAGGCGCCAACCGGGTGGCCGAGGGAAATCCCGCTGCCGTTCGGGTTGGTGCGCTCTGCGGGTAGGTCCAGCTCCCTGGTCACGGCCAGCGCCTGGGCCGCGAAGGCCTCGTTGACCTCGAACACGTCGATCTCGTCGACCTTGAGGCCGGTACGGTCGAGCACCTTGCGCGTCGCGGGTACCGGGCCCATGCCCATGATCCTTGGCTCGACTCCCGCGTGACCGTATCCGACCAGCCTGCCGAGTGGAGTGAAGCCGTTGCTGTTCACGAACGATTCCGAGGCGAGCACCACGGCCGCGGCGGCATCGTTGATACCGGACGCGTTACCCGCGGTGACCGTGCCGTCCTTCGCGAACGCGGGCCGCAGCTTGGCCATGTCGTCCAGGCTGACGTCCGCCCGGATGTGCTCGTCGGTGTCGACGATGGTGACCTTGCCCTTCCGGCCGGGGATCTCGACCGGGAGTATCTGCTCCTTGAAGTAGCCGGCCGCGGTCGCCGCGGCGGCGCGGCGGTGGCTCTCCGCGGCCAGCGTGTCCTGGTCCTCCCGGGACACGTGGAAGTCCGTGGCCACGTTCTCGGCGGTCACGCCCATATGGCAGCCGTCGAACGGGTCGCTGAGCGCGCCGACCATGGAGTCGAGCGCGACGCCGTCGTTCATCCGCTGGCCCCAGCGCATGCCAGGCAGCCAGTACGGGGCGCGGCTCATCGACTCGGCTCCGCCGGCCACCGCGACCTCGCAGTCGCCCAGCATGATCGCCTGGGCGGCGGACACGATGGCCTGCATCCCGCTGCCGCACAGCCGGTTCACGGTCAGCGACGGCGTCTCCGTGTTCAGGCCGCCATTCAGGGCCGCCACCCGGGATAGGTACATATCGCGGACTTCGGTGTGGATCACGTTGCCGAACACGACGTGACCGACGTCATCCGCGCTCACGCCCGCCCGGCCGACGGCCTCGCGGACCACCTTGGCGGCCAGGTCACAGGGCGGGACGGAGGCGAGGCCGCCACCGTACTTGCCGATCGGGGTCCTGACGGCGGACAGGACGAAGACGTCTTCCATGATTTCCCTCTCTCACCTGCCCAGGCCGCCGGTTACGGCCCGGCGCTTATCGGGCCATGAGCGCACGACGTTAACAGCGCCGTTATACGCGGGCACCAGACGAATGTCCCAGGACCAATGGCCTTAGGTCCCTCCGGGCCGGGACATCCCGGCCTTGTCCGGCCCGGGGCGGTTGATGGCTCATGGGCAAGTCGCCGGCCCCGTTCGACGTCCTGGCGTGGAATGACGACGCCACCCGATTCCGGCCGAGCGCTCATGCCGGCATTCCCGCCCGGGCCAGCTCGTCCTTCAGGACCTTGCCCATGCTGTTCTTCGGCAGCTCGGCGCGGAACTGGAAGACCCGCGGGCACTTGTAGGCGGCCAGCCGCTCCCGGCACCAGGAGACCAGCTCGCCTTCGCGCAACTCCATCGCGGCCCGCACGATGACCACGGCCATGACCTCTTCGCCGAGCCGTTCGTCGGGCACGCCGACCACGGCCGCCTCGGATACGGCCGGGTGAGCGTGCAGCACGTTCTCGATCTCGCTCGGGTACACGTTGTACCCGCCGCGGATGATCAGCTCCTTCTTCCTGCTGACGATGAACAAGAACCCGTCCTCGTCGAAGTAGCCCAGGTCACCGGTGTGCAGCCAGTCGCCGGTGAAGGTCGCGGCGGTCGCCTCCGGCTGGTTCAGGTACCCCTTCATCACATGCAGCCCGCGGGTGACGATCTCGCCCACGTGCTCGGGGCCGGGCGGCAGCGGGCGCCCCTCGTCGTCCCAGACCTGGGTCTGCGTCCCCCAGATCGGCTTGCCGACGCTGTACGCGCGGCGCTCGTCCGCGCTGGGGTTGAAGGTCGTGGTGGACGCGGTCTCCGTCATCCCGTAGCCCTCCAGGATGACCAGGCCGAAGCGCTGCTCGAACGCGTCGAGCACGGGCGCCGGGATCGACGCCCCGCCGGAGATGGCGACCCGCAGCGAGGACAGGTCGTAGCGGTCAAGCTCAGGGAACGACAGCAGGTCGGCAAACATGGTGGGCACGCCCTCGAAGATGGTGGCCCGGTCGCGCTGGACCGCGGCCAGCACCGCGGCGGGGGTGAACCGGGGGACCAGCGACATGGTGCAGCCGAACCGCACGCAGACGTCCAGGATGGACGACAGCCCGAACACGTGGAACAGCGGCAGCACGGTGATGACGATGTCGTCCGACTGCACGTCGAACAGCCGCCCCGGAATGTCGGCGTTCATGTACAGCTGGATGTGGGTGAGCTCGGCCCCCTTGGGGCGGCCCGTGGTCCCCGAGGTGTAGACGATAACCGCGGTGTCGGCGGGCTGCCGCATCACCATCCCGACGGGTGGCGCCGCGCCGTCGAGCAGCCGCTCGAATGGCATCGCCCCGGCGGCGCCGGCCGCGTGCCCGACCGCGAAGATCGTGTCGAGCCCGGCGGCCTCGGCGCCCTTGGCCGCTTCGGCCAGCACGCCTTCCCAGGTGATCAGGATCAGGGCTCCGCTGTCCTCGAGATGGTAAGCGATCTCGGGGGCCCGGAGCAGGACGTTCAGCGGCACCACCACGGCACCGGCCTTGAGGATCCCGAAGTAGGAGATCAGGAACTGCGGGATGTTCGGCAGCTGCAACGCGACCCGATCGCCGGGGCCGATCCCGGCCGCCACCAGGTTCGCCGCGAGCCGATCCGAGGCCTGGTCGAGCTGGCGGTAGGTCAGTCGGCCGCCGTCGAATACGGCCACCGGGTGCTCCGGTGTACGGCGCGCGCTCTCGCTGAGGATGACGGCAAGGTTGAAGCTCATGGCCCCTCCTCGTTCGTGCAGATCCGCCGGGGCTTCACCTCCACGCTCTCGCCGGTGCTGCGGAGCGCCTACGGGCGTCCGGCCCGGCCAGGGAGGACCTTCGGCCCTGCCGCCGTCGGCGCGCCCGGCCGAGGGTGGGAAAGGTGAGCAAGGCAAGCAATATCGGACCGGATCTGGCCGAACGGGCTGGCTACCTCGTCGAGGTAGCGGCCCGCGCACCGTCAGTGCACAACACCCAGCCGTGGCGGTTCACCGTCACCGGGCAGGCGATCGAGCTCTACGCCGATGCCAGCCGTCAGCTGATGGAGGACCGGGCTGGCCGGGAGATGATCATCAGTTGCGGCGCGGCGCTGTTCGGGCTGCGGCTCGCGGTCCGCGCGCTGGGCTACGAGCCCGAGGTCGACCTGTTCCCCGAGCCCGGCCAGCGACGACTGCTGGCCCGGGTGCGGGCGGGCCGCCCGGCGCCCATGACATCAGATGAGCGGGCGATGCTCCAGGCGGTGCCGCACCGGCACACGCATCGCGGCGCCTTCCAACCCGGCTCGCTGCCCGGAGACCTCCTCGAGCGGCTGCGAGACGACGCCGCGACCGAAGGCGCGACGCTGGCGGTCATCGACGGCGGGCCCGCGTACCAGCGGCTGACGGCGATCCTCGCTTCCTGGAGCCGGTGGCGGGACCTCTACCCAACGTCGCCTGCGGAGATACAGACGCAAGCCGAGACGCTGCGGTGGACCCGCGAGGCAGGCAGCCCGGCCAGGGACGGCGTGCCGGCCCATGCCTTCCCGGCCGCGGCCGGCCGCGAGATCGGCCGCCTGCCGCAGCGCGACTTCGACCTGAGCCGGGGGTGGGGATTCCCGTCGTCCGGCGGCCCGCCCGCTCCGGTTACGGCGATCCTAGTGGCGCGGGGCGAAGACGAGGAGAGCTGGCTGCGCGTCGGCCAGGCCCTGCAGCGGATCTTGCTGCGCGCCGCCAGTCGGTGGGTCTTCGCCCGACTGCAGACCCAGCCGCTGCAATCCGCGTCGGTCCGGGCGCAGATCCGCGGCAGCCTGACGCCGACCGGCTCGCCGCAACTGCTGCTGGAACTCGGTGTGGCCCGTGCCAGTCACCCCACGGCCCGCAGGCCCGCCGGGGAACTGACCACCGGCAAGTAACCTGCGGGCGTTGCGCTGGAGCTGCGCCAGCACCCCATTATCGACCTCAGAAGCTTGGTACCGCCCGCTGACAGCCAACCGGGCATGTCACATTGTCTGCCGGCTGACCATGACGAACGTAAGGCCCAAGGTCCCGGAAACCACGAATCTAGTGACCATCGCGGGTGACCTAGGTCCCGGCCGTCCGGGGCCGCATGACCCTGGGACGTTCTCGCGGCGCGCTAGTGAGGTAGACAGCGCCGCCAACTGCGGTGACGTGAAGCCAGCGACGCCGACCCAGGGGAACGCCCGATGACCGTGCTCGAACTATCCCGGTGGCAATTCGGGATCACCACCGTCTACCACTTCATCTTCGTCCCGCTGACCATCGGCCTGTCCCTGGTGGTCGCCTGCATGCAGACCGCCTGGATGGTCACGAAGGACCCGGCCTACCTGCGGATGACGAAGTTCTTCGGGAAGATCTTCCTGATCAACTTCGCCGTCGGCGTGGTCACCGGGATCGTGCAGGAGTTCCAGTTCGGGATGAACTGGTCGGCCTATTCGCAGTTCGTGGGCAACGTATTCGGGGCGCCGCTGGCCATGGAGGCGCTGCTCGCGTTCTTCATGGAGTCGACCTTTATCGGGCTATGGATCTTCGGCTGGAACAAGCTGCCGCCCCGCGTGCACCTGGCCACGATCTGGCTGGCCGCTGTCGGCACCAGCCTGTCGGCCTATTTCATCCTGGCCGCGAACTCGTGGATGCAGCACCCGGTCGGCTACCGGGTCGACCCGGTCAGCCACAAAGTGCTGCTGACCAGCATCGTCGCGCTGCTCACCAACTCCACCGCGATCGCCGCCTGGATCCACGTGTTCGTCGCGTCGCTCATGGTGACGGCGGCCGTGCTGATCGCGGTCAGCGCCTGGCACGTGGGCCGCAGGTCGCAGCTCGAGGTGTTCCGCCCGACTCTGCGGCTCGGCCTGGTGATCATGCTGACGGCCGGGATCGCGACCGCGGTCACCGGCGACGTGCAGGCCAGGCTCATGGACTCGCAGCAGCCGATGAAGATGGCCGCCGCCGAGGCGCTGTACAGCACCTCGGACAGCGCGTCCTTCTCGCTGTTCACCATCGGCTCGCTGAACGGCAGCAAGGAGGTGTGGAGCGTCCGGGTGCCGGACCTGCTCTCGCTGATCGCGACGCTGGACCCGCACGGAACGGTGCAGGGCATCAACAACGTGCAGCGCGCCTACGCCGCTAAGTACGGGCCCGGGCAGTACAAGCCCGTCATCCCGGTCACCTACTGGTCGTTCCGCCTGATGGTCGGCTTGGGCTCGCTGGCCGCGCTGCTGGCCGCGATCGGCCTGTGGCTGACCCGGCGGCGCCGCGTGCCGCGCAGCCGCTGGTTCTACCGCATCGCGCTGTGGAGCCTGGCGCTGCCCTACCTGGCCGCCTCCATGGGCTGGATCTTCACCGAGATGGGCCGTCAGCCGTGGACGGTGTTCGGGCTGCTGACCACTGCCCGGAGTTTCTCGCCGGGGGTAACCGCCTCCTCGGTGGTCATCTCGCTGACCGTGTTCACCCTGCTCTACGCCGGCCTGGCGGTCATCGCGGGCTGGCTGACCATCCGGCACGTCAAGGCGGGCGCCCCAGAAGAGTCGCAGCAGCCCGGCGCGGCCGCGCCGCTGCCTGTCTTCCAGTACTGATCAGGAGAAATGCCGTCATGAACCTCGCGACTTTCTGGTTCATCCTCATCGCCATCTTGTGGGCCGGGTACTTCGTGCTGGAGGGATTCGACTTCGGCGTCGGCATCCTGCTGCCCTTCCTCGGAAGGGACGACACCGAACGCCGGGTCATGATCAACACGATCGGCCCGGTCTGGGACGGCAACGAGGTCTGGCTGCTGACCGCCGGGGGCGCCATGTTCGCCGCCTTCCCGCTCTGGTACGCCTCCCTGTTCAGCGGCTTCTACCTGGCGTTGCTGCTCATCCTGGTCGGCCTCATCGTCCGCGGCGTCTGCTTCGAGTTCCGCAGCAAGGTCGCGGGCCCGCGCTGGCGGGCCGGCTGGGACCGGGCCATCTTCGCCGGTTCCGCCCTGCCTGCGCTGCTGTGGGGGGTGGCCTTCGCCAACATTGTCCGCGGGGTCCCGCTCAACGCCGCGCACGTCTACACCGGCAACCTGCTCACCCTGCTCAACTGGTACGCGCTGCTCGGCGGTCTGGTCACGCTCAGCCTGTTCACCCTGCACGGCGCGATCTTCCTCAGCCTGCGCACCACTGGCGATCTCCGGCGGCGTGCCCGGCGCGCCGCAATCGGGACGGCACTGGCGGCCGTGCCGCTGGCCGCGGTGTTCCTGGCCGTGACCCAGTACAGCCACGGCAAGCCCGCCACCGACGTCACGGCCGCGCTGGCCGCGGTCGCGCTGATCGGCGCCGCGGTCGCCGCGTTCCGCGGCTGGGAGGGCTGGGCCTTCGCCGGTACCGCGGTCACCCTGGTGCTGGCCGTCGCCACCCTGTTCGGCGACCTGTGGCCGAACGTGCTGCCGTCCAGCACCAACGTCGCCTACAGCCTCACCGTGAACAACGCGTCCTCGGCGCACTACACGCTGGTCGTGATGAGCTGGGTCGCGATCATCTTCACCCCGGTCGTGCTCTGTTACCAGGGCTGGACCTACTGGGTCTTCCGCAAGCGGCTGACCAGGTCCGACATTGCCCAGCCGCCGGTTTCCGGGCCGCAGATGGAGCCCGTCGGCGGGCGGTCGTGAGGCCGCTCGACCCGCGGCTGCTCCGCTACTCAGCGGCGGCCCGCGGCTACCTCGCGGTTACCGTCCTGCTCGGCCTGGCCGCTACCGTCCTGATCCTGATCCAGGCCGGCTTGCTGGCGCACATCCTGGCCGCCGCGGCCACCGGGACCGGCCTGAGGCGGCTGGCCGGCCCACTGGCCGCGCTGGCGATCGTGCTGGCGGTCCGGGCCGCCGCCAGCTACGGGGGCGAGGTCAGCGCGCTGCGCGCCGCGGCCGCGGTCAAGTCCCAGCTGCGCCGCCGCCTGACGGACCACGTGCTGAAACTGGGGCCGTCCTGGCTCAGCCAATCGCCGGGCGGGCACCGGTCCGGCGAGGTCACCACGCTGGCCACCCGCGGCCTGGACGGCCTCGACCCGTACTTCGCCCGCTACCTGCCGCAGCTCGTGCTGGCCTGCGTCGTGCCGTTCGCCGTGCTGATCACGGTCGGGCTGGCCGACTGGATCTCCGGGGTGGTCATCGCCATCACGCTGCCGCTGATCCCGCTGTTCGCCGTCCTGGTCGGGCTGCACACCAAGGCGGTCACCCAGCGCCAATGGCGGCTGCTGGCCCGGCTCGGCGGGCACTTCCTCGACGTGGTGGAGGGACTGCCCACGCTCAAGCTGTTCGGCCGGGCCAAGCCGCAGGCCGAGGTGATCGGGAAGGTCACCGGCGAGTACCGGAAGGTCACCATGTCCTCGCTGCGGGTGGCCTTCCTGTCCGGCTTCGTGCTCGAGCTGGCGGCCGCGCTGGCCACCGCCGTCGTCGCGGTGGAGGTCGGGCTGCGGCTGCTGGCCGGAAATCTGAGCTACTCCACGGCGCTGCTGGTACTGCTGCTCACCCCCGAGGCTTACCTGCCGCTGCGCGCGGTCGGCGCGCAGTTTCACGCCAGCACCGAGGGCGCCGCCGCGGCCCGGGACGTCTTCGCCATCCTCGACACCCCGGTCCCCGGCCGGGTGGCCAAGCCCGTGTCGCGTCCGGTGGACCTGCGCACGGACACGATCAGGCTGAGCGGGGTCGGGCTGGCCTACCCAGGTCGCGGCCGCGATGCCCTGTCCGGCGTGAACATGACGATCCGGCCCGGCGACCAGATCACCCTGACCGGGCCGAGCGGGGCGGGCAAGAGCTCCCTGCTGGCGCTGCTGCTCCGCTTCGCCGAGCCGGCCAGGGGGCGGATCGAGATCGGCGGCACGGACCTGGCCAGCGTGCCTGTCGACAAGTGGCGCCGCCAGATCGGCTGGGTCCCGCAGGACCCGCACCTGTTCGCCGCGTCGGTGGCCGGGAACATCGCGCTGGGCGACCCGGCCGCCAGCCGCGAGGCCATCGCGGCAGCCGCGCGGGCCGCGGGGGCGGCCGGGTTCATCGAGGCGCTGCCCCTGGGCTACGACACCGAAGTCGGGGAGCGCGGTCTGCGGCTGTCCTCGGGCCAGCGCCAGCAGATCGCGCTGGCCCGCGCGTTCTTGCGGGACGCGCCGCTGCTGCTGCTCGACGAGCCCGCCGCCCATCTGGACGCGGACACCGCGGCCCGGCTCGACGCCGCGCTGGCTGTCGTGACGGCCGGCCGCACGGTGATCCGGGTCAGCCACGACCAGCGGCACGCCACCGACCGGGTGTTCGTCCTCGACCGGGGCCGGCTCACTCAGCCGGCGCTGCCAGCTTCCCCGGCTGCGCTGGCGGTGCCGTAATGACCGCCCTCACCCCCGCCGCCGGCGGCCATTCGCTGCTCCGCCTGCTCCGGCTCGCCTTCGGGTCCCGGCCGATGCGTCGCGAGCTAGCGCTCGCCGTGCTGGCCGGCGCGGGCGCCTGCGGGGCCGGCGTGGCGCTGCTGGCCACCTCGGGCTTCCTGCTGGCCCGCGCCTCGCAGCACCCGAACATCGTGGCCATCTCGGTCGCGGTGGTCCTGGTCCGCGCGCTGTCCGTCAGCCGCGGCGTGCTGCGCTACCTGGAGCGGCTGTTCTCGCACGACGTGGCGTTCCGGGTACTCGCCGACGTCCGGGTGGCGATCTACCGTGAGCTGGAACGCCTGGCCCCGGCGGGACTGGCCGCCTTCCGGTCCGGTGACATGCTCGCCCGGCTGGTCAGCGACGTGGACGCCACCCAGGACCTGTTCATCCGCGGCATCGCGCCGCCGCTGACCGCGGCCCTGGTCGGGGCCGGCGCCACCACCGCGGTGCTGCTCATCCTGGCCCCCGCGGCCGGGGTGCTCGCGGCGGGCCTGCTGGCCGCCGGGGTGCTGGTGCCGCTGACCGCCGCCGCGTCGGGCCGCCACGCCGCCCGGCGGGCCGCCCCCGCCCGCGGCGAGCTGGGCGCCGCCCTTACCGACCTGCTGAACGGCGCGGCCGAACTGCACGCGTTCGGCGCGGTCGAGGCCGGCCTGGACCGGGCCCGGACCGCCGACGCCGAGCTCACCTGGCTGGCCCGGCGCTCAGCCACGGCCTCCGGGCTGGGCGCGGGCCTGAGCACGGCGGCGGCCGGCCTGACCCTGTGGGGCGTGCTCCTGCTTGGCGTCGCGGCCACCGGGGCCGGTTCACTGGGCCGGGTGCCGCTGGCCGTGATCACCCTGACCGCGCTGGCCGCGTTCGAGGCGGTCACCGCGCTGCCCGCGGCCGCTCTCCAGCTCGGCCAGGCCAGGAGCGCGGCGGACCGGATAACGGCGGTGGCCGACGCGCCGGATCCAGTCCGCAGCCCGGACCGCCCGTTCCCGCCGCCGGACCGGTCGCTGACGGTCTCGATCAGGGGAGGCGCGGTGCGGTATCCGGGGCAGTCAACCCCGGCCGTTCGGGACATCGATCTCGACCTGGAACCCGGACGGCGGGTCGCCCTGGTCGGGTCGACCGGGGCCGGGAAGTCGACCGTGGCCGCGGTCCTGTTCCGGTTCGCCGACCTGTCCGCGGGCACCGCCCGGCTGAACGGCCGCGACCTGGCCGGCTACGACCCCGACGACGTCCGCGCGGCGATCAGCGGCTGCTCCGCCGACCCGCACATCTTCGACGCGACCATCCGGGACAACCTGCGGCTGGCCCGGCCAGCCGCCAGCGATGCCGAGCTCGCCGCGGCCGCGGGCCGGGTCCGGCTGCTGGACTGGATCGGCTCGCTGCCACGTGGCTGGGACACCCCGGTCGGCACGCACGGCACCGCGCTGTCCGGCGGCCAGCGGCAGCGGCTCGCGGTGGCCCGGGCGCTGCTGGCTGACCCGGCCCTGCTCGTCCTGGACGAGCCCACCGCGCACCTGGACCCGGAGAACCGCCGCGCGCTGACCGCCGACCTGCTGGCCGCCACGGCCGGGCGGGCCACGCTGCTGATCACCCACGACCTGGAGGGCCTGGACCAGGTAGACGAGATCGTGGTGCTCGCCCACGGCCGGGTGGCCGAGCGCGGCACCCACGCCGAGCTGGTCCGGTACGGCGGTGCCTATCAGCGCCTATGGGAGGCGCAGAGGAGTTCATCATGACCTGTACCCTGCACGTGACCTGGGACGACCGGCTGACCGGCTATGACTTCGGCCCCGCCCACCCGATGGCGCCCGTCCGGCTCAAGCTGACCATCGAGCTAGCCCGGGCCTTCGGCCTGTTCCACCTGGACCAGGTATCGCTTGAGGTCCCGGCCGCGGCCACCCGCGCCGAGCTCGAGCTCTACCACGCCCCCTCATACATCGACGTGGTCCGGCTGGCCGGGAGCGGCAGGCTGCTGGACCCGGGCCAGCCGGGCGTGGCCGAGCGAGTGCTGCTCATGCACGGGCTGGGCACCGAGGACGACCCGGTGTTCCCCGGCATGCACGAGGCGGCCGCCATGGTGACCGGGGCCACGCTGGCCGCGGCCCGGGCCGTCTGGACGTCGGCGGCGCAGCACGGGGCGAGCATCGCGGGCGGCCTGCACC
>Ga0335085_10007109_pt1 | contig 17485 bp, 14 predicted proteins | sample Lox_Sample_45_FD_206712 | JGI IMG/M metagenome (GOLD analysis project Ga0335085, IMG submission 206712) | Soil microbial communities from Loxahatchee National Wildlife Refuge, Florida, United States - Lox_Sample_4.5 | ecosystem: Environmental > Terrestrial > Soil > Wetlands | place: USA...
ACGGCCGCACGCGGCGACCTCGCATGGAGGCGCGGCGAGACCGCCGCCGCGGTGGCCGCCTGGTCGGCGGCGCTCGCCTCGGGGCCGGAGCGGGCGGACGAGCGGCTGCTCGAGGCGAAGCGGGCGGCCGCCGCCGATGCGGAGCTCTCGGGGGCGGCCCAGGCGTACCTGCTCGGCAGCGGGGACCCCGCGGTGGCGCTGGCGATGCTGGCGCGATCCGGCCACCCGCTCGCCGCGTACCTCGTGGGTCGCGCCCTGGCCGCGCGCGGGGAGCTCGCCGCCGCGGTTCCCGAGCTCGCCCGCGCCGCGCGCGGCGAGCTACCGCCGGTGCTGGCGAGGGAGGCCGCGCTCTCGCTCGCCGAGGCGCGCTGCGCCTCGGGCGACCCGGACGGCGGCCAGCCCGACCTCGAGCGGATGGCGGCGTCGCTCCCCGCGGAGGCGGACCGCGTGCGCGCGTCGGCAGGGGTCAGGCGGTGCGACTTCGAGAGGGGGAGGCGCTGACCGCATTCACCCGCGGTGTCTCATCAACCTCTCGATCGCCGCTCTCGGGTTCTTGAACCCGTTCCTCGCCAGCCACACCGCCACCCTCACTCCGCCGAGCGCGAGCACGGAGAGATAGCCGTGCGCCACGAGCCGCGACACCGGCGCGTGGAGCCGCACCCGCACCTTCAGGGCCGGGTCCCGCTCGAGCAGGAGGGCCAGGAACGCGACGCCGATATCGCCCACCTCGCCGTCCTCGAGCGCGGTGAGCCGCAGCACCGCGTCGCGTGGGAGGTGCAGCGCGAAGTCGGCGCGGTCCGCGGCGCCGGGCCGGATCTCGGGATCGCCCCCGGCGATCGCGAAGTGGGCGAGCGCCTCCCCGGCGAGCTCGAGATCCACGCGGGCCTCCCGCGCCAGGAGGCGCGCGGCCCGGGCCGCCGCCGGCGAGCGGGAGAAGAAATCGCGGAGCAGGTCGGCGCTCGGGGCGTCGCGGACCGGGCCAGGCCTCATCGGCGCATGATGCACGGGGGCGCGGGGATCGCGCGAGCGCCACGAGGCGGCCCGCCGGCTTGACCTCGGGGGGACCCCGAGCCAGAGTCGCGGCATGATCGCCCGCACGACCTCGGTCCCCCTCGCCGTCCTCGCCGCGCTCGCGCTGGGTGCGGGCGGATGCGCGGGTGCCCGCCTGCCCGGCACCGACATCCAGAGCACGCCGGAGACGCGTGCCGTGAGCTCGGCGCTCGAGGCCTACCGTTCCGCCCTCGAGAAGCGGGACGCGCCCGCCATCCTCGCCCTCGCCGCCCCCGACTACTTCGACAACGCGGGGACGCCCGAGCCGGGCGACGACGTGGACCGCGCGATGCTCGAGCGGCAGCTCCCGCGCGACATGACCGCCCTCGAGTCCATGAAGGTGAACATGACGCTGCGGCGCATCGACGTGAACGAGAAGGCCGGCACCGCGGAGGCCGAGGTGTTCTTCGAGCAGTTCTACCGCGTACAGACGCCGAACGGCCTCGTGGCGCGGCGCGACGCCGACGTGCAGCGCTTCCACCTGAAGCGCGCCGGCGAGCAGCGGTGGCTGTTCGCGTCCGGGTTGTAGCCCTACCCTTCCTCGCCCCCGTCGTCCGGCTCCACCGGCTCGCCGGCGGTGCGCCCCTCGTCCTGCATCCCCCACTGCGCGATCCGCTTCAGCACGGTGCTCTTCGCGATCCGGAGCTCCCTCACCACCGCGGCGCGCTTGCCTCCGTTGCGCCGCAGCGAGAGCCGGATGGCCTCGCGCTCGATCTCCTCCATTGCGAGACCGCGAACGTACATCGTGTCGTCGTCGCCGGTCTCGGCGGGCGTGAGGCGGGTGTCCTCCCACGTCACCGACTCGGCCGGTATGGACTGCCCCTCGCCGCGGAACAGCAGCGCCCGCAGGACGACGTTCTTCAGCTGCCGGACGTTCCCCGGCCAGTCGTAGCCCTCGAGCTTCGCGAGCGCCTCGGCGCTCCAGCGCAGGTTCAGCCCGCGAGGCGCCGCGCGCGCCAGGAAGTCCTCGGCGAGGATACGCACGTCGCCCTTCCGCTGCCGGAGCGGCGGCACCGTGACGGGGACCACGCACAGCCGGTAGAAGAGGTCCTCGCGGAACCGGGCCGCCCGCACCGCCGCCCGGAGGTCGCGGTGGGTCGCGGCCACGATGCGCACGTCCACCTGGATCGGCCGGGAGGCGCCCACCCGCTTCACCTCGCCGAGCTCCAGCGCGCGCAGGAGCTTCGGCTGGAGGTCGAGCGGCAGCTCGCCGATCTCGTCCAGGAAGATCGTTCCCCGGTCGGCCTCCTCGAAGGCGCCCTTGCGCATGCGCTCGGCGCCGGAGAAGGCGCCCTTCTCGTGCCCGAACAGCTCGGACTCGATGAGCGTCTCGGCGATGGCCGAGCAGTTGACCGGGATGAACGGCCCGTCCCTGCGGCCGGAGCGGGCGTGCAGCGCGCGGGCGACGAGCTCCTTGCCGGTGCCGGTGTCGCCGAGGACGGTCACCGCCGCGTCGGAGGGGCCCACCCGCTCGACGAGCTCGAACACCCGCCGCATCGAGGGGTCCCGCGAGGTCATGCCCTCGAACGTGGCCGGGCGCGGCGGCTCGGGCGCGTCCCTCGGCTCGAGCACGACCTCCGCGTCACCCAGCGTCACGGGCACGCCCAGGGGCAGCTCGGCGTGCGAGACGCGCGCGCCTGAGACGAAGATGCCGTTCGTCGAGCCGAGATCCACGGCGTGCCAGGCCCCGCCCCGCCCCTCGATGCGGAGGTGCCGCGCCGACACGAACGGGTCGTCCACCACGGCGTCCACGGTGGGGTCCTTCCCGATCACCACGCCGGCGGGCACGACGGGGACGGTGCGCTCCTTGCCGCCCGCGCGGATCCGCAGGCGAGCCGGGGGCGGCGCTCCCGGGGCCGTCTCGCCGGAGCGGACCATCGTGAGCCCCGACGCGCCGGTCGCCTCGGCCTCGGCCGCCGGCGAGGAGCGGAAGAGCGCGCGCCAGCTGCCGAGCGCGATCTCCACGCCGTCGCCGAGCGGCGACTCCGGGACCTCGACGCCGGCGACGCGCGTGCCGCGGCCGGACCGGTCCACGAGGTGCCAGCCTCCGGCGCGCGGCTCGACGATCGCCTGCACGCGCGAGAGGGTCTGGTCGGGAAGGGCGACGTCGCACTCGGCGGCGCGCCCGAAGGTGGTGGGGCTCTGGAGCGCCACGCGGAACAGCTCCTGGCCGTGGCGGTAGAAGGCGAGCTCGGGCATGGGGGCGCGGGAGACTAGCCGAGGCGCCCCCCGCTCAAAAAGCCGCTCGGTGACGGGACGCGCGCGGCGAGGTACGCCGGGCTCCTACCCGTGGGCGAGCGCCTCGAAGTCCGGGTTCCCCTTGAGGCCGTCGAACATGGGGTCCGCCTGGAGCCAGCCTCGCACCTTGCCCGCGTCCGCCCGCACCGCCCGGTCGAGCGCGGCGAGCGCCTCGGGAGGCTTGCCCCACAGCGCGTAGAGCGCCGCGAGGTTGTAGTGGACGAGCACGTCGTCCGGCACGATCTCGCGGGCCCGGTCGTAGGACCGCTCCGCCTCGGCGTAGAAGCCCTTCTGCGCGTAGCAGATGCCGAGGTCGAGGTGGGCCTCGTGGTTCGCCGGCGCGAGGCGCACCACCTCACGGAGGTGGCCGATGGCGGTGCGGTGGTCGCCCTCGTCCATGAGCAGCGCGGCGAGCTCGTGCCGGGGCACCGGATCGTCCGGGTCGAGACGGATGGCCGACTCGAGCGCCGCCACCGCCTCCTGCACCTGGCCCTGGTCGGCGAGGGTCAGCCCCAGGTTGAGATGGGCGTCGGGGTATTCCGGGTCGAGCTGGATCGACTCCCGGTACTCGCCCGTGGCCATCTCCGCGCCGTGGCTGGCGAGGAAGCAGGCCAGGTTGTAGTGCGCGGTGGCGCTCTCCGGCTCGAGGTCGAGCGCGGTGAGGTACTCGCGCAGCGCGTCCCGGAACAGCTTCTTCTCGGAGTAGACCGTGGCCAGGTTGTCGTGGGCGTGAGCCGCCTCGGGGTCGAGCGAGATGGCCTTCTTGAACTCCTGGACGGCCTCGTCGAGCCATCCGCGATCGGCGAGCTCGATGCCGCGCGCGTTGTGCTCGTCGGACAGGCCGCTCGGGTCCTTCTTGTCCCGGCTCACGACGTCGGAGTCTACTCCGGGCGGGAGGGAGGCGCCGCATGAGCCGGACGGGGACCCTGGTGCTGTTCGTGGCGGCGCTCGCCGCGTGGGCGGGCTGCCGCGGCAAGGAGACCGACGAGGCGCGGATCCGGCGGATCTTCTCCGAGGCGGCCACCGCCGCGGAGGAGAAACGGATCGGCGACGTGGTGAAGGACGTCTCGGAGCGCTTCCGCGCGGGAGACCTCGACCGCGACGGCGTCCGCCAGATCGTGGCGGGCGTGGTGATCCGGGGCGGGTGGAAGTCCGCCTGGGTGATAGGGTCCACCGTCCGTGTGGAAGGTGATCGGGCGGCGGCGGTGGTGGACGTCGCGATGGCGCGCGGCGCGGGAAAGCCCTCGGTCGCCACGCTGGTGCCGGCGGAGGCCTCCGTCTACCGCGTGGACGCGCGCCTCGAGCGCGAGCCGGAGGGGTGGCGGGTCGCGGCGGCGGGCTGGAAGCCGATCGAGATCGGCGAGGCCGTGGCCGGGCCGCCCGAGCCCGCCGATCCCGCGTCGCGACCCGGACCCGCGTACGCGATACCCTGATCGCGCCATGGCCCTCTACACCGAGCTCTCGCCGGCCGAGATCGCCGGGGCCGTCGCCGCCTTCGGGCTGCCGGCGCCGACCGAGCTGCGCCCCGAGCCGCGCGGTACGGTCAACACGAACCACCACGTCTGGGCCGGCGGCGAGCGATGGTTCTTCCGCCTCAACGAGGGCAAGACCGAGGAGGACGCCGCCTTCGAGGTGGAGGTGCACCGCTACCTCGAGGAGGCGCACTACCCGATCCCGCGGCTCGTCCTCACGCCGTCAGGCGAGGGCTGGGTGCCGCTGCGGGGCAAGCCGGCCATGCTCTTCGCCTACGCGCCCGGCGAGGAGATCGCGATCGCCGAGGCCGAGCCCGACCGCTGCCGGAGGGTCGGCGAGCAGCTGGGCCGGCTCCACGACCTCGCAGCCGGCTTCGGCGCGAGGCGCGAGAACCCGTACGGCCCCGGGCGCGTCGCGAGCTGGCTCGAGGAGCTCGTCTCCCGACCGCACGATCCCTCGGTGGAGGAGGTCCGCCCGCTCCTCGAGGCCGAGCTCGCGCGCGCGGGCGCGCTGCCCCGGGCGCCGCAGGGCCTCGTGCACGGCGACCTCTTCGTGGACAACGTGCTCTGGGTGGGCGCCCGGGTCTCCGCCATCCTCGACTGGGAGATGAGCTGCACGGCGCCTTTCGCCTACGACCTCGGCGTGGCGGTGAACGCCTGGTGCTTCACCCACGGCTACCAGCGCGACCGGGCCCACGCCTTGCTCGAGGGCTACCGCTCGCGGCGCAGGCCCGAGCCGGAGACGATGGCGGCCCTGTACCCCTGGGCCCGCTGGGCCGCGCTGCGTTTCACGGTGTCCCGGCTTGCCGCGTTCCACGGCACGCCTCTCGGCGAGGACCGCCTGGCCCGCAAGGACTGGCGGCGCTACCGCGACCGCCTGATCGCGCTCGCGGCCCTGGGCGAGGACGGGTTCGCGGACCTCGCCGGCCTCTAGGACCCCTCGTCTCCGGGCCCGCCGCGCGGGCCCTACGCCCGGGGCAGGTCAGTGAACGGTGGGCTTCCCGATCTCGTCGCGGCGGATGAGCGTGATCGGGCTCGTGTCCTCGGGCAGGTCGATGGCGTCCGTGCGCGACGCGTAGTGCGGCTGGCCCGACGGCGGCGCCGGAGCGCCCTCCACCAGGCGAGCGATGGCCTGCTCGAGGTCGGCCTCGGCGGCGAGCACCGGCTTCACCTGCATGCCCGTGGCGAAGGCGATCTCGTCGAGCGCGATCAGGTTGGCCGGATCGGAGAGCGCCACCACGAGCGGCCCACGCCGCGTCTCGGAGAGGCGGGCGAGCGGCAGCACGCGGCGGCCCCGGATGATCTTCTGCGGCACGAGCTGGAGCACGTGGTGCGGCACGAAGCGGGCGCCGATCTCGACGAACGGCACACCGAGCTGCTGGCCGATGGCCTGCAGCACCGCGTCCTCGCGCATGAAGCCGAGGTGGACGATGGCGCGGCCGATCCGGCCGCCCCACTTGCGCTGGTGGGCGAGCGCGGACTCCAGCTGGGCGCCGTCGATGCGGCCCTGCTGGAGGAGCATCTCGCCGATCCGTACACGAGCCATTGAAGCCCTCGAACCCCTGCCCTTGCCAGGCGCGTGCCGGCCCCCCGGACCGCGCGTTGCCCGGAAGTCTAGCGTACTTGGCTGACGATGCAGAAAATCGGGAAGTGGATTTCAGGCGACATCGCGTGTCACCCGATCACTTCTTGAACCCGTTCGAGGGACCCCGACGGGTGCGGAAAATCGCAACTCCCCGACTTCACTTCTTCTTCGTCGCGGCCTTCTTCTCCGCCGCGTTGATCTCGGCGAGGCGGGACTTCGCCTTCGAGGCGGCCTGGGTCTTCGGGTACTTCTCCGCGACCTGCGCGAAGATCGCCTTCGCGTCGTCCTTCATGTCGAGCTTCTGCATCGCGTCGCCCGCGCCGAGCATCGCGAACGGCGCCTGCGGCGTCTTGGGGAAGTCCTGCGCCACCTTGCCGTAGGCGAGCAGGGCCTCGCGCCAGCGTCGCATGCCCATGAGCAGGTCGCCTGCGCGCATTCCCGCGTCGACGGCCTTGGGGTCGTCCGGCCAGCGGCGCACGAAGTCCTCGTACATCTCGACCGCCACGCCCTTGTCGCCGCCCCCCTCCTCCTTGCGCGCCAGCTCCAGCACCGCCGTCCGGTCGTCCGGCTTGGGCAGCGAGGCCATGCGCTGGCGCGCCTCGTAGGCGTCGAGCGCGCCCGCGCCCTTCAGTGCGGCGAAGCGGCCCTCGGTGTCCATGCGAATCGAGGCGATGGACTTCTCGAGGTCGCCCAGACGGTGCTGCTCGACCTCGAGATCGCCGTTCAGCTTCGCCAGGTCCTCCTGGATCTTCTGCACCGAGACGCCGAGGTCGGCACCGCTGCGGCGCGACACCTTGTTGAGCTCGTCGAGCTTCTCCTGGACCTCGGCGATCTTCTGGTCCACCTTGGCGACGCGGTCCTTCACGAGCTCGCGCTGCTCGTCGAGCCCCTTCTTCGAGGCGGCCGCCTCTCCCTCGAGCTTGTCGAGGCGGCCCTCCATGAGCTTCCCTCGCTCGAGCGGGACCCAGCAGCCCGGAGCGAGGAGGAGGACCGCGAGCGCGGCGAGCGCCGAGCTCGAGGAGAGGGGCCGCCCTCCGATCACCGATCCACCTGGAAGTCGTCCCGGCGGTTCTTCGCCCAGCAGTCCTCGGTGGCCTGGGTGCAGACCGGCTTCTCCTCGCCGTAGCTCACGGTCTCGAGGGGCGCCGAGACCCCGAGGTCGGCGAGGTACTTCCGGGCCGCGTCGGCACGGCGGCTGCCGAGCGCCACGTTGTACTGGCTGGTCCCGCGCTCGTCTGCGTTGCCGGCGATGGTCATGTGCCGGGCCGGGGCGCGCTTCAGGCATTCCGCCAGCTTCTGCAGGTTGTCCTTCGCCTTCGCGTCGAGGATCGACTGGTCGAACGCGAAGTGAATCGTGAACGCGTGCTCGTCCGCGCACTCGGGCGGCACCGCGCTCATGGCCTGCTTCATCGCGCACTTGCCGTCCACGCAGGACATGTCGGGGCCGCAGTCGGCGTCGCCGCCGCAGGGGCTGCCCACCGTGGGCGCCGGCTTCGGGACGCACCGCTCGTCACGGCACACCTGGCCGGCCGCGCAGTCGCGGTCGCCCGCGCACTGGGGCTTCGGGACGCACTTGTTGGTGCGGCACACGAAGCCGTCCTTGCAGTCGGTGTCCGCGGCGCACTCCTGGCAGCGCCCGTCCACGCAGACCTTCCCGAACCCTTCCTGGTTCGCGCAGTCCGCGCTGGTCTTGCACTCGCCGTTCGCGGGCGGCTTCGGGCAGCCCGTCACGGCGAGGGCGATGAACGCGATGGCGACAGCGAGCACACGGCGCATGAGGACCTCCGTCGAAGATCGTTGCGGAATGGGCGGACTATCGGAACGTTCCCACCCGGTGTCAAAGCATTTCCACGGGACCCGAAGTGGCGCATTAACATCCGGGTATGCCCTCGACGGTCCTGCTCGTGGACGACGAGAAGAACATCCTGCTCACGCTCTCGCGCGCTCTCACCATGGAGGGGCATGTGGTCGAGACTGCGAGCGGCGGCCGAGAGGCCCTGGATCGGATCGCCGCACTCCCGGTCGACGTGGTGGTGATGGACGTCCGCATGCCAGACCTGGATGGGTTGTCGGTGCTGCAGAAGGCTCGCGAGACCCGCCCCGATCTGCCGGTCGTGATCATGTCGGGCCACGGCTCGATCGAGACGGTGCGGAGCGCGTTCAAGCTGGGCGCGTTCGACTACCTCGAGAAGCCGATCACCGAGAAGGACAAGCTTCTCGTGGCGGTCCGGAACGCGCTGGCGCTCCGCGCCCTCGCCGAGGAGAACGCCCGCCTGCGCCGCGAGGCCGGCCCGGCGGAGATGATCGGCAGCGGCCCGGCCATGCAGAGGCTGTTCGAGCTCGTGCGGCGCACCGGACCCTCGGAGGGACGTGTGCTCGTCACCGGCGAGAACGGCACCGGCAAGGAGCTCGTGGCGCGCGCGATCCACGACGGCTCCCGCCGCAGGCCCGGACCGTTCGTGAAGCTCAACTGCGCGGCCGTCCCGGCCGAGCTCATCGAGAGCGAGCTGTTCGGTCACGAGCGGGGCGCGTTCACCGGCGCGGTGACCGCCCGAAAGGGACGCTTCGAGCAGGCGGACGGCGGAACCCTGTTCCTCGACGAGGTGGGCGACATGCCCGCCGCCATGCAGGCGAAGGTGCTGCGCGTCCTGCAGGAGGGCGAGTTCGAGCGCGTGGGCGGCCAGCAGACGCTGCGCTGCGACGTGCGGGTCGTCGCCGCCACCAACCGCGATCCGGTCGCGGAGGTGGCGGCCGGGCGCTTCCGCGAGGATCTCTACTACCGGTTGAACGTGGTCCCCATTCACGTGCCGCCGCTGCGCGAGCGAAGGGAGGACGTCCCGGAGATGGCGGCGCGCTTCCTCGCCGAGGCCTGCGAGCGGAACGGGCGGAAGCCGCTCAGGCTGGCGCGTGCGGCCGTCGCGGCGCTGCAGACGCACGACTGGCCCGGCAACGTGCGCGAGCTGCGCAACTTCATCGAGAGGCTGGCCATCCTGTGCGACGGGCCCGAGATCGGCGCGGCCGACGTGGCGGCGATGCTGCCCGGAGCCCGGAAGCCCCGGGCCGACCGGCTGCGCGCCGGGGCCTCGTTCCACGACCTCGTCGAGGAGGCCGAGCGCGAGATCGTGCTCGCGGCCCTGGCGACCCACGCGGACAACGTGTCCGACACCGCGAGGGCCCTCGGGCTCGAGCGGAGCCACCTGTACAAGAAGATGAGGGCGCTGGGGATCCGGAGGGAGGAGGGCGGAGGTCCGTAGCGGCGGCGGGAACCGCAGCGGTGACCGATCCGGATACGAAGGCCTCTCCTGCCACGCCTTCGCCGTGTCCCCCCGGACACTCCGTTCCTCACTCGCCGGGAATTCCGCCACCGGGCTCGGGTTCAGCGGACGGCACGCTCCCTGCTCTGCCGCCCCTCATGGAACCGCGGCACTCCTTCCCGGCCGGCCAGCCCGGCGCTATCGTTCGGCCCCCCCCGGTGACCGGATCGCGCCCCAGCCACGCCGAGCAGACGGGCCGGCGAGCCCGTCGCCGCCTCCCTCCCCGCCTGTCCCGCGCGCTCCGCTGGTCGGCCGTGACCGCCGGGGCGCTGCTCGTCGGCGGCGGCGGCCTGCTCTTCGCCTGGACCCGCGAGCTCCCCGCCTTCGACAAGCTCGAGGACTACGCGCCGCTCGTCGCCACGCACGTCCGCGGCGTGGACGGCCGCGAGGCGTTCGAGTACGCGCGCGAGCGCCGGACGGTGGTCCCCTTCGACCGCATCCCCGGAGTCCTCAAGAACGCGGTGCTCGCCGCGGAGGACGCCCACTTCTACGAGCACGAGGGGCTCAACTACATGGCGATGGCCCGGTGCGCGCTGAAGGGCGTCCTCCGGGCCGGGGTTGCCTGCGGGGGATCGACCATCACCCAGCAGGTGGTGAAGACGTTCCTCTTCGGCGACGTGCGCCCCAGCTTCGCCAGCCGGGTGAAACGCAAGGTGAAGGAGCTCGTCCTCGCCCCCAGGCTCGAGCAGAACCTCACCAAGGACGAGATCCTCTTCCTCTACCTCAACCAGATCTACCTCGGGCACCTGCGATACGGCGTGGAGGAGGCGGCCCGCTTCTACTTCGGCAAGGGCGTGGAGGACCTCACGCTCGGTGAAGCGGCCACCCTGGCGGGCGTCGTGCAGTCCCCCATGCGTCTCTCGCCGGTGAACCACCCGGCCCGGGCCAAGGAGCGGCAGCGTTACGTCCTCCGCCGCATGGCCGAGGAGGGCTTCATCACGAAGGCCCAGCTCGAGGCCGAGTCGGCCCGCCCGATCGCCGTGCACCCGCCCGAGCCGGATCCGCCCGGGGCCTGGTACGCCGACGCGGTCCGCAAGGAGCTCGACCAGCGCTACGGCGCCGAGGTGGTGGAGACCGAGGGGCTGGTCGTGGACGTGGCGATGGACGCGACCCAGCAGCGCTACGCCGAGATGGCGCTCGGGGCCGGGCTGCGCGGGGTGGACCGCCGGCAGGGCTGGCGCGGACCGATCGTGCACCTCGATCCGCCTCGCGTGGAGGCGGCCATGCCGCTCTGGCGGGCCTCGCTCGGCCGGGTGGAGCCGCGCCCGGGCGAGGTCTGGGTCTGGGACCTCGCGCGCGTGAACCGAGAGGACATCGCCCCGGGCGAGGAGGCCGAGCGCGACGTGTCCCGGATGTCCCGCGCGCGCGTCCTCGAGACGGGCGAGGTGTACGCCGGGCTCGTCACCGCGGTGGACGAGCGGAGCGCCACCGTGGACCTCGGGAACGCGAGAGGAACCGTCCCGATCGCCGACGTCGCCTGGGCGCGCAAGTGGAACCCCGGCCAGGCCACCGCCGCACCGAAGAAGGTGTCGTCGGTGCTCTCCGTCGGGGACGTCGTGCTCGTGCGGGTGATGCCGGCGAAGGCGCCGCCCGAGCGGATCGCGCGCGAGGGCAAGATGCTTCCCCTTTCCCTCGAGCAGATCCCGCTCGTGCAGGGGGCGCTCGTCGCCATCGATCCGGCCACCCGCGGGGTGCGCGCGCTGGTGGGTGGATACGACTTCGCATCGAGCAAGTTCAACCGCGCCCTCCAGGCGAGGCGCCAGCCCGGCAGCGCCATGAAGCCGTTCGTGTGGGGCGCGGCCATCGAGTCGCGCCGGTTCACGCCGAGCACCGTCGTCTACGACACGCCCGACCTCTACCGCGATCCGTGGACCGGGAAGGAGTGGAAGCCGCGGAACTACGAGAAGGACCAGTTCGACGGCCCGATGCTGCTCGCCGCGGCGCTCGCTCATTCCAAGAACACCGTCTCGGTGAAGCTCACGGACGCGCTGGGAGTGGACGCCGTCATCGGCTTCGCGCACCGCATGGGCATCGCCTCCGACCTGCCGCGGAACCTCACCCTCGCGCTCGGCACGGGCGAGGTGCAGCCTCTCGAGATGGTGAACGCGTACGCGAGCTTCGCCGCGGGAGGGACCTTCGCTCCGCCGGTGATGGTCCTCCGGGTGCGCGACCGCCACGGGCGGGTGCTCGAGGAGTGGACGCCCCCCGGCGCCCCCGCGGCCGCGCTGGCCACGGCGGCAGGGCCCGATGCGACCACCCCGGCGGCGGGCGCGGCGGGCGGCCTGGCTCCACCTCCGTCCGCTCCCGGGCCGGCGGGCGAGGGCGTCGTGGCGTCCGCGATCGAGCCCGGCGCGGCAGAGGCCGAGTTCGCCCTGCCCGAGTCCGGCACGCGGCCCGACGTCGCCTACGTGGTGGCCTCGATGATGCGCGGCGTGATCGAGTACGGGACCGGCACCGCCGCCGCCGCCATCGGCAGGCCCGCCGCCGCGAAGACCGGCACCGCCCAGGAGCACCGCGACGCCTGGTTCGTGGGCTTCACACCCGACCTCGTGGCCGGGGTGTGGGTCGGCTTCGACGACCACGCGTCGCTCGGCCCGCGCGAGACCGGCGCCATGGCGGCGCTGCCCGCATGGCTCGGCTTCATGCAGGCCTCGGTCGGCTCGCGGCCGGCCCTGCCCTTCCCGATCCCGCCCGGCGTGGAGGTCGCGCGCATCGACGCCGCCACCGGCCTCCTCGCAGCGCAGGGCCACGGCGACGCGCCCTCGCTCGCCTTTCTCGCGGGCACCGCGCCGTCCGAGACCGCCGCGGCCGGCACGCCCAACGCGCCCAAGAGCTTCTTCATGGACGATCACTGATCGCTCCGCGCCGTTCGCGGTAGGTTCGGTACGCTCCATGCGCGCAGCCCTCCACGCCGTCCTCCTCGCGCTCTGCGCCGCCGCACCGCCAACGGGCCCCGCCGCGCCTGCGGCGCAACAGCCCGCGGCGCCGTCGTCCCTTGCCGACCTCGCCGCCCGGCTCGCGGCGGAGCTGGGTCCGCCCGCCGACGGCCGGCGCCTCGCCGCGCTCGTCGTCGAGACCCGCGCTCCGGCCCTCGCCGCGCCGCTGGGGTCGGCGCTCGACGCCGCGCTGGGCTCTCGCGGCTATTCCGTGACCATCCTGCGCAGCCCTTCCGAGGCGGAGGCCGCGGCGCGCGCCGCGGGCCAGGACTGGCTGGTGCGGGTGCAGGCCGGGCTCGTCCCCGGACGGCGTGAGCTGGGAGCGGTGGCCGAGCTCGTCCCCACCTGGCCCTCGTTCTTCTTGCAGCGCCAGCCGGGCGCCCACGCCGTGCCGCCGAGGGTGGTGCAGGCGCGCGTGCCCGCCGACCCCGAGACCACGCTCCTGGCGCGGGAGACGCGCCCCGCCGGCGCGCCGTTCGCAGTGGTCCGCGCCCTGGCCCGCGTCCCCGGGCGCGTGCTCGCCCTCGCCGCCGGCGAGCCCGCCGCGCCGGGCCAGCCCGCCATCGTGGCGGTCACCGCCACGGCGCTGCTCGTGCTCACGCCCTCCGGCGAGGTGGTCGCCCGGCGGGACCTCGACGCGTCGGCCTGGCGGCCGGTGCGCGGCCCGGCGGCGGTCGTGGCGGTGGCCGACCTCGGCGGAGGGCGCATCGCGCTCCGCCTCGCGGGTGCTCCCTCGGCGGAGGTGTACGCTCTCGAGGGCGACCGCCTCGCAAGGATGGCGACGCTCCCCGCGGCCCCGCTCTGCGCGGGCGATCGCGGCGCGGTGTTCGGGGCCTTCGCGCCCGGCACCGGCATGCTTCTCGACCAGCTTTCACACCTGGTGGACCCCGACGCCCGGCCCGCCAGCGCCCGTCTCCTCTACGGCGTGACGGCCGCCCCCCATGCCGGGCCGGTCGCGTTCGCGGCGCTCGGCGCGGACCTGAGGCTCGCGCTCCTCGGGCCGGACCTGACCCCTGCGTCCGCGCCCGCCGCCCCCGGCGAGGCGGGCGGCCCCATCGTCCTCTCCGGCGTCGGCAGCGGCTTCGCGCTCGCCGACCTCGACGGCGACGGGACGCCCGAGGTGGTCGCCTCCTCGGCGGACCCGTCGGGCTCCGACCGGCTGCGGGTGCTGCCGGCCCGGGCCGGGGCAGCCCCGCTTCTCGAGACGGGGCCGCTCGAGGGAGCCGTCCTCAGCGGAGCCGGGGGTGACCTCACCGGCGACGGCGTGGACGACGCGATCCTGGGCGCGGTGGTGGACGGCGCTCACGGCGAGGAGACGGTCCTCCTGCTCGTGACCGGCGACCCCCGGGAGGTGCGGTGAGCGCCCTCGTTCGAGCGCTCGCGGCCGCTCTCGCCACCGCCGCGGCGGCGCCCGCCGCCGCGGGAGTCCGCCCCGCCCACGGCGGCGCGCTGCGCCTGGGGCTTCCCGCGCTCCCTCGCACCACCGACCCGGCGCTGGCCCTGGACCTGCCCGACGTCGTGGCCGCCCGCGCGACGAGCGGTGCGCTCCTCGCCCTCGACGTGCGCGGCGAGCTCGTGCCGGCGCTTCTCGCCGAGGTGCCGCAGCCCGAGGTGGGCGGACGGGCCTTCCGCCTGAGGCTCCGCGCCGACGCCGTCACCTGGACCGGCGCACCCATCACCGCCGATGACCTCGCCGCGGCGTTCGCGCGGCTGGCCTCGCCCGCCACCGCCTCGCCGCACGCCTGGGCGGTGCTGCCGGTGCTGGGCGCGGACGCGATGCTCGCCGGCCGGGCCGCCGCGCTCGCCGGCGTACAGGTGGTCGGCGAGCGCGAGCTGCTCGTGACGCTCGCCGCGCCGCTCCCCGAGTTCGCTCACGTCCTCGCCGCGCTCCCGCTCGCCATCCCCGGCGCCGGGCCGTTCGCACCGCCCCCCTCGCTCGAGCCGCACGGGGGCGCCATCGTCCTCGCGCACAACGACCGCTGCCCGGCCGGCAGGCCATACCTCTCGTCGCTCGCGCTCGCCGTCGCCGACGGTCGCGCCGACCCGCGCGCGGCCGCGCGCGCTCTCGACCGCGGAGACCTCGACCTGGTCCTCCGCCCGGAGCCGGCCGGACCACGCGGCGGCCCGGCGTTCCCGGCCACGGTCGCCACGGTCGCCGCCCTCCAGGCAGGACGGCTCGGCTCGGGCGCCGAGGCGGTGCGCCGTGCGCTCGGGGCGCTCGACCGGGCGGACCTCGCGAGGCGGTACGCGCGCGGTCCCTCGGAGCCGATGGCCACCCTCGTGCCTCCGGCGCTCCTCCCCGGCGTGGCGGCGCCCGGCGCCCTCGCGCTCGCGAGCGGCGACGCGCCGCCGGGGTTCCCGCAGGCGTCGCGGATCGCCCTGCTCGTGCCGGAGGGGGCGTCCGACGCGCGCGCCGCCGCGGAGCGCATCCAGGTGAAGCTCTTCGACGCCGGCGTGCGGGTCGCCGTGGAGGCCCTGCCCCGCGCGCGCTTCGAGGCCCGCCTCGCCGCGGGCGACTACGACGTGGCGCTCGTGCCGGTGCCGGTCCTCTCCGCCCGCCCCTCCCTCGCGGTTGCCCAGGTGGCGTACGCGATCCGCGGCCCGGAGGGCTTCCGGCGCGCGCTCGACGCGCTCGCGGGCCTGCCCGCGGGAGAGGTCGCGGCCGCGGCGGCCCAGCTGGAGAGCGCGCTCGACCTCGTGCCTCTCTTCGCGAGCGCCCCCCGCGCCACCGCCGGCCCCGCCGCGCAGGGCCTGCGGCCCGATCCGGCGGGCGGCTTCGACCCGGGGGAGCTGTGGCGGCTGGGGGGAGGCGCGCCTTGACCCTCCGCACCCGGCTCGCGCTCGCGTTCGCGGCCTTCGCGACGCTGCCCCTCGCCGCCGCGATGGTCCCGGTGTCCCGCGCGCTGGGAGAGGCGCTGTCCGCCGAGCACGCCGCGCGCGTGGAGCGGGCGGCGCTCGCCGTGGAGGGCGAGCTGGCGCGGCAGGCCTCGGACGCGGCTGCGGCGGTTGCGGAGATCGCCGCGGCGCCGGATGCGGAGGCGGTCGCCCGCGACCTCGCCTCGGGTGCGCTCGCCCCGTCGGAGGCGCGGGACGTCGCGGCCGGGTGGGCCGCGGCGCGGGGCCTGGACGTGCTCGAGATCGTGGACGCCGAGGGCCGGGTGATCTCCTCCGCGCACCTCCCGGGCCGCGCCGGCGACGTGGACCCCGAGGCGGAACGGATCGCCGGGACGGTTCCGGCCGGGAGGGCCACCGCCGCGGTGGTGCCGCGCGCGGGCGAGGCCGGCGTCGCCTCCGTGCTGGCCCAGGTGGCCTGGGCGCCGCTCGGCGGCGCGGAGGGGGGCCTCCGCGTGCTGGGCGGGCTCGCGCTCGGCGAGGACCGCGCGGCGCGCCTGACCGAGCTCACCGGCGGCGAGGTCCGGGTGACCGCGGGGGACGGCCCGCCCTCGCCGCCACCCGCGGCGAGCCCGGGCCCCGGGTTGCGCTCCCTGCTCGGTGGGCCCGCTCTCACCTCACGGATCGTGAAGGTGGGCGCGCCGGGCGCGACGGCGGGCTCGGTCGAGATCCGGGTGGGCTCCGCCGGCCTCGTCCGGGCCCAGATCCTCGTCCTGGGTGCGTTCGCGCTCGTGCTCCTCGCCGGGGCCGCCGGGGCCGGGCTCGCCGGCGCGGCCCTGGCGCGGCGGATCACCCGGCCCATCGAGGCTCTGCGCGCGGCCGCTGCGCGCGTCGCCGCCGGGGAGCTGGGGGTCAGGGTGGGCGTGCAGGCCGACGGCGAGGTGGGCGACCTCGTCCGCGCCTTCGACGCCATGAGCGCCGACCTGGCCCTCGGCCGGGTGCGGCTCGCCCAGGCCGAGCGCGTGGCCGCCTGGCGCGAGGTGGCGCGCCGGCTCGCCCACGAGATCAAGAACCCCCTCACGCCCATCGCCATGAGCGTCGAGACCCTCCGCGACGCGCGCGCCGCGGGACGGCCGGACTTCGGCGAGATCTTCGACGAATCCACGCGCGCCATCGGCGAGGAGGTGCGTCGGCTCAAGCGCATCGTGGACGAGTTCGGCCGTTTCGCCCGCCTGCCCCCGCCCGAGCGCGCTCCGGTGGCGCCCGAGGAGCTGGCCGCCTCGGTGCTCGCGCTCTTCCCCTCCCCGCCGGCGGGCGTGGAGCTGCGGCGGGAGGTGGAGCCCGGCCTTCCGCGGGTGATGGCCGACCGCGACCAGATCCTGCAGGTCCTCCTCAACCTCGTGTCGAACGCGCTCGACGCCATGGCCGCGGCAGGCGGCGTCCTCACCGTCGGCGCGCGCAGGGAGGGCGACCGGGTGGCCATCACCGTCCGTGACACGGGTCCTGGCATCTCCCCGGCCGACCAGCCCCGGCTCTTCGAGCCGTACTTCACGACGAAGCCGGGCGGCACCGGCCTGGGCCTCGCCATCGCCCGGCGCATCGCCGAGGAGCACGGGGGCACGCTCGAGCTCGAGGAGGGGCGCGCCGGCGGGACGACGTTCGTGCTGGTGCTGCCAGCCGCCGGCCCGGCGGGACGGGGGACGAAGTTCCCCGGGCGAGAGTGGCCTAGCGGACCGGCGTCGCCTTGAGCGCCGCCTTGCCTTCCTTCACGTAGACCTGGAAGCGCACCGTCTTGCAGCTGTACTTCGCCACCAGGCTCGCCTTGTTCTGCTCGAGCTTCGTGCGGAAGCGCTCGAAGCTGAGGCCCTCCGCCGGCTCGCCGCACTCGGCGCGCGTGCGCAGGAAGTCCTGGTAGACCTGCTGCCAGTGCGCCTGCTCGTCGTCGCCGCCTCCCGCCGCGGGCATGGTCATGGTGACCTTGGGGGCGGGGATGCCCGTGGCGGTCGTGCGCGGAGGCGGCATCGGAGGCGGCGCGGTGCGGGCCGCCGCCTGCAGCAC
>Ga0335085_10007110_pt1 | contig 17481 bp, 13 predicted proteins | sample Lox_Sample_45_FD_206712 | JGI IMG/M metagenome (GOLD analysis project Ga0335085, IMG submission 206712) | Soil microbial communities from Loxahatchee National Wildlife Refuge, Florida, United States - Lox_Sample_4.5 | ecosystem: Environmental > Terrestrial > Soil > Wetlands | place: USA...
ACGCCAGCAGTACCTGGGCGGTGTTCTGCAGCCAGGTGCCCAGATTCGACGTCAGGCTGCCGAAGAAGTACAGCCGGAACTGCGGATTCTGCAGCACCTTCCAGTTCCGCCCGGTCCGCGCGCTGGTGGCGCTGTCCAGCCAGCCCGGCTGGGTTAGCCAGTTCCGCCGTCGCCGTGGCCGGTACTCGATGTCGTGCGCCTGCCCCGGTGGCCCGGAACTGGCGCCAACCGGGCGCCGGGTATGGGCTCCGCTGCCCTGACCCGCTCCAAGGATGTCTGTCATCTGGCCTGTCTCAGCTGGACTGTCCCACGCCGAGCGGCAGCCGCCCCAAGCACTCAAGCACCCCAGGCGGCCGCAGCGGACCGGCTAAGCGCTGGGCTCTGGGCTGGAATCGGATGATGTCGTGGCCGGGCTGGCTTCGGCCGGCTGGGGGTCCCTGATCTCGGGCGGAACCTTGCCCATGTCGAGCGCGAACTCGTTGCGGTCGGCCGGGTAGACGCTGACCGTCAGCCGGATCGGCGTGCCGGCGTTGTCGTAGGCGGTGCGCCGGGTTTCGATCACCGAGACCCGTCCGTCATCGGGCAGGCGGAAGAACCTGGTTTCCACCTCATCCGGCGGCCGTACCTTGACCCGGTCCCGGTAGCCAGCCTGCTTGATGCCCAGCGCGCCGCGCAGGTAGTCCACCGTGCCCTCCTCGATGTTCGGCGCCTGCAGCAGGCGCACCGCGCCCAGCTCGACGAACCGCATCGGGTAGAACGAGGTCTGCAGCGACCAGGGTGTGCCATCGATAAGGCGCTGCTGATGCCGGCTCACCACGGTGGCGTTGCTGTCGAGCTGCAGCTCGGCGCTGGCACCGACCGCGCCGGCGGTCTTCACGCCGACGTCCGGGTCGCTGTCGGTGGGGGCCCGCAGCCGGGCCTTGACCTCCTGGCTGTAGGTCCGGCCTTCACCGCCCGAGGCGGTCTCCGGGTCGCCGGTCAGCGTGGTGACGAACGGGATGATCTTCTCGGTGACGAATGTGCCCTGGCCGGGCCGGGTCTCCACCAAGCCGCGGGTGATCAGCCATTTGATCGCGTCACGGACGGTGTTCCGGGACGCGTTGTACTTCTCCCGCAGCTCGATCTCGGTCAGTAGCTGGCTGCCTGGAGCCAGCTGACGGCTCTCGATCTGCTGGCGAAGATCGTCGGCGATCATCCGGTACATAGGATCAGCCATGTACCCTCCCAAAGATCCCAACCACCCGAATGACTGGGCTGGCTGGCCTCAAAAGGATCATTCCAGCCAGACTGTTCATCTGAATCTTAGGTACACCTACTAGTTTTCCCGAACGTAGCCGGGTATAACAGGAGTAGATACCAAAGGTTGGGATGACTCGGATGGCTGGATCCATACGGCTGAGTCTAGCAGTAGGTCTGCTTGGGCGTACAGGAACCAGTTGGCCAGGTCATAACACCCACCTCAGCCCGGCGACCAGGCCGGGCGGGGGTCTGGATCGGGCGGCGCGACCGCGCCGTGGGCCACAGTTAGGGGACCCGTCATGGCCATCAGCATCATTGTCATCGCAGTTGTGCTCATCGCGGCCGGCGCCGCCGCCACGGCGGTCGTCGCGGTCAGCTGGGGCATCCGGCAGGAGGAGCGGGGTCTCACCCTGACGGCCAGTTACGCCCCCGGCCGGGCAAGCCAGGGCGCGCGGGTGCTAACCGGCCTTTACGTCCGCCAGGTTATCGGCGCCGAGCGTGGCACGCTGGATCGCCAGGAACTGCTCGTCTGACCATTGTCCCGCCGCCGGCCTGGACTGGGGGGTGCGGGCAATGTGCGGGCCGGTTTGGGAACCGCGTAGCCGGGCAGGTTTATTGACCGAATTGCCGAGCTCCTGGTATTAGCTAACGAAATGACCGGCCGGGCGGCGCCGCCCGGCCTGGCGGACGGGGTGGCGCGAAGACCGGAGCAGCCGCGCAGGAACCGGGGATGAGCAGGGTGTATGTAAGTGTAAGCGGAACTGGGGATCGGTACGTCGGGGCAGGGCCGGATGCTCCCAGCGATCCCGCTCAGCCTAATGGCCTGGCCGGTTTGGCCAGAAAGGATGATCCTGCTTATCCAGTTCTCGGGTGCAGTTGATACCTTTAGTATGGTACCTCGGCAGGTGCTGAACTAAAAAATACCCATTGCGCGGCAGAGGGCCGCAGTGCTATAAATTTATTGATTCAATGGAGAATCCGTAATTCGCAGCGCCAGGGGGATATTGGCTCAGCCAGCCCATCCCGGCACCCGCTCGCCGACGATGGCGAGGAACCACAGATTGGAGCTAGCGGAGCCACTGCCGCGGGCCAGAGGTAGGGGGCCGTCATGGTCGCCATCATCGTCATCGTCGGACTCGTGATCTTCGCCGCGGGAGTCACCGCCGGGACCATCATCCTGGTCAGCTGGGGAGTGCGGCAGGAGGAGCGGTTCTACTCACTCACCGGCCAGGCCCCGGGCCGGCTGAGCCAGGGCACCCGGGTGCTGACCGGCCTCTACGTCCGCCGCCGCTCGGACACGCGGCCCACCGAGCGTGACCCGGACATCATCGCGTGATGGCCCGCGGCGGCCGGTCAGACCCGCCCCGCGTCCGCTTCGGTACCGACGGCGGGTCCGGTGCTGGCGGCGGGCGGATCGGCGAACTCGCCCGGCACCACGCCCACGTTCACGGCGAACGTGTTCCGGTCCGCTGGGTACACGCTGACCGTGACCCGGAACGGCGCGCCATCGGCGCCGAAGCCAGTGCGCCGCGTCTCGATGACCGCGACCCGCCCGTCGTCCGGCAGCCGGAAGAAGTCCGCCTCGGCGTTGTCCGGCGGCCGCACCGTCACCGTGTCGCGGTAGCCGACCTGGCTGATGCCCAGCTTCTGGCGCAGGTACTCGACCGTCCCTTCTTCCAGGTCACTGGCCTGGATCAGGCCCACCGCACCGCGTTCGACCAGGTTCATCGGGTAGTAAGAGGTCTGCAGCGACCAGGGCGTGCCGTCGATGAACCGCCGCTGATGCCGGGTCACCACGGTGGTGTCAGCACCGGCCCGCAGCGCCTCGGCCAGCCAGGCGTCCGCCCGGCGGACCTCGACCCGGGGATGGCTGCCCATGGGGGTGCGGCGGCTGGCCGCCACCTCGCTCAGGTAGATGGGGCCGTCGCGGCCGGCCTGCGGGTCGCCGGTGAGCGTGGTGACGAACGGAACGATCTCCGGCCGCACGAACGTGCCCTGGCCTGGCCGGGTCTCCACCAGCCCCCGGATGATCAGCCACTTGACCGCGTCCCGGACGGTGTTGCGCGAGGCGTTGTAGCGCTCCTGGAGCTCCAGTTCGGTGCCCAGTTGGTCGCCCGGCGCTAGCGTGCCCAGCTCGATCTGGTCGCGCAGGTCCTCAGCGATCTGCCGGTATCTGGGCCCAACCATGTCCGTGTCCCCTCCCAGAGATCCCAACCATCCTAATAAAAGGGCTGACTGGGTCCAAGAGAATCATTCGTACTGCCAGGATCATAAGAATGTTTCGGATGAATGTGGTTTAGGACCGGCTACTGGGCGGTATACCCCTAGTAGATCCCAAAGGTTGGGATGACTTGGACGGCTGGTTCCATACCTCTCAGTCTACCAGTTGGACTGCTTGGGCGTACAGGAATCAGTCAGCTAGGTCATAACGCCCAGCTCACCCCGGCCACTCGTACCGGGCGGGATCGAGGGCGCCGCTCGCGGACGATCTCCGCACGGTCGTCAGGAAGGGGAACCGGCATGGCCAGCATCGTCGTCATCATCGGGCTCGTGATCTTCGCAGCCGGCGCCGCGGCCGGTGCGATCCTCCTGGTCAGCCTGGGGATCCGACGGGAGGAACTGGATTTTTCCCTGACCCGCCAGGCGCCGGGCCAGGTGAGCCAGGGCGCCCGCCGGGTGACCGGCCTCTGGGTCCGCCCGCCGGCTGACGATTACTACCAGGCCGGCCGGCAGCACGACTCTTTCGTCTAGCCGTCCCGGGCCAGGCCCACCCAGCGGGGGGCAGCCGCGCCGCACCAGAGCCGGGGCATGGTGCGGCGCGGACTGCTGTGGAACTGTGTGCGCGGCCGCACGCTGCCCGGCACCGGCCCCCGCGGCCAGGGTCCTGCCTGGTCAGCCGGATCTGATAGCGGCGGCCACTAAGCTCGGCTGCGTGCCTGATGAGCCCCGTTCCGCCGCCGCTTATCCCTGGCCCGCACAGAGCGCGACCGGGGTCGGCTCGATGCCGGGAACCGACCCGCTGGAGACCATGCGGCTGATTCTCGGCGAGCTGCCTGACCTGCCGTTCCTGGCTGAGCTGCCGGGCCGCGGCCCCGGCGCCGACCTGACCGGCCGCACCGCGGCCATGCTGGCCGAGATGCCCGCCGAGACGACCTCACGCGGCTGGCGGCTGGCCGGGCGGCCCGGGCGTGATCTCCGCCACGCGCAGTCCCTCCTGGCCCGGGATCTCGACGCACTGGAGGAAGCGGCCGAGGGATTTAGTGGCGTTCTGAAGATAAGTGCCGGCGGGCCGTGGACGATGGCGGCCACGGTGGAGCTGACCCGCAGCCAGGAGCCGGTGCTGGCCGATCCCGGTGCGGTCCGCGACCTGACCGCGTCGCTGGCCGAGGGGGTGGCCGCTCAGCTGGCCGGCGTGGCCGCCCGGGTGCCGGGCGCGCGGCTGCTGCTGCAGCTGGACGAGCCCGCCCTGCCCGCGGTGCTGGCCGGCGCGGTGCCCAGCGCCAGCGGGCTGAACCGGGTGCGCGCCGTCGAGCCCGCCGACGCGGAGTCCGGGCTGCGCACCGTGCTGGCCGCGGCGGGGGTGCCGGTGCTGGTGCACTGCTGCGCACCGTCGGTACCCCTTGGCATGATCAGGGACGCGGGCGCCGTGGCCGCCGGGATCGACCTCGGCCAGCTCCGCCGGGGGGAGGAAGACGTGCTGGCCGCGGTGGTCGAGGCGGGCCTGGGCATTTTCGCGGGCGCGGTGCCGGCCACGCCCGCTCCGGTGCCGGCCCGTGCCGCCGCGCCGGCCGGCCGCCAGGACATCGCCCATTCAGCACAACGCCGCTCCGGCCAGCAGTCGCTGGGCACCGTGGCAGCCGTCCAGGTGACCGAGTTGTGGCGGCGGATGGGCTGGCCAGTGGCCCGGCCGGCCGGAGCTGCGGCCAGCCTGGCGGCGAGCGTGGCCGGTCAGGTAGTGATCACCCCGGCCTGTGGCCTGGCCGGTGCCCCACTGGACTATGCCGCCAGGGCACTGGCCAGCTGCCGTGAGGCGGCCCAGATGCTGCCGGAAATGACCGAGGAGGAATCCCGTTGAGCCAGCCCGAGGTGGATGGGGGGATTCCCGGCTCGGCCGTGGACGCCGCCGCGCGGCACCGGCATGCCGAGCTGAGCGCGGAGGTCACCGAGGCGAACCACCGCTATTACGTGCTCGACTCGCCCACCCTGTCCGACGCTCAGTACGACTCGGCCATGCGTGAGCTGCGCGACCTGGAGGAACGCTATCCCGAGCTGCGCACGCCGGACTCGCCCACCCAGCGGGTGGGCGGCGCGGTGTCCACCGAGTTCACCCCGGTGGAGCACCTGGAGCGGCTGCTCAGCCTGGACAACGCGTTCTCCGCCGAGGAGCTCGACGCGTGGGCGGCCCGGGCGCAGCGGCTCGGCGGGACCGGCCCGTACCTGTGCGAGGTCAAGATCGACGGGCTGGCGGTCGACCTGGTCTACCGGGGCGGCGCGCTGGTCCGCGCGGCCACCCGGGGCGACGGGGTCACCGGGGAGGACGTCACGCCCAACATCCGCACGATCTCCTCGGTGCCGCTGCGGCTGGCCGGCCCGGGCGTACCGGAGCTGCTCGAAGTGCGCGGCGAGGTGTTCCTCCCGGTGGCGGCGTTCCACGAGCTGAACGAGCGGCTCACCGAGGCGGGCAGGCCGCCGTTCGCCAACCCGCGCAACTCGGCCGCGGGCTCGCTGCGCCAGAAGGACCCGCGGGTCACCGCGACCCGGCCGCTGTCCCTCATCCTGCACGGCGTCGGGGCCACGTCCATGGACGCGCCGTCCTCGCACTCCGAGTGGTACGAACGGCTGCGCGGCTGGGGCCTGCCGGTCAGCGAGCTGTTCCGGGTGACTCCCGAGCTGGACGGGGTGCGCGAGTACATCGCCCACTACGGCGAGCACCGGCACGACCCGCCGTACGAGATCGACGGTGTGGTGGTCAAGATCGACCGGCTGGACCTGCAGCGCCAGCTCGGCGCGACCAGCCGCGCGCCACGCTGGGCCATCGCGTACAAGTACCCCCCCGAGGAGGTCAACACCCGGCTGCTGGACATCCAGGTGAACGTCGGCCGGACCGGCCGGGTGACCCCGTTCGCGGTGATGCAGCCGGTGGTGGTCAGCGGCTCCACGGTGGACCGGGCCACCCTGCACAACGCGGACGAGCTCGCGCGTAAGGGCGTGCTGATCGGCGACATGGTGGTGCTGCGCAAGGCGGGCGACGTGATCCCCGAGGTGGTCGGGCCGGTGGCCGACTTGCGCACCGGCAGCGAGCGGGCGTTCGACTTCCCCACCGAGTGCCCGGCCTGCGGCACCCTGCTGGTCCGCGAGGACGGCGGCGTGGACTGGCGCTGCCCGAACACCCGGGCCTGCCCGGCCCAGCTCCGCGAGCGGCTGTTCCACCTGGCCGGCCGCGGGGCGCTGGACATCGAGGTGCTCGGCTACGAGGCGGTGGTCGCACTGCTCGACTCCGGCCTGGTCAGCGACGAGGGTGACATCTTCTCGCTGACCGAGGAGAAGCTGGCCACCACGCCGTTCTTCACCAACAAGCAGGGCGGCCTGACGGTCAACGCGGCCAAGCTGCTGGGCAAGCTGGACGAGGCGCGGACCCGGCCGCTGTGGCGGGTGCTGGTCGCGCTGTCCATCCGGCACGCCGGCCCGACCGCGGCCCGGGTGCTGGCCGTCCAGTTCGGCTCGCTGGACGCGATCGCGGCCGCGTCGGCCGAGGAACTGGCCGCCGCCGAGGGGGTCGGCCCGAAGATCGCCGCCTCGATCATCGAGTGGTTTGGCGTGGACTGGCACGTAGCCATCGTGGACAAATGGCGGGCCGCCGGGGTGCGGCTGGCCATTCCGGACTGGGTGCCGCCGCCCCCGCCCAGCCCGGCAGAAAGCGCCGCGGCCGACCCGAGCCAGCCGCTGGCCGGGGTGACCGTGGTCGTCACCGGCACGCTGGAGGGTTTCAGCCGGGACGCGGCGGGTGAGGCGGTGCAGGCGCTGGGGGGCAAGGTGACGTCCTCGGTGTCGAAGAAAACCGGCTTCCTGGTGGCCGGGGACAAGCCCGGGTCCAAGTACGACAAGGCGCTCTCGCTGGGCGTGCCGGTGCTCGGCGAGGCGGGGTTCCGGGTGCTGCTGGAGGCCGGGCCGGAGGCGGCTGCAGCGACGGCAGAGACTGCTGCGCCGGGTGAGGAATGACACGGCCCTCCGGCCAGAAAATCATCCAAGATGGTTGTAAGCCTCTGACCTGCGGTAATTGAACCACGGAACAATGCACCGTAACAGATAGTGTGCGATTGGCTTCGCGAAGTACGTTTTCCGCCGTACTCTGCTGCTGAGAGCGAAGGTGTATCCGGCCGGCTGCGGCAGCCACGAGGACGCCATGAGGGACCCGAGCGACACCAGGGATATCGGTCCGCGGATCGGTTCTCCGTACTGGATCTACCTCACCGTGGTCACGGTGGCCGGGCTTGGCGCCCTGCTGGTGCTGCTGCGCGGGCTGTCCCTGGGCGGGCTGCGCGCGGTGGCCGGCCATCCGCTGTTCTGGGTGCTGGCCGCGCTGTCCGTGCTCGGCGAGCTCAAGCCCATCGTCACCCCGGGCAAGTCCCGTCCGGACGCCGGCGTGGCCTCAGTCACGTTCTGCTTCGCCGCGCTGCTGTACTGGGGCCTGCCGGCCGCGGCCGGGCTGCGCGCGATCACCATGCTCTTCGTCGCGCTGTCCGGCCGCAAGGCGCCGCACCGCTGTGCGTTCAACGTGGCCCAGTACATCCTCAGCCTGGTCGCGGCGGCCGCGGTGCTGGCGGCCGGCCGGATCCACCCGCTGCCGCTGCGGCCGTGGGTGCCCACCGGCGGCCAGCTGGGAGCGGTTGGGCTGGCCGCGCTGGCCTACTTCACCGTCAACTTCCTGCTGGTCGGCATGGCGGTGACGCTGCACGAGCGCACCCCGCTCCCGGTCACGCTGCGCCGGGCCCTGCCCTACCAGGCCTTCGTCAGCCTGGCCCTGCTGTCGGCCGCGCCGCTGGTCGTGGTGGTGATGAACCGATCGGTGCTGCTGGTGCTGCTGTTCCTGCTGCCGCTGATCGCGGTCTACGCCAACGCGGCCATCTCCATGCAGCGCGAGCACCAGGCCCTGCACGACCAGCTCACCGGGCTGCCCAACCGGGCCCTGCTGCTCAGCCGGGCCGCCGAAGCGGTGGCCGGGGCGGCCCGGACCGGGAGCAAGACCGGTTTCCTCCTCCTCGACCTGGACCGGTTCAAGGAGGTCAACGACACCCTCGGCCACGCGCTGGGCGACGCGCTGCTGCAGGCCGTGGCGTACCGGCTGGCCCGCAGTGTCCGCCCGGGTGACGTGGTGGCCCGGCTCGGCGGTGACGAGTTCGCGGTGCTGCTGCCCGCGGTCCGCGCCCCGTCGGCGGCCCGTGAGGTGGCCGCCCGGCTGCGCGCCGCGCTGGCCGAGCCACTCCGGCTCGAGGGCATGTCGTTCGACATCAACGCCAGCGTCGGCATCGCCCTGTACCCGGATGACGCGAACTCCGTCGACCAGCTGCTGCAGCACGCCGACGTGGCCATGTACCTGGCCAAGGAGCGGCACACCGGGGTGGAGCGCTACGCGGGCCCGGCGGGCCGGCACTTTCCGGCCCGGCTGTCGCTGCTTGGTGACCTGCGCCGCGGGATCGACCACGGCGAGCTGGAGCTGTACTACCAGCCCACGGTGTTCCTGGCGGGCGGGCGCACCGCCGGGATGGAGGCGCTGGTCCGCTGGCAGCACCCCCGCCGCGGGCTGATCGGGCCGGCCGAGTTCATCCCGCTGGCCGAGCAGTCCTTCATCATGCACGACCTCACCACGCATGTGGTCCAGACCGCGCTCCGCCAGGCCGCGCTGTGGCGGCGGCGAGGCTTCCCGGTGCAGCTGTCGGTGAACGTGTCCGTGCGGGACCTGTTCGACACCGGGCTGGCGGGCATGATCGAGAGTGAGCTGGCCGCGCTGAGCCTGCCGCCCGAGGTGCTGCAGATCGAGGTCAGCGACCGGGCGCTGACCAGCGAGATGATCGACATAACGGCCGGGGTGAGCGCGCTGCGCGGGCTCGGTGTCCGGCTCAGCCTGGACGACTTCGGCACCGGGTACGCCTCGCTGGGCCGCCTGCGGCGGCTGCCGGTCGCCGAGGTCAAGATCGATCCGTCGTTCGTCTCCGGCCTGGCCAGCAGCCTGGACAGCCAGGTGATCGTGCGCTCACTGGTGGACCTGGTGCACGGGCTCGGCATCCGGTCGGTGGCCGAGGGGGTGGAGACGGCCGACGCGGCCGCGGCCCTGCTGGCCATGGGCTGCGACGCCGCCCAGGGGCACGCGTTCAGCCGGCCGCTGAACGCCGCCACGGCCACCGGATGGCTGGCCGATGACCTGGCCACCCGCCCAGCGCCGGCCGGGCACCGTGAGCCGGCCGCCCGCCCCGCCGCGGCGGCTCAGCCACCGGGCGGATAATGCCGTCAGCCCGCCCCACGTGCGGCCCTAGGATGGCAGGCATGTCCCTTGCACGTGCGGAAGTGGCCCATCTGGCCCGGCTGTCCCGGCTGGCTCTCGGCGAGGAGGAACTCGATCACTTCGCCAGCCAGCTGGACCAGATCATCTCGGCGGTGGCCCGGGTCCAGGAAGTAGCCGCCGACCAGATCCCGCCGATGACCCACGCGGTGCCGGTGACCAACGTGTTCCGTGAGGACGTGGAGCTGCCCTGCCTCGGGCCCGGCCAGGCGCTGTCCCAGGCCCCCGCGGTGGAGCAGCAGCGCTTCCGGGTGCCGCGCATCCTGGCCGAGGACTGAGCCGTGGACACTGAACTGACCAGGCTGACCGCCGCCGAGCTGGCCGCGGCCATGGCCGCGGGGGAGGTGTCGGCGGTCGAGGTGACCGAGGCGCACCTGGCCCGGATCGAGGCGGTGGAAGCCCGGCTGCACGCGTTCCTGTACGTGGCCGCGGACCGCGCGCGGGCCGTGGCGCGCCGGGTCGATGACCGGCGCGCCGCCGGTGACGTGCTCGGCCCGCTGGCCGGCGTGCCGCTGGCCCTCAAGGACGTGTTCACCACCACGGACATGCCGACCACGTGCGGCTCCCGCATCCTGGACGGCTGGCAGCCGCCCTACGACGCCACCGTGACCCGGCGGCTGCGCCAGGCCGGAATGGTCATCCTGGGCAAGTCGAACATGGACGAGTTCGCGATGGGCTCGTCCACCGAGAACTCCGCGTTCGGGCCCAGCCACAACCCGTGGGACCTGCGCCGGGTGCCGGGCGGCTCGTCAGGTGGCTCGGCCGCGGCGGTCGCCGGGTTCGAGGCCCCGCTCGGCATCGGCACCGACACCGGCGGCTCGATCCGCCAGCCCGCCGCGGTGTGCGGCATCGTGGGGGTCAAGCCCACCTACGGCGGCTCGTCCCGGTACGGCCTGGTGGCGTTCGCGTCGTCGCTGGACACGCCAGGCCCGCTGGCCCGCACGGTGCTCGACGCCGCGCTGCTGCACGAGGCCATGTCCGGGCACGACCCGTGCGACTCCACCTCAGTGGACGCCCCGGCGCCGCCGGTGGTGGCCGCCGCCCGGCAGGCCGACGTGAGCGGGCTGCGCATCGGCGTGGTGCCGGAACTGTCCGGTGACGGCTACCAGCCGGGAGTGCTGGCCCGGTTCACCGAAGCGGTGGAGCTGCTGGAATCCCTGGGCGCCAAGGTGGCCGAGGTGTCCTGCCCGCACTTCGGCTACGCGCTGCCCGCGTACTACCTCATCGCGCCCAGCGAGTGCTCGTCCAACCTGGCCCGCTTCGATGGCATGCGGTACGGGCTGCGGGTGGGCGACGACGACACGCGCAGCGCCGAGGAAGTCATGTCGCTGACCCGGGAGGCGGGCTTCGGCCCGGAGGTCAAGCGCCGGATCATGCTCGGCACGTATGCGCTGTCCAGCGGCTATTACGACGCCTACTACGGCAAGGCCCAGCAGGTCCGTACCCTCATCACCCGGGACTTCGAGGCCGCGTTCGAGCAGGTGGACGTGCTGGTCTCGCCGACCACGCCGACCACCGCGTTCCCGATCGGCGAGCGGGCCGACGACCCGATGGCGATGTACCTGGCCGACCTGTGCACGATCCCGTCCAACCTGGCCGGGAACGCGGCGCTGTCCGTGCCGTGCGGCCTGGCTCCGGAGGACGGGCTGCCGGTCGGCCTGCAGATCATGGCGCCGGTGCTGGCCGACGACCGCTGCTACCGGGTGGCGGCGGCCGTGCAGGCCGCGCTGGACTCACGGCGCGGCGGCCCGCTGCTGGCCGGCGCGCACGGTCTGGACACGGGAGATGCTTCATGAGCGCGCCGACAACCACCGACGTGGTCCCGTTCGAGGACGCGGTGGCCCGGTACGACCCGGTCATCGGCCTGGAGACGCACGTCGAGCTGGGCACCAACACCAAGATGTTCTGCGGCTGCGCGAACCGGTTCGGCGGCGAGCCCAACTCGCTCGTCTGCCCGGTCTGCCTCGGCCTGCCCGGGTCGCTGCCGGTGGTCAACCGGGCGGCGATCGAGTACACCATCCGGATCGGGCTGGCCCTGAACTGCTCGATCGCGAGCTGGTGCCGGTTCGCCCGGAAGAACTACTTCTACCCGGACATGCCGAAGAACTTCCAGATCTCGCAGTACGACGAGCCGCTGTGCACCGACGGCTGGCTGGACGTGACCGTGCACGACACGCCGGACGGCCAGCCGCGGGCGGTGCGGGTGGAGATCGAGCGGGTGCACTTGGAGGAGGACACCGGCAAGTCGCTGCACATGGGCGGGGCCACCGGGCGGATCCACGGCGCCGACTACTCGCTGGTCGACTACAACCGGGCCGGTATCCCGCTGGTCGAGATCGTCACCAAGCCGGTGACCGGCACCGGGGAGCTGGCCCCGGCGGCCGCCCGGGCCTACGTGGCCGAGCTGCGCGACCTCCTGCGCGCGCTCGGCGTGTCCGACGTGCGGATGGAGGAAGGGTCGCTGCGGGCCGACGTGAACCTGTCGCTGAAGCCCACGGGGGCCACCGAGTTCGGCACCCGGACCGAGACCAAGAACGTGAACTCGCTCCGGTCGGTCGAGCGCGCGGTCCGCTATGAGATCGAGCGGCAGGCCGCCGTGCTGGACGCCGGCCAGCGGGTGGTCCAGGAGACCCGGCACTTCCAGGAGTCCACCGGCACCACGTCGCGCGGGCGGAGCAAGGAAGAAGCCCAGGACTACCGGTACTTCCCCGAGCCCGACCTGGTGCCGCTGGCCCCGCCCGCGGACTGGGTCGAGGAGATCCGGGCCCACCTGCCGGAGCTGCCCGCCGCCCGGCAGGCCCGGCTGCAGGCCGAGTGGGGGCTGTCCGACAAGGACATGGCCGCACTGCACAACGCCGGTGCGCTGGACCTGGTGGCCGAGACCGTGGTGGCGGGCGCGTCGCCCGCGGGCGCCCGCAAGTGGTGGCTCGGCGAACTGGCCCGGACGGCCAACGACTCGGGCACCGACCTGGCCGGCCTGCGCATCACGCCAGCCGACGTGGCCCGGGTGAGTGCCCTGGTCGAGTCCGGCGCGCTGACCGACCGGCTGGCCCGCCAGGTGATCGAGGGCGTGCTGGCCGGCGAGGGCACCCCGGACGACGTGGTGGCAGGCCGCGCGCTGGCGGTGGTGAGCGACGACACCGCGCTGACCGCCGCGGTGGACGAGGCCATCGCGGGCAACCCGGACGTGGCCGAGAAGGTCCGGGGCGGGAAGGTCGCCGCGGCGGGCGCACTGGTCGGCGTGGTGATGAAGGCCACCCAGGGCAAGGCCGACGCCAGCCGGGTCAAGCAGCTCATCCTGGACCGGCTCGGCCAGGCATGACCCGGATCTGGGTGCCGACGGCGGAGATCGCCGCCGGGCTGGACGGGCTGCCTGGGGCCGAGGTGGAGGTGGTGACCCCGGATGGCGGCGCGCTGCCGGCCAGTGCCGGCCAGGTCGAGTTCTACGTGCCGCCGTTCTTCCCGGCCCCGCCGGCCGTCGCCGCCATCGGCATGCTGCCCACGCTGGCCGTGGTCCAGGCGCTGACCGCGGGCGTGGACCGGCTGCGGCCGGCCATCCCGGCCGGCGTCACCCTGTGCAACGCCCGTGGGGTGCACGACGCCAGCACGGCGGAGTGGGTGGTCGGGGCGATGCTGGCCGCACTGCGCGAGTTCCCGTTCTTCGCCCGGGAGCAGGCGGCCCAGCGGTGGAGTTACCACTTCACCGACTGCCTGGCCGGGAAGACCGTGCTCATCGTGGGGTACGGCTCGATCGGCGCGGCGGTGGAGCGGCGGCTGGCCGGCTTCGAGGTGAGCGTCCTGCGGGTGGCCCGGGCGGCCCGCCCGGACGCGGGCGTGGCCCCGGTCGGGGAACTGCCCGGGCTGCTGCCCGTGGCCGACGTGGTCGTGCTGCTCGCGCCGGTCACGGCGGAGACCATCGGCATGGTGGACGCGGCCTTCCTGGCCCGGATGAAGGACGGCGCGCTGCTGGTCAACGCGGCCCGTGGCTCGCTGGCGGTGACCGACGCGCTGGTCGCGGAGGCGCGTTCGGGCCGCCTGCGGCTGGCGCTGGACGTGACCGATCCGGAGCCGCTGCCGCCCGGCCATCCGCTGTGGGATCTGCCCGGCGTGTTCATCACCCCGCACGAGGGGGCGTCCACCCCGGTATCGCTGGCCCGGATGGCCGGTTACGTGCGGGACCAGGCGGGCCGGTTCCTCACCGGCCAGCCGCTCCAGAACGTCATCGCAGGCAGTTACTGATCGCGCGCGATTCAGAACTAGATGACGCCCGCTGGACGCTCTTCCTCAATCGAAGTGTGACCTAAGGGCCCTAAAGTGAGCGGCATCGTGAAGTGACGATGACCGCGACTAGCCCATTCGCGGCTCCTGCAGCGCACTCTGCGGGCGTCCAGTTTTGCCCTGGTAGCCGACCGCCGTAGCTCGGTTGCCCAGGATCGCCAGCCCCGGGCTCACAAGGCTCCGCTGGCCCATTCATTGGCGGCGGACGCGGTGGAAGGAGACTCGGTGCCCCCGCAAGCATCGGGTGGCCTGCTATGAGCCTGGTCGCACAGGCGGTCACCGCGGCGGTAGCGCTAGCAGCTACGGCCAGCGCGGTCAGCCTGTGGCGGGGGGCCGACCGGCACACCGGCTCCGTCCGGCATGGCTACTGGCTGCTCGCCCTGGCCGCGCTGCTGGCCGGCCTGGGCGCGGTTGGCCAGCAGGCGCTGGCCAGCGCGACCGCGGGCGCGGCCATCCCGCTCACGGTGGCCGACCTGCCCGGGCTGCTCGCGCTGCCCACCCTGGTCGCGGGCGTGGCCAGCCTGCGCTCGCGGCGTGAGGCCGCCCGGCACCCGCTGGCCCAGCGCCGGGGCCGGCTCGGCGCCACGCTGGCCCTGGCCGCCGACGCCTACGTGCTGGGCTGTGCGCTGTTCATCATCGGCTGGATCACCGTGTTCAGCGCGGCGTACACGCACTCGGGCGACGATCCGGGCATGTTCGCCGGTGAGCTGGTCCACCCACTGGCCGACCTGCTGGTACTGGGCGGCCTGCTGCCGCTGGCGGTGGCGGCCGGGCGGCGCGGCGTGGCGCCGCTGGCCGCGCTGCTGCTGATCACGGTGAGCGACGCGCTGGCGGTGAGCGCCCGGGTCAGCAACGGGCACCCGGGCACCGCGGCCCAGGTGCTGCTGATCGCCGGGCTGTGCGTGCTGGGCAGCGCACCGTGGCTGGACCCGGCGGCGGCCGGGCATACGGAAGCCCGCCAGTTCCCCGCGGCCGGGCTGCACGCCACCACCGCCATCGCCGCGCTGGCCGCGGCGCTGGCCGCGCTGGTGGTGATCGGAGCGGGCCTGGCCGGTGGCCCGGTGGCCCGCCCGGTGCTGGCCGTGACCGGCGGCACCGCGCTGCTCGCGCTCACCGGCCGGATCATCATCCTGGTGCACAGGGACAGCGTGCGGTCCCGGCTGTGGCAGGAGTCTGGGCAGCAGTTCCGCGAGCTGGCCGACCGGACCAGCGATGCCGTGCTGGTCTGCGAATATTCCGGGCTGATCGGCTACGCCAGTCCCGCGGTGCGGGCGTTCGGCTATCCACCGGAGGCCCTCGAGGGCATGACGCTGGCCGACCTGGTGCACCCGGAGGACCAGCCGGGCGGGCTGCGTGCGGTGCGCGAGGCGGCGGGCGAGCCGGCCACCCAGATCCGGTACTCCTGCCGGGTCCGGGCCGCCGACGGCACCTGGCGGTACGTCGAAGCGACCATGTCCAGGCACCGCAGCCAGGGTGCGCCCGACCGGCTGCTGGTCACGGCGCGGGACGTCAGCGACCTGGTCGCGCTGCGCCGTCAGATCGCCCAGCTCACCTACCACGACGGGCTGACCGGGCTGCCCAACCGGGCTTACCTGGAGGACCGCGCACGGGAAGCGCTCAGCCTGGGCCGCCTCGGGGCGCCGGCCGCCGAGGACGAGGCGGAGCGGGAGGTGGGGGCCGAGCCCGGGCTGGCCGGGGTCATCCTGGTCGACCTGGATGGCTTCACCGGGGTGAACGACATGGCCGGGCCGAGCGCGGGCGACCTGGTGCTGGCGCAGGTGGCGCGCAGGCTTCGCGCGGTCGTCCCGCCGCAGGCCACGGTCGCCCGGTGGGGTGGCGACGAGTTCGCGGTCCTGGTCACCGGGGCGGCCAGCGCGCAGGAAATCACCGAGCTGGCCGAGCGCATCCTGGCCAGCGTGGCCGCCGAGCCGTACCGGGCCGCCGACCGGGCGGTCTCGCTGTCGGCCAGCGTCGGCCTGGCCCTGGCCGACGGCAGCCCGGCCGGCTACGTGTGGCGCAACGCCGACGCCGCGGTGTCCAAGGCCAAGGAGGCCGGCGGCGGGCGGCTGGAGATCTACGCCGCGCTGCCACCCGCCGATCCGCGCCTGCGCCTGCAGCTCGCGGAGCGGCTGAGCGAGGCCCTGGCCGGCCGCCAGCTGGAGCTGGAGTACCAGCCCCTGGCCGATCTGGCCAGCTCGCGCGTCATCGGGGTGACCGCGGTGCCCCGCTGGCACCGTGACGGGACCCCAGAATCCGGAGTGCCAGAATCCGGAGTGCCAGAATCCGGAGTGCCAGAATCCGGAGTGCCAGAATCCGGAGTGGAGGTGCCGCGGGCCGAGTTCCTCGACGTCGCGGAGACCACCGGGCTGGTCGTCGAGCTGGGTGACTGGATGCTGCGCGAGTCGTGCGACCGCGCGGCGGGCTGGTGGCGGAACGGCTGGGAGGCCAGCGTCTGGCTGCGCTGCTCACCGCGCCAGGTCCGGGCGCCCCGGTTCGCCGAGTCCGTGCTGGAGGCGCTGTCCGCCAGCCGTCTCGCCCCGCAGGCGCTGATCCTGGAGGTCGGCTGGCCGGTGCTGGCCGAGGGCGGAGAGGTGACGGCGCGCGGGCTCGGCGAGCTGCGTGAGCGCGGCGTCCGGCTGGCCATGGACGCGGGCAGCGCCGATGCTGCCGCGCTGGCCCGGCTCGGCCGGCTGCCGGTGGACCTGCTCAGGATCGGCCCGGCCCTGGTGGCTGGCCTGGGCGTGCGCGCCGCGGCCGAGACGCTGATCCGGGCCATCGTCCGGGTCGGCCGGGATCTGGACATCGAGGTGGCCGCGGACGGGATCGAGCGGGCCGAGCAGCGCGACCTGCTCACCGCGCTGGGCTGTTCGATCGGCATGGGCGCTTTCCTGGCCGGGCCGCTGCCACCGGGCAGCGTGTGGAGCCTGGCCATGGACGGCGACCGGAGCGGCAGGGAGCCCCCTTTCGGCGGCGCGATCTCGCCAGCTGAGACGAATGTGCTCTCAAGTTGACGTGAGCCCGGGTCTGGGCCAGAGTGATAGCCGTGTCAAGAACCACCATTCTCGTACTCGCCAGGCGCGCGAGCAGCTGACCTAGCCGGCTGCCAGCGCGCTACCCTCGTCCGCCGTACGGCGTCGAGGGTTTTTTGTTGCCCGGCACCTACCCACCGCAGACGAGGAAGCTTGCGATGACCGACCAGACGACCGCGGCTACCCCCGGTCCCGGGGCAGGCCCAGCACGGAAGGGCAGTGGACCGTCACCACGCGACCTGGCCAACCGGGCTGCCTCCCCTTCGGCGCCCCCCTCTCCGGATCGGCGCTCCGCGCCGAGTCCGGCGCAGCCGGACCCGGGGGGTCGCCCCCCCGAGTCAGCACCGTCCAAGATGAGCGGGGCCGCTGCCCTGGTCG
>Ga0335085_10007112_pt1 | contig 17477 bp, 16 predicted proteins | sample Lox_Sample_45_FD_206712 | JGI IMG/M metagenome (GOLD analysis project Ga0335085, IMG submission 206712) | Soil microbial communities from Loxahatchee National Wildlife Refuge, Florida, United States - Lox_Sample_4.5 | ecosystem: Environmental > Terrestrial > Soil > Wetlands | place: USA...
GCGACAGAATGCGGAGGTGTCGGGCGTTACGGTGGTATCGGAGAACGAGCACACCGAGGAATATTTAAAGAAGACGGAGGAGAAGCCGGAGTTTGTCGTGCTGGATCCACCGAGGGCAGGACTTGGCGCAGAGACGGCGGCGCGGCTGGCGAATCTTGGAGCAGCGAATATTGCGTATCTTTCGTGCGATCCAGCGACGCTGGCGAGGGACTTGGCGATTCTGACAAATTCGGAGCGCAAGCCCGAGTCACCGGTGGCGGCAACGAACAAGTATGAGATCACGGAAATGCACCTGTTTGATTTGTTCCCGCAGACTTTCCATATCGAGACGTTGGTGAGGTTGCGAAGAGTTTTATGAGATGGCCCGCTGTAGCGATTACCGCTGCGTTTGCCGGCGGCATATTGCTCGGCGTATCGCGGTGGGTGGCTCCGCATGCCGCGAGTCGATGGTTTCTTCTGACATTACTGGCGATGGTGGTTCTGTTGTTGCTAGCCGGATTCGCGCTGGCTTGGCGGAGCGTTGCGTGGTGGTCTGCCGCGATGGCGCTGGCGAGTTGGGCGGGATTGGGAATATTCGCGGTGTGCCTGGCGGAACAACCGTTGCCAGCTGAGCACGTTCTGACCCGGTTATCGTCTGGACAGATTCCGCCGAGGACACCGCTGCGATGGCATGGTGTGTTGCGTGACGAGCCGGCGCGACTTCCGTGGGGCAATGGTTTGGAAATGAATCTAACTGGAGTGGAGTCAGCGGAGGGGTATTTGCCGGTAAGCGGAGGGATGCGCATCGGGTTCACGCCGAAAGAGGAAGAGCCCGCATTGCCGGAGTTGCACGCGGGCGACGCAATTTGCGTTTTGGCCGAGGCGCGCTTGCCGCGGATGTATAAGGACCCGGGGGCGTTTGACCGGCGAGAATTTTTGGCAAGGCAGGATGTTCATGTCCTGGCGACATTGCGGGCCTCCGTGCTACTGGAGAAGACGGGAACGGCGCGGTCTACTTGGCGAACTCACATGGCGCGAGTGCGCGGCGTACTTCGCGAGCGGGTGGATGGCATGTTTCCGGAATCGCCGCAGACAGCGGGAATCTTGCGAGCGATGCTTTTGGGGGACCGGAGTTTCGTAGAACGCAACGAGTCTGTGGACTTCCAGAAGACCGGAGTGTTTCACGTGCTGGTAGTGGCGGGACTGCACGTCGGGGCGCTGGCGTACTTTTTGTTCTGGTTGGCGCGGAAACTGCGGATGCCGCCACTGCTGAAGACCTATTTCGTGCTAGCGGCCATTGTTGGATACGTGGCGGTGGTGGAGCAGCGCGCTCCGGTGTTGCGAGCGGGACTGATGGCGGCGGTGGTAATTGTGGGGGCACTGTTCTACCGGCGACTGGAGTTGCTGAATTCGGCGGCGATTGCGGCGCTGGTGTTACTGGTAGCGAATCCCCGGTATTTGCGTGATACGGGGTTTCTGCTGTCGTTTTTAGCGATTGGCACGATTGCCGGGCTGGCGATTCCGGTGATTGGGCGCACGCTGCAGCCGTTGATGAAGGCGATGGAGAGTTGGAGGGATGTTACGCGTGATGGAGCGTATGAGGCCAAGATGGTGCAGTTGCGACTGGATTTTCGTGATGCGGTGTATGCGCTGACGTCGGGATTAAGAGAGCGGTATGCCACGTGGGCGCAGAATTTTTTGGGCGCGGGGGCGCGAGCGGGTTTTCGTGCAGCTGAACTATTGGTGCTGACATTTTTGCTGCAACTGGGGATGTTGCCGCTGATGGCTCGCGATTTCCATCGCATTTCGCTACTGGGACCGGTGGCCAATTTGTTTGTGGTGCCGCTTACGGGGGTGATTGTTCCGTTGGGCTTCGTCAGCTTGGGAGTGGCGGGTGTGGTGCCGCGGATAAGTGCGCTGATAGGTCATCCATTGCTTTGGCTGGTGCTGGTGCAGCAGCGAATGGTGGGTTTTCTTGCTGCAATTCCGCACAGCAGCTACCGGATTCCGGGGCCACCGGCGTGGGTAATCGCTGCATTTTTTGTGGTTACGGTGATTCTGGTGGTACGACTGCACTTGAAAAAAGAAATGACGCGATGGGAATGGCGAGTACTGTTTTCACTGCTGCTGCTTACCGCTGCGGTGATTGCGGTGTACCCATTTCGGCCGGCGATGAGGGCGCACGAACTGGAAGTGACGGTGCTGGATGTGGGGCAGGGGGATGCGATCCTGGTGATATCGCCGAAAGGCAGCGCATTGCTGATCGATGGAGGAGGGGCGTTCGAAGGGTTCCGCGGACGTGAAGAGCATTGGGGTCCGGATCCGGGAGAAGAGGCGGTGTCCGCGTATTTGTGGCAGCGTGGGTTCAAGAAGTTGGACGTGGTGGCACTGACGCATGCACATCAGGATCACATTGGCGGACTGAGCGCAGTGCTGCAGAACTTTCCGGTTTCGCGCTTGCTGGTGGGACGAGAGACCGCGGCGCCGGCGTTTACGCGATTGAAGAAGCTGGCGACGGACCTGCATATTCCTGTGGAACACGAACAGCGTGCACAGAGATTCTTGTGGGACGGTGTGCAGGTGGAAATTCTATGGCCGGGGGTTGAGGCGGAGGCTCCGCAGGCGAAAAACAACGATTCGCTGGTGATCCGGCTGCAATACGGGGAGAGATCGGTGCTGCTGCCGGGCGATGCCGAGAAGCAGGTGGAGTATGAAGTGTTGGGCGAGAGCAACGCGACGTTTGTGCATACCGATGTGTTGAAGGTGGCGCATCACGGTAGCAAGAATTCGACGATGCCGGAATTTCTGGCGGCGGTGCGGCCACAAGTAGCGATCATTTCGTCCGGTGAAGAAAACCCGTATGGGCATCCGGCGGGGGAGTTGCTTGGGCGGTTGGAGGAAAGCGGTTCGCGGATTTTCCGGACGGATCAGAATGGGGCGGTACAGGTGCGGACGGATGGGCACAACCTGGAGGTGAATTGCTTCGTGGGGTGCCGAACGGAGACGGTGGCGTTAGCGAAGACGGAGCCACCAGATGGCAAAGAGGCCGAGCAGTAGAAGCGCGAAACCGATCGCGGCCTGATATTCGTGGTTCTTTTTATATTGCGCCCAAGAAAAACCTGCGCCGATTGCGGCGGGAGCAGAGACAGATAATTTGGGAAAGAATAATGGGACGGCCGCGGCGTAGGCGTCGAAGGATGAGCCATGTTTCTGGCGCAGTTCGGATTCTTCGCGACGCATGACGAAACCATAGACGAGCGCGAAATAGATGAGAAGGAGTGCGGCAGCCCACCAAGAATTCATGGCGATGGCGGCGCCGAGGGTGAGAAAGCTGCTGCCGAAATAAAGAGGGTTGCGGGTGCGGGCGTAGGGGCCGGTGACGGTTAAGACTTCCTGCTTGTGAAGATAGCCGGCGGCGTAGGCGCGGATGCAAAGACCGATGAGACCGACGGCCGCACCAAGAAGGATGGAGTGCGGTGTGGGCCGGGAGAGGTACAGGACGACGATGGCCAGCAGATAGCCGAGGCGGACGCGCCAGCGGGCGAAGAAGTCGAGCGCGGTCACGGGCGTACACCCAGGCGCTGCCGTAGAGCTTCGAATACGGCGTCGGCGGAAAGATCAAGGAGCGAGGGATCGGTAGCATCGGAACGGCCGTAAGTGGTAACGGCGTTGTGGCTACGCAGGACGATTTCGCCGGGAGGATAAGGGCCGTTGCGCGCGGGATCGGTGGGGCCGAAGAGGGCGACGGCGGGAGTGCCCAGAGCCACGGCTAGATGGAGCGGGCCGGTGTCGCCGCCGACGATGCACCGGGCGTCGCGAAGAAGGGCGCGCAAAGTGCCCATCTCTCCGTCGTAGGAAATGGGCTGGGCGTCTCCGCTGGCAGCCTGGACTGCGGCCACGAGAGATTCTTCACCTGGGCCGTAATTAATGACGCAAGGAATGCCCAGTTCTTTTCGAACTTTTTGACTGAGAGCGCCAAAACGCTCGGCGGGCCAACACTTGGACCGCCAACCACCGCCGGGACTGAGAACGACGTAAGGTCCGATTCCCTGTTTTGCGAGATCGGCATGCACTTTGGCGGCGTCGGAATCCGCGACCTGCAGACACACTTGCGCGACGGGATTTTTCGCACCGGCCCGCGCGGAGAGTTCTCCGTTCTGTTCGGCGATGTGGGTAGTGCGGCAATGCACGCGGTCGGTGTAAACAATCGGGACGCCAAATTCGCGGATGGTGGCGGAGGAAAAGCCGATGCGCTTCGCGACGCCGCCGAAGAACGGAAGAAACGCGGATTTCCAAAGACCCTGGTAATCGATGGCGGCGTGCCATTGGAGCGCACGGATTTTCTTCAGGATGCTGCGAACCGAGACCAGATCACGAGAGTCCACGGGCCAGACTTCTGTGGCCAAGTTGCTGCAAGCGACCAACTCGACCCAACGCGGGTGGGTAAGCCAGACAATTTCCGCCGCCGGGAAGGAGCTGCGTAATCCGGCTACCGCGGGAAAAGTGTGGACGATGTCGCCGAGGGAGCCGAGGCGGACGACCAGGAAGCGCTCAGCCATGAGGGCCCTTGCGAATGGCGTCGAGAAATGCGCGGGTGGAGTGCTCCTTGGGGTCGCCAACGATGGCGACGCGGATGCCGAGGCGAGCGGAGACGGCACGCTCCGGAACGTTTTCTGCGGTGTAGTCGGTGCCCTTCGCGTGAACGTCTGGACGCAACTCTTCGAGGAGGGATTCGACATTGGGTTCCGCGAAGAGCAGGACGAAATCGACATCGCGCAGCGAGGCCACCAATTGCGCGCGGGCTTGCTCGTCGAGGATCGGGCGACCGGGTCCCTTCAGGCCGTGGACACTGGAATCGGCATTGACGGCGACGACGAGGAAGTCGCCTTCCCGTTTCGCTTCGGAGAGATAGCGGACGTGGCCAACATGAAGGGTGTCGAAACAGCCGTTGGCCAAGACGACGCGCTTGCCCTGGCGCTGGAGATCCCGGACAGCCGAGCGGACGGATTCACGCGATTGGATTTTGGAGTGGGCGGACCGCATAGCGAGCTTAAGTAGCCACCTCCGATGCAGCTTTTCGGATGGCTTCCAGGAGTTCGTGGCGCGAGACGGTGGCGGTGCCGCGTTTCATGACGACCAAACCGCCGGCGATGTTGGCAATGTGCGCGGCTTCGATGGGAGAGGCGCCGACGGCCAGGCTGAGGGTGTAGGCGGCTAAGACGGTGTCTCCCGCGCCGGTGACGTCTACCGCTTGATCGCTGCCGTGAACGGGAATGTGTGCGGTGGGTTGGGCGGGCTGGAAAAGCGCCATGCCATCTTTGCCACGAGTAATCACCAGGGAACGCAATTTCATGTCGGACAAGACTTGACGGCCGCAGCGTTCGAGTTGGGAAAGATTTTGTCCGATGACGGTATTGTGAAGCGCTTCGATTTCCGCTTCATTGGGGGTGGCGGTAGTGACGCCGGACCTTTTGTAGGCGGTGAGTTGGTAGCGGGAATCGAGGCTGACGGGCATGGTTCGGCGCGAGCGCGTCAGGGCGGCCTTGACGGTTTGCGGGGTGGCAACTCCGAACCCATAGTCGGAAATCGCCAAGGCATCGGCTTTGCGCAGCTTGGCATTGAGCAACTGCAGGATCTTTTTCTGGTGTGCTGCGGTGATCTGCGCATGAGGTTCGTAATCGACGCGCAGAACTTGCTGGCCGACAGTGTGGGCCCAACCCGCGAGGAAGCGGGTTTTTGTGGGAGTGATACCACCTTTAATGCGCAGGATTCCGGAAACATCGAGGTGCATTGCGCGGAAAGTGTGGAGCAACCAATCGCCGGCGGGATCGTCACCCACGGCAGTAATGGGCGAAACGTGAGCGCCAAGGGCAGCAAAATTATTTGTGGCGTTGGCGCCGCCGCCGGGGAGACTGCGGGTTTCCCGATGGCGAAGGATGAGGACGGGAGCTTCTCGAGAGACGCGGGTGATGTCGCCGTACTGGAAAGAATCGGTGACGAAATCGCCGAGGACCACGATGCGCTTGCCGGCGAAACGCTCGACAAATTCCGAGAGGGCGAGCAAATCGGGAGCGGTGGAGGAGTGCTGCTGTTGTTTCGGGCGTTTCATGCGTTTTGCACCAGAATCCAATCAACGGCTTCCGCAAGATCGTTCACAATGGCGTCGGGTTGACGAGGCCAATCTTTGGCGTGCCAGGTTTCGTCGCCGAAGCCGTAACCGGTGCGGACGAAGACGCCTTTGCAGCCGGCGCGGGCGGCCAATTCCATGTCGCCATAGCGGTCGCCAACGACGAAGGAGCGCGCAACGTCGAGATGGTGTTCGCGCGCGGCACTTTCGATCATGCCGGCTTTCGGCTTACGGCAATTGCACGAGTCCGCAGAGCCGTGCGGGCAGTAGTAAATTCCGTCGACGAAGGCACCGGCGGAAGCGAGTTCCTGCCGCATGCGCTCATGGACCTGCTGCACGAGCGACTCTGGAAAATAGCCGCGAGCGACCCCGGACTGGTTGGTTACGACGATGACGGCCAAGCCCGCCTGATTCAGACGACGGATGGCTGACCCTGCAAAAGGAAACATACGAAATCTGGAGAGATGATTCAAGTAACCGACTTCATCGGCGATGGTGCCATCGCGATCGAGAAAGACAGCACGTCGGAGAGTGATGTGGTCAGGCAGAAGGCACCTCAGCTAAGCGATGCTCTGCAGCAGTGACGACCATTTCAGGCGTTACGGCGGTCATACAGCGATGGTCAGTGGGACAACGGCGCAAGAAACAGGGACTGCAGTAGGGTTTTTGCTGAACGATGGTGGCGCGGGGAGTAACGGGAGCGGTGCCGAGGGGATCGGTGGGGCCAAAAACAGCGACGATGGGCAGTCCAACGGCAGCGGCTACGTGCATCGCGCCAGAATCGTTTCCTAGGAAGAGATGGCACTGGGAGAGAAGGGCCGGGAGGTTGGCGATCGCGGTTTTGCCGGTGAGATCGATGGGAGGCCGGGTTAATTCAGCGGTGATTGCGGAAGAAACAGAGGCTTCGGCGGTAGTGCCGAACAAGAGGACGTCGGCGTCGGAGTTGGAGACGATGCTGTTGAGAGACTTCGCGAAACGATCCGGGGGCCAGCATTTGGCGGAACCATAGGAGGCGCCGGCACCGACGGCGATGCGAAGGGCGTTCGGGCGGGCACCGGCTTCGAGAAGAAAGAGGGAGGCGCGCTGGCGAGCAGCGGGAGGGATTTGCAAGGTGATGTGCGGGTCGTCTTGGAGAGTGTCGAGCCATCCGGAGCGGCGCAATAATTCGAGGTAATAAAATTTTTCGTGGGCAGGAATTTCGCCGGGCTGTGGGACTGGGATTGCTTTGGTGAGGAGGAAGCTGCGACCGTCGCGGGCGTAGCCGATGCGTTGGGGTATCGCGGTGCGCCAAGCTAGCCAAGCGGCGTCGAAGGCATTTTGGAGGAGAAGCGCGGTGTCGAACTTTTGCGCGCGCAGGCTCTGGATGAGCTGTTCTCTTCCCTTCCAGCCGCGATGTTCGCTTTTAGGGTCATAGGGGATGAGCTGATCGCAGATGGACTGATCGCGATAGATGTCGGCGACGTAGGGACGGGCGACGATGGCGATGTGCGCGTCTGGGAATTTTGCGCGCACGGCACGTAAAGCGGGTAGAGCCATGATTGCGTCACCGACCCAGTTGGTTGCTCGAATCATGATTCTCATGCGGCGGACTGCCTGGGTTGAAGTTTCTGGTGAATGAGGGCGAGGAACGAGTCTACCTTGGAAATTTCGAGGTCGATGACGGCGAGGTAGACGGGAAGCTGGGTAAACGTGACGCCGGAGAGATTTTGCGCGTCTTTTTCGGTGGTGACGAGAGCTTGCGCGCCTGCGGCTTTTGCGGCCACTTCGATTTCGCGGGCATCGCGGGCGTCGTAGAGATGATGGTCGGGGAATTCGCAGTGGTCGGCCAGCGGCAGATTCCAATTCTTCAGGTCTTGAAAGAAGGCGCGAGGATTGCCGATGCCACAGAAGGCATAAAAAGGGCCGGGAACGAGTTCAGCAGGGCTTAGGAGTTCGCCAGGAACGGCGAAGCGACGGAAGCCGAGAAGACGGGTGGCGGCCGAAAACACCGGGTAGTCTTGAAATTTGTCGACGGCAGCTCCGGTACCGGGAACGGTGTTGGCACGGGTGAAGACGAGTAAATCGGCGCGGTTCATGGCGGAAATGGGTTCACGTAAGCGGCCGGTGGGGAGCATGGTTTGCTTGCCGAGTGGCTGGGAGGCATCAATGAGCAAGATATTGAGATCGCGAGCCAAAGACAAATGCTGGAAACCGTCGTCGAGGAGGAATACGTCGACGGCGGATTGCAACAGTTGACCTTGTGCGAAGCGATTGGCGCCGACGCCAAATTGCACGCGGTCGTGGAGGCGGGATTTCATCAATGCGATTTCATCGCTGGTGCCGCCGGTGCCCTTGTAGCCGCGCGTGAGAACGGCGACGCGCTTGCCTTCGGCGAGTAGATGTTCCGCGAGCCAGATGACCATGGGCGTTTTGCCGGTGCCGCCGGCGGTAAGGTTTCCGACGCTGATGACCGGCCGATTCAGCCGATGTTGCTTAAGGATACCTTTGGCGTAAAGCAGGGCTCGCCAGCGCATGGCCACGCCGTAGAACGCGGAGAGCGGCCAGAGGACGAGCCGCAACAGCGGAGGCAAGTTCATTGGCGAGCGCCGCCAAACTGCCTGGCCACTTCGGACATGACGCGATCAAGCGCGCCACGACTGCTTTCTACGAGTTGCTTCGCGGCGTTGCCCATGCGCTTCATTTTTTCCGGATCCTTGAGCAGGTGAATCCATTCCACGCCGGCGTCTTCCGGGCTATCTACTTGTATAGCGGCGCCGGCCTGAACGAAGCGCGCGGCGATTTCCGCGAAATTCTCCATGGATGGGCCGAAGACGGGAACCTTGCCAAAGGCGGCGGGTTCGAGAATATTGTGGCCACCGGCTTCCACGAGTGAGCCCCCGACAAAGGTGCCATCCGCGAACGAGTAAAGTGAAGCGAGCTCACCGATGCTGTCGAGCAAGACGACGGTTGTGTCATCGGAGATGCCGTCGGAGCCGGCGCTGGGCTTGGGAGTGATACCAGGGCCGGGCACCGGCAATTCGGAGCGGCGAATAAATTTGCGGTGGGACTCTTCGATGAAATCGGCGGCAGGACCGAAGCGCTCCGGCTTGCGAGGAGCGAGCACCAGAAGTGCGTTGCGAAAATCTCCCTGAACCACGCCAAAGGCAATGAGCGCGAGGGGCTCTTCGGTGGCGACAACACTGCCAGCGACGATGACGGGCCAACGCTGGCGGCGTTTACATTCTTCGAGGAGCCAGGAGGAGAGAGGCGTGACGTCGGGGAGAACCATATCGTATTTGAGGTTGCCGATGACTTTCACACGGTCGGCAGGGGACCCGAGGGCGTGGATGCGATCGGCGTCGGTGGAAGTTTGCATGAGAAAAGCGGCAGCGTTTCGGAGGGCAGAGGCGAGGAACGGCCGCAAGTAAAAGCCGAAGAGGCCGAGATACTTCTGATACCGGGCGAAGGAACGGTCAGAGATGCGTCCACTGGCGAAGATGACGGGAATGTTTCGTTGGCGAGATTCGCGCAAGAAATTAGGCCAAATTTCGGTTTCCAAGACGATGACCATAGCGGGCTTGACAGCCTTGAGGACTCTGCGGACACAGAAAGCCCAATCAAAGGGGAAAAAGAAGACCGCGTCTGCGAAGGGCATGCGCTGTTTGGCGAGAGCTTGACCGGTTAGCGTGGTGGTGGAAATCACAAGCGGGCGCTTCGGATAAGTCTCTTTCAGGCGTTTTGCCAAGGCCACGCCGGACAACGCTTCACCAACAGAGACCGCGTGAATCCAGATGGCGCCCGGGCGATCGGAAGGCAGGCGATCGAGAGATGGCGTGGAGAATCCCAGACGGTCGCTGAGATTGGAAAGATATTTGTGCTGCCGCAAACCACGGACGAGCCAATAGGGCGCCGTCAGCAGGGCCGCCAGACCCATCAATATGCTATAAACGAAGTACACTCGATTTGGACTCCGGTCAGAATTGCGATTCGCGAACGCTCAAGGGCCCACAAGTGGGCAACCCCACTTCTTTCGCTCGAATCGAAGGCCTCAGGATGCAAACAGTTTATTATAGCCTCATGCGAAACGTCCTTGCCTGTCTTGCGATTGGTTTGGCGGCTACTTCCCTTTCGGCCCAAGACGCGAGTTCGGGGGCCGCTTCGGTGAAAAGCGCGGCTGCGCTGCATGCGGCGATCAGCGATTCGCACGAAGGGGTCACCATCGGAATCGAGCCGTGGACGCAACCTGGCCGTTACAAGGAGAAATTCCCGAAGAAATCGCCGTTCACGAAGGGGATCGTGGCGATTCACGTGAGTATTCGCAACGACAACGACCACGGGCTGAGAGTAAGTCTGCAGAGCATCCGACTGCTGGTGCAACTGGATGAGGATAACCGGCAGCAACTGGTTCCGCTTTCGGCGGAAGATGTGGCGGACGCGGTGCTATTAAAAGACAACGGAAAAGATCCTACGGCGAAGCGCGTTCCGCTGCCCATACCGCTGCCGAGTACCAAGGCGTCGCGCGATTCGAACTGGACGGCGTTGCGAGACGCTTGTCAGAATGCGGGAGTGCCCACGAGCGTGGTGGCGGCCCACAGCACGGTGGAAGGGCTGATCTATTTCGATTTGCGAGGGGAATTGGAGTTGTTGCAAGCGGCGCATATGTATTTTCCGAATATCGTGTCGATGGGAGACAACCAACCGATTTCTTATTTCGATATTGCGCTGGGAAGCGATTCGTCGACATAAATTCCTGTTAAAACCGGGACACGAAATCCACAGGTAGTACCGGGGTGATTTGCGGGTCTTCCTGTCGTCGGCTACCATGGAACGTCGAAGAAAAACCACTTCTTCCTAAACCCAATGCAAAATTTCCTAGAACAATTGAATCCAGAGCAGCGCCTTGCCGCTGAAACCACCGAAGGTCCCGTATTGATTCTGGCCGGAGCCGGAACGGGGAAAACGCGCGCGATCACATTTCGCATGGCAAACCTTATTTCGAAAGGAACTCCTGCAGAGCGGATTCTTGCGGTGACGTTCACGAACAAGGCAGCAGAAGAAATGCAGAATCGAGTGACGGATCTGCTGCTGCGTGCCGGAGTGCCACCCATGCGGCCGTGGATTTCCACTTTTCATTCACTGTGCGCGCGATTGCTGAGGCGGGAGGCGGTGCATGCGGGGCTACCCAAGGATTTTGCGATTTACGACGACGATGATCAATTGGCGGCGGTAAAACTGGTGATGGGACGGCTGCGAATCGATGACGATGCGCTGACGCCCCGCAATGTGCTGAGCCGCATCAGCCACGCGAAAAATCACGGGCAGACCGCAGAGCAGCTGAAGGCCGAGGCGTTTGGGCCGGACACGCGCAAAGTGGCGGATATCTTTGCGGGCTATGAAGCGTTGTTGAAGCAGAGCAAGGCGGTGGATTTTGACGACCTGCTGCTGCGGTCGGCGCGGTTGCTGCGGGACTCGACAGACGTGCGGGAACGCTGGCGAGCGCGCTTCGCCTATGTGCATGTGGACGAATACCAGGACACGAATCGTGTGCAATACGATTTGCTGCGACTGCTGACGAACGAGCAACGGAATGTGTGCGTGGTGGGAGACGAAGACCAGTCGATTTACCGTTGGCGAGGTGCCGATGTTTCGATTCTGCTGAGTTTTTCGCAGGATTTTCCAGCGGCGAAGGTGGTGCGCCTGGAGCGGAATTATCGTTCGACCCAGGCAATCCTGGATGCCGCAGCGGGGGTGGTTTCGAACAATCCGGACCGGCTGGGGAAGAATCTTCGCGCGGAAAAAGAAAAAGGCGCGAACCTGCGGTACTACGAAGCGCGGGACGCGCAGGCGGAGGCGGAATTCATCGCGGGGGAACTGGAGCGGATTCTGAGCGATGACCCGGACCAAACGTGCGCCGTGGAATATCGGACGAACTTCCAGTCGCGGTCATTCGAAGAGGTATTTCGGCGGCGTGGAATCCGTTACAAGCTGGTGGGGGGATTCAGTTTTTACAACCGAGCGGAAGTAAAGGATGCACTGGCGTATGTGAGGTTGACACTGCACCCGGAAGACGACATTTCGTTGCTGCGGGTGCTGAATGTGCCGGCACGTGGAATTGGCAAAACGAGCGTGGATGGGTTGCGCGAGATTGCGGACCGCGAAGGGCTTTCGCTGTGGGATGCCGTGGAATCGTTATTGACGAGTCCTGGATCGAGCCGGGCGGTGGCGCCGTTGCGAGCGTTTCGCGAGCTGGTGCTGAAGCTGCAGGAAGCGTATCGCGGCAAAGAGCCCGCGGAATTTTTGCGATTCCTGCTGGAAGAGACCGGCTATATGCCGATGCTGCGGGACCGCAACACGCCGGATGACGTGGCGCGCATGGAGAATCTGGAGGAATTGACGCGAGCGGTTGCGGAAAGCCTGGAAGCTGGGGAATCCTTCACGGATTTTCTGGATGCCGCGGCGTTGGTGAGCGATGCTGACTCGTTTGAGGATAAGCCCGGAGTGACGTTGATTACGCTGCACAGCACGAAGGGATTGGAGTTCGATCACGTATTCCTGAGCGGGCTGGAAGAAGGCATTTGCCCACACAGCCGTTCAATCAATGAGGACAAAGGCATCGAAGAAGAGCGGCGCCTGGTGTATGTGGGAATGACACGGGCACGTAATTCGCTGACATTGACGCGCGCGGTGTACCGGCGGATTTTTGGAAACGAGCAACAAATGCGTGCCTCGCTGCCCAGCCGATTCTTGACGGAGATACCGGCAGAATTGGTGGATACGGTGCGCGGGTCGATGGCGGAAATCGGGCAAGCTCGGCGTTACGAACCGGACCCGGAATATTCCTATTCGCCGGAAGAATTTGTGCGGCGGGCACGTGGCGGATCGGCTCCGATGCAGCGGACGCCGCAGCGCAGGGCCCCGTCCAGTTCGCCATCGTTTGGTTCCTCGGCGTTCAAGCGCGGGAAGAATGCGGATCCGTTGCTGGGCCAAAAGGTGCGGCACCCAGAATATGGGGTAGGCACGGTGGTGGGAGTCGAGGGCGAAGAGGACGACCGGCGCTTGAGCGTAAGTTTTCCGGGGCGGGGGACGAAGAAGTTCGTGGAGCGATACGCGCAACTTCAGCAACTGTGAGCAAGGTGTGATGGACCGTGAAGCGATGGCCGCATAGGTTGCGTCGTGCGGCAAGTCGCGATAAAGTGGCTCGCAACCTTTCATACAAACCGTGTCCCGCCCAGCCGGGAAGATACGCGCGCGGATGCGATCGGAGAGCCTGAGTGGCGTCACCACTGTTCCGCTGTAAAAGCATCGATCAGCTTCTGTCCGACTCCGAAAATGCAGAGATAAAATTAAAGAAGTCCCTGGGATGGTTGAGCCTGACATCGCTGGGAATTGGGGCGGTGATTGGTTCAGGCATCTTCACGGTGATCGGGACGGCGATCGCCGGGCAAAAGATGCAGGTGTCGTCGGTATTGAATGCGCCACTTTTGCAATACCTGTTGACGCGTTCTACATCGTTCGGGCGGCCGGGTGCGGGGCCTGCGATTGCGCTGTCGTTCATTCTGGTGGCGATTGTTTGTGGATTTGCGTCGGTGTGCTACGCCGAGCTGGCCGCGATGATTCCGATTGCCGGGAGCGCGTATACGTACACGTACGCGACGATGGGCGAGCTAATCGCGTGGATCATCGGATGGGACCTGATTCTGGAATATGCGGTGAGCAATATGGCGGTGAGCGTGGGATTCTCAGCGCACATGGTGGATCTGCTGGACTGGTTTGGATGGCATCCGGATCCGAAGTGGATTTCGCCAGCGTATTTGCCGACAGGATTGATGGACCTGCAAGGCAATGCGATTTACGGGCCGGGCTGGCATTTCGGGTTCAACTGGCCGGCGTTCATTATCGTGATGCTGCTGACCGTGGTTCTGGTGCGCGGGATCAAAGAATCGGCGGAAACCAACAACATCATGGTGTTTCTGAAGATTGTGGCGATTATGGTGTTCGTCACATTCGCGGCGCGATTCATTCATCCAGCGAACTGGCATCCGTTCGCGCCAAACGGCTGGCCGGGAATTCTGACGGGCGGCTCGATCGTTTTCTTCACGTACATAGGGTTCGATTCGGTTTCGACGGCCGCGGAAGAGTGCAAGAATCCGCAACGCGATTTGCCGCGGGGCATCATAGCGACGTTGGTGGTGTGCACGGTGCTGTACATTGCGGTGGTGGTGGTGCTAACGGGGCTGGTGCCATGGCAAACGTTGATGGATGACGCAGCTCCGGTAGTGAACACGATGAAGAAGCTGCACTTTGGCAACGTGCGATTGATCGTATTGATCGGCGCATTGATGGGGATGATCTCTTCCCTGCTGGTGTTTCAGTTGGGCCAGGCGCGGGTGTGGTTTGCGATGTCGCGCGACGGATTGTTACCGCGGATTTTTGGCCGGGTACACCCGCGTTTTCACACGCCGGATTTTTCGACGTGGCTGGCGGGATTTGTGGTGGGGATTCCCGCAGGATTGCTGGATATCGGGACTTTGGCGGATCTGTCAAATATCGGAACGCTGTTTGCGTTCGCGCTGGTCGCCGGGGGAGTGCTGATCCTGCGCTATCGGGAACCGGAGCGGCACCGCAGCTTCCGCGCGCCGGGCGGCCCGATTGCGCCGGTAATCACGATTGTGACCTGCGTGTTATTGATGGCCGGTTTGCCCATTATGAACTGGCTGCGATTCTTCTCGTGGCTGATCATCGGCCTGGTGATTTATTATTTCTACGGGCGTAGAAAGAGTACGCTTAGGTTGGCCGCCCCGAGCAGGTGAAGGCCTGCCAAGGACACAACTCATGCCCCGGCGATGGTTGTCTAGCGTTGCAAGCACCTGCAAAGCGGTACTGTTTCTGGCCGCCATCGAATTAGGTATGCCCAGCGGTCTGCCGGCTTGGGGCAACAACGCACAGAGGCTGATCGTTAACCATGCCGTGGATACGCTGCCGTATGAATTGCGGCCGTTTTTCGAAAGCAACCGAAACTTTCTAATCCAGCACGTAAACGATCCTCTGAATCTGTTGGATAAGCACCCCAACGAACGGCAAAACCATTTCATCGAGTTGGACAAGTATGGGAAATTCCCGTTCGATAATCTGCCGCGCAGCTACAAGGCGGCGCTTTCGAAATACAGCAAATCGAAAATTGAATCCACGGGTTTGCTACCGTGGCAAATCGGGGTATATAGCGCGAAGCTGACGGAAGACATGAAGAACGGACGCTGGGATGATGCGCGGATTGACGCGGCGTTTCTGGCGAACTATGTGGCGGAAGCGCACGATCCGTTCAACACGACCGAGAATTACGACGGGAAGATGACCGGGCAAGTGGGAGTGAACGAACGGTTCAATACGATGCTGATCGATCGCTATGGTTCGTTCTTCCCATTGAATCCGCACGACGCTTCGTTTATTACGGACCCGACCGACTTTGCGTTCGATATGTGTTTGAACGCGCATAGTTTGCTGGAGTCGATCTTGCTGGCTGACCGCCACGCGAAGCGGGGATTGAGTTCGTATACGGACGAATATTACGACCGATTCTACAATCTGGCGGCGGTGCCACTGATTAAGCAACTGTCGGATTCGTCGACGGACGTGGGATCCTATTGGCTGACGGCGTGGACGAACGCGGGCAAGCCGACGCTGCCGCACTGAACTAACTCCGTGAACGACAGCGAACTTTTCCCCAAGATCGCAGCAATGCCCAAGGCGGAGTTGCACCTGCACCTGGAGGGGTCGATTCGCCCGTCCGTGGCGGCAACCCTGGCCGCGCGGCATGGGGCGAAGATTTCGGAAGAAGAAGTCCGGCAAAGGTATGCGTACACGGACTTCACGGCGTTCATCGAAGCGTTCAAATGGGTGACTTCGTTTGTGCGGGACCCGAACGATTTCGGGTCAATTGCCGCGGACCTGGCGGAACAACTAATTGCGCAAAAAGTGGTGTATGCGGAGGTGACGCTTTCTGTGGGGGTGATGCTGCTACGGCAGCAGAATCCCCAGGCGAATTTCGAAGCGATTCTAGGGGCAGTGGAACCGTTCGAACGGAGGGGTCTGCGGCTGAACTGGATTTTCGACGCGGTGCGGCAATTTGGCGCCGATCTGGCGCTGCAAGTGGTGGACTGGGCGAAGCGTTGCGATTCTTCGCGGATTGTTGCGTTCGGGATCGGTGGTGATGAGTTGAGCGGGCCGACGAAGGACTTTCTGCCGGTGTATAAGCACGCGGAGTATTGCGGTCTGCATCGACTGATGCATGCGGGAGAAATTGGCGGACCGGAAAAGATTCGGGAGGCCGTGGAGATATTGGGGGTGGAACGCGTGGGCCATGGCATTGCGGCGATACACGATCGGGCCCTGATGGATATGCTGGCGGCACGGCGCATTGTTTTGGAGGTTTGTCCCGGGAGCAATCTGCGAACGGGAGCGCTGGCGCGGCAGTTGCGGAAAGAGGGGGCCGGGTTGAAAGAGCACCCGCTACCTCAATTGTTGCGGCACGGAATTCCGGTGGTGTTGTCGACAGACGACCCGTCGATGTTCCACACTTCACTGAGTGAAGAATATTTGAGCGCGCAAGGGATGGGCCTGAGCGAATCGGAATTGGCGGGGCTGGCGCGGAACAGTTTTGTGTTTTCGTTTCTGCCGGCGGAAGAACGCGCCCAGCTGTCCGGCGGGCCAGCGTGAAGCGCGACCGGTCAATGTTATACTGACGCCATGAAAGCTCATGTGTGGGTAATGCCAAAACGTACGGTGCTCGATCCACAAGGACAAACCATTCAGCACGCCCTCGCGGGCCTGGGGTATTCGCAGGTGGCCGATGTGCGACAGGGCAAATTCTTCGTTTTAAATCTCAATGGATGGAACCGGGACGAAGCGCAAAAACAACTGGAACGAATTTCCAAAGAAGTACTGGCGAATCCGGTGATTGAAGAATATCGCTTCGAGATCGTCGAATAAGCGCGGTAGATGGATTTGGTGCGTATGCGAAACCACCGTGGCTATGTCGTCGGATTCGTGGTGCTGAGTGCCGTCCTGTGGCTGGTGGCAGGATGTGAGAAAAAGATCGAAAAGGTCGACGATCCGCAGCTGCAGCCAATCCAAACCATGTTGGACGAGAACCTTCCAGTGGGCACGACCGAGGGTACGGTCAATCAGTTTCTGGCGGCGCGAGGATATCCGACTGAGAATCCGGACAAGCCTGGAACGGTGGTGGCGGTGATACGACATATTGACACCGAGAAACTGCAGCCGGTCACGGCGCGGGTGACGTTTTATTTCGACGCCAACGGGAAGTTGAATACCTACGAAATCGTGCGCACGATGAATGAGCGGATCCCGCAGTAACCTTTCGGCCGTTCACCTA
>Ga0335085_10007113_pt1 | contig 17477 bp, 13 predicted proteins | sample Lox_Sample_45_FD_206712 | JGI IMG/M metagenome (GOLD analysis project Ga0335085, IMG submission 206712) | Soil microbial communities from Loxahatchee National Wildlife Refuge, Florida, United States - Lox_Sample_4.5 | ecosystem: Environmental > Terrestrial > Soil > Wetlands | place: USA...
ATGACCGGCGCCCCGCCGAGGGTGCCCGTGGTGGACGTGAATTCGAGCTGATTTACGTTTACCCATGGGAACAGCGTTCCCGAAAGCACGACCGGGGTCGTTTTTTTGCAGGAGAATTCCAGTTTGACCCCCTGGATTTCATCCGCGATCGGTGACAGTTCCACCAGTTCTGTTTTCCAGGGGAGACCGAGCGCTTTCACTTTCAGTTTTCCCTGCACGCCGGCGGAGTTCACGGGACAGGGGTTGGGTCCGCAGCTGGTGGCCGTGAACACTTTCATTTGATCCACGCCCGCCCCACCGGAGGCCGGGTTTTCAAGTCTCTCGGCGTCCCGGAACTTGCAGCTGACGGTGACCGGCGGAGTTCCCGGGATCAGCAAGAACGGGCCTATCGTGAGGCCGGCTTCGGTCTTGACGGTCTTTTTTTTGGTCAGTTTGATGCTGTTGACGTACCAGTGCGGCTGGGTCAGTGCCTGGGCGGCCACCGGGACCACCGCGAGCGCCGCTATGACCACCAGCGGAGCGAGCGCAGTCAGAAGCCTCTTCATAACGTCCTCCCTTGCCTCTCGATGGGACGGATGTCGCGCGCAGCCCCATGCCCCTCCTGCCATTGAGCGCACCACCCGCAGTGGCGCGACGCTACGGGGAGCCGTCGCCGGATGTCAAGGGGTTGTAAAGGACCCCACCGGGACGGACTAGGGCCTTTTCCGCAGCGGCGCGGGGCGTCGCCAGCAGCGGCCTTGGCGCGGCCCGCAGCGGCCGGGGAGACGGCCGCCAGCGCAGCGGACGCGGCCGGATCCATGCATTGCGCGGCCGGATCCATGCAAAATCCGTCGAATCCGCGATTTGCCGTTTCGAGCGGCTCGAGACGTGGCACACTGGGAGGACATCCCAAACCGCGCGATCACCTCGATGGGAGGTTTGCCATGGCAGTGTGCACGAGGCTCCGGTTCGACGGCGGGACGCCCCGCCAGCACGAGTCCCTCGACGCCCATCTGAATGTCCGCAGAGATCCACCGGAAGGCCTGATCCTCCATGCCTCGGGCCCGGTCGAAGGAGGGTGGGCGATGTTCGACGTGTGGGAGTCACACGACGCCTTCGAGCGGTTCGCCGCCTCGCGGGGGCTCCCCGCGCGCTCGGTACCCGACGCACCCGAGATGGAGGAGTTCACGGTCGCGGAGATGGTTCAGCCCGACCGCATGCTGACCGCGATGCTGCGGTAGGTCCAGGTCGGGGCGGGGATCCCGCCGGCCGCTGAGGGCCCCCCGGCGCGCCCCGGCCGGCTCGCCCCCGGGCCACCGATCGACGAAGGTGCGTGGGGCTCCCTGCTCCCACGCACCTCCGCACACCCCCTTGCGGGCCCCGAGCGGCGTGATCGCCGACGGCCCGGCCCGGCCGGCCGGAGGGAGATGGGCGGCTGGAGCGGCTGTGTCGGCGAATCACGCTGTACGTGCTTTGTACAGGCACGCGGGTGGGCTCTTCCATCCACTTTTGGAGGTTCGCGGATCGGCTTCTGGACACAAAGGCGGTGCCCACTCGACACGTGTCCGCCCCCGAGGGGCGTGTGGTAATGGCGCGGCGCGCGTCGCCGATCAGAGCGCGTGGCCACGTGCACCAGCAGACCGAGCGACCCAGCGATCACGGCCCGGACGGCGCGTCTGGGCCTGCTGATCGGCCTCGTGGCGGCGGCCGTCGCCCTGGCCGTTCCCGCTCGCGCCGGCGCCCGCCGCTTCAACGCCGGCAACTGGGACCTCTCGGCACAGCGCCTGGTCGAGCGCGAAGGGCTGCTGGGCGGCGTCGCCGGCGGCGGCTTCGCAGGCGAGCAGAGGATGACCGGAGCGGAACTGTCGGGAGCGCTCCAGGCGCTGGCCGCCCGGGAGCAGCTTGCTCCCGTTGGGAGCGTCTCGGGCGCGACCGTCTCGGTGGTCCGCTTCGACGCCCTGCTCGTGACGCAGGTGGGGCTCGGCGAAGTGGCCACGCAGGTCGAGCGCTCGGCCCGGGCCGCGGGTCTGGAACCGCCGTCCTATTTCGGCACCGAGCTCGTGGCGCGCTACCTGCAGCTGCGCTACGAGCACCCGGCCGGAGAACAGGCCCTGGATCTGTACCCCCGGGACCCGATCACGCGGGCCGAAGCCGCATATTCGCTGGCGGCACTGCTCCAGGCCGGCCCGTGGGAGCTCGGGGCCGCCAGGGAACAGCTGATGCGCTTCTCGCTGCCCCGTTACAGCGCGGCCCAGCTGACGGTGCTGCGCATCGCCGTGTCGAAGATCGGGATGCCGTATGTGTGGGGCGGCACGACCGACGGTGTCGAAGACGGACTCGAACACGGCGGCTATGACTGCTCCGGCTTCGCCTGGAGGGTCTACAAGGTCAGCGGCCTCAGCTGGGGCGCCAAGATCCTCGGACGGACCGCGGCAGAGCAGGCCGGGGAAATCCCCAAGGCGCAGCGGATCCGCCTGCCCGGCGTGCAGGGCGGAGACCTGCTGTTCTTCGGCTCGGCCCACTTCAACTCGAAGGCCACCGAGGCCAACGTCATCCACGAGGGGATCGCGCTCAGCGACGAATGGGCGATCCACTCATCGGGGCAGGGGGTCTACGTGCTGCCGTTGACCTCCGGCTGGCTAGCCACCAGCTTCGCCTGGGCCAGACGCGTGCTCTGAGCGCTACCCGCCGAGCAGCCCGTCGAACAGCTCCAAGTACTGCGCCAGGTGGCGGGGCCCGAGGAAGTGCTCGCGCACCCGCTTCTGCCCGGCCTCCCCCATCCGCTCGGCGTCGTGAGGGCTGGCGAGCAGCTCGCTCACCCGTCGGCCGAAGGCCTCGAAGTCGCGCGCGCCGACGAGGAACCCGGTACGTCCGTCCTCGATCTGCTCGCGGATGCCGCCGACGTCGGATGCGACGACCGGGCGTGCCTTCCACATCGCCTCCGAGACGGTGAGCCCGAAGCCCTCGGCGAGGCTCTTCTGGGCGATCACGTCGGAGCGGCGTTGCACCGCGTTGACGATCGCCGCGTTCTCGTCGGGGTCGTTCATCGGCAGCAGCGCGAGGTGAACTTTGCGCCGGGCCGCACGCGGGAGTTCCCGCCACGCCGCTTCGGCCTCGAGGAACACCTCCTGGCCCTCCGGGTCATCGGTCACGGCCGTGACGTCGGGCCCGGCCAGGAGCAGGTGCGGGTCCTCGGCGTAGTGGACGTGCTCGACGAACGCCTCGAGCACGCCGATCGGGTCCTTCAGCCGGTCCCAGCGGGAGACCTGCGCCACCAGCGGCTCGTCCAGGCGCAGAGCCCGCTCCTCGAGCAGAGTGGCCTTCGAGGTGACCGGGCAGACGGTGCCGTCGAGCCGCTCGAAGATCGCCCGCGACTTGTGGTGGCCGTCGGCCGCCAGTCCGACCGCCCGCAGCACGGCGGTCACGCTGGTGAAGGCCAGGGTCGCGTTCTTCGCCGAGAAGGCGTCGATCGACGGCGGGATCACGGTCGCCTTGTCGCGGTCGAGTCGCTCCCACACGTAGCCCGCACGGGAGAAGATGTAGGCGTCGGCGTGCTCCACGTACGGCGTCAGGAAATGCCACGCCTCGCGGGCGAGGTCGTTGGGCTCGTCCACGCCGATGTGAGCGCGCCAGACAACCGGTATCCCCCGCTGCACCAGCGACGGCACCATCCCGGCGGTCTGGGGATCGTGCAACAGCAGCACGTCCGAAGAGCGCAGGCGAGCTGCCAGCAGATCGGCGTTGCGCTCGCAGTGACGCTCGTATATCGCCCGCTCGCCGTCGCCCAGCGGACCTCCGTCGCCGGAGAATCCGTGCAGCCGGTTGTGGATGCGCTTCGTCACCCGGAAGAAGTCCGCGTCGCCGTCGATCACCAGCCAGCGCACATCGAGGGCTGCACCCCTCGCGTAGCCCACCAGCGAGCGCAGCATCTCGGCGACGCCGCCCCCGTGGGCGGTGGAGTTGACGTTCCACAGCGTGCGGTCCGCGAACAGTTCCCGCCCGCGCCCGATCGTGGCCTGGAAGGACGCCCAGGCGTCCACGTCGACGACCGTGCGGAAGCGTTCGGGATCGAGCCCGACGACACTTACCTCCTCGAGCGCGCCCTCGCCCGCGGCCCCCGACGCGACACTCCTCCCAGAGGCGTCAGCCATACGTAGATACTCGCACCCCGACACACCCCGCGCAGGGTGAAAACCCCGTTATCGGGAGGGTGGAACGCCGTGAGACATCGAGCCGCCCCGGGCGGCGCCCACGCTCAGCCGCCCAGTGCGACGGGAAGCGTCTTGAGCTGGTTGATAAACAGGCTTTCGACGTACACGGGTTGGCCGGCGAGCTTGATGTTCGGATAGCGCCGCAGGGTCTCCTCGAGCAGGATCTTCAGCTCCAGGCGCGCGAGCGCGGTGCCGAGGCAGAAGTGCCGGCCACCGGCGCCGAACGCCTGGTGCTCAGGGTTGCGCCGCAGATCGAAGCGCTCCGGGTCCTCGTAGCGGGAGCCGTCCCGGTTGGAGGACACGTACCACATCACGACCTTGTCGCCCTTCTTGATCGGCTGCCCGTGGAGCTCGGTGTCGCACGTGGCCGTGCGGCGGAAGTGGGCGAACGCCGGGAACATCCGCAGCGACTCCTCGACGGCGGCCGGGATCTGGGAGGGGTCGTCCAGCAGCAGTTGCATCTGCTCGCGATCTTCCATCAGCGCGCGCATCCCGCTGCAGTAGGTGGCCTTGGTGGAGTCGTTGCCCGCCGCCATCAGCAGGAAGAAGCCCATCACGATCTCGTGCTCCTCGAGGCGGCTGCCGTCGACTTCCGCGTGCACCAGCACGCTCGTGAGGTCGTCGGTGGGGCGCTCGCGGCGCTCGGCGATCAGGCTCTGGCAGCGGGCGAAGATTTCCGGCACGTCCTTCTCGACCGCCGCGTCCACGCCCCCGGGGTTGAGGTCGGGGTCCATCGCCCCCAGCACGGAGTTCATGAGTTTCGCCCACGGCTCGTCTTCCTCCTCCGAGATCCCCATGAAGCTCCCGATCACGCGCGCAACCACCGGCTGGGCCACCTCGGTGACGAGGTCGGCGTGCTCACGCCCCTCCAGGCGGTCGAGCACCGCGATCGTGATCTCTCGGATCCGCTGCTCGTGGTCGGCGATCCGCCGCGGGGTGAAGCCGGCCTGGAAGAGCGCCTTCAGGCGATCGTGCTTGGGCGGGTCCATGCCGATGAACATCGCCCGGGCGAGCTCGATCGGGAAGCCTCCGGCGGCGAGGATGACGCCGCCCAGTTCGGAGGAGTAGGTCTGCCAGTCGCGGCTGACCGTGTGGATGTCGTCCCAGGTGGTCACAGACCAGAAGCCGGCCTCCTCGGGGAACAGTTCGAAGCTCTCGGTCCAGTGGATCGGACACTGCTCGCGCATCTGCTTGAACGCCTCGTGGGGAGGACCGTCGTGCCACAGCTCCTTCTCGGTGAGTTCGACGTCCTTGATGTCGCGTCCAACCGTTGCCATCAGTCCGGCACCTCCGTCTGTTCGTAGCCACCTCGGCCTGCCCCAACAGCGTACTGGCCGGCTGGCCAGTTTTGCCGCCGGGGTCCACCCGGAACCCGCAGGCAGCGGCTGCGGAGCCGGCGCCCGGCGCTAGGGTGGGCTTCCCGCGAGACACCCCGAAAGGAGCCAGCCGATGAGTGAGGCGCCGGTCAAGTTCCTGCTCAGCGAGCAAGATCTGCCGAGACACTGGATCAATCTGCTCGTCGACCTTCCCGGGGAGCCGCTGCCGCCCCTGAACCCGCAGACTATGCAGCCGGCGGGACCGCCCGACCTGACCCCGATCTTCCCCATGGGACTGATCGAACAGGAGGTATCCACCGAGCCGGAGGTGGCCATTCCCGAGGCCGTCCTCGACGCCTACAGGCTGTGGCGTCCCACGCCGCTGTTCCGCGCACGGCGCCTGGAGCGCGAGCTCGATACCCCCGCCCACATCTACTACAAGTACGAGGGCGTCTCCCCGTCGGGCTCGCACAAGCCCAACACCGCCGTGGCCCAGGCATACGAGAACGCCCGCGCCGGGGTCAAGCGCCTCAGCACCGAGACCGGGGCCGGCCAGTGGGGCTCCTCGCTGGCCTTTGCCTGCTCCCTGTTCGGCCTCGAGTGCGAGGTCTTCATGGTCGGCTCCTCCTATGACCAGAAGCCCTACCGCCGCTCGATGATGCAGACCTGGGGGGCCACCGTGCACCGCTCGCCGAGCACGCTCACCCAGTCGGGGACGGCCCAGCAGGCCCACCCCACCGGGTCGCTCGGCATCGCGATCTCAGAGGCGGTCGAGGTCGCGGCCTCGCGCGAGGACACCAACTACGCGCTCGGGTCGGTGCTCAACCACGTGCTGCTACATCAGACCGTGATCGGCCAGGAGGCCCAGGCGCAGATGCAGCTCGCCGGAGAGCAGCCGGACGTGGTGATCGCCTGCGTCGGCGGTGGCTCCAACTTCGGCGGCCTCGCGTTCCCGTTCATGCGCGAGGTGCTGCGCGGACAGGCCCAGACGCGCTTCGTGGCGGCCGAGCCGAGCGCCTGCCCCACCCTCACCCGTGGCTCCTACCGATACGACTTCGGCGACACCGCCGGGCTGACGCCGCTGATGGCGATGTTCACGCTCGGGCACGACTTCGTGCCGCCCCCCGTGCACGCCGGGGGCCTGCGCTACCACGGCGACTCGCCGGTGGTGTCCGCGCTCGTGCGGGCCGGGGTGGTCGAGCCGCGGGCCTACCGCCAGAACGACACCTTCTCGGCCGCCGTCCGCTTCGCCCGCTGCGAGGGGATCATCCCGGCTCCGGAGCCCGCCCACGCGATCCGGGCGGTGATCGAAGAGGCCGAGCAGGCCCGCGAGGCGGGGGAGCCGAGGGTGATCCTGTTCGGGCTCTGCGGCCACGGGCATTTCGACCTCTCCGCCTACGACGCCTTCCTGGCCGGCGAGCTCGAGGACCCGGAGTTCTCCGAGCAGGACATGGCCGAGGCCCTGGCGGGGCTGCCGGAGGCACCCGCGATCGCCTGAGCGCCGCCCAGCGGCCGACACCGCCGGGCGTGCTGCTCGACACCGGTAGGCGGGTTGCAGGGAGGTCCGGTTTGCAGGGCTGGTTGCTCCGTCGTGGTACTACTTGCGTCTATGCCCCGTGCGATGTGGACCGGCGCGATCAGCTTCGGCATGGTCAGCGTCCCCGTCAGGCTCTACAGCGCCCTCGACCGCAAGACGGTGCGCTTCCATCAGCTGTCCGGCAAGAGCGGCGTGCGCATCGCCCAGAAGCGCGTCGATCCGCAGTCCGGCGAGGAGGTCCCCTACGAGGACATCGTCAAGGGCTACGAGATCACGCCGGAACGCTACGTCGTGATCGAGCCCGCCGAGCTCGAGGCGCTGGCCCCCCAGAAGTCGCGCACGATCGAGATCGAGGAGTTCGTCGAGCTGGAGCAGATCGACCCGGTCTACTACGACCACCCCTACTACCTCGCCCCCGGTCCCGGCGGAGCCAAGCCCTACCGGCTGCTGCACGAGGCCATGAAGGAGGCCGGGAAAGTGGCGATCGCGCGAGTCGTGATCCGCTCCAAGGAGTCGCTCGTGGCGATCCGGCCGATGGGCGAGGCGCTGGGAATGGCGACGATGATCTTCGCCGACGAAGTCACCCCGCCCGACCGGCTCGATGAGATCACCGAAACCGAGCAGGTCAAGACGACCAAGCGCGAGCTCGAGATCGCGATCCAGCTGGTCGAATCCCTGGCCGCGGATTTCGAGCCCGAGAAGTACCACGACACCTATCGCAAGGAAGTCCTCGACCTGATCGAGCGCAAGGCCGAGGGCAAGGAGATCGCCGTCCAGCCGGCCCCCGAAGAGGTCGCCGCCCCGGCGCCCGACCTGATGAGCGCACTGAAGGCGAGCCTCGACCAGGTCCGCGCCCGCGAGGGAGCCGGCCGCGACGACGGCAAGGCCGGCGGCGCCCCCCGCAAACCGGCGCGCAAAGCGGCCCCGAAAAAAGCCGCCGCGAAACCACGCGCCAAAAAAGCCGCGACCTCGCGGCGCTAGCCGCCGGGTCGGGCGTGCCGGGAGGGCACGCGCGGGACAGGCCGGCCGCCGCGAAGAAGCGGCTGGGCTCCTACTCCGCCAAACGTGACTTCGCGGCCACCCCCGAGCCGGGCCCGGGCAAGGACGCGGACTCGGACGCGAAGAAGGCCACTCGCCATATGCGCGCCGGCGGCGGGGATGGCGGGAGTGGCGGCGGTGGCGGGCGACAGCCCCGCTTCGTGATCCAGGAGCATCACGCCAGGCGCCTGCACTGGGACCTCCGCCTGGAGCGCGACGGCGTGCTCGCCAGCTGGGCGCTGCCGAAGGGCCTGCCGGAGGCCCCCGGGGAGAACCGCTTCGCGGCCGCCACCGAGGACCATCCGATCGAGTACCTCGAGTTCGAGGGCGAGATCCCGCGGGGCCAGTACGGGGCGGGCCGGATGACGGTCTGGGACACCGGCACCTACGAGTGCCTGAAGTGGGAGCCGCGAAAGGTCGAGGTCGCCCTCCACGGCGCCCGCGTGAAGGGCCGCTATGCGCTGTTCCCGATCGAGCAGGGCGACTCGCCCAAGGACTGGATGGTCCACCGCATGGATCCCCCGTCCGATCCCGCCCGGGAGTCGATGCCCGAGGGTGTCGTGCCGATGCTCGCCCGCGCCGGCGAGCTGCCGGTTCCGGAGAAGGGGTGGGCGTATGAGATCAAGTGGGACGGGGTGCGGGCGCTCGCCTACTGCCGGCCGGGTGAGCTGCGGCTGGAGAGCCGCAACCTGATCGAGATCACCGACAAGTACCCGGAGCTGGGCGAGCTCCCGCGCGCGCTCGGGTCGCGCAGCGCGATCCTCGACGGCGAGATCGTCGCCTTCGACGCCGACGGGCGCCCCAGCTTCTCCGCCCTACAGCAGCGCATGCAGATCTCCGGCTCGGCCCAGGCGCGGCGCAGGATGAAGGCCACGCCCGTCACCTACGTGATCTTCGACCTGCTGTGGCTGGAAGGACACTCCCTGATGGAGCAGCCCTACAGCGACCGGCGCGAGCAGCTCGCGGGGCTGGAGCTGACGGGCTCGAGCCTGCAGGTTCCCGAGTACCTCGTGGGCCACGGCCGCGAGCTGTTGCAGGCCGCCACCGAGCAGGGCCTCGAGGGCGTCGTCGCCAAGCGCCTCGCCTCCCGCTACCAGCCGGGACGGCGCACGAGCGACTGGGTGAAGGTCAAGCGCCCGGGCCGCCAGGAGTTCGTGGTCGGGGGGTGGGTCGCCGGCAAGGGGACCCGCAGCGGGCGCGTCGGCGCGTTGCTGCTGGGCGTCTACGACGGCCAGGGCTCGCTGCGCTACGCGGGGCGCGTGGGCAGCGGCTTCAGCGAGCGCGAGCTCGAGCGTCTCGACGGCCTGCTCGAGCCGCTGCGCCGAGCCGGCTCCCTCTTCAGCGGCGGCGGGCCACCACGGGGAGCCGTCTTCTGCGAACCCCGGCTGGTGGCCGAGGTGTCCTTCAGCGAGTGGACCCCCGACGGCCGCCTGCGCCACCCCGTGTACCTCGGCCTGCGCGATGACAAGGCGGCACGGGAGGTGGTCCGCGAGGACACGCCGGCGGCGGCGCCCGCGGCCAGGGGACCCACCCCGAAACGGGCGAGCGACCGAAAGCAGGGGCGCGAGGCGCCCACCCGAGCGCAGACGCCCGCGCTCGCCCGGGCTCCCGCGTCCTCGCCGGCGCAGGCTCCCGCGGACGGTCTCACGATCGAGCCCTCGCGTTCGGGGGCCCCGATCGCCCACGTCGAAGGCCGCGAGCTGAAGCTGTCCAACCTCGACAAGGAGCTCTACCCCGAGAGCGGCTTCGCCAAGGGGCGGCTGATCGACTACTACGTGGCAGTGGCGCCGGCGCTGCTGCCCCATCTAGCGGGCCGGCCGCTGACGGTGACGCGCTGGCCGGACGGGGTTCAGGGCAAGTCCTTCTTCCAGAAGCAGGCCCCCGGCCACCGGCCGCAGTGGGTCGCGACGGCCACCGTCCCCACCGAGCGCAAGCAGATCGACTACGTCCTGGCCGAGGACCTGGCGACGCTCGTGTGGCTCGCCAACCTGGCGGCCATCGAGCTGCACACACCGCTGGCGCGGGCGCCGGAGATGCGGAGGCCCACGTGCATGGTCTTCGACCTCGACCCCGGGGCTCCCGCGACGGCGATCGAGTGCTGCCGCGTGGCGTTGACCCTCCACGGAACCTTCGAGCGCCTCGGCTTGCGGAGCTTCGCCAAGACCTCGGGGTCGAAGGGGCTGCAGGTGTACGTGCCGCTGAACGGGCCGCGGGTCACCTACGAGCAGACCAAGGCCTTCGCCCGCAGCCTCGCCGAGCTGCTCGAGCAGAGCGAGCCCGACCTGGTGGTCTCGCGCATGACCAAGTCCCGTCGCACTGGCAAGGTCCTGATCGACTGGAGCCAGAACGACGCCCGCAAGACGACCGTGTGTGTGTACTCGCTGCGGGCCACCGAGCGCCCCGGGGTCTCCACCCCGCTCGAATGGGAGGAGGTCTCAGCGGCGCTCGACAGCGGCGACCCGGCCCGGCTGGCGTTCACGCCCGAGCAGGTGCTGGAGCGGGTCGGACGGCGCGGCGACCTGTTCGCCGAGGTGCTCTCACTCGTGCAGGCGCTGCCCGCCGTCTGAGCAGGCGCCCGCCGTCTGAGCAGGCGCTGCCCCGGCGCCCGGGCGGCCGCTCAGGAGAACTCGGGCTCCTGCCACCAGGGCATGGTCGGCGGGAGCCCGGCGCTGACGCGGTCGGGGAAGCTCGCGGGGCGCTTCTCCAGGAAGGCGGTGATCCCCTCGACCGCATCGGCCGACTGGCCCCGGGCGAGCATCCCCCGGGAATCGGCGCGGTGGGCGAGCATCGGGTGCTCGGCGCCCAGCATCCTCCACATCAGCTGGCGCGCCACCGCCACCGACACCGGGGCGGCGTTCTCGGCGATCTCGCGGGCCAGGTCGCGGGCTGCGCCGAGCAGCTCATCGGGGGGGTGGATGCTGCGCACGAGTCCGCCCTCGAGCGCCTCCTGGGCCGAGAAGACGCGCCCGGTGGAGACCCATTCCATCGCCTGGCTGATCCCCACCACGCGCGGCAGGAACCAGCTCGAGCAGGCCTCGGGGATGATCCCCCGGCGGGCGAAGACGAAGCCCATGCGGGCCTGCTCGGAGGCCAGGCGGACGTCCATCGGCAGCGTCATGGTGGCGCCCACGCCCACGGCCGGGCCGTTGATGGCCGCGATCACGGGCTTGGTCGAGTTGAAGACCCGCAGTGTCAGTTCGCCACCGTTGTCACGGGGAACCGGGTCCGAGGCGCCGCGCTTGCGATAGTCGAACGTCTCTCCCCCGCCACCGAGGTCGGCGCCCGCGCAGAAGCCCCGGCCGGCGCCGGTGACGATCACGGCGCGGACCTCGTCGTCGGCGTCGGCACGGTCGAAGGCCTCCCTCAGCTCGAGCCCCATCTGCGCGGTCCACGCGTTGAGGCGATCGGGCCGGTTGAGGGTGAGCGTGAGGACGCCCTCCTCCAGCTCGTAGATGATCTGCTCGAAGTCCATGTAGGCGGCAGCCTAGAGATCCTGGCTGCGCAGCTGCCGCTCGTAGGGGCCATGACCGGTGGCGCACACGGCCCCGCAGCGGGCGGCGAGCGCGAGCGCGGCCTCGAGCTGCATGCCGGCGGCGAGCGCGAACGTGAGCCCCGCGGCGAACGAGTCCCCGCACCCATAGCCATCCACCACCGGCCCCGGTGGGGCGCTCCCCTCCCACCGCCGGGGGTCCGCTCTCCTGCGCTGGTAGCTGCCCCCCCGCGAGCCTTCGGTCCTCACCACCATGTCCGCCTCGTGCTCGACCCCCGCCGCGATGCCGACCTCGTACTCGTCGCGGTTGCTGAGGATCAGCGCGTCGATCTCCACCCCGTGCCCGAGCGCGTGCACGGCGCGCGGGCTGGCGGTCAGCACCCGCGCCGCCGCACGGGCGCAGCGCAGGGCCTCCGCTCCTCCGGCGGTGAAGTAGATCCCCTCGAAGGAAGCGCCTTCGCCCAGCGCGTCCGCCACCAGCTCGGCGGGCGGGTCAAGGCGCCGCCCGAGGGTCAGGATCGTGCGCTCCCCCTGATCGTCGAGCAGGGTGACGGCACGGCGGGTGGGGAACTCGACGTTGGCGGCCCGCAGCTCGACGCCGAGCTCGGCCAGCCGCTCGCGGGAGTGCCCACCGGGCTCGTCCCCACCGAGGGCCGTGATCAGCGTCGCCTCCCCTGCAAGGCGGGTGAGCTGGACGGCCGCCACCGCCCCCCCGCCGGCCGGCTCCTCGAACGGTTCGCTCGCGTGCACCACCTCGCCCGCCCTCGGGACGTGCTCGACGCGGGCGAACTGGACCCACTCGACGTGGCCGACGACGGCCATCCGCGGAGCTCCCGGGGGCACGATCGGCCAGTCTCACACAAGTCCTCAGATCCGTTTGGGCGAGCCACCTCGCGGGTACCCCGAGGTAGTCGATGTGCATCAGCGGGAGAAGGGGGCGGAGATGAGCGGCAACGGGCATCGAGGAGTGGCGATCGGCCGCCCGCGGACCGCTCTCGGGCGCATCGCTGCGCTCGCTCTCGCACTCGCTTCGATCTCGCTGCCCACCCTGCTCGCGCCACCCGGCGCCGCGGCCAGGCGCCCCCAGGGCGAACCTGCACCGTTCGGACACGCCTGCAAAGCGCAGGACGGCGTGCGCTTCTGCCCCACCGAAGGGCTCTCCCAGCGCATCCCCTCCTTCGACGGCGTTCCCCTCGACGTGGACGTCACGCTCCCGGCCACCGGCGCCGGCCCGTTCCCGGTGATCGTGATGCTGCACGGGTGGGGTGGCAGCAAGAGCTCATTCGAGGCGCAGTCGGCCGCCGGCAACGGCAACGAAACCTTCGACTACAACAACGTCTACTTCGCCGAACACGGGTACGCGGTCGTCAACTACAGCGCGCGCGGGTGGGGAGACTCCTGCGGCAGCGAAGAATCGCGCAAGGAAACCCCGGCCTGCGAAGAAGGGTTCCTGCGCCTCGCCGACCAGCGCTACGAGGCGCGGGACACGCAGTACGTGCTCGGGCTGCTGGTCGACGAAGGGCTCGTCAAGCCCAAGCGGATCGGCGTGACCGGGATCTCCTACGGGGGCGGCCAGAGCATCGAGCTGGCCTATCTGAAGAACCGCATCCGCCTCCCGGGCGGCGAATACGCGGCGTGGAAGAGCCCCGAGGGCAAGAGCATGGAAATCAAGGCCGCCTACCCCCGTTGGCCGTGGTCGGACCTCGTCGACGCGCTCGAGCCCAACGGCCGCTTCCTCGACAGCGAAGTGGCGCCCGCGGGGCAGAGCTACGAACCGCTGGGGGTCGAGATCCAGAGCTACGTGACCGGGCTGTATGCCGACGGCATCGCTGGCGGCGGCTACTACGCGCCCACCGGCAAGGACCCCGAAGCGGATCTCACGAAATGGTTCGCGGCGGTCAACGCTGGGGAACCGGTGACCCCCGAAGACGAAGAAATCGCCAACCAGATCTACGACTTCCATCAGGGCTACGGCATCACCCCGTCCGGCAAGCCCGTCCCGATGCTGCTCGAGAGCGGGTGGACCGACGACCTGTTCCCCGTCGAGCAGTCGCTGCGGGCCTACAACCAGGTCCGCGCCGAGGGTGGCTACGCGGCCCTGATGATGGGCGACCTCGGCCACGGCCCGGCCTCCAACAAGCAGAACAGCGACCGCGTCTTCAACGAAGAGGCGGCCGCCTTCTTCGCCTCCAGGCTCCAGCACGCCGGCCGCCCGCCGAAGAACGGGAGCGTGACCGCCTACACCCAGACCTGCCCCAAGAGCTCCCCCGCCGAAGGTCCCTTCACCGCCAAGCGGTGGAGTGCCCTCGCCCCCCACACCGTCACGTTCGGGAGCGCCGCGGTCCAGAGCTTCACCTCGGCCGGGGCCAGCCCCACGATCGCCACCGAATTCGACCCGATCGCCGAGACCGAGACCGAAAGCGGAGGCAACGTCTGCAAGGAAGCCACGGCGGCGATGGAACCCGACACGGCCACCTACACGACCACCAGCCAGGGCTTCACGCTGATGGGGCTGCCGACGATCACCGCGACCGTGTCGGCGGTGGGTCCCTACGGTCAGATCGACGGGCGCCTGTGGGACGTCCTGCCCTCCGGGCAGGAGCGCCTGATCAGCCGCGGCGTCTACCGCCTCGAGGAAAACCAGAGCGGACCGATCACCTTCCAGCTGCACGGCAACGGCTACCAGTTCGCCGCCGGTGACACCGTCAAGCTCGAACTGCTTGGCCGCGACGCCCCGTATTACCGGGCCGGGAACGCGCCGTTCACGGTCCAGCTGAGCAACCTGTCGGTATCTTTGCCAACCACCTGAGCGCGCTGCGGAACCGTCGGGCCGGCCTCCCCGTCCCGGCCCGGCGGCGCGCCGCTCGGCGCCGTGAGAGGATGTCGCCTCACGCCCGGGCCCCCTCGGCGCCTAACCACAAGGAGCACCACATGCCAGACATCGAGTTCCCGACGAGCCAGGGCTCCACGCCGGGCTACCTGGCCTCGCCGGCCGGCGAGCAGGGGCCGGCGACGATCGTGATGCAGGAGTGGTGGGGCCTGGACTCGCACATCCGCTCGGTGTGCGACCGCTTCGCCGACGCCGGCTTCTTCGCGCTGGCACCCGACCTCTACCGCGGCGAGCAGGCCGAGGGCCCCGACGAAGCCCAGCGGAAGATGATGGCCCTCTCGATGGACCAGGCCGAGGTGGACATGTGCGGCGCCGCCGAGTACCTGGGCTCGCTGCCCGGCGTGCAGGGACCGCAGGTCGGAGCGGTCGGCTTCTGCCTCGGGGGCGGCCTGTCGGTGTGGGCGGCGGCGAGCTGCCCCAACATCGCTGCGGCGGTCACCTTCTACTACGTGATGCCCCACGGCAAGCCCGACTTCTCCAAGATCACCGGTCCGCTGCTCGGCCACTTCGGGACCGGCGACGAATTCATCTCGGTCGAGGAAGCGAAGGCGCTCGAAGAGGAGCTCCGCAACGCCGGCGTGCGGGTCAGCTTCCAGTTCTACGAGAACGCCGGCCACGCGTTCTTCAACGACGACAACCGCCTGGGCACCTACGACGCCGAGGCGGCCGGGCTGGCGTGGGAGCGGACGCTGAGCTTCCTCCGCGAGGCGCTGGCGGGCTGAGCCTCGGCCGCCGGCCGGCGCCCCGAGTGGCCCCCCGGGGGGCGGTTCGCGGAAGCGCCCGAGGCGGCGGGGCGGGCGCGTCTTAGAAAGGATCCCCTCGGTGGACCGCGACTACGAGCTGCAGACCCACAAGGCCGAGGACCGCCACTGGTGGTACCGCGGGCGCAGGACCGTGATCGAGTGCGTCCTGTGCGGGGTCGAGCTCCCGCCGCGGGCGCGGATCCTCGACGCGGGCTGCGGCAGTGGGCGCAACATGCTCGAGCTCGTGCGCCACGGCGAGGTGACGGGCGTGGAGCTCTCGCCCACCAGCGCGGCGCTGGCGCGCGACCGGGGGGCCGGCGAGGTGGTGACCGGCTCGGTGCTGGAGATGCCCTTCGCCGACAACGCCTTCGACCTGGCCGTCAGCCTCGACGTGATCGAGCACCTCGACGACGACCTCGAGGCCCTCAGGGAGCTGCGCCGGGTGGTGGCCCCGGGGGGAGCCCTGCTGGTCACGGTGCCGGCGTACGGGTGGCTGTGGAGCGGCCACGACGAGCTCAACCACCACCGTCGCCGCTACACCCGGCGCTCGCTCCAGCAGGTGGCCGAACGGGCCGGATGGAGGCAGGTGCGGGCCACCTACTTCAACTCGCTGCTGTTGCCGGTGGCGATCCTGCTGAGGGTGCTGGACCGCTTCAACCGCAAGGCCACCGAGTCGAGCCTCGACCTGTGGGTGCCCCCGGAGCCATTCAACTGGCTGCTCGAGCGGCCGCTGACGATCGAGGCGCGGGTGATCGCCCGCGGCGGCAGCATCCCCGCCGGCCTCTCGCTGCTGGCCGTGTTCCGCTGAGCCGGGCGCCTGCGCCCGGCGCTGGCGGCCGCCCGGCGTCGCGCGCTACGCGTCCGGGCCGCCGGGGGAGCCGCCCACGACGGCGACCGTGGAGTGCACGCGGAAGGTCCACGCGCGGTTGGCGAGGAAGGTCGTGATGGTCACGATCACGGTGGCCGCCACCTGGGCCAGGATCTTCTCCAGGTGGGCATCGTGGACGAGCACGTACAGCATCCCCTCGTTGACGGCCAGGCCGCAGCTCTGGACGACGGCCCAGCGGACGGGCGTGAGCGCATCGCCGACGTGCTCACGGAAGGTCCAGCGGCGGTTGAGCAGGAAGCCGTTGGTCGCCCCTGCGATGAAGCCGATCGCCGAGGCGGCCAGGTACCACATGCCGACGACCTTCAGCAGGAACGTGTACACGAGCAGCGTGATCAGCGTGTTCGACACGCCGACGAGCGCGAACTTCATGAACTGGACGAAAAGCGGGTACCTGGACTGGAGGAAAGTCTTGGCCGCCGCGCCGGCCCGCTGCTCGGTGTGACTGGAGGACATCGGCTACAGCATGAACGATAGATTGAGCCTCGGCTTAGGGTTTTGACCGAGAATCGTCATAAGGTCCGTTCTACAGGCAGCCCCCCGCCACAGCCCGAGATGTCCCAACGACCACTCCGGACCCCCACGCTGCTCAGTGTGGTGGCCCCCATCTACAACGAGCAGGAGCTCGTCGAGGAGTTCGTAGACCGCACCCGTGCGGCGGTCGCCGACTTCGAGTACGAGCTCGTGCTGGTGAACGACGGCAGCGCCGATGGCAGCGCCGAGATCCTCGACCGTATCGCCCGCAGCGATCCCCGCGTGCGGGTGATCCACCTGTCGCGCAACTTCGGCCACCAGGCCGCCCTCACGGCGGGCCTGGAGCACGCCTCCGGGGACGCCGTGGCGATGATCGACGCGGACCTCCAGGACCCCCCGGAGCTGATTCCCGACATGGTCGCCCAGTGGAGCCAGGGCTCGGACGTGGTGTACGCCGTCCGCCAGCAGCGCGAGGGCGAGACCGCCTTCAAGCTGGCCACCGCGAAGTGGTTCTACAGGCTCTTCGACAAGCTCGCCCAGGTCGACCTCGAGCCCAACAGCGGCGACTTCCGGCTGCTCGACAGGCGGGCGCTGGACGCGTTGCTGACGATGACCGAGCGCTCCCGCTTCCTGCGCGGGATGACGGTGTGGGTCGGCTTCAACCAGACGGCGGTCTCCTACCAGCGCGACGCGCGGGCGGCCGGCGAGACCAAGTACACGGTGCGGCGGATGCTGCGCTTCTCCCTGGACGCGATCACCTCCTTCTCCCACCTTCCCCTCCAGCTGGCGACCTACGCGGGGATCATCTCGGCGGGGGTGGCGTTCATCGCGATCCCGGTGGTCGTGATCCTGCGGGTGGTGGGCTCCTACCTGCCGGGCTTCGGCTCGATCACGATCGCGGTCCTGCTGCTGG
>Ga0335085_10007114_pt1 | contig 17476 bp, 16 predicted proteins | sample Lox_Sample_45_FD_206712 | JGI IMG/M metagenome (GOLD analysis project Ga0335085, IMG submission 206712) | Soil microbial communities from Loxahatchee National Wildlife Refuge, Florida, United States - Lox_Sample_4.5 | ecosystem: Environmental > Terrestrial > Soil > Wetlands | place: USA...
GCGGGTGCCGATCGACTCCGGTACCTTGGCGAAGGGCCTGCTGTCGTTCGCGGTCTACCTGGTGATCTTCGGCTCGTTCGCGTGGGCCCGGTTCACCACCGCCGACGTCACCAGCTAAAGTCCTCCTCCCAGAATTCGGTGGTCCCGCGCGGGGACGGTTCCGGGCGGAAGGGCGCGCCGATGCCGTCGGGGTCGCGGGCCGCGGCCGTCCCGTACCCGGCGCGCTCGTTCTCCTGAGCCCGCAGCTCCACCCGGCGGATCTTTCCCGAGATGGTCTTGGGCAGGTCAGCGAACTCGACCCGCCGGACCCGCTTGTACGGCGCGAGCCTTTCCCGGCCGAAGGCCAGGATCGACCGGGCCACCTCAGGCGACGGCTCAAGGCCCGGCGCGAGGCTGACGTACGCCTTCGGCACGAAGAGCCGCAGCGCGTCGGGTGACGGCACCACGGCGGCCTCGGCGACCGCCTCGTGCTCGATCAGTACGCTTTCCAGCTCGAACGGCGAGATCCGGTAGTCCGACGCCTTGAATATGTCGTCGGTGCGCCCGACGTAGGTGATGTAGCCGTCCGCGTCCCGGCCCGCGACGTCACCGGTGTGGTAGGAGCCGTCCCGCATGGCCTCGGCGTCCTGGGCGGCGTCGCCGAGGTAGCCGGTCATCAGGCCCAGCGGGCGGCGGCTCAGGTCCAGGCAGATCTCCCCCTCCTCGGCCGGCTTCCCGGTGGCCGGATCGATGAGGGTGACCTCGTACCCGGGCAGCGGGCGCCCCATCGACCCCGGCCGGACAGCCTGGCCCGGGGTGTTGCCGACCTGCGCGGTCGTCTCGGTCTGCCCGTAACCGTCCCGGACGGTGATCGCCCAGGCGCTGCGGACCTGCTCGATGACCTCCGGGTTGAGCGGCTCCCCGGCCGCCAGGCACTCCCGCAGCGCGCTCACGTCACCGGCGGACAGATCGGACTGGATCAGCATCCGCCACACCGTCGGCGGCGCGCAGAACGTGGCGACCTGCTCCTCGGCGAGCACCTGGAGGAGCGTGCCGGCGGAGAACCGGTCGTAGCCGAAGATCAGCGCCGTCGCCCCCGCATTCCACGGTGCGTAGACGTTGCTCCAGGCGTGCTTGGCCCAGCCGGGGGAGGAGATGTTCAGGTGCACGTCGCCGGGCCGCAGCCCGATCCAGTACATCGTGGACAGGTGCCCGGCCGGGTAGGAGGCGTGGGTGTGCTGTACCAGTTTGGGATGGGCGGTCGTCCCGGAGGTGAAGTACAGCAGCAGCGGGTCATCGGCCCGGGTGGGCCCGTCGGGTGCGAACTGGCTGCTCGCCGCGCGCGAGTCCTCATACGCCAGCCATGCCCCCGGCGCGGGCCGGGCCGCGGCCGCAGTCGCGCCCGCCGGGGCCGGGGCCGTCGCGCCCCCGACCGTCGGCGCGACCGCGATCCGGGTCCAGTCGCCGGGCACCCCGCGGAACTTCGGCACATGCACCGATTCGGTGATCACGTGCCGGACCTGCCCGCGGGCGATCCGGTCGGCCAGGTCCGGCGGACCGAGCAGCGTCGAGGTGGGGATGATCACCGCGCCGAGCTTCATCGCGGCCAGGATGGTCTCCCAGAGCGGCGCGATGTTGCCCAGCATGAGCAGCAGCCGGTCCCCGCGCCGGACCCCCACCTCCCGCAGCCAGCTGGCCACCTGGCTGGAGCGCGCGGCCATCTCGGCGTAACTGATCCGGGTTCCCCGTTCCGCTTCCCCGGCTCCCCGGGCCGTCGGCCCGGTGGCCGTTCTGGCCGGATCCGGGCCGGGCGGGGTGACGATGCGCAGGGCGGTGCGGTCGGGGTGCTCCGTGGCGATCACGTCGAACCAGTCCAGCGCCCAGTTGAACTCGTGCAGGTCCGGCCAGGAGAACCCGGCCCTGGCGGTTTCGTAGTCATCGCGGTGGCGGAGCAGGAAATCGCGCGCGGCCCGGAAGCTGGCCGCGTCCTTGCGGCGGTCTGTCATGCCAGTCATGGTGGCAGTAAATCCCCCATTCGTAACCCCTGACCAGCGTGATCTTTCGGCGTGTCATCCCGCGGGCGGGCCCGGGGCGGGCCGCGGGGGAGCGACGAGCCCGGTCTCGCCCGCCCTGCCCGGCCGTCCCTGCGCGGCACGTTCGCCTACCCACAGCCCTACGGGCAGCTCCCGTAGCCGCGCGCGGGTCCGCCGCCAATCTCTGCGGCTCGCGCCGGCGTATAAGTCACAGAACACAGACCGGTGGCGTCGAGGCTCATAGGTGGCTGAGAACTGGTGCAGAGAAGGCCCCAAGAGGCACGCAGCAGACTGCATGGCATGAACACCCTTAGGCGAGACAACATCCTTCGCGCCGTCGCGGCGCGGGCCCGCGGGCGCAGCCGGATCCAGACGGCCACCGCTGCGGTCGGGCTGGCCAGCGTAGCGACGGCGGGGGTCATCACCTTGACCCTGCCCGGCTCGCACAGCAGCGGGACGTCATCCTCGCAAGCCTCCACGTCATCGGGATCGTCCGCCAACCGATCGTCGTCGGGGACCGACAGCTCCGGGTCGACCCCGGTGGGTTCCGGGTCGGCCAGTTCCGGGTCGTCGAATTCGAGCTCCTCCAGTTCGGGCCTCAGCAGCGGGTCCTCGACGCCGTCGTCGAGTTCGGGCACCAGCCACGCGACGTCCGGCGGCTCCTGACGCCCGCCCATTGTTCTGAGCGGGCACAGAGGATTCTTCCAGCTTCAGCGGCGACAGACCGGCGAGGGTAAACGATATGAACGCAATCACCGCGAGCACCGCACCCTGGTACGCGAGCCGGGCGACCGGCGTGGTCTCCCTGCTGCTGTTCACCGCCGTGATGGTGCTGGGCATCCTTGTCAACCGGCAGGGCCGGCTGCCCGGGCTGCCCCGGTTCGCCGTCACGAACCTGCACCGGAACCTGTCGCTGCTTGCGGTGATCTTCATCGTCATCCACATCGTGACCGCCGTCATCGACACCTTCGTGAGCATCCCGCTGGTCTCCGCGGTGATCCCCTTCACCTCCGGATACGAGGGTTTCTGGCTCGGCCTCGGCGCCATCTCCCTCGACATCATGCTGGCGCTGATCCTTACCAGCCTGATCCGGGGCCATCTCAACCGGAAGGTGTGGCGGGCCGTGCACTGGCTGGCCTACGCCAGCTGGCCGGTCGCCTTTGCCCACAGCATCGGCTCCAGCACGGATCTGCGGCGCGGGGTGCTGCTCATCCTCGCGATCGCCTGCGCGGCGCTCGTCGCGGGCGCCGCGAGCTGGCGGGTGGCTGCGGTCGCCCGGGAAGTGCCGCGGGCGCGGCGGGTCAGCACCCTGATGGCCAGCTCCCTGCGGTCCGGACCGACCGGTCCCGGCGGCCGTTCAGCGGACCATGCGGCCAGCTCGCGGAAGCCGACCGCCGTCTCGTGACGTTCGCGCAAAGCCGACCTGCGCCCCCGGACCCCCGTGGGACCCGGCCACCGTCTCTCGAACCCCGCGGAACCCGACCGCCGACTCGTGAAAGCAGATCCCGAATGAGCGTGCCCACCATGCCGCTGCGGCGCGGCGAATCCACCGCCTCGAGGTCCGGCCCCGACGGTCTCCCGCGGCTGCTGCCGGCCGACACCACCGTGCCGGAAGGCATGCGCGAGCACCTCGCCCGGCACGGCTTCGTCCCGTACCGGAACGCCCGGCTGCAGCTGGCCGCCGACCTGCAGGCCGCCGGGCTGACCGGCCGCGGCGGTGCGTCCTTCCCGGTGTACCGCAAGCTGGAGGCGGTCGCCGGGGCGGGCGGGCGGCCATTCGTCGTCGCCAACGGCGCGGAAGGCGAGCCGGCCTCCAGAAAGGACGCGTCCCTGCTGTGGCTGGCGCCGCACCTCGTGCTCGACGGGCTTCAGCTCGCCGCCGAGGCCGTCGGCGCGCAGCAGGCCTGCCTCTACGTGCACGACACGCAGGACGACGAGCTCGCGGCGGCGCTGCGGCGTGCCCTGTCGCAGCGCTGGCGGTCGCGGATCGACCGGGTGCCGGTCCGGCTCGCCGCGGCGCCCCCACGGTTCCTGGCGGGCCAGGAAACGGCCATGGTCAACCTGCTCAACGGCGGCCTGGCCCTGCCGACCTTCACCCCGCCCCGGATCTTCGAGCGTGGCGTGGGGGGAGCGCCCACGCTCGTTCAGAACGTCGAGACCCTCGCGCACATCGCCCTCATCGCCCGGTACGGGCCGGGCTGGTTCCGGCAGGTCGGCACGGACGCCGAGCCGGGCAGCATGCTCAGCACGATCCGGCACGCGGACGGGACGGTCCGCATCGTCGAGGCGGCCGTCGGCACGCCGTTGCGCAGCCTCCTGGATGCCGACCTCGGCGCGGACGGAACGGGCGGCCCGGCCCAGGCCATCCTGGTCGGCGGCTATCACGGCACCTGGCTCCCGGCGCCCCGTGCGGCCGGGCTGACGCTCGACAATGCCGGGCTGCGGCCGGTCGGCGCGAGCGTCGGCGCGGGCGTGCTGGCCGCCCTGCCCGCCAGCCACTGCGGCCTCGCCGAAACGGCGCGGGTCGTCCGGTATCTGGCGCTGGAGTCGGCCGGGCAGTGCGGGCCGTGCCTCAACGGGCTGCCGCGCATCGCGAAGGGCCTGGCCACGCTGGCCGGAATGCGGCCCGGCCCGCAGATCCGCGCGGACATCGAGCGCTGGGCCGCACTGGTGAGCGGGCGCGGGGCGTGCAACCACCCGGACGGTTCGGTCCGCTTCGTGCGGAGCGCCCTGACCGTCTTCGCCGCCGAACTGCGCCACCACGAGCGGGGCGCCTGCTCGGCCACCGCCCGTCGGTCATTCCTGACGTTGCCGCCGGGAACGGCGGTCAGTGACGAAGACTGGAGCTGACATGGACAAGCGACTGCGCGTCAACCCCATCGAGTGTTCCGGCCACGGTGCCTGCGCTGAGCTGCTGCCCGAAATGATCGGCCTCGACGAATGGGGCTACCCGCTGCTCGACCCGCGCCCGGTGCCGCCGGCGCTGGAGCGCCAGGCCCGCCGCGCGGTCAACGGCTGCCCGGTCCTCGCGCTTCAGCTCAGCCGCGTGCCTGAGGTCGCAGCCCGGCCACGCCCCTGAGGATGCAGCTCAGCCGCGTCTCCTGAGCCCTGCTCGGCCCCCGCGCCTCGGGACCCGCTCAGCCCGCGCCTCGGGACCCGCTCAGCCCCGAGCCCCCGCGCCGGCGCGGAAGACGGCCGGGCCGGGCAGGATCATCCTGCCCGGCCCGGCCATTGGCTGTTCCGCGTTCCCGGATGCGATGCGGTCAGAGCACGTCGTGGCCGGGGTGCGGCTCCGCCGGCACCGTGGTGGGCTCGGCCGGGATGCTGCCCAGCCGGCCGGCCTGGAAGTCCTCGAACGCCTGCACGAGCTCTTCCCGGGTGTTCATCACGAACGGGCCGTACGCGGCGACCGGCTCGCGGATCGGCTGCCCGCCCAGGAACAGGATGTCGAGCTGGGAGCCGGGGCCGTCCTGGCGGTTGCCCGCCGCCACGGTGACGACGTCTCCCGGCCCGAACGCCGCCAGTTGGCCCATCCGGATCGGCCGGCGGTCACCGCCCACGGTGCCGGAACCGGCCAGCACGTAGGCGAGCGCGTTGAAGCCGGCACGCCAGGGCAGCCGGAGCTGAGCACCAGGCGACAGCGTCGCGTGCACGATCGTAATCGGCGTGTGCGTGACACCGGGTCCGGAGTACCCGCCGAGCTCACCGGCGATGAGGCGGAGGAGGGCGCCGCCGTCCGGCGAGCTGAGCAGTTTCACCTGACCGGCCCGGATGTCCTGGTACCGGGGGGTGGTCATCTTCAGCGTGGCGGGCAGGTTGACCCAGAGCTGGAACCCGTGGAAGAGGCCGCCCCTCATGACGACCTCCTCCGGCGGCTCCTCGATGTGCAGGATCCCGCCTCCGGCGGTCATCCACTGCGTGTCGCCGTTGGTGATCAGGCCGCCGCCGCCGTTGGAGTCCTGATGGCGGAAGATCCCGTCGATCATGTACGTCACGGTCTCGAAGCCGCGGTGGGGGTGCCAGGGTGTGCCCTTCGGCTCCCCTGGGGCGTAGTCGACCTCGCCCATCTGGTCCATGTGGATGAACGGGTCGAGCTGCCGCAGGTCCACGCCGGCAAACGCGCGGCGGACCGGGAAGCCCTCACCCTCGTAACCCTTGGGGGCGGTGGTCACGGTGCGCACGGGGCGCTCAGCCGAGTTCCCCGGGTCCGGCTCCGCGACGCGCGGCAGAACCAGGGTGTCCTCGACGGTAACGGCTGGCATGTCTCCTCCTTACCGGGCCCGCCACGGGCGGCCTGCCCGCCCCGGTGCCTCAAGGTCCGATGGCACTCACAACGATACTTGAAAACTCAACATTCCCGCCTCCTGCCCCCCTGCCCGCCTCCTGCCCCCCTGCCCGCCTCCTGCGCGCCTCTTGCGCCGGCCGCCGGGCTGGCCGTCGGCGGGGTCGAGCGTCTCTGTCATATCCCCAATTCTGCCTGCTGAGGCCCGGTTTCACCGGTACAGGCAGGGACAGATTCCGGCTGCCCGGTGCTCTGGCGGGCCCGGCGCGGCAGGAACACCAGCGCCAGCAGCGCGCTCGCGGGCACGCTGGGCGGTAGGGCGCGATCACCGTTCCTGGTAGGCAGCCAAATAGGGGCAATCAATGGGTGCTTCCCCCGTCGTTGATGCGCACGCGGCGGGCGGCGCGTCATGATGGGTGTATCGCCATCTTGACTCGGGGGCGTAAGCAGGTTCACGCGCGTGGCCCGCAACATTCGCCAGAACCATCCGGCACCCCGTCGCTCATGTCCCCTCCATGGGCGGCGGGGCCCGCCCGCCCTAGGCGCGAGCCTCCCCGCGGTCGGCTCATGGCCCAGGACCGGCGCCAGCGATCGCCATCACCGACGTCATCGCGCTGGCCGGCGCCATCCGTCGGGGATTACTGCCGCGCCCGGGTGTCAGCAGCTGAGACGGACGGGGCCGACCGCGATCGAGGCCGTCGGCGGCCCTTCGCCGCGATCGGTCGCCTCCATCAGCACGGTACCGCCGGGGAACGTGAACGGGCCTTTCGTGACCCACTGGCCCTGATGGGTGGCCTGATCGATGGTGAAGTCGGCGATCCGGTCGTTCGCGTTGCTGTCACCGGCGCTGAACCAGTAATAGTCGGTCGAATTCGCCTGCGGTGCCGCCGGGATGTAGAAGCTGAGCGTGCACGAGGGATTGTCCATCCCGGTGCGGAAGATCCAGGCGTAGTGGTCATGCCACTCGCCCGGGTTGCCCGGGACCATGGCCAGATAGCTGTAGGTGAACGAACTTCCGCACGGTCCGCTGGCGGAGGCCGTCCCGGGGTGCCAGCCGTCCCCGTTCGGTGCGTGATAGGGGAAGGCGCTCGCGCTGGCGGCGGCCGGGCAGCCCGGCCCGGCGACCGCGGTGAACGTGGCGGCGCCGTTCGGCCCGCGGGCTGATCCGGCCGGGTGGCTCGCCGACAGCGGGGCCGTCTTCAGCGCCGTATCGCCGTGGTGGCTCAGCGTCCTGACGCCCAGGATGCCGAGCGGTATCGCCCCCGCGATGGCCAGCGCTCCGGCGATGGCCAGGAGCGCGCCGTTCAGACGCGGGCGGTCGGCGTTCCGCGCGTGCTGGGCCCTCCGGCGCGGGGCCGGATAATACGGCTCGCCGCCGCCGGGACCGTCCGGCCCCGGGGGCTCCCAGAACCCCAGCTCGTCCTCGTATTCCGCGTCGCGGACCAGCTCCGGGTACGGGGCCGTGGGGTGCGGGACCGGCTCGGAGATGGCGCCGATGGGGTCGTACGGCGGCTCCCACGATTCCCATAGATCCTGGAAACCCATGGATGCGGGAGCCGGGTCGGCTCCCTGGCCCGGCGGCTGGGCCGCCGCTGCGCCGGGGACGGCCTCCCGGTGGAGATCGTCGTCCCTGCGGCGGTCGTCTGGGGCGAGGCGGTCGTCGTCCCGGCGGCGGTCGTCCTGCGGGAGGCGGTGGTCCTCGTCCGGGAGGCGGTCGGTAAAGCGGGATGGGGTGTCCCGCGGGTCGGTCTGGCCCCACGCGTCCGGGGGTTCAGCTTGCGGCGGGGCCGCACCCGGCCAAGGCTCTGCGAGCCCGGGCGGGGCCCAGCCGTCGCGGGGGTCGGCCTGGGCCGGGGGATCGGCCTGCCAGGAGTCTTCCGGGATGGGCGGGGCCCAGCCGTCGCGGGGTTCAGCCTGGGCCGGGGCCGCACCCGGCCAAGGCTCCGTGGGCCCGGGCGGGGCCCAGCTGTCGCGGGGGTCGGCCTGGGCCGGGAGATCGGGTCCCCAGGGATCCTCCGGGACGTCCCGGGACCAGGAGTCCGCAGGTTCGGCCTGGGGCCGGGGAGCCAGCGGCCAGGAATCGTCCGGGTCGGTCAGCGGCCAGAAATCCTGCGACGGTGCGCCCTGGCGGCCGTGCGGGCGGAACCCGGAATCTCCGGTCCGGCGTGGCAGCGGCGCGGGAGCACCGCCGCCGCGGCCCGGCGCCGTCTCCGCGGCCACCTCGCGGCGCTCGCGCGGCCAGACCAGGGCGTCATCGTCGCCCGGCTCGCCGGAGGAGAAGGGATTTTTCGGGTGTCGCATCCGTGTCCTCCCGGGCCCTACTTCGTCCCCCTGTTCGTGACCACGAAAAGAATCAAGGGATGGTTCATTTCCCCGTCATCAAGTGCCTGATTCGGTTAAAATTTTGCGACCTTCCGCCGGACGTGTGCCGGAACCCGCCGCCCGAGCCCGCCTGCCGCCGATCGTGTGCCCGAATCCGTCGGTATTCGCGGCTTTCCGCACACCTTCATTGAAAACGAAGGGCGGCGTGCCGGGAAGAGTGCGCGGTCGGATATGCGTGCGGCACGGGCTCGTGCGGGGGCTGGCGGCCCGTCCGCGGCCGGGAATCATCGGAGGCCACGCAATGTTGAACGGTCTGGCACACTAGGAGCCGCGACCACGCGGTACCGGTTCACGCCACGACGGCCAGCCCCCATGGTGCTCGGCCAGGCGACCCGGCGACCGCACGAGGCAGGAGTTAACGTGAAGCCTGACATTCACCCGAAGTATGTCCCCACCACGGTGACCTGTACCTGTGGGAACACCTTCACCACGCACAGCACCGCCGCCAACGGCGTCATCCACACCGACGTCTGCTCGGCCTGTCACCCGTTCTACACGGGCAAGCAGAAGATCCTGGACACCGGCGGACGCGTCGCGCGGTTCGAGCGGCGCTTCGGCAAGAAGGCCACGGGCAGCAGCAAGTAAGCCCGGGCCACGCCGCCGGGCGGCCCGGCCGCCGTGGCGCGCGGATGAGCGCCGAGCTATGAGCTCACCATGTTCGGGTTGAGTTTTCCGCAAATGCTGCGGAAAACTCAACCCGAATGCGTTGCTGGGCGCCGACGCGTCCTGGCGCTTTAGGGAGGAGGACTTACTGTGTTCGACCGGCTCGCCGAGCTCGCGTCGGAGCACGCGGAGCTGGAGCGTGCCCTGGCCGATCCCGGCGTGCACGCCGATCCCGAGAAGGCACGTGACTTCGGCCGGCGTTACGCCGAGCTGACCCCGATCGTGAACGCCTACACCGAATGGCAGCAGACCGAGGCCGACGAGGCGACGGCGCGCGAGTTCGCCGCCGAGGACCCGTCCTTCGCCGCCGAGGCCGGCCAGCTCAGGGCGAGGAAGGCGGAACTGGAGCAGCAGCTGCGGCGGATGCTCGTCCCGCGCGACCCCAACGACGGCCGGGACGTCATCCTCGAGATCAAGGCGGGCGAGGGCGGCGAGGAATCCGCCCTGTTCGCCGGGGACCTGCTGCGGATGTACCTGCGCTACGCCGAGCGCCGTCACTGGGCGACCGAGATCCTCGACTCCACCGTCACCGGGCTCGGCGGCGTCAAGGCCGCGACCGTCGCGGTCAAGGCGGCCAAGAGGGGCGCCTCGCCGGGCCAGGGTGCCTGGGCGCGGCTGAAGTACGAGGGCGGCGTGCACCGGGTCCAGCGGGTTCCGGTCACCGAGTCACAGGGCCGCATCCACACCTCGGCCGCGGGCGTCCTCGTCATGCCGGAAGCCGGCCAGGTCGAGGTCGACATCGATCCGAACGACGTGCGGGTGGACGTGTTCCGCTCCTCGGGCCCGGGCGGCCAGAGCGTGAACACCACCGACTCCGCCGTGCGCCTCACCCACATCCCGACCGGCATCGTCGTCTCCTGCCAGAACGAGAAGAGCCAGCTGCAGAACAAGGAGCAGGCGATGCGGATTCTGCGCGCGCGCCTGCTGGCCCAGGCCCGGCAGGAGGCCGACGAGAAGGCCGCGGCCGAGCGCCGCAGCCAGGTCCGGACCGTCGACCGGTCCGAGCGGGTCCGTACCTACAACTTCCCCGAGAACCGCATCTCCGATCACCGGGTGGGCTACAAGGCCTACAACCTCGATCAGGTCATCGATGGCGATCTGGACGCGGTGATCACCTCCCTCGCCGACGCCGAGACGGCCGAGAAGCTCGGCGGCGACGACGGGAACGCCGGCGCGTGAGCAGCGAGGGCCGTGCGGGTGAGCCTGTTGCTGGATGAGATCGCGCTCGCCGCGGCCCGGCTCGCGGAGGCCGGGGTCGAATCGCCGCGCGCCGAGGCGGAGCTGATCGCGGCGCACGTGCACGGTGTGCCCCGGACCGAGCTGCACACCGTGCCCGATGCGGCGTTCGACGCGCGCTTCTGGGAGGCGGTCGGCCGCCGCGCCGCGCGCGAGCCCCTGCAGCACATCACCGGGCGGGCGTACTTCCGTTACCTGGAGCTCGAGGTCGGCCCCGGCGTATTCGTGCCCCGGCCGGAAACCGAGGTGATGACGGGCTGGGCCATCGACCGGCTGCGGGAGATGGACGTGGCCGAGCCGCTCGTCGCCGACCTGGGGACCGGTTCCGGCGCGATCGCGCTCGCCATCGCCCAGGAGGTCCCGCGGGCCCGGGTGCACGCGGTGGAGGCCGACCCGATCGCCCGCGGCTGGGCGCAGCGCAACCTCGAACGCTGCGCGGCGGCCGCGCCATACACCAGGGGCCGTCTGAGCCTGCATGGCGCGGACTTCACCGCGCCGCCCGGTACGGGGGCGCCTGGGCCCGGCGAGCTCCGCGACCTGGACGGCAAAGTCGATCTCGTGATCAGCAACCCGCCCTACATCCCGCTCGGCGCGTCGGTGCCGCCGGAGGTGGGCGAGTACGACCCGCCGGCTTCGCTATGGAGCGGCGAGGACGGGCTGGACGCGATCCGCGGCGTCGAGCGCGTCGCCCGGTGGCTGCTGCGCCCGGGCGGGTTGGTCGCCGTGGAGCACGGCGCGCCCCAGGGCGCCGCCGTGTACTGGGTGTTCTGCGAGGAAGCCGGCTGGCGTGACACGCGCAACCACAAGGACCTGGCGCGCCGGGACCGTTTCGTCACCGCGACATGGCCCGGCGAGCGAGCCGACGGATGACGGGATGAGCGGCAATGAGCGAACGTGATCAATGCCCGCGCCCCAGGGTGCCGGAGTCGGCATCTGGGCCGTCAGGGCATGTCACCAGCAGCTATCGGTATTCTGAGATACCAGCGAGGTTCTCGGGCGCATCAGCACGGTCGTGGACGGTGCCTCCGCTGACTGCAGCGTGCGCGGACGACGATCGGCGGCCGAAGCCAGATGCCGCACGCACCAAGATGAAAGGCGCACTCCACATGGAGCGAATGTGCACTCATTCAGCGTGATATCGGCCGGGCAGCAACAGACAGAGATAATCGCCCAAGTGCTTGCCCCGTGCCTCGGCCCTGGAGATGTCATCCTGCTGAAAGGGCAGCTGGCCACCGGCAAGACAACGTTTGTCCAGGCACTTGCCGCCGCCCTAGGCTCACACGATCAGGTGACGAGCCCGACGTTCATGCTTGCCCAGTTCTACCAAACCCGCGCTCCTGTGCTGCTGCACATTGACGCGTACCGCCTTTCCGGGGTGCATGAGTACCGGGATCTCGGCCTGGATGACTATATCGATGACGTCATTACCGTGATTGAATGGGGGGAGAAGCTAATTAATGATTTCCCCTGTCATCTGCTGCTTGAGATCAACCTGGATCCTGGTATCCCTGAGAAGCGCATGATGACGTTCTCGTCATCATGCCAGGAATGGCTTTCCAGGCTCCCGGAACTGCGATCCGATATTGAATCAGAACTGCGTACCGCGAGATCAGCGTCATGAGAGTGAACATCGCAATCGAAGCCTCCACATCCGCGTACGTGGTGGAGGCGGCAGCCGGGTCTGATCGCAGCTCCCGCCGTCAGGCCCGGCGAAGTGAAACCACCTACCCCGGCCTCAGCGACATGACGGCTTCCGTTCTGCAGGACATTGGAGCCACGTTCCAGGACATCCAGATCATCGCCGTGGACATAGGGCCGGGAAATCTGTCCTCGGTCCGCGCTGCCGTGTCCTACGCCAACGGGCTGGCCGCCAGCCTTGGGGTGCCGATCCTCGCCATGAACTCACTGGAGATGATGGCGATAGAAGCGTGGCAGAGCGCCTCCTCGCCCGTGCTCGCACTTAGGAAATCAACGGCCGGGATGGCCTATGCGGGGGTATTCACCCCGGGTAGGGAACCGATATACGGCTATGCGAGCCTCGGCGCGGTCGCAGCGGGGCTAGTAGCTGATACGAGCGATGTTGTCCTGGTGGGCGACTTCAGGGCGCGGGCACTGGACCTCCTGGGTCCGGGCAGCGCTCGGTGCCTGGAAATAGAGTCGCCCAGCGTGTCGATACTCAGCAGGATGGCATTGGCCCGTCCGGTCGACGTAGACCGGCTGACCTCCATCGCTAGCCCGATAAACGAGGGGGCGAGGATCTTTCATGAGCGCGCCGCGGTTCACGATAGCGAAAAGTGAACGGACGCCTGGCGGCTCACTCTCGGTCCGCTGCCTGGACAGGATAGCTGATGTCCTGTCGAACGATGGCTATGTTCTGTTGCCTAGCGATACGGCGTACGCTATCGGTGTCCTGGCCACCCGCCGGGCGACTCAGATAGATATAAATCGAGCGCAACTCCTCGGCGCGGGAACTGCGATGTTTCTTGGCCATCAAGCTGCTGCAACACTTCCCTTGCAGCCGAGCGATTACAAGCGGAGGTGACTTGGTGATGCGGCAGGTGCCGTGGGATGACAGTGGTGCCCGGCAGGTTGCTTCGTGTATGCGCTCGGGCGGCGTCGCACTGCTTCCCACGGACACGGTTTACGGTCTCGCCGCGCATCCGCTGCACGGTGCGGCGATAGACAAGATTTTTGACATGAAGCGTCGGCCGAGGGCGCGGAACTTGCCTGTCATCGTCTCCTCGGTCGCTGATATCGAGCGTATCGGCTGCGAAATCAGCGCGGCGGCCGAGCGCCTGTTCTCATCGGAGTTCTTCCCGGGGCCGTTGACGCTGGCCCTGGGACTGCGGGCAGGAGCGGCGCCCGGATGGCTGAAAGACCGTGACGAGGTAGCGGTCCGTATACCTGACGATGAGTTCCTGGTGCAGGTGGCGCGTTACACGGGCCCTTTCCTGATGACCAGCGCAAATTTGCATTCGGCGCAGCCGCGGGAATCGGTCGGGGATATACTGCCGGAGCTCGCTGGTGCGCCGGATGTGATCGTTGACGGCGGCCCGCGGGCGACTGTCGCCTCGACGCTCGTCAACTGCCGGCTCATTCCTCCCGCCATCGAGAGGGTGGGCGCAGTTCCCGCGGAGGATGTGGAGAAAATACTTCTATGAAGACGTCAGGCCGTTTGGTCCTGGGTATCGAGACGTCGTGTGATGATACGGCCGTCGCCCTGGTGCAATCAGACGGCACCGTCATCGCGGCGCAGACCGCATCGCAGACGGATATCCACACGATGTATGGCGGCGTCTACCCGGAGCTGGCGAGCAGGGCGCACGTGGATAAGATCATCCCCACCGTTCAATCCGTTATTGAGCAGTCGGGAGTGCGTCCGTCAGAGCTGGCCTCGATTGGTGTGACGAGGGGCCCGGGCCTGATCGGGTCACTGATCGTTGGCGTTAACACCGCACGGGGCCTCGGCGACGGCTGGCAGGTCCCGGTTATCGGGGTTAATCATCTCCGCGGCCATCTGAGGAGCGCCGAGCTCGAAGGCGGCAAGGTCAGGTACCCGGCGGTTGTGCTCCTGGTATCCGGTGGTCATACCGTGCTTGCGTTCATGCAAGACGTCACGACAATCGTGCGCATAGGGACGACGCGTGATGACTCGGTCGGTGAAGCATACGACAAAGTCGCGCGCATGCTCGGGCTTGGGTACCCGGGGGGACCCATCATCGACAAGATGGCCGTGGATGGTAAAGTCCTTGTGCGTTTCCCCCGGCCGATGATGGGACAGGGTCTGGACTTTTCTTTCTCTGGGCTCAAGTCGGCTGTGTCGCGTTATCTGGAAAGCGAGCCGGGGGCACGGGCGGAGGACGTAGCCGCCGCTTTCGTTGATGCCTGCATGGATGTGCTGATCGGGAAATGCTCCCGCGCGCTGGCGATGTATAAGCCCGCGTCCCTGGTCGTTGTCGGAGGGGTGGCAGCGAGCCCGCAGCTTAGGGCCGAGGCGAAGAAACTGTGCCACGGCAACGGCGTCGAGCTGTGCCTGCCGCCGCTGAAATGGTCGACCGATAACGGTGCGATGATCGGGCTGGCTGCATGGGACTACCTGTCAAAGGATATTCGGCTGGACGCCAGCCCGAATACCAGCCTGAGCATCGAGGATTTTTGACGGCCTCCGCCGGGATGCGTACGGTCCGGTGCGACGTCTACCCTTGCTCTGCAGGATGAGTCGCGCTGTGCCGATGGAGATTAGGTCGCCGTGAGATGAGTAAGGTCTGGGATTGTTCCGGCCCGGGAGAGCTGGGCCCGGCAGTTGCCGCGGCGGCGCAGGCCGTCGCCGCGGGAGAGCTGGTGGTGCTGCCGACGGACACCTTGTACGGGGTCGGGGCGGACGCCTTCGTGCCCTGGGCAGTTGAGCGGCTACGGGCGGCCCGGGGGCAACAGCGAGGCGCTCCGCTCTCGGTGCTGGTCGGGACCGTACGCGCCGCGGCCGCGCTGATCGACGATATGGGGACATTTGGCCAGGATCTCATTGACCAGTTCTGGCCCGGCGGCTTGACTCTGGTCTGCCGGGCCAGCCCGACACTGGCCTGGGACTTGGGCGACACCCGCGGCACCGTGGCGGTTCGCATGCCGCTGCACGCGGTCGCCCTCGATCTGCTGAAGCGAACCGGGCCGATGGCCGTGAGCAGCGCGAACATCACCGGTAACCCCGCCGCCACGACGGCGGACGAGGCGTTGGAGCAACTGGGGGATTCGGTCGCCGTGTACCTGGACGGTGGCCCCTGCCCCGGCGGGGTGGCGTCCACCATCATCGACCTGACGGGTTCGGTGCCGCGGCTGCTGCGGGCCGGGGCCATCCCGATGGACCGGCTCCGCGCGGTGGCGGCACTGGTGACCGGGGAGGATGTGCCCGCATCCGCCTCGGTGAACGGCGCGGCCGGCGTGCCCGGCGTGCCTGGCCCGGCCGAAGTCCCTGGCCTGCCGAACGGTCCCGCGCAGGCGCCCGCCCCCGACCCGGCCCGGAACCCCGCGGAGACAACCGCGCCCGCCGCGGCGGATTCCGTCGCGGAGGTGGCCGACACGAGCACCCCGGCCCACACGGACACCCCCGTGGACGCGAAGGCCCCAGCGGATGAGAGGGGCTCACTGGACGGCGCTGAGGCGGCCGGCGCGAAGGACGCCGCGGACGCGAAGGACGCAGCCGGCCGGTAGAGGCGGCCCGACGCTTGCGTCGCAAGCTAAAGTGGCTGTTGATGTCCGCCAACCCTGTCGCGGCTGGCTGACCTGACGTGCGGGAGTATGTTCTCGCGCTGCTGCTCGCCGCCGCGGTAACCTACCTGCTGACGCCGCTGGTCCGGCGCGGCGCCATCGCCACCCGTGCGATGCACGCTGCCCGCACCCGGGACGTGCATGTGGTGCCCACGCCCCTGCTCGGCGGCCTGGCCATGTACGGCGGCCTCGCGGCCGGCCTGCTCGTCGCCGATCAGCTCACCTACCTGCGGGAGGCGTTCCCGTCCCCGCGGACGGTCCCGGGGCTGCTGATGGCCGGCGGCCTGCTGGTGATCACGGGCGTCATCGACGACCGGTGGGGGATGGGCGCGATCAGCAAGCTCGCCGCCCAGGTGGCAGCGGGCGGCATCCTGGTCTGGAGCCAGGTCGTGCTCTCCTGGGTACCCGAGCCGAGCGGCGGCGTGTTCATCCTCCCGCCGCAGCTGGGCCTGACCCTGACCATCCTGCTCGTCGTGGTCACGATCAACGCGGTCAACTTCATCGACGGGCTCGACGGGCTCGCGGCCGGCATCGTCGCCATCGCGGCCTGCTCGTTCCTCGCCTACTCCTACACGCTCGCCCGGGTCGTCGGCATCCACTCCCAGTCGGTCCCGGCGCTGGTGGCCGCGCTGCTGGCCGGGATGTGCATCGGCTTCCTGCCGCACAATTTCTACCCGGCGCGGATCTTCATGGGCGACACCGGCGCCATGCTCCTCGGCCTGCTGCTCGCCTACGTCCCGCTGTCCAGCACGGCCATGCTCGACCCCAACGTGCTGATCCATTACAGCCACACGGTCAACCGGTACCCGACCGTGCTGCCACTGCTGGTGCCCGCGGCGATCCTGGTCATCCCGTACGCCGACCTGCTGATGGCGGTCGCGCGCCGGACCAGGGCGGGCATATCGCCTTTCGCCGCCGACAAGAAGCACCTGCATCACCGGCTGCTGAACGTGGGCCACTCGCACCGCCAGAGCGTTCTGATCATGTACCTGTGGGCGGCGCTGTTCACCGCCAGCGTGGTGTCCCTCTCCCTGGTCCGCACGGACCTGATCGTGCTGGTCGCGCTGACCCTGGCGGCCGTGCTCGCGTTGCTCCTCGTCACCATGCCGCGGCTGCGGCCGGGCCGGCTCCGAAACGGGGGACGGCGGATCCGCAGCGCAGACAGCCACGCCGAGATGCCCGTCGGCACCACGGCCGCGGCCGCGACCGGCGCCCGGCCCAGGCGCGGAGCCGGGACCGGAGTCCCCCCTGCCGCGGGAACCGCGACCGGAGCCCCGGCCGCTGGCGGAGCCGGAACCGGTACCCGGGCCAGCAACGGGACCGGGACCGGTCCCGCCACGCGCCCCGGCCCGCCACCATGGGAACACACCCCAGCCACCCCCCAGGGCTGAGAGCCCGCTCGCCCCGAGGGCCCGCTCCCGCTCACCTGCCCAATCCCCGGGCGGCTCGCCCAAACGCGCGGCACCAGCCGGCGTCGTTCCTGCCCGGCCCCGTCCCGCGTGCGACACGGGCCGGCCGCGCCCCCGCGCCCAGTCCTTGAAGTCAGCTCACCGCGTGCTCCCGTCCCACCCGTCCCAGCTCAGCGGACTCGGGGCGGGGTTTGCGCCGGATTTTGGGGAAATACCCCCCCCGGAGCCGT
>Ga0335085_10007115_pt1 | contig 17476 bp, 13 predicted proteins | sample Lox_Sample_45_FD_206712 | JGI IMG/M metagenome (GOLD analysis project Ga0335085, IMG submission 206712) | Soil microbial communities from Loxahatchee National Wildlife Refuge, Florida, United States - Lox_Sample_4.5 | ecosystem: Environmental > Terrestrial > Soil > Wetlands | place: USA...
AGGCGCTTGGCGACATCCTCATGCGCCTTGGCCCAGGGCACCATCACGTCGGCGCTGGCCATCGGCAGGTCGCCGGCATATTCCTTGATCATGGCGAGGTTCTTGAATCCATCTTTCTCGGCGACGAAGGAGATCGGCGGCACCAGCATCGTCGCGTCGACCGAGCCCGATTTCAGCGCCGCGAAGCGCTGCGCCGAATTGCCGATGACGACGACGTCGTATTGCCCCCATTTGATCCCGTTCGCCTGCATGATGCGCTCGAGATAGATGCGGTTGATGTCCATCAGCCCGCCGATGGTGATGGTCTTGCCTTTCAGGTCCTTGATCGACTTGATCTCGGGCTTCGAAATCATCTCGTAAGGCGTGGTGTTGCTGGTCATCCTGAGGATCGCGACGTCGGCGCCCTTGGCGCGCGCATGGATCGGCTCGACGACGCCGTCGACGCCGACGACGTCGAGCGAGCCGGAGACGAGCTGCTGCATCACCCCGGGCGCGGTCGGCACATAGATAAAGTCGGGCTCGATGCCGGCTTTGGCGAAATAGCCCTCGTGGATCGCGATGTAATAGAGCCAGCCGCCGGTATCGGGCGAGCCGATCATCCCGATGGTGAGCTTCTCCGCCGCCTGCGCCGGCTTCAGCGTCACCGCCGACACCATCGCCAGCGCGCCGAAAAAGCTTGCCGCAACGAAGGATGCGATCCTCATGGCCCTGCCCTCCCCTCAGCCTGCGGCGTCTGCCGCCTGCTCGTTGTTCTATGGAGAGAATGTCTTTTTATTCGCTTGGCGTCAAAGCGTAGCCCTTATCGAAACCCGGCGCCGCGGGGCTCGGCCGCGCGCTAGGCGCGCTTCGCGAAGCCCGCAACCAGCTCGACGTGATGCGACCAGGTGAACTGGTCGATCACCGTGACGCTGTCGAGCGTGTAGCCCCCATCGACGAGAAGGCGCGCATCGCGCGCGAAGGTCGCGGGATTGCAGGAGACCGCGACCAGCACCGGCGTCTTGGCCGAGGCGAGCGCTTTCGCCTGGTTCGCGGCGCCGGCGCGCGGCGGATCGAAGACGATGGCGTCGTAGCGATTGGCTTCCTCGCGCTTGAGCGGCTCGCGATCCAGGTCGCGGCGGAACGCCTTGAGCGGTAGTCCGGCTTTTGCCTTCTCCAGCGCGCGCACCGCGGCGGCGCCGCTCTCGTACGCATCGACCGACCCGCGCGCCAGCATCGGCCCGCTGAACGTGCCGCTTCCCGAGAAGAGATCGGCGAATTTGCCGCTCGCCGGCAATCGCTCCATCACCGCCGCGACCAGCGCCGCCTCGCCGGCCGCCGTCGGCTGCAGGAAGGCGAGCGGCGGCAGCGCGACATCGAGAGCGCCGAATTTCGCCATCAGCGGATGGCGCTCGATCATCACCTCGATGTCGTCGCGCTCGCCGCGCTCACGCCCGCGCCAGGAGATGCGGTTGAGGTCGGCCTTGTGCGCGAGCTCCGCGATCCCCTCGCGCACTGGCAGATCGGGCTTGCCCTTCTTGCCGACCGGGCCGGTGATCGCCAGCTCGAAACGCCCGCCGATCGTCTGGATGAAGATGTCGGCGTCCTTGCCTTCGGTGAGGATCGGCGCGAGCAGCGGCGCGAGCTTCTCGCGCAGCGCCATGATCGTCGGCTCTGCGACGAGGCATTGGCGGATCTCGGTCACGCGATGCGTGCGGCGGCGGAAATAGCCGAGGGTCACGCGGCCGTTGTGCTTATGCGCGTTGAAGGTGGCGCGGCGGCGCGTCGCCGGCGGCACGAAGACGGGCGCGCCCCAACTCTTCGGGTTGAGGCCTTTGCGCTTGAGCGCGTCGCGCACGATCGCGACTTTCCACTCGCGGTAGAACCCCTCATCCGCATGCTGCACGGTGCAGCCGCCGCAGACATCGTAGTTCGGGCACGGCGCTTTGACGCGATGCGGCGAAGGCGCGACCAGCGCGACGATCGCGCCGCGCAGCATGCCGTCGTCGCCGCGCTTGATGTCGGCGCGCACCGTATCGCCCGGCAGCGCACGATCGACATAGACGCGGCCGCGCTTGGAATCGCTGATGCCGTCGCCTTTGGGCCCGAGCGCGTCGATGCGGATCTCGCCGGCCATGCGCTAGCCCCGCCGCTTCGCGAAAGCCGCGACCAGCTCGACATGATGCGAGAAGGTGAACTGGTCGATCACCTGGACGCTCGCGAGGCGATAGCCGCCATCGACAAGGATCTTCGCATCGCGCGCGAAGGTCGCGGGGTTGCACGAGACCGCGACCAGCACCGGCACCGGCGATGCGGCGAGCTCCTTCGCCTGTGCCTCGGCGCCGGCGCGCGGCGGATCGAAGACGATGGCGTCGTAGCTTTCGGCCTCGGCGCGGGTCAGCGGCGCGCGATAAAGATCGCGGCGGATCGGCCGGAGCGGCAGATCGGCTTTCGCGTCATCGAGCATGCCGACCGCCGTCGCCGAATTTTCGTAAGCGTCGACCGCGCCGCGCGCCAGCATCGGCCCGGTGAACGTGCCGGAGCCGGCGAAGAGATCGGCGAAACGCCCGGCCGCCGGCAGCGCTTCCATCACCGCCGCGACCAGCGCCGCCTCGCCTGCCGGCGTCGGCTGCAGAAACCCGAGCGGCGGCAGCGCCACATCGAGCGCGCCGAAACGCGCATGGAGCGCGCGATGCTCGATGATGATTTCGGGCGCGTCGCCGAGGTTGGCCCGCCACGACAGGCGATCGATCGCCAATTCATCGGCCAGATTCGCCATCGCCGCGCGCACCATCGCATCGGGCACGCCCTGCGCGCCGACCGGGCCGGTGATCACGATCTCGACGCGCTTTTCGACAGGCCCGCCGACGATCTGGATGAACGCCGTCGCCGGCTTGCCGTCCTGCAGCATCGGCGCGAGCAGCGGCGCGAGGCGCGGACGCAGCGCCATGATCGCCGGATCGGCGATGAGGCATTGCTCGATCGCCACCACCTGGCGCTGGCGGCGGCGCGAATAGCCGAGCGTCACCGCATCGCCCTGCTTCTCCGCGGTGAAGGTGATGCGCCGCCGCCCGCCCGGCGGCAGAAAGACCGGCGCGCGCCAGGTCGCGGGGGCGAGGCCTTGCGCCGCGAGCGCCGCGCGGACGACACCGCTCTTCCACTCGCGATAGAACTCGCCGCTCGCGTGCTGGATCGTGCAGCCGCCGCAAAGCGCATAATGCGGGCACGGCGGCACGACGCGATGCGGCGATGCCGCGACGATTTCGGCGATATCGCCGCGCAGGACGCCGTCGACATCGCGGCGCAGCTTGGCCGCAACGACGTCGCCCGGCAGCGCGCGATCGATATAAACGCGCTCGCGCTTCCATGCGCCGACGCCCTCGCCCTTAGGGCTCAGTTCATCGATGCGAATTTGGTCAACCATCGCTTGGACGATCACATATACAACGCCATCATTCCCGCGAAAGCGGGAATCCAGCGGCCTCTCTGGACCCTCGCTTTCGCGGGGGTGACGCGGGCATTTCGCGTGCGGTTAGACCACGCGCGCCATCCGCGTCATTTCGGCAGGAATTGCTCCGTATAGAGCGGCTTCAGATCGGGCAGGCTCGGCAGCAATTCAAGCTCGACCATCGCCTTGGCCGCGACATCGAGCGCCGCCGGATCGAAATGCCCGTCGCGCGAGAACATCGGCAGCACCACGTCGTAGGTGTGGCTGGCGATATCGGGATCGGTGATGCCGTCGGCCGCCATGTCGATCTTCACCGTCTCGGCCTTGTTGTCGTGCATCCAGGCGATGTTCTCGAACCACGCCTTGAGGAAGCGGCGGATCACCTCGGGCCGCTCGGCGATCATCTTGTCGCTGGCAAAGATCGCATGCGTCAGATAGGTGGTGATGTACTGGCCGTGATTGGCGATGACCTTGCCGAGCCCCTGCTTCTCGAGCGTGTAGCCGACATCGATGCCGGTGGTCATGCCGTCGACCTGGTTGGTGCGCATCGCCGCGATGTTGGCGGCGTTGCCGCCGCTGACATAGACGATGTTGATGCCCTCGAGCCCCCAGCCGAGCTTGTCCGAGAGATGCCGCGTCAGCCAGAAGACCAGCGAGTTGCGCGAGGCGACGGCGATGCGCTTGCCTTTCAAATCCTGCACGCTCTGGATGCCGCTGTCCTTGCTGGCAAAGACGCCGTAGGCGAGCGGCGGGCCGGCCATCGCCGCGACCGCTTTCTCGGGCACGCCCTTCACGACGAAGGCCATGTCGGTGCCCGAGGCGAGGCCGATATCGACCTGGCCGGCGGTAACGCCCTGTTGCAGCTTCGCCGAGCCCTCGAAGCCCTGGATCGTCACGTCGAGCCCGGCCTTCGCCATGATGCCGTTCTGCACCGCGACATTGATCGGGATGAAGCCGAAGGAGGTCGGGAAGGCCTTGCCGACGACGAGCTTGTCGTTGGCCGAGGCGCTCCCGGCCGCGCCCAGCAGCGCCAGCGCCGCCGCGCCGAGCATCCCTGCCGATAAGCGAAACCGCGTGGAAAAACGCATGAGCATCCGGGCCTCCCTGTCGCGCTTTATAAGACGGGCCGATATTACCGATTTGCCGGGTGATTGATAGCGGCGCCTTACGACCGGAGAAACGCATTGACGAGCGCGAAGCTGCGGTCGGGCTGGTCGACCTGCGGCCAATGTCCGGCCTGGCGGACGACATGCATCTCGGCGTCGGGCAGCAGCCGCAGCATCAGGATCGCGCGCTCCAGCGGCGAGTTCGGGTCGTCGGCCCCCCAATAGACGAGGCAGCGATTCTTGACGCGCGGCAGTTCGCCGTGAATCGGCGCCGGCCGGCCGGCGTCGTTTCGTCCCCGTTCGGCTTCCGCATTCTTGCCGGCGGAATTCTCGTAGAGGAGACGGACGCGCTCTTCCGACCAGGCGGCGGGATTCTTCAGCACGCGCTGCAGCAACGCGCGCGCGTTGTCCATCGAGGGCGTGTAGCGCCGGGCGAGTTCGCCGACCGAGCCCGGCGCCGGCGCCGCGACGGGCGGCGCATTGGGCAGCGGCGGCGGCAGCAGGGTCGAGGGCATCAGAACCAGCTTGTCGATGCGCGGATCGGTCATCGCCATCGTGCATCCGATCAGCGTGCCCATCGAGCAGCCCCAGATGTGATAGCGCCAGTTGGGATCGTGGTCCGGCGCGATATGATCGACGAAGGCACGCACATGCGCGATGCGCGTCCCGATCGAATAGTCGGGAGGATTGTCGGTCTGCCCGAAACCCGCCTCATCGACGGCATAGACCGAATACCCGGCGGCGGCGAAGCGTTGCGCCTGCTCCGCCCATTCGACGGCGACGCACGATCCGGGGAGCTGGCCGTGCAGCAGCAGCAAGACCGGGCCGCTGCCCGCGTGCCAATAATGTGTTCTGAGTCCTGCGACGGTGACGAAATCGTCGATCATCGCGCCGGCGTCGTCACATCAGCTCGCGATGCATCGCCGCGACCTCTTTCCACAGATAGGCGGGGCGTTTCCATTGCTTGAGCGGCCGGCCTTCGGCCAGGGCGGTCATCTCGCGCACGAAAAGGCGGCGCAGCATCACCACGCTCACATCGGTCGCGCCGCGGTTCTCGGGAAAATCGCGCTCCGCCACCGGGCCCAGGCTGGCGAGGACGGCGCAATCCTGGATGTTGGTGAGGAGGAAATTATTGACCGTCTCGCTGCGCTCCTTGAGCATCGCCATATCCTCGACGCCCTCAATGAGCCCGCGCGCGACCTCGGCGGCGCTCGCCTCGCCCTTCGTCGATCGCGTGTGCGTGGCGCGGGCGGCATCGACCTTTTCCTTGATGCGCGGGATGGCGACGAGATTGAAGCGCACGGCCGAATCGTCGTCGCGCGGAACGCGATAGCCGCGGGTGAAGAATCCGACGCCACCCGGACGCGACGGCGTGAATTCGACCGCGTTCGGCATGTCGAAGTAGGAATTGTTGAAGACCGCGTTCTTGCCCGTCCCGTCGAACGTGCCGAACAGGCCGCATTCGTTCTCTTCCCAGCGGATATTGCCGGGCACGCCGTAACCGAATTGCCAGTGGAGAAAGGCGGTATGCGCCATGTCGGTCGCATTCTCCAGGAGGTCGAGATAGCTGCACGGCCACGTGTCGGCCGCGATCTGGCAGTCGTAAAGCTCCGCATCCTCGTAATCGCCCAGTTGCGGCAAGGGCGGCGGCTCTCCTTCGCCGAAATAGGCGAAGATCAGGCCGAGATATTCGCGCGTCGGATAAGATTTGATGCTGATGCGCTCGCAAAACGGCTTCGGCTCCGCGGGCTGCGCGACGCAGCGGCCGTCGGCGGCGAATGTCCAGCCGTGATAGGCGCATTGAATGCGCTCGCCGTCGACGAAACCGAGCGAGAGATGGACCCCGCGATGTGGGCAGCGCCGGGCGACGATATGCGGGGTGCCCGAGGCGCCGCGATAGAGCGTCAGATCCTCGCCGAGGATGCGGATCGGCTTGACGTGGCCCGGCGCGATCTCGCTGCCGACGAACACCGGATGCCAGAAGCGCCGCAGATAATTGCCGCCGATCGTGCCCGGGCCGACGCGCAATATGTCCTGATAGCCGAGCGCCGAAATCCCGGTGCCCCTGTCGACATTATTATCCATGCCCGTCTCCCACCCCTTCGCAGCCCGGCGAAGTATCGCCGCGCGCGCGCAACGGTTTCAAGCCCGGTCGCGTCGCATAGGGTGTCGCGGCGGCGGGTTTGCCCCCGATTTGTCAGGCCTCCTCGCATTGCCCTAAACTGGTGTCGCCCCGGGGAACGGGACGCAGGAGGAAGCGATGGCGGAAGGAACGACTTCGTTGGACGCGCGCGCCGACGCGCTCGAGCGCAAGATGAGCGACGAGCTCGACGTGGTGATCTCGAAATCGGCGCTTTTTAACATGGCCGACGGCCAGCTCGGCCCGACCAATATGGGCCATGGCGTCGCCAAGAAAGCCGGCAAGACGATGCTGATGGACGACGATCCGCGGCTGCCGAAGCTGCCGGCCAAGCCCACCCTGCTCGACTTCTTCAAATGCCGCGCCGGCGGCACCGCGCATCTCCTGCAAAGCGCCAATCTGGCGATGAAGAAAGGCATGCCCGAGAAGATCATCCTCGCCTGCCTGATCCACGACATCGCCAATTGCATGTTCATCAAGAGCGATCACGGCTATTGGGGCGCGCAGCTCATCGAGCCCTATGTCGACGAGGAGATCAGCTGGGCGATCCGCTATCACCAGGCGCTGCGCTTCTACGCCGACGAATCCGTCGGCTACGCCTATCCGCAGACCTATATCGATCATTTCGGCGCGGATTACGTGCCCGACGAATACATCAAGCACGATTACGATGTTGCGCGGAACCACAAATGGTACATGACCGCGCGCATGATCACGGTGCACGACCTCTATGCGTTCGATCCGAACGTGGTCGTGACCTGGGAGCCCTTCATCGACATCGTCGGCCGGCATTTCCGCCAGCCCGAGGAAGGCTTGGGCTTCGACCATTCGCCGGCGGCGCATATGTGGCGCACCATCCGGCGGCCGACGAAGTATCTCTGACCGGCGAAAACAACTGACCCGCGACGCGGCCGGCTGAAACCGGCCGCGTTTTCTTTCGCGACCGCCGCGCCCGCGCCGCGCCTGAGCGGCTTCTCGGGTGAATCCCCGATTGGCGAACGGCGCCGAACCTCCCACCGTCGACGCCTATTCGATCGATGGGGATCATGGTCACCGCGGAATTCGGCCCCGATTTCTCGCTCATCGACGGCGGACCGGCGAACAATGTGCTGCGCCGCCTCAATCTCGGCCAGCCGCTGTCGAACGCCGCGCTGCTGCGCAACGCCGGCATCTTGGTGCTGATCACGTGGTTGCCGCTGGCCCTCCTGACCGCGGCGCAAGGCCTGGCGCTCCACGGCGCCGCCATCCCCTTCCTCAAGGACATCTCGGTGCATGTCCGCTTCCTCGTCGCGCTGCCGGTCTTCGTCGCCGCCGAAGGCGCGGTCGGCGCGCGCATCCGCGTGACCGTCGCGCATTTTTACGTCGCCCGCTTGATCCGCGACGCGGACCTGCCGCGCTTCCAGCGGATGATCGCGACCGCCATCGATCTGCGCGATTCGCGCGTCGCCGCTTTCGCTCTCCTCGCCGTCGTCGCCCTCGCCTCCTGGGCTTCCGCCCGGCAGGGGCTCGGCACCGCGATTCCGACCTGGTACACGCCGGCCGTCGACGGCAGGCTTTCGATCGCCGGCTATTGGTACGCGTTCATCTGCCTGCCGATCCTCCACTTCCTCGTCCTGCGCTGGATTTATCGCCTCATCGTACTGACCTTCCTGCTCGGACAGATCGCGACGCTCGATCTGCGCCTGACGCCGTCGCATCCCGACGGCGCCGGCGGCCTCGCCTTCCTCGGCCGCATCCTGCCGCTGTTCGGCGGCATCGTCTTCGCGTTCAGCGCAATGGCCGCGGCGCGGATCGCGACGCGCGTGCTGTTCGGCGGCACCGATCTCTATGACGATCTCGCGGCGCTGGCGATCCTGATCGCGATCGAGCTCGTGATCTTCGCCGCGCCGCTCGCGCTGTTCATGCCGAAGCTCTTCGCGCTGCGCGAGGCCGGGCTGCGGCGCTACGGCGCGCTCGGCACGCGCTACACGCAATCCTTCGAGGCGAAATGGATCGACGGTCCCGCCGCCGACGAGCCGCTGCTCGGCACGAGCGACATCCAATCGCTCGCCGATCTCGCCAACAGCTACGAGGTCGTCCACCGCATGAAGGTGATACCGGCGGGGCTGAACGATCTCGCGACGCTGATCGTGCCGGCGATCCTGCCCGCCCTGCCGCTCGCCGCGACGGTAGTGCCGGTGAGCGAGCTGCTCAAAGACATGCTGAAGCTGATCGCTTAAGCCTCGCGCGCTTCAGCGCCCGCCTACACCCTGATCTCGACACGGCGGTTCTGCGGCTCGCGCACGCCATCCGCGGTCGGCACGCGCGGATTCTCCTTGCCGTGATAGCTCTCGTCGATTGCCGATGCCGGCACGCCGTCCTTCATCAGCGCCGCTTTGACCGTATCGGCGCGGCGCTTGGAGAGCGCGAGATTGTATTGCTGCGTGCCGGCGAGATCGGTGTAGCCGGCGATCGCGATGCCGGACTTGCCGGCCTTGAACGCCGCCGCCGCGGCATCGACGACCTTCCTGCCGTCGGGCGTCAGCGAGGATTTATCGAACTCGAAGAAGACGATGAACATCTGCTTCGCCGGCGCGGCCATGACGGGCGGCGGCGGCGCCGCGACCGGCATCGCCGGCGGCGGCGCGGGCGGCGCGCCGAAGCTCCAGCGCAGGCCCGCGGTCACCGTATGCACCGTCAGGTCGTTCGAGCGCAGCCTCGGGATCGGCGTGCCGATCAAGCCGTCGAGCTGCAGCGAGCCGCCGGTCTCGACCGGGCCGAGATCGAGATATTTGTACGCGACTTCGAGCGTGAGATTGGGCGAGACCGCGTAGCCGATACCGCCGCCGATGCCCCAGGCGAAATTGGTGCGCGCCGCGCCCGTGATCGCATAGTCCGCGAGCGCGACGCCGCCGAAACTGATGAGGCCGGTGGCCGGCGAGATCTCGTTGCGGGCGAGGCCGACGCTGGCGTCGACGAAAGTCTGGACCGGGCCGAAGAATTGCGGCATCAGCCCATTCAGATCGACATAGCCGTTGGCGAGGCCGATCAGCGAGTGGATGTCGGCCGACGCGCTCGAGCCGGCGAAGAACCCGGTCGACGTGCCGCTGCCATGCAGCGAGGGCATATCGTCGACCGTGAGATCGGCGCGGAACAGCGGGCTGAAGCGATAGCCGATACCGGCGCCGAAGATCGCCGAGTTGTCGAGCCGCGCCGGCGCGGAGGCGATATTGGTCACCAGCGGCGGCAGGGCCGGACCCTCGCCGCGGAAGCTGAGCTTGTCGCCGGAGGCCGCGCCGAGATCGCCGCGGATGTAGACGCCGCTCGGGACCCAGCTGAAGAGATTGAGCGTCGGGCTCAGCGCCGGAATGTCCATTCCGGTCGCGGCCGCCGGATCGATCGGACCGAAGCTCCAGCGCAGCCCGGCCGTGATCGTGTTGACCGTCACGTTGCCCGACTTCATCGACGTGACCGGGATGGTAACCGGCCCGACGGCGGTCGCGGGGTTGCCGGTCTGAATGGGGCCGACATTGAGGAAGCGATAGGCGAAATCGACGCTGAGCTGCGGGGTGATCGGATAAGCGACGCCCGCGCCGACGGCCCAGGCGAAATTGGTTTTCGTTCCGCCGGTCAGCGCATCGCCCGGCACGCCGTCGAGGCTGAGCGTGGCGAGGTGATTGTGCGCGACGCCGACGCCGCCGTCGATGTAGGGCTGGAACGCGCCGAAGGTCCCGGGCAGCAATCCGTCGAGCTGGACATAGCCGTTGGCGAGACCGACCAGCGAATCGAGATTGCCCAAGCCGAAGCCGAGGCCGAGCGGCGTTCCGCTCGACGACACGGGCGTCGCGCGCAGACCCGGCATCCAATCGAAGGTGAGATCGGCGCGGAAGAGGCGATTGAAGCGATAGCCGATACCGCCGCCGACGAGGCTCGAGACGCCGGTCTCCGCCTCCGCGACTGACGGGCCCAGGATGGGGAACGGGCTCGCGCTCGTGGGGTTCGTGTCGCGGAACTTCGTCGCGTTGCCGATCGCGCCGCCGACATCGCCGCGCACGTAGAAGCCGTCGATCCAGGACGGCATGATTTGCGCGGGCGGAGTTTGCGCGTGCGCGGCGCCGGCCGCGAGCGACACGACACCGAGCGCGGCGAGCGCGGCGAACAATTTACGCATGACGGCGGCCCCCAAAATCCTACCCGAACGCCGTCCACTATAAGCTCGAGCGGTCCTGCCTCGAAACCGCAATTGTGTGGAGAGTGGCCCGGCGCGGGCTAGGAGAGGAATTTCTCGGTATAGAGGCTGCTGATATCGATCGACGGATCGACCGTCTTCATATCGGTCCAGGACGCGCGCAAGGTCGCCAGCGCCTGCTTGTCGAAGCGCCCGGTCGTCGAGAACTTGTCCATCAGCGTGTCGTACATGCGCTCGGCGACGCCGGTCGTATAGCCGGTGGTCTTGGCGGCGATCGGCGTCGTCTCGGCGCGATGCGCTTTCATGAAGGCGACGGATTCGAACCAGCCTTTGAGGAAGCGCCGCACCGCGTCGGGATTCTGCTCGCAGATCGCGTTGGTGGCGAAGATCGTGAACAGCTCGATGCTCTTCACATAGGTCGAGCAATCGATCAGCAAGCGTCCGGCCTTGGTCTCCTCGAGCTGATAGCCGGTCGAGGTGCCGCCGACATCGGCATCGATCGCGCCGGTCTTCAGCGCGGCGAAGGCGGCGGTCGGCGAGCCGCCGACCGGCACCGGGATGCCGGCGTCGGCGCCCTGCCAGCCCTTGGCGAGGTTGAGCGCCACGACCAGCCATTCGGTGAGCGAGCCGGCGGTGGTGATGCCGATCTTCTTGCCTTTCAGCGCATCGATGCCGTCGCCGGCGAAGCCGCTGCCGACGCTGATCCCCATGAAGGCCGGCGATTCGCAGATCGTCGCCACCGCGATCTCGGGCGCGCCCTTGGCGATGAGCTGCATCTCGGGACCGGAGCTCAGCGAGAAATCGACCGCGCCCGCGACCACCGCCTGCGCCATCTTGGTGCCGCCGGCGAAGATGATCTCCTCGATCTCGATGCCGTGCTTGGCGAAGATGCCGTGCTCCATCCCGACATCGAGCGGAATGTAGCCATAGACCTCGGCGACCGCCTTGCCGACCCGCAGCTTGTCTGCGGCCCGCGCCGTCCGCAGCGCCGGCATCGCCAGCGCGGTCCCCAGCCCGGCGAGCGCCGTGCGGCGCGACAACTTCGTCTTCATGACATCCTCCCCGATAGCGTTATCGTTCGCTCAGACGATCGTTCGATCGTTTCGTCGGACGATATCAGATATCGGCCGGCCTGTCGCCCTGCTCGGCGTTCATCGTCATCGGTCGAACCTCGGAGAGCCGCGGGCGAGCTCGCGGTCCCCTCAGGCGGTTTCCTGAAAGACCTTGATCGTGCCTTTGCGCACCGCGGCCTTCAGTACGGCGTAATCGCGTTCGGCCTGATTGGCATAGGCCACGGCGAATTTTCCGATTGCATCGTCGAATTCGTCGCTGCCGCCGAGGTACCCGGCGATCATCGACGTATCCATGGCCTTCGAGTGAGCACGTGCCAGCACCCAGCCGCACGCCTTCGCGTAGAGGTGCAGCATCTCGGCGTCGAAAGTCTCGACCAGCGGCTTGATCTTGGCGTCGCGCAATTGGCGCACGTAGAACTGCACACCGTTGACGCTTGTAACCCATCCGAGGAATATGTCCGAGGCGGGTTGCGTCAGGCGTTGCCCCTCGACGACGCGCTGGCCGTGGTGGGGAAATTCGCTCTTGCCGGCATAGGGCTCGAGCACCGAGGCAACCGCTTCCTTGAATTGCAGGAAGATCGGATGGTTTCCCGACGACATCATCAGGGCAATCCAACATCTCCGCCCGACGCTGCCGATACCGACGACCTTGATGGCGGCATCGACGATCCGATATTGGTTGAGCAGCGACCGCCGGTCGTGCGGGAGGGTCTCCTGATAGGCAACGAAGAGTTTCTCGATCGCCCCTTGAAACTCTGGAGCGCGCGTCACTTCCGGATGAAAGATCAGGGGCGGGCTGTCGCTGATGGACACTTTGCCGCCGGTGACGCCGGCCAGTTTCGGGAAATCCAATTCCGAGCCGGTCTGCTCTGTCGCCTTTTCGACGCGCTTGCGGACGAATGACTGGAAACCCTTCGGCAAGGTCTTGATGACATCGTCTGCGGTGACACGCTCGTACCATGATTCGAGCGGAGACATCGCCGCATATTCGCGCAGGCGCTTGCGGTAGCTGCGCGCGCTCGCCACCGCCACCTCGAGAGCCGTTGTCGCGGGCAGGCCGAGCGACCGCGCCGCGAGAACGAAGGAGGCGGCAAGGCGCTTGACGTCCCACTCCCACGGTCCCGGCAGCGTCTCGTCGAAATCGTTGATGTCGAAAATGATGTTGCGCTCGGGCGTGGCAAAGCCGCCGAAATTCATGAGATGGCAGTCGCCGCAGGCCTGCACCCTGATGCCCGTCGTCGCCGTCGTCGCGAGATCGGCAGCCATCACGGCCGCTGCCCCGCGGTAGAAGGTGAACGGCGAAACCAGCATGCGGCCGTAGCGGATCGGCACCAGCTCCGGCATCCGTTCCGGATCCGACGCGCCCACGAGTGTGAGCGGGTCCATGCGGTCTTTGGACGCCTTCCAAACGCCATGCTGGGCGCGCGGAACCTTGTCGCGCATCGCCTTGCCCGCCGCCATCAGCTCGTCCGGGTTGAGGATGGCGGGGCTGGGCGGGAGTTCGGTCGCGGCTGTCGGCGCGAACCCAGGCTGCACGGCCTTGAGAGCGTCGCTGGCGGCCATGTCGCTTGATTTGTCCATCGCGCAACTCCTTTCCATTGGCTTCTCGGTCCGCATCGGCCCTCGCGGCGCATCGACACGAGCCGTTGTCGCGTGCAGGTATCGCCGCGTCTTTCCGCTAAAACTTAAGCGCCGCGGGCCGTCGCGCCGCTTGACATAGATCAGTCATCGACGAGGGAAATCACTGTAGATACCCGGCCGAAATCTCAACGATTCCGGGAACGCGGCATCGATGCGTGGAGGTCACGATCGACGCTGCGGCCCAACCACGACAGCCGCGCCTGGACAGCTTCGGAAGTTTCCCGGGCGCAGCGCGACCGCGACGCCCTCACAGCGGGAGAATGTCGGATCGCGACGGCCGCCGGCCGCGCTAGCGGACGAGGTGCTTGCGGATGACCGGGCCGGCGAATTGCGCGAGCTTGTTCGGCATGTGATCCGACCAGAGCTTGGCGAGCTGGCTCATGCGCGGCGAGGAGGAGTTGAAGGTCGAGCGCGCGACCGTCTCGGCGTCGGCCGGCAGGAAGTAATGCGCGTGCTCCTCGAACACCGTGCCCCATTTCTTCTTGTAGGTGCGCTGCCCCTCGTAGCGCACGCTGCCGAAGTCGAAGAAGCGGAAGCCCGATTCCGCGGCCCATTTGATGAAGGCCCAATGCACCGCGTCGTTGGGCGAGAATTTCCACACCGTTTCGTTCGACACGATGCTGATGATGTTGACGCGGCGGCCGCAGGTGAAGCCGAGCAGCCCGGCGAGAATTTCGCCCTCGCGCCGCGCCCAGAAGATCTTCATCCGGTCGCCCAGCAGCTCGCGGCAGCGCGTGAAATAGGCGAGGGAATGCGGCGGCGCGCCGAGCCGCTTCATCGACCGCAGATAGAGCGGAAAGAAGCGCTCGCGGATGACCGCCTCGCTGCTTTCCTCGAAGGCTTCGACGCCGTTGGCGATCGCCTTGTTCACGCCCTTGCGGACGGAATATTCGACGACCTTGTTCCACAGCGCATCGAGCGAATGATCGAGCGAGAGGACCGCGACGTGATGCGGGTTCCGCGCCGCCATCCGCGCCTTCGATTGATGCGGCGCGATGCCGTGATTGCCGTGCATCTCGAGCGTGCGGATCTTCGCATGACGGCCGAGATAGTCGTCGAGCAGGTCGTAGACGCGATCGATCTCTTCGGCGCCGAGCGAGGGATCGACGATCAGCCCGCCATATTCGGAGAAAGGCTGGCTGACCAGCTTGCGCCCGAAGATAAGGCTTTCGGTCAGCGAGGCCGGCAGCGCGGCGACAAGCTCGCCCTCGCTCACGAAGGCGAGCCGCACCGGCTGATAGCCGTAGCAGCGCACGACCTCGCCGTATTCGAAGAGATGGCAGAAGCGGCTTTGCTCATGGGTCTCGATGAACCCGTCCCAGGCGTCGCGGTCGCGCCAATTGTCGTCGAGGCTGATCGGCTTCGGCGCCCGCAACGGGGGGCGGCGCTCGATCACCGCCGGATCGGCCGGCGCCGCATCCGCGATCGACGGAGAAGGCGTCGCGGCGTCGCTCTGAAGACGCATCGTGCCGCTGGTGGTGCCGGTCATCGCTTTGCCCGATTTATCCGGAGTGCAGACAAAATTATCCGCGAGCACCGGAGCAATGCGCGTGCCAGGGTCCGAAACCCGCGTGTTTCCAGGGAAACGCGGCGCCGGGGCCGCCTGTCTGTAAACCCCGGCGACGCGTGCGGCGGCTTACGGCAGAAACTTCTCGGTATAAAGTGTTTCCATATCCGGCTTGTGATCGAGGATGCCGGTATCGACGATCGCCTGCGCCGTCACCGCGACCGCTTTCGCATCGAAGCGGCCGTCGCGCGAGAAGAGCGGCATCTGCTCGCGGTAGGTTTGCGCCGCGACCGCGGGCGAGAGATGCGATATCTCCTGCGCCACTTTCACGGTCGCCGCCTCGTTCTTCGCCATGAAGGCGATGGTCTCGAACCACGCCTTGAGGAAGCGCCGCAGCAGCGCCGGGTCCTTTTCGATGAGATCGCTCGAGGCGAAGATCACATGGCCGAGGAAATCCGGAATGATGTCGCCCATGCGCACGAGGATGCGCACCCTGCCCTGCGCCTGCAGCTCGTAGGCGTCCTCGGTGCCGTCGACATTGGCGTCGGTGTTGCCGGTCAAGAGCGCGGCGATGCCGCCAGCGCGGCCGCCGGTATCGGCCATGTGGATACCGTCCGGTCCCCAGCCCTGGCGCCGCGAGGTCTCGAGCACGGTCCAGCCGGTGAGACTGTTCTTCGGGCCGGACCCGATTGTCTTGCCCTTGAGCTGCTCCAGCGTGGTGATCGGCGAATCCTTGCGCACGATGATCGAGATGTTCATTGGCGCGCCGAACATCGCCGCGACCGTCATCTCGGGCGAGCCTTTGGCGATCGACGCCATCTCCGGCCCGGAGCCGAGCGCGATATCGAGCTGATGCGCCGCCATCGCCTGATGCATCTTGCCGCCGCCGCCGAAGCCGATGCTCTCGGTCTCGATGCCGTATCTCGCAAAGATGCCGTTCTCGCTGCCGATCTCGATCGGCGTGAAATCGAAAGCCCGCGCCTCGGGCTTGCCGATGCGCAGATGATCGGCGGCGTGGGCGGATGACGCAAGAGCGCATGCCGCGGCAAGGACGAGCACGCGCGATATCGATTTCATCTTCCGCTCCTCCCCGTCCGCTTCCCCGGCAAAAGCCGGGGTCCATTCATCGACCGCGCGATGGAGCCATGGACCCCGGCTTTCGCCGGGGAGGCGAATTTTTTAGCCGATCGTTGAAAACTGAAACCTCACTGCAAGAACTTCTCCGTATAAAGATTCGCCATGTCCGGCGGCGTGGCGGTCAGCTTGAGATCGGCGAAAGAGCGTTTGAGATTGGCGAGGGTCTCGGCATCGAACCGGCAGTCATCCGAGAACGCGCCGAGATTGAGATCGAATTCCTTGCTCTGCACCGCGGCCGAGGCATGGGTGACGTCGCGCTCGATCGCGATGCTCTCGTCGCGATGGGTCTTCATATAGGCGATGGTCTCGCGCCAGCCGGCGAGGAAGCGGCGGATCGCGTCGGGATTGTTCTGCATCAGCCGCTGCGTCGCATAGATCACGCCGCCGCCGACATGGCCGGCATATTGCGAGGCCGGGATCAGCAGCCGCCCGGTGCCCTCTTCCTCCATCGTGAAGGCGAGCACCGTCCCGGTATAGGCGGCATCGACCGCATGCGTCTTGAGCGCCGCCACCACCGAGGCGGGGTTGTTGCCAATCTCGACGATGTCCATGCCGGTCGGCCCCCAGCCCTCGCGGCGATCGAGCTCGAGCGTCAGCCAGTAGGCGAGACCGCCGACCGCGGCGACCGCGATCTTCTTGCCCTTGAGCCCCGCGGCATCGTGGATCGGCGAATCCGCCGGCACGAGAATGCCGAGAAACGCCACCGCCGGCGCGACGTTGCACACCGCGCGCTCGGGCGCGCCCTTGGCGATGAGCGCCATCTCCGGCCCGCCGCCGATGCCGAGATCGACGCTGCCCGCGAGCATCGCCTGATGCATCTTCGCCGCGCCCTGGAAAACGACGATCTCCACATCGAGATCCTGCTTGGCGAAAATCCCCGCCTTCACCCCGATATCGACCGGCAACACCGCCGAGGACGTCAGCGCCGCCTTGCCGACGGGCAGCTTCTCGGCGGCGTGGGCGGAGAAGGCGAGAACGCATGCTGTCGCGATGACGAGTGTTCGCCGCATCCACTTCATCCCCGTCCTCCCTTTATCGCCTCCCCGGCGAAAGCCGGGGTCCATGGTTCAGCCGAGCGGTGGCTCCATGGAACCCGGCTTTCGCCGGGGAGGCGTAACTTTTTGCCGATAGCTGACGGCTGAAACCTGACCGCTACTTCGCCGGCTGCTTGTCGTAGACCTGCAGCCGGTCCTCGTTCATCCAGTCTTTGTGCTGATCGAGGTTGATGCGCTGGGTCTGCGCTTCGCGCGATTCCTTGGCGACGATCTGGAGGATCTCGA
>Ga0335085_10007117_pt1 | contig 17474 bp, 15 predicted proteins | sample Lox_Sample_45_FD_206712 | JGI IMG/M metagenome (GOLD analysis project Ga0335085, IMG submission 206712) | Soil microbial communities from Loxahatchee National Wildlife Refuge, Florida, United States - Lox_Sample_4.5 | ecosystem: Environmental > Terrestrial > Soil > Wetlands | place: USA...
AGCCGCCCGGCGCCACCGGCTCGGCTCCGGGGGTAGCGATGACCAGCGCGGGCTCGGCGGGCACGGCGGCCAGCACGTGCTGGCCGCCGGAGGTGCGCACCGGCACGCCGGGGAAAGCGCGGCCTAGTTCCTCCGCGGTGCGCGCCGCGCCGGTGACCAGCGCGCGCAGCCGGCCCGCGCCGCAGCGGGCGCAGGACCAGTCCGCGGCCAGGGCTCCGCACCACCGGCAGCCGGGCGTCTCGTGCGAGCCGCTGATCTCCAGCGGGCCGCTGCACGTGGCGCACCTGGCCTGCGCGCGGCAGCGGCCGCAGGCGACCGCGGCCAGGTAACCGCGCCGCGGCACCTGGACCAGCACGGGACCGTCGGCGATCCCCGCCCGGGCGGTCCTCAGGGCCAGGCTGGGCAGCCGCGCGGTCATCGCGGCGGCGTCCCGGGCCAGCTCGGCCTCGTCGGGGGCGGCCCGCGTCCGGGGCGCCACCTGCCGCAGCACCTCCGGGCGGCCAGCCAGCGGCCGGGCCCAGCCGCCGGCGACCAGCTGGGTCAGTTCGGCGGTGCGGGCGAAGCCGCCGATCAGCGCGGCCGCGCCGGTCCGGTGCGCGCGCAGCGCGAGCACCTCGCGGGCGTGCGGGTAGGGCGCCCGGGGCTCGGCGTGCAAGTCGTCGCCGTCGTCCCAGAGCACCACCAGGCCGAGCTCGGCGACCGGGGCGAACATCGCGGCCCTGGTGCCCGCCACCACCCGGACCAGGCCCCGGCGCACGGCCAGCCAGCGGCGGTAGCGCTCGGCCGGACCGAGGTCCGCGGTAAGGCAGACGTGCTGGCCGACCCCGGGCAGGGTCGCGGTCAGGGCCGCGTCGACGAGGTCCAGGTCGCGGGCGTCCGGCAGCACGATCACCACGCCCCGGCCCGCGGCGGCCGCGGTGGCGGCGGCCACGGCGATCTCGGCCGGCCAGGACGGCCCCTGCGGCCCGGTGCCGTCTAGCCCGGTGCCGTCTAGCCCGGTGCCGACCAGACCAGGGCCAGGCAGCGCCGACCAGGCCGCCCGGACCGGGCGGCCTGCGGCCAGGCCGGCCAGGAACGCCGGACCGGCGGCGTAGCGGGTCCACGGGCCGGGATCGGGCATGGCCGCCGGGGGCTGCGCTCCATGATCACGGGCGGGCAGCTCGCCAGGAGTCTCGCGTTCCGCGGTAGCGTGCCGGGGCGGGATGGCCAGCCTGAGCACGTCGGCCAGCGTCCCGGCGTACCGGTCGGCCACCGCCCGGGCCAGGTCGAAGATCTCCGGGGTGAGCACGGGCTCCGGTGAGATCACCCGCTCGAGCCGGGCCAGCCTGCCCTGATGCTCGCTGGTCGGGGCGCGTTCCAGCAGATAGCCGTCGACCAGCTGGCCGGCGAACCGGACCCGGACGCGGACGCCGGGCCCGGCCGCCTCGTCCATGCTGGCGGGCACCAGGTAATCGAAGGGACGGTCGAGGTGGGCCAGGGAAATGTCCACCGCGACGCGGGCGACGGGCAGCCGCTCGCTCACCGCCTGGTTCTTCGGCCCCTTGACCACGGTTCCGTCCTACCAGAACCGCGGCGCGGGTCAGCACATGGTCAGATCCCGGCCGCGTCGCGGAGCTGGTCCGCGCGGTCGGTGCGCTCCCAGGAGAAGTCGGGCTCGGTGCGGCCGAAGTGCCCGTACGCAGCGGTCTGCGCGTAGATCGGGCGGAGCAGGTCGAGCGCGTAGATGATGGCCCGCGGCCGGAGGTCGAAGACCTGCATCACGGCATCCTGGATCCGCTCGACCGGCACCTTCTCGGTGCCGAAGCACTCGACGAAAAGACCGACCGGCATCGCCTTGCCGATGGCGTAGGCCACCTGGGCCTCGCACCGGTCGGCCAGCCCGGCCGCCACCACGTTCTTGGCCACCCAGCGCATGGCGTAGGCGGCGCTGCGGTCCACCTTGGACGGGTCCTTGCCGGAGAACGCCCCTCCCCCGTGCCGAGCCATGCCGCCGTAGGTGTCGATGATGATCTTGCGCCCGGTCAGCCCGGCGTCACCCATCGGGCCGCCGATCTCGAACCGGCCGGTCGGGTTGACCAGCAGCCGGAAGCCCTCGTAGTCGATCCCGGCGTCGGCCAGCACCGGCTGGACTACGTAGTCCCTGATGTCGGGGGTCAGCAGTTCCTTGAGGTTGATGTCGGGCGCGTGCTGGGTGGAGACCACCACGGTGTCAAGGCGCACCGGGGTCTCGCCCTGGTACTCGATCGTCACCTGGGTCTTGCCGTCGGGCCGCAGGTAGGGAACGGTGCCCGCGCGGCGCACCGCGGAGAGCTGACGGGCCAGCTTGTGCGCCAGCATGATCGGCAGCGGCATCAGCTCCGGGGTCTCGCGGCACGCGTAGCCGAACATCAGGCCCTGGTCGCCGGCCCCCTGCCGGTCGAGTTCGTCGGTGCCTTCGCCCTCGCGGTACTCAAACGCGTCGTTAACGCCCTGCGCGATGTCCGGCGACTGGGAGCCGATGGAAACCGACACGCCGCAAGACGCACCGTCATAGCCCTTGGCCGAGGAGTCGTATCCGATCTCAAGGATCTTGTCCCGGATAATGCCGGGAATATCGACGTAGGTCTGGGTCGTGACCTCCCCCGCCACGTGCACCTGACCCGTCGTGATCATGGTTTCCACGGCTACCCGGCTGCCCGGATCATCCTTGATCATCGAATCAAGGACCGCATCGCTGATCTGGTCAGCCATCTTGTCCGGATGGCCCTCGGTTACTGACTCGGATGTAAAAAGACGGCGCGCCACTTCGGCTCTCCCCTCGCTCTGGGTGACTGCGGTGAGTTTATCCTGGGCTGCGGCGAGTTTGTCCGTGGCTTCCCTTTTAGGGCAGCCTGGCGACGACCAGATCCCACACCACGTCGGCGAGGTCTTCCTTGGGCCCGCGCGGGATCGGCGTCACCGTCCCGTCGGAGCCGTAGACGACAGCCTCGTTATCCGGCGTGCCGAACCCGAGCCCGGCCCCCACCGGGTTGACTACGAGCAGGTCACAGCCCTTCCTCGCCAGCTTAACCCGGGCCCCGTGCGGGGAGGCATCGGTCTCCGCGGCGAACCCGACCAGGACCTGGCGCGGGCGGTACGAGGGCGTGAGGCGGCCCCGTTCGTCATCATGACCGGCGGATGCGGCGCGGTCCCGCGCGCTCCGTGCCTCCGCCAGCCCGGCCAGGATGTCCGGGTTCTCGGTCAGCGCGACCGGTTCCGGCGCCCGGCCATCTTTCTTGATCTTCCCCGGGCTGCGCGACGCCGGCCGGTAGTCGGCCACGGCGGCCGCCATCACCACCGCGTCCGCGCCCTCGGCGGCGGCCAGCACGGCGTCGTGCATCTCGCGGGCCGAGACCACCCGGGTGACCTTGACCCCGGCCGGGTCGGGCAGGGCCACGCTGGCCGCGACCACGATCACCTCGGCGCCGCGGGCCGCCGCGGTACGGGCGAGCGCGTACCCCTGCGTACCCGTGGACCAGTTGCCGATGAACCGGACCGGGTCGATTTCCTCCCGGGTGCCGCCCGCCGACACCACCACGCGCCGGCCGGCCAGGTCCGGGGCAGCGAGGCCGCGGGCGAGCAACCGGGTCGCGGCGTCGAAGATGGCGGCGGGCTCGGGCAGCCGCCCGGCGCCGCTGTCCCGGCCGGTCAGGCGGCCGGTCGCGGGGTCGAGGACGATGGCACCGCGGCGGCGCAGCAGCGCCACGTTGGCCTGGGTGGCGGGATGCTCCCACATCTCGGTGTGCATGGCCGGCGCGTACAGCACCGGGCACCGGGCGGTGAGCAGGGTGGCGGTCAGCAGGTCGCCCGCCATCCCGGCCGCGGCCCTGGCCATCAGGTCGGCGGTAGCGGGCGCGACCACCACGAGATCGGCCGACTGGCCGAGCCGGACATGGGGCACCTCGGCCACGCCGGTCCAGGCGTCGGTGGTCACCGGCTGCCCGGACAGCGCGGCCCAGGTCACCTCGCCGACGAAACGCAAGGCGTCAGGAGTGGGCACGACCCGGACCTGATGCCCAGATTCGGTGAGCAGCCTGAGCAGTTCGCAGGCCTTATACGCGGCGATGCCCGCGCCGACACCGAGGACGACGCGGGCGGACATGGAACCCTGAGCCCTTATGAGCCTTCGATGGGCTCGACGCTGAGCATCCGCTCCTTGATCTCACGGAGCGAAATGGACAGCGGCTTCTCCTGGCTGCGCGTCTCGACCAACGGCCCGACGTACTCGAGCAGGCCTTCGCCGAGCTGCGAGTAGTAGGCGTTGATCTGCCGGGCGCGCTTCGCGGCCATGATGACCAGCCGGTACTTGCTGTCGGTGACTTCGAGGAGCTCGTCGATCGGCGGGCTGATGATGCCGTCGGCGGCCTGGTGGGCCTGAGTGCCTGCCACGTTCTGCCTTCCGTATGTCAGTGCTTCATCAAGGCTACCAGCTGGCGGCACACGTCCTTGACGGATGTGTTCACCAGCGTGACCTCGAATTCACCAGCTGCCGCGAGCTCTTCCCTGGCGGCCGCCAGCCTGCGGTCCATGACCTCGGCCGACTCGGTGCCGCGGCCGGTGAGCCGGCGCACAAGCTCGTCCCACGACGGCGGGGCGAGGAATACCAGCCGGGCATCAGGCACCGCGCGCTTGACTTGCCGCGCGCCGACCAGGTCGATCTCGAGAAGGCAGGCAATGCCCGCCTCGAGCTTGGAGTTCAGCGGTTCCCGAGGGGTGCCGTACCGGTTGCCGGCGAACTGGGCCCACTCGAGCAGCGCCCCGTCGGCCACCAGACGATCAAACTCGCCGCCATCGACAAAGTGATATTCACGCCCGTCCACTTCCCCGGGACGAGGACGCCGTGTCGTGACCGACACGGAAATCCAGATCCCGGGGCACGTCCTGTTCAGTTCGGCGACGACCGTGCTCTTCCCGACCCCAGAGGGCCCGGAGAGCACGGTCAGCCGCGAATGCACCGGGGTCGCGACCGCGGCACGTCCAGGACTCGGCTCCCCCCTGCCGCGTGGATCAGATATCGGCACCGAACTCTTGCTCAAGCGCAGAGCGCTGGTTGGTACCCAGCCCTCGCACTCGGCGCGATTCCGCGATGCCAAGCCTTTCCATGATCTGCTTTGCCCGAACCTTGCCTACGCCCGGCAGGGATTCGAGCAGAGCGGAGACCTTCATCTTGCCAATCACGTCATCAGTTGCGCCTTCCTTGATGACGTCGGACAAGGATGTGGCTCCGCGCTTGAGGCGGTTCTTCACCTCGGCGCGTTCTTTGCGTGCTCTGGCTGCCTTCTCCAGGGCGGCCGCACGTTCTTCGGGAGTGAGGGGAGGAAGAGCCACTCGGGGTCACCTCGGGTTTCGTTGGAAAAAAGGTTTGTCGGGAGGGGAAACTAGCCAATCACGTACCCATTAGGCAACGCAAACTGCCGGTTACGTCATTACAAATTGAAATATATTACTTTCTGTAACCGACTTATTACTGAGAGCTATCAACCCGCTTCCCCCACCCCTGTTAGGGGTCTCACCGGGTGATATCCCGATATCGGCGCTACCGGACACCAGCGTAGGCCATCCCCGTCTCGGGGGTTCGGCACCGACGCGGCGCGTCACCGATTCGCCAGACATGTAACACTCATCTCACTACGTCACCTGGGTGACTCGAAGCATATTCGGTTGCGTGAGTCTCAGCGGTTCTGATGACATTTGTCCTGGCCTGGTGAAGCCTTCCGCCCGCCTCATACTCACTGGGTAAGATACACGTTACCCCAGGTCACGACGGGTGTCGCGGTGATCCGGGGGGCGCCGCGAAAAAGCGAGCCCACCCGTGCCTGATACCGGCCACCGCGCGGCGGCCGCCGTTACCGCATGGCCGCCGTGACCGTGCTGCCGTGACCGTGCTGCCGTGACCGTGCTGCCGTGACCGTGCTGCCGTGACCGTGCTGCCGTCGCTACCGCGCGACCGCTACCCGGCGCAGCGACGCGGCGATGGCCGCCGCAGCGGCGCCCGGATCGGGGGCCCGGGTGATGGGGCGGCCGATCACCAGCAGGTCCGCGCCGGCCAGCAGGGCCTCCTCCGGGGTAGCCACCCGGGCCTGGTCGTCCGCGCCGCTGCCGGCCGGCCGGACACCCGGAGTGATCAGTGTCACATCGTCGCCGACCTCGGCCCTGACCGCGGACACCTCGCGCGGTGAGCACACCAGGCCCTGTGCGCCCGCCTCCACCGAGAGCGCAGCCAGCCGCCGCACGGCGTCCGACACCGGGCCTCCGAGCCCGATCCGGCCGAGGTCCTCGTCGCTGAGCGAGGTGAGCACGGTGACCGCCGCCACCATCGTGCCCGGGGCCGCCTCGACCGCGGCGCGGATGACGTCGGCACCGCCCGCGGCGTGCACGGTCAGCACGTCAGGGCGCAGCCGCGCGACCGCCCGGGCGGCGCCGGCCACGGTGGCCGGGATGTCGTGCAGCTTGAGGTCGAGGAACACGGACACGCGGTTGCCGCCCCGGACCGAGGCGACGACTTCAGGCCCGTAGCGCAGGTAGAGCTCGAGCCCGACCTTGACGGTGCTCACGTGCGGCGTCACCAGTTCGGCCCACCGTGCGGCCGTCTCCAGGTCGGGGGCGTCCAGCGCGACGGCCACTGGCGCGGGCGTGGTCACGGTCACACTCCTCCCTTGCGTAGGGTCAATGCGCTGCTTATTGCCGTTTTGCTTACATTGTGCCAGCTAGGCACGCCAGGCCAGTCCTCTGGGCGTCCGGCCGTGCGCCTGGCCGACCACGTCGGCGGCCCGGTCCACACCGAGCGCCGCCAGTTCCTCCTCCAGTTCCCTCAGCACGCGCGAGCAGGCCGAAGGGTCGTGGATGATCTCCGTGCCCACCGCGATCATGGAGGCGCCCGCGAGCAGCAGTTCCAGGGCGTCCCGGCCGGTCCGTACGCCGCCCGAGCCGATGATCGGCACGGCGGGGAACGCGGCCCTGACCTGCCACACGCAGCGCACCGCGACCGGCCTGATGGCCGGGCCTGACAGGCCGCCGTACGTGCCGGCCAGCACCGGGCGCATGGTAGACGGGTCGATGGCCATGCCGAGCAGCGTGTTGACCAGCGACAGGCCGTCGGCCCCGGCCGCGACGCAGGCGCTGGCCACGGCCACGATGTCGGTGACATCCGGGGACAGCTTGGCGAATACGGGAATGTCGTACCGGGCGCCGCCCCGCACCGCGGCGATCACGCTGCCGGCCCGCTGCGGGTCGAGCGCGAACGGCTCCCCCGCGGCCTCGGCGTTGGGGCAGGCGAGGTTGACCTCGATGGCCGACACCCCGGCCGCGTCGGACAGCCGGGCGGCGAGCGCGGCGTACTCGCGGATGGTCTGCCCGGCGATCGAGACCACCACCCGGGCGCCCCGGGACAGCAGCCACGGCAGGTCCCGTTGCAGGAACGCGTCCACGCCCGGGCCCTGGAGGCCCACCGAGTTCAGCAGGCCGCTGGGCGTCTCGGCCAGCCGCGGGGCGGGGTTGCCGGTATGCGGCTCGGTCATAATCGACTTGCTGATCAGCGCGCCGACCCTGGCCACGTCGATGAACTGGGCGAGCTCGCGCCCGGCGCCCGCGCAGCCGGACGCGGACAGGATCAGGTTGGGCAGGTCGGCCTGGCCAAGCCTGGCCCTCATGTCAGCCGGCATAGGTCTGCCGTTCCGGCGCTCGCGCTGGATTCCACCCAGGCGCGCCCAGCGCGTCAAAAGGGATCGTGCCCATGTCGTCCCAGCGGACCAGGTCGGCGCGGAACACCGGGCCGTCCACGCAGGAGCGGACTATCCGGGTTATCCCGTCGGTGCCGGTGACCGGCAGCACGCATCCCATGCACACCCCGGTCCCGCACGCCATCGGTACGTCCACCGAGGCCTGCACCGGGATGTCGTACCGGCCGGCGATCGCGGCGACCTCGCGCAGCACCGGGACGGGCGCGCACGCGTAGATCACGTCGGTGCGCGCCTCGCGGATGATCTGCTCCATCAGGCCGGTCACCTGGCCGCGCGCGCCGAACGAGCCGTCGGTGGTCGCGACCGCCGCGCTGCGCCCGTTCCGCCGGGCGGTCAGCGCACCGAACACCCGGTCCGCGCTCTCGCCGCCGAGCAGGTAGTCGATGCTGGAGCCGCGTTCCCGCAGCCGCGCCGCCAGCCCGAACAGCGGCGCGCTGCCGTAGCCGACGCCGATCAGCAGGCAACTCGACGGGTCCCTGGGGATGGGGAAGGGCCGACCGAGCGGTCCTACCGTGTCCAGCACGTCCCTGGCTCGCAGCGAGGCCAGCCAGCGGGTGCCGGGGCCGCGGGCCTCGAACACGATCTCCACCGTGCCGCCGTGGTCCGGGCGCACGTCGTGGACCGCGAAGGCGCGGCGGCCGAGCATGGAGGTCTCCGGGCCGCCGACCGCGATCGTGACAAACTGACCCGGCCGGAACCTGGTGGCGATGGCGGGCGCGACCAGGGTCAGCGCGTGGTATGCGTCAACCCGCCGCAGTGTCAGCACGGTCCCCCGGATCTGTACAGGCATCTAGGTCCCCGCGGCCCCCGCGAGCAGCGCGGCATGCTCCTGGAGGGACCGGACGCCGACCTCGCCGCGGATGATGGCCTCGATGCCGTGCACGGCGGCGGCGAGTCCGGCGGCCGTGGTGACGCAGGGGATGCCGCGGCGGACCGCGGCGGTGCGGATCTCATAGCCGTCGAGGCGCGGGCCTGACTGCCCAGGGCTGCCAAACGGCGTATTCACGATCAGGTCCACCTCGCCGGCGAGTATCCGCGTCACCACGGTTGGCTCGCCGTCGGGTCCGGGTCCGTCACCGTGCTTTCGCACGATCTTGGCACGAACCCCGTTGCGGCGCAGCACCTCCGCCGTTCCCTCGGTGGCCCAGATCTCGAAACCAAGGTCGGCGAGGCGCTTGACCGGGAAGATCATCGACCGCTTGTCCCGGTTGGCCACCGAGACGAACGCCCGTCCCTGCACCGGCAGCGACCCGTACACCGCCGCCTGGGCTTTCGCGTAGGCGGTGCCGAACACCACGTCGATGCCCATGACCTCGCCGGTCGAGCGCATCTCGGGGCCGAGCACGGTGTCCACGCCCTGCCCGGCCAGATCGCGGAACCGCCCGAACGGCAGCACGGCTTCCTTCACCGCCACCGGCGCGTCCAGCGGCAGCTCGCCGCCGTCCCCGGCGGCCCGCAGCATCCCCTCCGCGCGCAGCTCGGCGACGGTGGCGCCGAGCATGATCCGGGCTGCCGCCTTGGCCAGCGGGACCGCGGTGGCCTTGGACACGAACGGGACCGTGCGCGACGCCCGGGGATTGGCCTCGAGCACGTACAGCACTCCCCCGGCCAGCGCGTACTGGACGTTCAGGAGGCCGCGCACGCCCACCCCGGCGGCGATGCCCTCGGTGGCCGCGCGGATCTGCGTGATGTCACTACGCCCGAGGGTGATCGGCGGCAGCGCGCAGGCGGAGTCGCCCGAGTGGATGCCCGCCTCCTCGATGTGCTCCATGACCCCGCCGAGGTAGAGCTCGTCCCCGTCGTAGAGCGCGTCGACGTCGATCTCGATCGCGTCGTCGAGGAACTTGTCGATCAGCACGGGGTGGCCGGGGCTCACCTCGGTCGCCCTGGACATGTAGGAGCGCAGCGTGGCGTCGTCGTAGACGATCTCCATACCGCGGCCGCCGAGCACATAGGAGGGCCGGACCAGGACCGGGTAACCGATCTCCCCGGCGATCAGGACCGCCTCGTCCTGCGAGATGGCGGTCCCGTTCCGCGGCGCGCTCAGCCCGGCTTCGGTCAGCACCCGGGCGAACGCGCCCCGGTCCTCGGCCAGGTGGATCGCCTCCGGGCTGGTGCCCACGACGGGGACCCCGGCCGCGGCCAGCGCCCGGGAAAGGCCGAGCGGGGTCTGCCCGCCGAGCTGCACGATCACGCCCGCCACCGGGCCGCTCTGCTGTTCCGCCCGGACCACCTCGAGCACGTCCTCCAGGGTGAGCGGCTCGAAGTACAGCCGGCCGGAGGTGTCGTAGTCGGTGGAGACGGTCTCCGGGTTGCAGTTGACCATCACCGTCTCGTAGCCCGCGTCGGCCAGCGCGAACGAGGCGTGCACGCACGCGTAGTCGAACTCGATGCCCTGCCCGATCCGGTTCGGGCCGCTGCCGAGGATGATCACCTTGGGGGTACTGCCCTCCGGCACCTCGGTCTCGTCGTCGTAGGTCGAGTACAGGTACGGGGTGCGGGCCGCGAACTCGGCGGCGCAGGTGTCCACCGCGTGGTACACCGGGCGCACGCCGAGGGCCCAGCGCACCTCGCGGATCACGGTCTCCGTGCTGCCGCGCAGGTCGGCGACCTGGCTGTCGGAGAAGCCGTTCTGCTTCGCCCGGCGCAGTGTGTCCGCGTCCAGGGCAGGCGCGGCCGCCGTCGCTTGCGCGATTTCCTCGATGTGCTGGATCTGCTCGATGAACCAGGGATCGATGCCGGTGACGGCGGCGACGTCGCCGGCGCCGACGCCGGCCCGCAGCGCCTGGTGAATCGTGGACAGCCGCCCGTCGTGGGGGGTGGCCGCCGCCCGCAGCAGCCCGTCCGCGTCCCCGGGGGCATTTTTCCAGACGAACGACCCGGCGCTCTCCAGGCTCCTCAGGGCTTTCTGCAGTGCCTCGGGGAAGCTCCGGCCGATGGCCATCGCCTCGCCGACGCTCTTCATGTGGGTGGTGAGCGCGGTGTCCGCGCCGGGGAACTTCTCGAACGCGAACCGCGGGACCTTCACCACCACGTAGTCGAGCGCGGGCTCGAAGCAGGCGGGGGTCTGCCCGGTGATGTCGTTCGGGATCTCGTCGAGGGTGTAGCCGATGGCCAGCCGGGCCGCGATCTTGGCGATCGGGAACCCGGTGGCCTTGGAGGCGAGCGCGCTGCTGCGCGAGACGCGCGGGTTCATCTCGATCACGACCATCCGGCCGGTGCGCGGCTCCACGGCGAACTGGATGTTGCAGCCGCCGGTGTCCACCCCGACCGCCCGCATGATCGCGATCGCGGTGTCGCGCATCCGCTGGTACTCGCGGTCGGTCAGCGTCATCGCCGGGGCGACGGTGACCGAATCGCCGGTGTGCACGCCCATCGGGTCGATGTTCTCGATCGAGCAGACCACGACCACGTTGTCGGCCTGGTCGCGCATCAGCTCGAGCTCGAACTCCTTCCAGCCGAGGATGCTCTCCTCGAGCAGAACCTCGTGGGTCGGGCTGGCGTCCAGGCCGGTCCCGGCGATCCGGCGCAGGTCCTGCTCGGTGTGCGCGATTCCGGATCCCAGGCCGCCGAGCGTGAAGCTCGGACGGATCACGACCGGGTAGCCGAGTTCACCGGTGGTGGCGAGGCACTCGTCCAGGGTGCGGCAGATCGTGCTCCTGGGCACCTCGGCGCCGAGTCCGGTGACGATCTCCTTGAAGCGCTCGCGGTCCTCGCCGGCCCGGATCGCGTCGATGTTCGCGCCGATCAGCTCGACGTTGTACTTGGCCAGCACGCCCTGGTCGTGCAGGGCGACGGCCGCGTTCAGCGCGGTCTGGCCGCCCAGGGTGGGCAGCACGGCGTCCGGGCGCTGGATGGCGATGACCTTCTCCAGCGTCTCGGTGGTGATCGGCTCGACGTAGGTGGCGTCGGCGAACTCGGGGTCGGTCATGATGGTCGCCGGGTTGGAGTTGACCAGGCTGACCCTTATGCCCTCTTGCTTGAGCACCCGGCAGGCCTGGGTGCCCGAGTAGTCGAACTCGCAGCCCTGCCCGATCACGATCGGGCCGGACCCGATCACCAGCACCGACGTCAGGTCCTCACGCCTCGGCACGATTCACTCCCTGCTCAAGTAGCGTGCGGAACTGGTCGAAGTGGTCAGCGGCGTCGTGCGGGCCCGGAGCGGCTTCCGGGTGGTACTGCACGCTGAACACCGGACGGTCGAGCAGGCGCAGGCCCTCGACCACGCCGTCGTTGAGGTTGACGTGGCTGACGACCGCCGGGCCGTAGGGGGTCTCGAACGGCTCGCTGGGTTTCCCCTCAGCCGGGAGGGCGGCGGCGAAGCCGTGGTTGTGGCTGGTGATGTAGACGCGGCCAGTGGCCAGGTCCTGCACCGGCTGGTTCACGCCGCGGTGGCCGTACCGGAGCTTATAGGTGCCCAGGCCGAGGGCCCGGGCCAGGATCTGGCTGCCCAGGCAGATGCCGAACACCGGGACCCCGGCGTCGAGCACCCCGCGCATCGCGTCGACCGCGTAGGTGGCCGCGGCCGGGTCGCCGGGGCCGTTGCTGAAGAAGACGCCGTCCGGCGAGGCGGCCAGGATCTGCTCCGCGGTCGTGGTGGCCGGGACGACCAGGACCTCGCAACCCCTGGCCGCGAGATTCCGCGGCGTGGACGCCTTGATGCCCAGGTCCACGGCGACCACGCGGTGCCTGGCCGTTCCCTCGGCCGGCACTGTATACGGCTCCGGCGTGCTCACGACCCGGGCCAGGTCGGCCCCGGTCATCTCCGGGCTGGCGAGCACCCGCTCGAGCAGCTTGTCCGGGCTGGTCTCCACCGTGCTGATCGCGGCCCGCATGGCGCCCCGCTCGCGCACCCGCCTGGTCAGCAGCCTGGTGCCACGCACGGCGATGCCGGTCACGCCCTCGGCTTTCAGGTAAGCATCCAGGTCCCGGGTGGCGCGCCAGTTGGACGCCAGCCGGGCCGGCTCGCGGACCACGTACCCGCTGACCCACACCTGGCGGGACTCGGGGTCCTCCTCGTTGACCCCGGTGTTGCCGATGTGCGGCGCGGTCATCGCGACGATCTGACGGCAGTACGAGGGATCGGTCAGCGTCTCCTGGTATCCGGTCATCCCGGTGTTGAAGACCATCTCGCCGAAGGTCTCGCCCTCCGCCCCGAAGCCGGTGCCGCGCAGGGTGGTGCCGTCCTCCAGGACGAGCAGGGCAGGTGATGTCGTCGTCACGATCAGGTCAGCTTTCCGTCGAGCACGGTCGGGACGCCGCGCAGGAAGGTGGCCACCACCCGGCCGGGCAGTTCCAGGCCGGCGAACGGGGTGTTGCGGCTCTTGGACGCGCCGGCCGGCGTCACCGCCTCGGCCGGCGCCGCCGGGTCGTACAGGGTGAGGTTGGCGGGCGCGCCCGGCGCGAGCGGGACCCCCTGCCCGGCCAGCCGCCCGATCCTGGCCGGGCGGACGGACATCCGGTCGGCGACCCCGGCCCAGTCGAGCAGCCCGGTGTCCACCATCGCCCGCTGCACCACCCGCAACGCGGTCTCCAGGCCGGTCATGCCGAACGCCGCCTCGGACCACTCCGTTTCCTTGGCTTCCACCGGATGCGGGGCATGGTCGGTGGCCACGCAGTCGATGGTGCCGTCGGCGAGGGCACGCCTGAGCTCGGCCACGTCTTCGCCGGTGCGCAGCGGCGGGTTGACCTTGAACACCGGGTCGTAGCCGGCCGCGAGTTCGTCGGTCAGCAGCAGGTGGTGCGGCGTGACCTCGGCGGTGACCGGCCAGCCCTTGGACTTGGCCCAGCGGAGGATCTCCGCGGACCCGGCCGTGGAGACGTGGCAGACGTGCAGCGCCGAGCCGACGTGCGCAGCGAGCAGGCAGTCGCGCGCGATGATGCCTTCTTCGGCCACGGCAGGCCAGCCCGCCAGGCCCAGCCGGGCCGACATCTCGCCCTCGTTGAGCTGCGCGCCCTCGGTGAGCCGGGGATCCTGCGCGTGCTGCGCGATCACCCCGTCGAAGGCCTTGACGTACTCCAGGGCCCGGCGCATCAGCAGCGGGTCGGCGACGCACCGGCCGTCGTCGGAGAACACGCGGACCCGCGCGGCCGAATCCGCCATCGTGCCGAGCTCGGCCAGCCGGGTGCCGCCCAGGCCGATCGTGACGGCGCCGACCGGCTGGACATCGCAGTGGCCCGCGGCCCGGCCGAGCCGCCAGACCTGCTCGACCACCCCGGCGGTATCGGCCACCGGGTCGGTGTTGGCCATGGCGTGCACGGCGGTGAAGCCGCCGAGGGCCGCGGCCGCCGTCCCGGTCTGCACCGTCTCGGCGTCCTCACGGCCCGGCTCGCGCAGGTGCGTGTGCAGGTCGACCAGGCCGGGCAGGGCGATCAGGCCGTCCGCGTCGAGGGTTCTGGCGTCCGGATGCTCGGCGTTTGGGCCGATGTCCGTGATGGATCCGCCGCCGAGCAGGAGGCTGGTCGGCCCTTCACCGCCGGGGATCGTAACGCCCTTGATCAGCCAGCTGTCGTGGTCCGTCATCAGGCCTCCCCCGTGGCCGGGAACTCCGTGCCGCCGAGCAGCAGGTACAGGACCGCCATGCGGGTGGTGACGCCGTTGGCGACCTGTTCCACGATCGTCGAGCGAACCGAATCCGCTACCTCCGCCGCGATCTCGACTCCTCTGTTCATCGGCCCGGGGTGCATGACGATGGCGTGCCCGGGCAGCCGCGCCATCCGTTCGGCATCAAGCCCGTAGCGGCGGCTGTACTCGCGCACGCTCGGGAAGTATGCGGCGTTCATCCGCTCCTGCTGGACCCGGAGCATCATCACCACGTCGCTCTTGGGCAGCTCGCTATCCAGCTCGTAGCTGACCGCGCAGGGCCAGCTGCCGACGGCGAGCGGCAGCAGCGTCGGCGGGGCGGCCAGGGTCACCTCGGCGCCGAGGGTGCTGAGCAGCAGCACGTTGGAGCGGGCCACCCGGCTGTGCAGCACGTCCCCGACGATCGTCACCCGCAGGCCGTCGAGGCCGGCGCCGCGCGCTTGCGGTCCTTTGAGCCTACGCCGGATGGTGAACGCGTCCAGCAGGGCCTGGGTGGGATGCTCGTGGGTGCCGTCCCCGGCGTTCAGCACGCTGCCGCGCACCCAGCCGGCCAGCCGGTGCGCCGCGCCGGACGCCCCGTGCCTGATGACCACCGCGTCCGCCCCCATCGCCTCCAGCGTCAGCGCGGTGTCCTTGAGGCTCTCCCCCTTGGCGACGCTCGACCCCTTCGCCGAGAAGTTGATCACGTCGGCGGAGAGCCGCTTGGCCGCGGCCTCGAACGAGATCCTGGTCCTGGTGGAGTCCTCGTAGAAGAGGTTGACCACGGTGCGCCCGCGCAGCGTGGGCAGCTTCTTGATCGGGCGGTCGGCCAGCTGGGCCAGTTCCTCAGCGGTGTCGAGGATGAGCAGCGCGTCGGCCCGGCTCAGGTCGGCGGCGGAGATCAGATGGCGCTTCATGGTGCTACCTCCCCTCGTCGCTGATGGTCACGCTGTCCTGCCCGTCTACCTCGGTCAGCAGGACATGCACCACCTCGCGCTGCGAGGTCGGCAGGTTCTTGCCCACGTAGTCGGCCCGGATCGGGAGTTCGCGGTGGCCGCGGTCGACCAGGACCGCGAGCTGGACCGCCCGCGGGCGGCCCAGGTCGTTCAGCGCGTCGAGCGCGGCGCGCACCGTGCGGCCCGAGTACAGCACGTCGTCGACCAGGACGACGGTCTTGCCGTCCACGCCGCCGGGCGGGAGGTCGGTGCGGCCCAGCGCGCGGGCCGGATGCAGCCGCAGGTCATCGCGGTGCATAGTCACATCGAGGGAGCCGCAGGGCACGTCGAGGCCCTCGAACTCACCGATACGGGCGGCGAGGCGTCGCGCCAGCGGCACCCCGCGCGTGGGGATGCCGAGCAAGATGACCTCGTCGCCGCCGTGCGTCCGTTCCAGGATCTCGTGAGCGATCCTGGTCAGCGACCGCCTGATCTCCTCGGCATCGAGGACTGCGAGGCCATCACGCCCCGCGACCGGACTGCTGGCCGCACACATAGAACGGACCTCCTTTCCCGCCTCTCCGGACGGTCCTTAAAGGATGTCTACGGTGACGATCATACGGGGAGTTACCGGTAACACCGGTCGCATTGCCCCTACCGGCGAGTCATGTGATTTACGTCACACCGGACGTATCGCGATAGAACATGACGAGAGTTGGCTATGTGGTCGCAACAGGCCCACAGCGACGGGAAACCTGATGTCAGCTGGGTTCTGGCCGGCCGGCGGAGGGTACATAGTGATCCGGGAGAGCTAGCCGGTTACCGGCCGAGTTAAGCCAGTTTTTGCCATTCGGCTTGACCTTATAGCGCTCGCCGCCTACCGTCACTGAGCGTAACCGTTACCGTAAGCGACGACTGGCCGGGGAACCGAGGAAAAGAATGCCATCTGAGTACGCCAAGACCCTTGGCGCGCGGCTGCGCGCCATCCGCACGCAGCAGGGCCTCTCGCTGCACGGAGTCGAAGAGAAGTCTCGTGGCCGCTGGAAGGCCGTCGTGGTGGGCTCGTACGAGCGCGGCGACCGGTCGGTTACGGTCCAGAAGCTCGCCGAGCTGGCCGAGTTCTACGGGGTTCCGGTGTCCGAGTTGCTGCCGGGCGACTCAGCCCCCACGCCGCTGGTGCCCACGCCCAAGCTCGTCATCGACCTCGAGCGGATGGGCCAGCTGCCCAAGGACAAGGTCGGCCCGCTCGCCCGCTACGTCGCGACCATCCAGAGCCAGCGCGGCGACTACAACGGCCGTGTCCTCTCCGTCCGGCACGAGGACCTGCGCTCCCTCGCGGTCATCTACGACAAGTCCCCCGCCGACCTCACCGAGGAACTCATCAGCTGGGGCGTACTCGACGCCGATGCGCGCGGTGCGATGGAAGGGTTCTGACTTGTTAGCCTGCCGGCCTCAGCGGGAGCGGAGACTGCACCTCGACGCCTAGTGCGGTCTCCGCCAGTGACAGGAAGGTCTCCGCATCCCGCAGCAGGTCATCGGCCTCACGCGCCGACGCGGCGCGGGGCAGCCCCGCCTCGGCGGCGGCGCGCTTGCCCGCTCCGGCCGCGAAGTAGGCGGCCCATTCGGTCAGGGCGGGCTCCACCTGAGGCAGCAGTTCCCAGACGCTGTGCGGCTTCCGGCGTCGCGACCGCGGTTCCCCTCGCGCCGCCACCACTGCCGCCGCGGCTCGCAGCGCCGCTAGGTGCGCCGTGACGTACCGGGCACCAGGCGCCGACTCGTCCGCCGCTTCCGCGAGCCCCCGCCGCGCGGACTGGAGCATGCTGAGCACGGTCGGCGCCACTCCAGGATGCCGCGGGCTCACACCCAGACCTATCCGCATCTCCGCTGCGTTCGCCATCGCTCTTCATCTCCTTCTCTGGCCGGTGAGGTGAGAGACTCCCCCGCACCTCATCTGGCCGGTGCTGCTCCATCTATTCGAACCTAAATTCGTTCGAATGTCCAGTCGTCTTCGATGTCTGTTCGAAGATAGCGCGCGGGTCTGACATTTTCGGGTTCGCGGCCCGCCCGCGGGCGGCTCGTCGCTGCGCTGCAGAACCGGGTGGTCTCTCGTGTCTCTGACCAGGCACGATCGGATGCGGGTGAGGTCCGGCCTCGGGAGGATTCAGGTGAGAGTGGCTCTCCGGGGGATCTATGACGTAGAGGGCCACTCTCACCTGAACC
>Ga0335085_10007118_pt1 | contig 17474 bp, 16 predicted proteins | sample Lox_Sample_45_FD_206712 | JGI IMG/M metagenome (GOLD analysis project Ga0335085, IMG submission 206712) | Soil microbial communities from Loxahatchee National Wildlife Refuge, Florida, United States - Lox_Sample_4.5 | ecosystem: Environmental > Terrestrial > Soil > Wetlands | place: USA...
GAACGCATCGCCGAGTTGATGAACGAGAAGAAGCTGCCGTTCCTCGCCGACATGCGCGACGAATCCGCCGAGGACGTGCGGCTTGTGTTCGAGCCGCGCTCGCGCAGCGTCGATCCGGCGCTGCTGATGGAGAGTCTGTTCAAGCTCACCGAGCTCGAAAGCCGGGTGCCGCTCAACATGAACGTGCTGGTGCGCGGCCGCATCCCCAAGGTCGTCGGCGTTGCCGAAGCTTTGAGCGAATGGCTCACGCACCGGCGCGAGGTGCTGCTGCGGCGCTCGCGCTGGCGGCACAATCAGATCGAGCATCGGCTCGAAGTCCTCGGCGGCTATCTCGTCGCTTATCTCAACCTCGACAAGGTCATCAAGATCATCCGCACCGAGGATGAGCCGAAGCCGGTGTTGATGAAGACGTTCAAGTTGTCCGATGTGCAGGCCGAAGCCATCCTCAACATGCGGCTGCGCAATCTGCGCAAGCTTGAAGAGATGGAAATCCGTGCCGAAGACAAGGCGCTGCGCACGGAAAAGAAGTCGATCGAGGATCTGCTGCGCTCGGAGAAGGCGCAATGGAAAACCATTGCCGGGCAGATCCGCGATGTCCGCGACAAGTTCAGCTTAAAGACACCGCTCGGCAAGCGCCGGACCACCTTCGCCGAGGCGCCGGCGCATGACGAGGCCGCGATCGAAGAGGCCCTGGTCGAGCGCGAGCCGGTCACGATCGTGGTGTCCGAGAAAGGCTGGATTCGGGCGCTGCGCGGCCAGGTCGCCGATTTGTCTGGTCTCGCGTTCAAAGCCGATGACAGTCTCAAGCTTGCGTTCTTCGCCGAGACGACATCGAAGCTTCTGGTGTTTGCCACCAACGGCCGCTGTTACACCATCGAAGCGGCAAAACTGCCGGGCGGCCGCGGCCACGGCGAACCGATCCGGCTGTACATCGACATGGAGCAGGAGACCGACGTTATCTCAGTGTTCCGCTATCAGGGCGGGCGCAAGCTGATCGTCGCGAGCAAACAGGGCAGGGGCTTTATCGTGCCCGAGGACGAGTGCCTCGCCAATACGCGCAAGGGCAAACAGATCCTCAACGTCAAGCCGCCCGATGTGGCGCGCGCCATTGCGCCGGCCGAGGGTGAACTCGCTGCGGCGATCGGCGAGAACCGCAAAATGCTGGTGTTCCCAATCGATCAGGTGCCGGAGATGACGCGCGGCCGCGGCGTGCGCTTGCAGCGGCACAAGGACGGCGGCCTTTCTGATCTCAAGGTATTCGAGGCCGAGAAGGGCCTGACCTGGACCGATTCCGCCGGTCGTGTTTTCACGCTATCGCTGAAGGAACTCGCCGATTGGCGCGGCAACCGCGCCGATGCCGGCCGCCTGGCGCCGAAGGGCTTTCCGAAGACCAACAAATTTGACGGCAGCAAATAGGAGCGAATGGCGATTGGCGAATAGCGAATGGTAGGAGTGGCGCATTCTTTTATTCGCCATCCGCCATTCGCTACGACTCGACCGCCGGTTCGATGTCGAGGCGCGCAATCCAGTTTTCGAGGCCGGGCTTTGCCGCCGGATAGCGCGCAAGCACCAGCGGGTCGTGACCGGGCACGATGTGGTGCGGCGACGTCGCAAGCCTTTTGAGCGTCTCGTAGCCTTCGAGCACCTCGCCGACATTGTAGGTGATCGGAAAAATCCGGCCCTGATCGATGTGGGCATAGAGATGCGCGGCATCCGCGGCGAGCATCACATCGCCGCGTTTGGTTTTTACACGTATCGCCTGCAAACCCATCGAATGGCCGCCGATGCGGTGCACCGTCACACCCGACACGATTTCATCGGCGCCGTCGTGGAAAACGACGCGGCCCGCGAAAACCTTGCGCACCATCGCGACCACGTCGTCGGCCTCGAACGGCAGCCGCAATGCCTGATGACACATGCAGCGGCCGGTCGCGTACGCCATCTCGCGATCCTGCAGATGATAGCGCGCCTGCGGGAACAGGTCGTAATTGCCGCAATGGTCGTAGTGCAGGTGACTGACAATGACGCGCGACACCGTCTCCGGCGCAATGCCGAGCGCCGTCAGTCCTTCCCGCACCGGCTTTGTGATCTCACGCTGGCGGCGGCGGCTCATCGGCTCGTCGAAACCGGTATCGACGACGATTGTGCCGGCCGAACCGACAATCGCCCAAACGAAGTAGTCGAGCGGTTCCAGCACGTCATGCGGATCGCCGCCAATGAAGTTCTCGGGCGAACGCCGCGTGTGATGCCCGTAGCGGATGGCATAAACCTCGTGCACGTCCTCGCTCATACGGGCATCCTCCACTTTCGTTCGAAGTTTTGTTGCCGCCGACGCCCGCAGATACCGCTAGCGCCGGCGACCAAAGACCGACGCGAGTTCGGCCGGCATGCCGCCAATGCGACCTTCTTGCATGGAAGCGACAATGACACACAACAGGCAGACGACGTAAGGCAAGCAGGCGATCAAATACGGCGACAAGGTAAGCCCTTCCGCCTGCAGCCGTAGGGTCGCCGCCTCACTCAATCCGAAAATCAGCGCCACCGGCAGCACCAGAAACGGATTCCACCGCGCGACAATCACCAGACCGACCGCGACAAAGCCGCGGCCTTTGGTCATGTCGTTCGCCCACGTTTGCGTGTAGTCGACCGACAGGATCGCACCGGCGAAGCCGGACAACAGGCCGCCGACGAGGATGCCCTGAAGCTGTACCAACAGCGGCGCCAACCCGATTGCGCGCGCCGTCTCGAACGACTCGCCGACGATGCGCCAGTTCAGGCCAGTGCTGGTGCGGTAAAGCCAGAGACCGACGACCGCGACCAGCAGCAGCGCCACAGGCGCCATCGGCGTGAGCTGCGCGAGAACCGGTCCGAGCACGGGAATGTCGTTGACTGCCGGTCCGCCGATCGACGCAAGGCCTGTCACCTTGGCACCGACGAAGGCGCGGCCGAAGTAAGATGTGAGGCCAAGCCCAAGCGTCCAGACCGCGATGCCGCTGCCGATCTGGTTGGCGCCGCAGGCGAGACACAGCACGGCGTGGACGGCCGACAGCAAAACGCCGGCTCCCGCGCCGGCGGCAAAGCCGATCAGCGGATCGCCGGTGACTGCTGCTGCGGCAAAGCCCGTGCACGCGCCGCCCAGCATCTGGCCTTCGACACCAAGGTTGATGATGCCGACGCGCTGCGTGAGCGTCTCGCCCAAGGTGACGACCAGCAGCGGCGTCGATGACCGCAGCATCGCGGCGGTCCATTGTCCGACTGTGGTCAGGTCATCCACGGCGCGCCTCGCGCCGCGCCGCGAGGCCGCTTGCGGCCAGGGCGGCTGCGAACAGCAATCCTTGCAGCACGGTGGCGCTGGCGCTCGGAATTTTGCTGTAAAGCTGCAGCGCGTCGCCGGCCGCGATCAGGCCGCCGATCATGATTGCGATCGGCACGGCGCGCAGGAAATGCTGACCCGAGAGCCATGCCACGAGGAAGCCGGTCAGCCCGTAACCGACCGACAGGCCGGACTGCAGCCGTCCTTGAATGGCGGAGGTTTCGCAAATGCCGGCAAAGCCCGCGAGCGCGCCGCCGATCGCCATCACGATCAACGTGCTGCGGGCAAAGCGCAGTCCGACCATGGCGCCGACTTTGCGGTTGCCGGCGAGGACTTTGAGTTCAAGGCCCCAGCGCGTGCGAGTCACCGCGATGTGCAGAACGAACGCCGCCACAACAGCGACGATGAACCCGAGGTGGACGCGCGTTCCAAACAGACTCGGGACGGTGGCAGCCGGCGGGAATTGTATCGTCGCCGGCCAGCCGAGGCTCGCCGGATCCTTCCAGGCGCCGTAGACGGCAAAGTTCACCAGCAGCACGGCAATATAATTCAGGAGCAGCGTCGATATCGTCTCATTGACATCGAAGCGGGAGCGCAAAATTCCCGCCAGCCCGCTCCAAATGGCGCCGCCAGCGGCGCCGAGCGCAAGCATTGCCGGCAGCAAAGCAAACATCGGCGCGCCGGAATAGTTCACCACCACGGCGGTCCCAAGGAGCGCGCCAAGGTAAAGTTGGCCTTCGCCGCCGACCGTGATCAGCCCAAGCCGCGCTGGCAAGATCACTGCGAGTGCGCACAGCAGGATCGGCGTCGCTTTGACCAGACTTTCGGACGCCGAATAGACGTCGCCGAAAGCGTAGCCCACCATGGTCGCAAGCGTGAGAAGGGGCGGCCGGCCAATGGTGAGGAGAAAGACCGAGGCCAACACCAGGAATAAGACCGCGCCGCCTGCGCCAAAGAGTGAGCGCTGAATAACGCGCCCGTTCACGCCGCTGCTCCGCGATCCATGCCCGCCATCCAGCGGCCGATTATCTGACGGTCCGCATCCTCCCGCCTGACAATCCCGGTGATGCGTCCGCCATAGATCACCGCGATCCGATGTGCATAAGCGAGAAGGTCGTCCAGCTCCTCCGAGATCCAGACCACGCACGCGCCCGCGGCGGCTTGTTGAAACAGCGAACGATAAACCTCCTGTGTCGCCAGCACATCGAGCCCCATTGCCGGATAGCAGGCGATGACGAGGCGATGAGCGTCGGAAAGCTCGCGCGCAATGACCAGCTTTTGCAAGTTGCCGCCGGACAGCGCGGCGGCGGGGAGGGTGGGGCTCGGCGGTCGCACGTCGAAGCGACTTATCAGGTCGCTTGCTTGGGCGTTAATGGCGCGCCGTTGCGGAAACAACGGTAACTTGGTCAGCCTTCGCAGCGTGAGGTTCAGACCGAGATCGAGATCGGCAACGACGGCGTTGTCGAGCGGGCGCTCCGGGATGTAGGCGACGTCGTCGGCAATCGCTCCGTCGCCGATGCGGCTGGCAATGCTCACACCACCGAGAATAATGTCGCCGGCCGTGACCGGAACAAGCCCCGCCAGCGCCTCGGCCAGCGCGTATTGTCCATTGCCGGAAACCCCGGCAACGCCGAGGATTTCGCCAGCCGCCAATTCAAACGAGACGTCGCGAATTTTTGCACCCTGCGAGACTGCGGACACGCCGCGCATTTGCAGTACGGGGACAGCGCCGAATGCGGCCGCCGGAGCTTCGATCGCCGCAAGCTTGTCGCGCCCGACCATCGCGCTGACCAGCTGTTCGGGCGTTCGCTCGCGCGCCAGCGCGCGATCGACGACTTGGCCACCGCGCATGACCACAATGCGATCGGCGCAGGCGGCGACATCGGCGAGCTTGTGGGTGATCAACACGACGGCTTTGCCTTCCGCGACCAGCGACCGGATGAAGCCGTAGAGCCGTTCGGTTTCGGCCGGCGTCAGCACCGATGTCGGCTCATCCAGAATGATAATCCGGGCATTGAGATTGAGCACCTTGGCAAGCTCGACGATCTGTCGCTCGCCAACCGCGAGCTCGCGCACCGGGCGCGCCGGATCGAGGTCGGGCGCCAGGCGCTCGAGCCATTGCGCGGCCGCCTTCACGCGGGCTCGCCCGCGGGCTTGCCACCACGGCGCTTCCGGAAATGCGGCGAGCAGGTTCTCCAGCACTGAAAGCGCGGGGACCAGTGAGAACTGCTGGAACACCATGCCGATGCCGTTTGCCATGGCTTCGCGCGGCGACGCGAAGCTCACCGGTCCACCGCTAAGGCGAATTTCGCCGGCATCGGCGTGATAAAATCCGTACAGCACTTTCATCAAAGTGCTTTTGCCCGCCCCGTTTTCCCCCAGCAGCGCGAGCACTTCGCCGGCGTAAATTTCAAGATCGACATTGTCGTTAGCCGTGACAGTGCCGAACTGTTTGCGAATGCCGGACATGGTGACAAGCGCGGATGAAGTCATCCGCGGTTATCCCAATGCGAAAATGCCATCGACCTCGACCGCAGCGCCGCGCGGCAGATTGGCGACGCCGATGGCCGTGCGGGCGTGGCTGCCGTTGCTGCCGAACAGCTCGTGCATAAGATCGGAGGCGCCATTGATGACTTGCGGGATTGCGTCGAATTGCGGACTGCAATTGACAAAGCCGCCGAGGCGAATGCAGCCGGTAACGCCATCGAGGGTTCCCCCACAGGCCGCTTTCAGAGCCGCGATGAGATTGAGCGCGCAGACCCGCGCCGCTTTCTGGCCATCGGCAAGATCATAATCAATTCCGATGCGGCCGACGTAACGGACTTCGCCGTTCCACTCGCACACCTGTCCGGCGAGAAAAACCAGATTCCCTATGCGACGGAAGGGGACAAAATTGGCGATTGGAACTGGGACGCGCGGCAGCTCGATCGCGAGCGCCGAAAGCCGCGCGTCGACCGAGTCGAAATCGGCGATTGTCGACATCAGGAGCTTATGATTTCGACGGGGCGGAGAGCGCCGCAAGCAGCGCCGCGGAGCGGGTCACGAAGCCGAATAGAAGTTTGACGTTGTAGAGCACCGCTTGCACGCAGTAATCCGGCGACGTGGTCGCGGTGGCATCTTCAATCAGGATTGTATCGTAGCCCAGAAAGCTGGCGTCTTCGAGGGTGGTCATGACGCACTGATCCATGTTCACGCCGCCGATGAACAAGGTTTTGACGCCAAGATTGCGCAGCACAGCGTCGGTTTCGGTGTCCCAAAAAGCGCTGAAGCGATGCTTGATGATCTGCACGTCGCGGTCGCCTGGATGGATTTCGTCGACAACCCGTGCGCCCCAGCTGCCAAATTTGATCACTTCGGACCGCGTGCCTGGCACCGGTTGCGCCAATCCCGGCTCGTCGCCTTTGGGGTTATGGGCATGCCGCAAGGAAGGGCTGATGTTCAACAAGTCCTTGCGCACGCCCCAATTGACCCAGATCACTGGCAGGCCTTTTTCCCGGAATGCTGCGATCAGCGCCTGTAGCGGCTTGATCGGCTTGCGGTTGGGCGAGACGTCGATGCCGCGGCTGTGCAGCCAGCCGCCTTCAGTGCAGAAATCGTTCTGCATGTCGACAATCAGCAGCGCCGATTTCGCGGCATCGACCACGATGCTTTGCGGTTCGGCTTCGATCGACAATGGTCGCACCGCGGGCGCGGGGCGCGTCATATCGACTGCATCAGGAGTAACCAGCCACGATTGCCCCGGACCTGCCCCCATCTCGACGGGCTTGGTCGGTTTCGCGGTGACGTTCATGACTGGTCTCCTTTGCCGAAGTGCGCTTGGCGTAATTTGACTACTTGGTGGAGCCTGTGATGCCTTTGACCAGGTAGTCCATGGTTTCGACCTGCTTCATGGACAATTTCTCACCGGCGGGCACGACAACGGTTCCATCCTGTTTAGTGATCGGGCCTTCCCAGATCGATTTCTTGCCGGCGATAATCGCGGCCTTCAGCTTGAGGACTTCCTTCTGCACATCGGCGGGCACGGCGCTGCCGAACGGATCGAGCACGACATTGCCACTGGCAAGGTCGCCGCGCATGTTGGTCGGCTTCCAGGTGCCGGCTTTAATCTCTTTGATTTCTTCCACCATCATCGGGCCCCAGTCCCACGACACGCCGGTGATGATGGCCTTCGGCGCGCGATCGTGGATGTCGACATCTTTGCCGATCATAAAAATACCGCGCTTTTCCGCGGCCTGCGCGATGGTGATCGGGCTGTCCACCTGCTCGGCGATGACATCGATGCCGAGATCGGCAAAAGCGTTGGTGGCCTCGGTCTCCTTCTGCGGTTCCCACCAGCCGCCGTTCCAGACCACGGTCGTCGTGATCTTCGGGTTGACCGACTGGGCGCCGAGGGTGAAGGCATTTACGGAACGCATCAATTGCGGGATCTGGAAGCCGCCCTGGAAGCCGAGCTTGCCGCTTTTGCTGACGTGGGCGGCGGTCACTCCGGCCAGGTACATGCCGGCATCGCTGTCAGCCCAGTAAGTGCCGACGTTTTTGGACGTTTTGAGGCCGCCGGCGTGCAGGATGGTAACGTCTGGATGCTTCTCACCGACTTTGATCGCATAGTCGAGGTAGCCATAGCTGGTGGCGAAGATGATCTTGTGGCCGCTGGCAATCAGCCGCTCCATCACCCGTTCCACCTCGGCCGTTTCGGGAATGAGCTCGAAGGCAGTCGTCGTCACGCCGGGCATATGCTTTTCGACATACTGGCGGCCGAGATCCATCGAAGTGTTGTAACCGTAGTCGGCAGCCGGGCCGACGTAGATAAAGCCGACTTTGTCTTCGGCCTTTGCCGGCGTAGCCAGCGCCGCGGCACCGAACAGGGCGAGCGCGGCGAAGCGGGCGGGAAACTTCATGGTCACCTCCTGTTGAGATGCAGCGCGCATTCGCCGCCGCATAAGTAAGTGTTTATTTACCAGCAAGGAGCATGCCATTTGCGGGCGATTTTATGAACCGTCTGATAAGGCGGGGGTTTCCTCAGTTGAGCTCATTCGGCCACCCATCGACGAGTACACAATTTGAACAGAATTTATGCAGCCGATGATGAAAAAGACGGTTGGGTTCAGGCCCGATCGCGGCGCAGAAAGCGCAACAGCATTTCCTTGGCGTAGCGTTTGTGCGCAGCCTGCCACGCCGGTGCCAACAGATCGGACTGGAAGATGACCGAAAGGGTGTAGGCGTTGGAGCGGTGAAAATAAGCGAAGCCCACCATGGTGACGTAGAGCTGCAGCGGATCGATACCGCGACGGAAATCGCCCTCCTTTTCGCCCCGGCGCAACAGTCCATCGATCAGCTTGATCAGCGGCGAGGCGATGATCGGCGTCTTGATGGACTGCTGGAGAAACCGCGCTTTGAGCAAATTCTCGCCGCTGAGCAGGTGAATGAGTTCGGGATGGCCGCCAAAGTGATCGTAAGTGAAGTCGAACAACTGCATCATGCCGTCGATCGGGGCGACGTGGGCAACGTCGAGCTTGAGTTCTTCGGTGCGCAGCTCACCGAGAACCTGTTCGAGCACCGCGATGTAGAGATGATCTTTGCCGCCGAAGTAGTGATAGATCATTCGCGGATTGGCCCGCGATAATTTGCAGATCACATCGACCCGCGCGCCGCTATAGCCCTTCTCGGAAAATTCGGCGATGGCGACTCGCAAAATGCGCGCTCGGGTGTTTTCCGCGGCATGGACCGTCGCGCGGCCCTTGTCGGCGCGGCGCTTTTTCGTGGCGCCAGTCTCTCGCTTGGACTCTGATCTTGTGGGACGCCTGGCTGCGGCGGGTCGTTCGGACGGGGAAGCAGCCATCGGTGCCGTTTTCGCGAGGCAGTGGTCGCAGCGGAAAATCTGCTACTCGACCCGCGCCCAGCCATCGGGGGTGAGCCGCTCCTGCGGCAGGAACCGGCCCTTGTAGTCCATCTTGCGCGAGCCGCGGACCCAATAACCGAGATAGACGTAAGCGAGCCCCATGCTCTGCGCGCGAGCAATATGATCGAGCACCATGAATGTACCAAGCGAACGCGACGCTTCATCCGGCTCAAAGAACGAGTAGACCATGGAGAGGCCGTCGGCGAGCACATCAGTCAGCGCGACCGCGATCAGATCACCGGTGCCGCGCGGTTCGCGCCGCCGGTATTCGATGATGCGCGTCTCGATGTGGCTGTCCTCAACCATCATGGCATAGTCCAGCACGGTCATGTCGGCCATGCCGCCATCGCGATGCCGCGAATCAAGATAAGCGCGAAAGATTGAATATTGCTCGGAAGTCGGCACCGCGATTTTCATTTCTTCGGCGATGTCGGCGTTGCGGTTAGCGATCCGGCGCATGCTGCGGGTGGGCTCGAATTCCTTGGCGACGACCCGTACCGAGACGCAACTGCGGCAACCCTCGCAGGCGGGTCGATAGGCGATCGACTGGCTGCGTCGAAATCCGCCCTGGGTAAGGATGTTATTGAGTTCGCCCGCGCGCTCGCCCACGAGATGGGTGAAAACCTTGCGCTCTTCCTTGCCGCCGAGATACGGACACGGAGAAGGGGCGGTCAGATAGAATTGCGGCGTATCGCGTGAGTGCTGAGTCACGTGGCGCATCGCCCCAATGGCTTCCTGCAGCCGAGACCCCCCCGGCCACGCGGTAGATTGCCTGAGAAAGTCAGTACGTTAAAGGCCATTTCGCGTATAACTCGCCGCCGGGCCGCGTAAGGAGGCCGCCCGCGCGTCATTGTTGATAATGACCGCCCCGACCAGCATGTCGTGTAGCAGCCTTTTGCGCGAATTGAGAAAGCCGACCACGACAATGAATGGCGTGAGAACGCTCACGCTGACCCAGTAGACGATTGCGTGCACCGCGCCGAGCACGAAATAGGCTGGCGCGCCGTACCAGGTGCGCATTTCGATCTCCATGGCGCGCATGCCGAGGGTCGCCGAGGCCGGGCTGCCGAGCGTGGCGCCATAATAGAACAGTGCCCACACCACGGAGGCCGGCGAAAGCAGCCAGAACAATATCCAGCCAAAGCCGAAGGTAATAAGCCCGAACACAAGGATGAAGAGCGCCGCCGCGGCAACCGGCAGGCCTATGATGATCAAGTCGATGACGAAGGCGACGAAGCGGCGCGTGAGCACGCCGTCGAACAGTTCGGGATTGGCTATCGGATCGTAGGCATGCGGCCGCACGTCGGCCGAGATGCCGAGCCGGCTGGATCCCGAACCCGATTCTGGATTTGGCTGGGAATAGGCCATGACCATCTGTCCTCCGACTCTGCAATTGTAACGCGAGCGGAAATGGGGAAAAAGGCGGGGCATGGTGACGCTCGCCGATATCGAGGCCGCGCGACGCACGATCGCCGGCCACGTGCTGCGCACGCCGGAATTGGCGGCGCCGCCACTCTCGGCGTTGACCGGCGCCAACGTGTTCGTGAAGTACGAAAACCTGCAGGTTACCAACTCGTTCAAGGAACGCGGCGCCTGCGTCAAGCTTACGGCGCTGTCGCCCGCCGAACGCCGCCGCGGCGTGATCGCGATGTCGGCCGGCAATCATGCCCAGGCGGTGGCGTATCATGCCCGGCGCCTGGCGATTCCGGCGACCATCGTCATGCCGGTGACGACGCCGTTCGTGAAAGTCAAAGCAACCGAGGCACTCGGCGCCGATGTTGTTCTCGACGGCGAGACGCTGACGCAATCCCAGGCGCGTGCTGAGGCGATTGCCAACCAACGCGACCTCGTCTGGGTTCATCCTTACGACGACCCGCATATCATCGCCGGTCAGGGCACCATCGCGCTTGAAATGCTGGAAGCGGTGTCCGACCTCGATGTGCTGGTCGTTCCGATTGGCGGCGGCGGGCTGATCGCCGGATGCGCTATTGCCGCGCGCGCGATCAGACCTTCGATCGAGGTTGTCGGTGTCGAGTGCACGCTCTACCCGTCGATGTGGAATGCGCTGCATCAGGCCAACAGACCGTGCGGCGGAGCCACGCTGGCCGAAGGCATCGCGGTAACAAACGTCGGCAAACTTACCTTTCCGGTCGTTCGCGAATTGGTCAGCGACGTGGTGCTGGTCGATGAATCGCTGATCGAACGTGCGGTCAATACCTTTCTCACGTTGCAGAAAACAATGGCTGAGGGCGCGGGCGCCGCCGGGCTCGCCGCGATGCTGGCCGAGCCGGAACGCTTTCGCGGCCGCAAAGTCGGCCTGATCCTGTGTGGCGGCAATATCGATCCGCGCATACTCGCAACTATTATGGTGCGCGAGCTGGAGCGCGACGTCCGTATCGTGTCGTTCCGCCTCACCATCCCTGACCGTCCGGGAATTTTGGGGCAGATTGCGACCCGACTTGGCGAACTGAACGCCAACATTCTAAGTGTTGATCATCACCGGTTGTTTCTTGACGTTCCCGCCAAGGGCGCCAAGCTCGACGTCACGATGGAGACGCGTGACGCGGCCCATGCCGACGAGATTTTTGCCGCGTTGGCGGCGGATGGCTATCGGCCGGTGCGCATGCCGGCCGGTACGGCACGCGAATAAGCGGTTCGGATCGAACCGTTACTCGCTAACTAGTGAAATAGACTATCCAGAAAGTCGAGCGGGCGGGCGCTCGTCGCTGGCGCCGCTTCGGGCGGCGCGGCCGAGCCGGCGATATCCGGGCGTGGACGCGGCATCGGTACATTCGCGGCGGTGATCTGCACCATGGTGAGATCGTTCGGGCGGCGTCGCGGTAGCGGGATTCGGCCGGTTAGCGGTTGTCCGGCGGCTATGGCGTCGGCCAAAGGCTCGCCGGCGGCCGGCGCTTGTTCCGTTTCATTCGGTTGTGCCGCCAGCTGCATTGCGCTCGGCTGCGGCGCGGGTGGCCACGGTGCATTGGTCTGAGGCGTCGCATTCTGCTGCAGCGGGGGCGGCCACGTATTCGGCGCGTTTGTGTCGGCCGCTCGCTCGACAGGCATATCCGTTGATTTCGACGCCATCGATGTGGGTGGAGCGTCGACCATTTTCGCCATGCTCGCCGGCATGTTGTCGCCGTTGGCCGACACCTCCTTTGACGAGCCCGGCAGGTCGTGCGCATCCGTCGCGGTGGCCCTAGCTTCGACTGTCATTGAGGACGGAGCGGAAGGCCGCGCTTGCTCAGCCGCTGGCGAGTTTGCGTCGCCTTTCGGCGATGTTGCAGCGGAATCGCCCGTGACCATCTCTGCGAGTTGGCGAACCGACGGAATCTGCGGGTCAGGAATATGAGCGCGCATAAAGGTGGTGACGGTCTGCCATAGCGACTGATCACCCGCGGCCGAGGTCGAGCCGGTACTTTCTTGTTGCTCAGTTACATTTGTCGCGAGCTGGCGAAAAGTGGGAAGCTTCGGTGGGGCGATGTAAGCCCGCACGAATGACGTCACAGTCCACAGCGCTACCGGCACGGCGGCCAATACCGCCAGCACAATGATGATTCGGCGCAGCACCACTTGCGGCCGGACCCGGTCGTCGTAATCGCGCATTGACATCCGCCTTTCTCGTCAGATTCCAGGCGGGACGTTGTTGCTTAATTTGCGCACGATCCATTGCGAAAGCCGGCAACGCGCCTGACTCAGATTCCGGGCTGGCCCTCTCGCGATCATGCGTACGCGCCGTCCTTCTTCAGTTTCTCTGCGATCCTCGCCGCGAAATAAGTCAGAATGCCGTCGGCACCGGCCCGCTTGAAGGCGATCAAGCTTTCCGTCGTTGCCTTGTCCCCGTCGAGCCAGCCATTCCCCGCGGCCGCCATGATCATCGCATATTCGCCGGATACTTGATAGGCAAAGGTGGGCATGCCGAAGGTCTCTTTGACTCGCGCAAGGATGTCGAGATAGGGCAGCCCCGGCTTGACCATGACCATATCGGCGCCTTCGGCAATGTCGAGTTCGACCTCGCGCAACGCTTCGTCGGTGTTGGCCGGGTCCATTTGATAGGTGCGCTTGTCACCGGTGAGCGTGACGCTCGAGCCAACCGCGTCGCGAAACGGGCCGTAGAAAGCAGACGCGTACTTTGCGGCGTAAGCCATGATCTGAACGTCGTGATAACCCGCGGCATCGAGACCTCTGCGGATTTCGCCGACGCGGCCGTCCATCATGTCGGATGGGGCGATGATGTCGCAGCCTGCTTCGGCCTGAACGAGCGCCTGGCGGACCAGCACGGCGACGGTCTCGTCGTTGAGGATAATGTCGCCGCGCAGCAGGCCGTCATGGCCGTGGCTGGTGTATGGATCAAGCGCCACGTCGCAAAGGATGCCGATGTCCGGTACCTCTTTCTTAATGGCGCGGATCGCCTGGCAGACGAGGTTCTGGTTGTTGAGCGCTTCGGAGCCTGATTCGTCGCGCTTGCCCGGGTCGGTATAGGGGAAAAGCGCAACGCAGGGGATGGTGAGCTTGGCGGCACGCTCCGCCGCGCGGACTGCTTCGTCGACCGAGATGCGCTCGACATCGGGCATCGAAGCGACCGGCGTCCGGACTTTGGAGCCCTCGACGAGAAACAGCGGCCAAATCAGGTCGCCCGTCGTGAGAACGTGCTCGCGCACCATGCGCCGCGCCCATTCGGCGCGCCGATTGCGGCGCGGTCGGATCGCCAAATCGAGGCGTTCGGCGGGCCGCTCGGCCTCGGCCGGTGAAGTGCGGGCGCGTTCCAGCGGCCGCCCAAATTTGATTGCCATGGGGCGCTCCACAATGGTGGCGACTCTCTTACCTTTTCCTGGCGCGACCCGCCACTGCCGGCCCGGTGGATTGACTTAAAGCCGTCGCAGATGCCAATGGCCGGGCCTGCCAAGAGTGACTTGCCATGAGTGACATGAGTGATCAGTCGGAGCATCGACCGACCCGGCCGAGCGACCTGCTCGAACCCGTACATGTCGGAGGTGCTGCGAACGCCGCCGGATCGTGGGCCGAATATCTGGTTCTGTTTCTGAGGATCATGGCGGTCATCTCCCTCGGCAAGGGTCTCTATCACTGGGGGCAGGTGTGCGGCATTGGTGCCTCCGCCGATGGCGGTTTCGAGGCGCATACAGTCGCGTGGCGGACAGCGACCGTGTTTTTCGCGGTCATCGATCTTGTTGCGGCGGTCGGGTTGTGGCTGGCGGCCCCTTGGGGCGCTGTGGTTTGGCTGACCTCAGCCGTGTCCATGGCCGTGGTGGAGGTGTTCTTTCCTCAGGTCTTCGGCGGCAGCATCTACATCGTTTTATCCGAGGGCGTGCTACTGGCGCTTTATCTCTGGCTCGCGATTTATGCGGCGCGCGAGCGGCCGGTGTGACAGAAGGAAAATTCATGCTGCAGCTCAGCGCCATCGTGATTACCAAGAACGAGGCGGCGAATATCGGCGAGTGCCTTGATAGCCTCGCGTTCTGCGATGAATGCATCGTGGTCGATTGCGGAAGCACCGACGCGACGGTGCAGCTCGCACGAGAAAAGGGCGCTCGCGTCGAGTTTCACGAATGGCCCGGTTTTGGTCCGCAGAAGAATTATGCGCTTTCGCTCGCTACCGGCGCCTGGGTGTTGAGCCTTGATGCCGATGAGCGCGTCAGTCCCGAGCTCGCCGCAGCGATCAAGGCCGCTATTGTCGAACGCGGGGTTGACGCTTGGGAATTTCCGCGTCTTTCCAGCTTTTGCGGCCGGGAGATCTACCATTCCGGCTGGTATCCGGACTACGTGCTGCGGTTGTTTCGAAGTGGCAAAGCGAGCTTCGACGATGTCGCAGTCCACGAGCGGGTGATCTGTGCCGGCGTGGTGAAACGGCTTCGCCCGCCGCTGATCCATCTCACCATGCCCACGCTTGAAGATGCACTATCGCGCGTTGACCGTTATTCGACGGCCAAGGCGCAGATGATCGTCGGTTCTGGTCGAAAAGTCTCGTTCCTGACCGGCATCGGTCACGGGCTGTTCGCGTTCCTGCGGGCCTACATTCTACGTGCCGGATTTCTCGACGGTGCTGAAGGCTTCTTGCTTGCGGTCGTCTCCGCCGAAACCAGCTATTATCCCTACATGAAGGCGTGGCTTGCGATGCGTAAGCGGCATATCCGCTCGCCCGCCCACAGATCCCTTTCTAACACTTGATCACGCATCGTCGAGTTGGGCCTGTAACCATGATGTTTGCCGGGCAATGCCAGAGCTGATCCTCTCCATTCACTCCGGGCCCCACGACTCCGTTGCTGCGCTTTTCGAAGACTACCAGCTGAAAGCGGCTGTCCAGCTCGAGCGCCTGACCAGAGTGAAAGGCGACGGCCACAAAAATCCGGATGCCTGCATCGACGAAGTAATGGCGATCGCCGGCGCGACACGTGTCGACGTCGACGTGATTTCGATGTCGCGTACGCTGCTCGATGTTAAATATTTTCGGCGCCTGAGCGGGGTTCGCTGGCTCAAGGAAGTTGCGCTGCGGCACAGCCGCGGGCTGAACCTCCAATACATGACGCACGAGATGCGTCGCTATCGCTCCAGGAATATGGATGAGCTGTTCGATTTCGCGGCGGTTCGCCGCGACGGCGGTTTCCGGCCCGATGCGGTGCTGCATTTCAGCAACCACCACGAAGCGCATGCGCTGCCGGCTTTGTTCTACAGCGCCTGGGATGAGGCGCTGCTGGTCACCGCCGACGGCGGCGGCGACACCGTCAATTACAGCCACCGCAGTTTCTCGAATGGAGCGATCAAAACGATTTATGGCGGTGACGACTGCCTGTTCACCGAGAAGCCGATCGACAGCCTCGGCCGCGCTTATAGCGCGGCGACGCTGGCGCTCGGCTTTCGCATGGATCGACACGAAGGCAAACTCACCGGCCTTGCGGCGCTCGGCAAACCGGCCTGTGCTGAAGAGATCGCCTCGTACTTTCGCGTCGACGAAGGCGGCCGGGTACACTCGAGCTTTTCCGGCTTCAGCCACATGCGCCGTTTGATGCGGCGGTTGGCTAAGACGGTTAAAGCAGAAGATCTCGCAGCCTCGATCCAGCAGGTCCTTGAGGACACGATGCTGCGCTCGATTGAAAATCTGCTGGCAAGGTTTCCGAGCAAACATCTGGGCGTCGCCGGCGGCGTGTTTGCGAATGTCCGGCTTAATCGGTTGCTGGCCGAGCGCCTTGATCTCGACGAGGTTTTCATCTTTCCAGCGATGGGCGACGAGGGACTGCCGGTCGGCAGCGCCTTGATCTATTTGCTGGAGCGGGACGGCCTTAAATCCTGGCTCGATCAGCGGCGGCCGCTCGGCCCGATTTTTCTTGGCCGCGATTACACCGACGCGATCGATCCCGCTCTTTCGGCCCTGCCGAATGTGCGCCGGGTCGAAGGTTCACCGGTGACAGAAGCGGTGAAGCGCCTGGTGCAAGGCCAAATCGGTGCGATCTTCACCGGCCGCATGGAATATGGACCGCGTGCGCTCGGTGCCCGGTCGATTTTGGCAAATCCGTCTCGGCGTGAAACGCACGATCTGCTCAACCAGCGTCTCGCGCGCACCGAGTTTATGCCCTTTGCTCCGGTAATTGCCGCTGAGCGCGCAGCCGATGTGTTCGACGTCAATGCCGTGAATGCCCGGGCGTGCGAATATATGACTATCGCTTGCGATGTGCGTCCGCAGTGGCGCGACCGCATTCCTGCCGTCGTGCATGTGGACGGCTCGGCGCGGCCGCAGACCATCCGGCGTGAGGACAATCCACTCTATTACGACCTCGTGCGAGGCTTTGAGGCCGCAAGCGGACTGCCGGTGCTGGTCAACACCAGTTTCAATGTCCACGAAGAGCCGATCGTGAATTCGCCAGCCGAATGTGCAAGGGCGCTGACCGATGGCCGGATCGATTTCGTTGTCACCCGCCAGGGCGTTTACGAGAAGAAATCGCTGCCCTAAAGCGGCGGTGCGTGCGCCGAAATCAAACCGATTTTCGGCCGCCCGCCAGTGCCGTCGCAAGGCTGACGTTTTCCGGTTGCTTGCGCAGAACGGCTTCTGCCCGCGTGATGACGTCCGACGCGGAGACATCGCGCATGCAGGCGTGATCGTTGGGGCAGCGGTTGAGCTGCCGCAGATAGCATGGCGAGCAGGACAACTTCGCCTGCAGCACAGCGCCTGGGCGGCCATAGGGCCCGATCCAGATCGGATCGGTCGGGCCGAATATGCTCACCACCGGACGATCTAGAGCGACGGCAAGG
>Ga0335085_10007119_pt1 | contig 17473 bp, 13 predicted proteins | sample Lox_Sample_45_FD_206712 | JGI IMG/M metagenome (GOLD analysis project Ga0335085, IMG submission 206712) | Soil microbial communities from Loxahatchee National Wildlife Refuge, Florida, United States - Lox_Sample_4.5 | ecosystem: Environmental > Terrestrial > Soil > Wetlands | place: USA...
AAGGCACGAAAACAAACCCCGCGATCATGAAATAACTGGGATGTCGGTTGTCAGGACGGCAAGGCACCAGTTTCGGTTCGGTCTTGAGCGGCACCTGGACTTTTAAAGGTTGTCCGTCCCGATAAAGGTCAACGTCCACCGATTCGCCCGGTTGGTTGAGGGAAATGATGTAATCAATCGAAACTCTCCCCGATTTACCCAGGAATGTATAGCCCTCGTTGTCGATCGAATGCCCACCGATAGCCGTCACAACATCCCCTTCCTTCAACAAGCCCACCGAGGCACCGCCATAAAGTACCCTCGTAACCACAACCCCCCCCGCCTTGTCCGGGGGAAAATGGTAATAGTCCCTTAGATCAGGGCTTTTGAGGGCCTGGGTATAGATACCCATGTCCGAGAGCCCCTGATACTCGTGGCCGCCCTCTACGCTCTTAAGGAACAATTGAACCAGGGTAACGGGTAGGATGAACCCTATTTTTTGGTCCCTATGCCAAGCGGCAATGGGAATCCCGATGAACTTTCCATCTTTGAAAACGGGACAACCCAAAATCTTCCCGTCGATCTCCGAGAGGCTGAGCAGGGCCGGGATATAAGTGGCTCCCTCCCAAGACCAGGCCATGTCCAGGCCCGAAACCGTATCTTCCTTTTTCGACAGTTCGTCCCCACCCTGGATAATAACTTTCTCCCCGGGCGCTGGCAGTTCGCCGAATACCACGGGCTCGGTGCCCGTGACGAAATCCTTGTCTTCCACGCTCAACAAGGCCAGGTCCAGGTCCCAGGCCAGTTTCTCCACCTTGGCCATGTACCTCTTGGTTTCCCCAAATTTCTGCACCTCGATATAGTTCGCCTTATCCACGAGGTGGGCATTGGTCAGGATGCGCCCCCCGGGCAGGATCGTACCGCAGCCCTCCTTGGAATCCGTCGAACCTGGTTTCCAAGGTTCGGAGAAATCCACGCCCTGCAAAGTGGAGAATATTTTGACAACCGACTTGCTGGTGTCCACGGGGGCGGGGGGCCGCGCGGGAGGCGCCTCAGGACGACAGGCCGGGAGAGTCAAACCCAAACACAAAAAAAGGAGAAGCGGCCCGAAAAATGAAAATTTCATCTTGCTTCTCCCTTCAGGTCCGGCGAACGGTCGGAAGGGATGTTGTTCTGTTGGAGTATCTCCGCCGTGGCCTCCCGGGAGCCTTCGGCCTTCAGCACGATCTTGGTCCCCAGGTCCCGGGCGTTATCGATCTCGATAACATGCCGGCCTTCCAGGGGTTTTTGGAAAGCCTGGATCAAGTCTTTCAATTCGGAAATGGGGACCCCGTTCACCTTGGTCACAATCAGGTTGGTGTAACCCTCCCCATAGCCTTTGTTGATCGCGTGGGGAATGATGTGGTTCACCAGGACCACCTTTTTACGGTTCGGCGAGGGCAGGCCGGAAAAATAGAGGGCTAAAAATTTCGAATCGGGGTTCTTTGTGGCGGTGAAATAATCCCAGTCCAATTCGGTGAAAACCAGGCCGTCGAAAATGAAGTAACTTGGAATGCGGTCATACTGGGGAAAGGGCACCAGCCGGTCATCCCCTTTGAGGCGGAGGGTCACCGTTTTCTTCTTTTTTCCACGGAGGATTTTTACTTTCACCTTATCGCCGATGCGGTGAAGCCCTATGGGGTATTGGAAGTTGACCCGTTCCCCGTTTCCAAAAGGAATGGTCCCGTCGTTGGCGATGGGGAATCCATCGATAGAGAGAAGTACGTCGTTGTCTTTCACCTGCCCCCACGCGGAGGAATTGTAAACGGTTTTGGAGACCAATAGGCCGGTCATTCCCTTTTTCATCCCGTAGTAAGCCCTTAAGGCATCGTTTTCCATGGGTTGGGCATAGACTCCCAAAACCGGGACCCCGCGGTATCCACCGGATTTAACCTCCTGGATGAACCGTTTAATGAAAAGGGTCGGGATAATAAAACCCGTGTTCTGGGCCACGACGGCGTTATAGCCCTGAAAGGCGACCCCTACCATTTTCTTCTTCCGAAATACCGGCCCCCCGGAATTTCCGGGGTTTATGGCCGCATCCGTCTGAACTCCCAAGAGGTTGTACATGGAATGGCTATAGGTCACCACTTCGATGCGGGAAACGACCCCTTCGGTGATGGATAAATCCTCACCACCCACGGGATAGCCGTAAACGGAGACTTTATCCCTTAAGGAAGGCAGGTCCCCAAAAGTGACTGGCTTGGTGCCGTTGAAAAAACGTGAGTCCTCCACCTTCAATAGGGCCAGGTCGCAGTCATGGGCTACCGCTAGGACCTTGGCCGTGTATTTCTGGGTGTCGCCGTCCTTGAGAACCTGGATAAAGATTTGATCCGAAACAACGTGGGCGTTGGTCAGGATCTGGTGGCCGGGGAGGATACAGCCGCTTCCACTGACGTTTTCCTGGCCACCCATCCGCCATGGTTCATTGGGATTGGCCCTTTGTTGAGTCGTGAAAATCTTGACGACGGACTTACGCAGGGAATCTTGCGCCGCCAACAAGGGGCCCGGAGCCAAGGGCAAAAGGCAAAAAAGAAAAACAGCAAGGAGGAGCGCCAAACCCCGGCCTCGATTTGGCCGCCTAAGGGCCTTCGCCATCGGAAGGGTCATAGGTATTCCCGGCATGGATTTAATTTCATATTCTTGGCGGTGAAAATTTATTTTTTATACACATCTTCTTTTTTCTGGAACCCGTCGGCGATGACCGTGGAGTCCAGGTTGTCCTTGTCCACTTGGACGGTCGGGAGCAAGATGGAGGGAACATCGATCTTGCCGTTGTTGAGTTTGCTCACGGGGTCGGTAATAGGCTGCTTTTGGGCCATGGCCACCGCCAATTCGGCGGCCTTGTTGGCCAGCTTGGCCAAAGGCTTGTAGACCGTCATGCTTTGCGTGCCCTGCACGATGCGCTGGCAAGCCGCCAAGTCCGCGTCCTGTCCCGTCACCAGCACCTTTCCGGCCAGCCCCTGCTCGTTCAGGGCCTGGACCACGCCGCCGGCCGTGCCATCGTTGGAAACCACCACGGCGTCCACCTTGTTGTTGTTCTTGGTCAGGGCGTTTTCCATGATCTTCAGGGCCTCCACCGGCAGCCAGTCCGTGGCCCATTGGTCGGCCACGATCTTGATATCCCCCCGGTCGATATAAGGCTTGAGGATTTTCATCTGGCCTTGGCGCACCAGCACCGCGTTGTTGTCCGTCGGGGCCCCGCCGATAAGTACGTAATTCCCCTTGGGCCGGTGCTTGACGGCGTAATCCGCCTGCTGTTCGCCGACCTTCTCGGGGTCCAAGGTCACGTAAAGGTCAAGGTCGCAGTCGCGGATCAGCCGGTCGTAGGCGATGACGGGGACGCCCACTTTGTGGGCCGAATCGACGATGGTGGCCGAACTCTTGCCGTTATGGGGCACCACCACCAGCACGTTCACACCCTCGGTTAAAAGGTTTTCAGCCTGGGAATTCTGCAGGGCGTCATCCGAATTGGCCGCCTGCACGAGGACGTCGGCGCCCAGTTCCTTCGCGCGGGCCACGAAAAGGTCCCGGTCGTGCTGCCAGCGCTCTTCCTTGAGGGTGTCCAGGGAAAGGCCGATCTTGATCTTGTTCCCGCCGCCGTTCTTGGCGCATCCTCCCAACAACAAAACCGACAAGGCCACAATTCCAACGGTCCTCAGGCGCATGGTTTCCTCCGGGGTGATTGATCCGCTTGAGGATTATAAGCCAAGGGAGGACCGGCAAAACAGGTTTCAAGGCGGTTAAAACCCCCGGGCCTGCAACGATCTTGTCTTGTTTTAAACCTGTTTCGGCGCGGGCCCACCGGGGACTGATTCCAAAAAATCCTCTTCGGCGACGGCTCCGCCCCGGTTTGCCGGAGGCCTTCGGACAAATCTTAACCGTGGGTAAAGCCGCGGACAAAAGCTCATTTTTGAGGGTGCCCTTCACGGGTTTTTTTTGTAATCTGAGGGCGCCTCTTACCTTCAATCCTGAAAAGCGCCCATGCCCGAACTGGACCAGTACCTCCAAGCCTGTGTCGAATGTAAAGGCTCCGACCTGCACGTGGCCTCCGAATCCCCCGTTTACGTGCGGCAATTGGGCCGCCTGACCCCCATCACCCAGCCCCTTTCGGTGGCGGACTGTGAACGCATGATTTTCGAGGTGCTGGAACCCGCCGTGGCCGAACGCATCAGGACCGAATGGGAAGTGGACACCGCCTATACCATGCCCAATGGCGAGCGTTTCCGGGTGAACGCCTACCGGCAAAGGAAGGGCTGGGACGCGGTTTTCCGCCATTTCAGCTCCCAGGTGCCTTCCATCGATGGGCTGGGCCTGCCGCCCATCCTCAAGAAATTCTCCGACGCCAACCAGGGGCTCATCCTCATTACCGGCCCGGGGCGGTCGGGCAAGTCCACCACCTGCGCGGCCCTCGTGGACCACATGAACTCGGAGAGCGACGAGCACATCATCACCATCGAGGACCCCATCGAGTACATCCATCAGCGCAAGAAATCCCTGGTCAACCAGAGGAGTGTGGGGCCCCACACCGCCAGCTTCTCATCGGCCCTCCGGAGCGCCCTGCGGGAGGACCCGGACATCATCATGGTGGGTGAGATGCGCGACTATGAGACCATGAGCCTGGCCCTGACCGCCGCGGAGACCGGCCACCTCGTCATCGGCACCCTGCACACGGGATCGGCGGCCGCCACCATCTCGCGCGTGGTCAACCTCTTCCCCGCCGCCGAGCAGTCCCAGGCCATCGCCAGCCTCTCCGAGAGTTTGGTGGGCATCGTCTCCCAGCGCCTGCTCTTGAACGCCGACGGGCTTTCCATGGTGCCGGCCTTTGAGATTTTGGTGAACTCCCTGGCCATGGCCAACACCATCCGCAGCGAGGAATACCACAAAATCCCCTCCATGGTCGCCACCGGCGGTTCGGCGGGCATGCAAACCATGGAAGCCGCCATCAAAGGATTAGTCGCCGCAAAGAAGATCACCCAGGCCCAGGCCGATGAAATCCTCTCCGAGGAGGCCTGATGGCGACCATTGACGAGCTGTTCAAGAAGATGGTGGAGCGCAAGGCTTCGGATCTTCACCTAACCGTGGGCAATCCTCCCCTCATCCGCGCCAAGGGCGACTTGGTGCCCCTGGAGGACTGGATCATGACCGAACAGGTCATGCATGTGCTTCTTTATGAAACCATGACCCCCGAGCAGTGGGAACTCTGCTGGCAGCGGCATGATTATGACTATGCCTATGAGGTGCCCGGGATCGCCCGTTTCCGTTCCAACGTCTTCTTCAACCAGCAGGGCATCGCGGCGGTCTTCCGCACCATCCCCACCAAGATCCTCACCCTGGACGAATTGGGCATGCCGCCGGTCATCCGCACCATGTGCAACGTCAAGCGGGGCCTCATCCTGGTGACCGGGCCCACGGGAAGCGGCAAATCCACCACCCTGGCGGCCATGATCGATGAGATCAATTCCAACCGGGAAGCCAACATCCTCACCATCGAGGACCCCATCGAGTTCGTGCACCCCGTCAAGAAATGCAAGATCACCCAGCGCGAGGTGCACCGGGACACCCATTCCTTCAAGGCGGCCCTGCGCTCGTCCATGCGCCAGGACCCGGACATCATATTGGTGGGGGAAATGCGCGATTACGAGACCATTTCCCTGGCCATCGCGGCGGCGGAAATGGGCATCCTGGTTTTCGGAACCCTGCACACCAATTCGGCGGCCAAGACCATCGACCGGATCATCAACGTCTTCCCCTCCGACGAAAGGGACAAGGCTCGGGGCGCCCTGGCCGCCTCCACCAAGGGCATCGTGGCCCAGCAGCTCTGCCCCACCAAGGACGGCAAAGGCCGCTGCGCGGCGGTGGAGGTCCTGTGTTTCGAGAAGAGCCTGCCCAATTTGATCCGCACCGGCAAGGTCTCGGGCTTGAATTCCCTCATCGAGCTCAACGCCAAGGTCGGCATGCAGACCATGGACCAATGCCTGATGAAGTTCTTGGAAGCGGGCAAGATCACGGCGGAACAGGCCTATTTGAAGGCCAACGAAAAGAAGAGGTTCCAGCCCCTCATGGAAAAAGAAGCCGCCGAAGCCAAGGTGGAGGCCCAAAGGGCCGCTGTTTCCTAGGCTCCCAAAATAAAAAAGGCGGACCCGATGGGCCCGCCTTTCAAGACAATCCTTAAAACTGAAGTCAGGTGCCCATTTCCCAACTGGAGAGATAGTGTTCCTGTTCAGGCGTCAAGACGTCGATGGTGACGCCAATGGCCTTGAGTTTAAGGCGGGCGATCTCATTGTCGATGTCCTCGGGAACGGAATAAACCTTCCGTTCCATCGAATCGTGGTTCTTGGTCACGTATTCGGCGGCCAGGGCCTGGTTGGCGAAGCTCATATCCATCACCGAGGCCGGATGCCCTTCGGCGGCGGCCAGGTTGATCAAGCGCCCTTCCCCGAGCACGAACACCTTGCGGCCGTTTTTCAGGGTGTATTCCTGCACGAAATCACGGATGTTGCGCACCTTCTTGGAAAGCGACTTCAGGCCCACCAGATCCAGTTCCACGTTGAAATGGCCCGAATTGCAGACCACCGCCCCGTCCTTCATCTTGGCGAAATGTTCCTTCCGGATGACGTGGATATCGCCGGTCAGGGTCACGAAAACGTCGCCCAGGGGGGCGGCCTTCGCGATAGGCATCACTTGGAAGCCGTCCATGACCGCTTCCAGGGCCTTCATCGGGTCCACTTCGGTCACGATGACGTGGGCGCCCAGGCCCTTGGCCCGCATGGCCACGCCGCGGCCACACCATCCATAGCCCGGCACCACCACGGTGGAGCCGGCGATGAGGAGGTTCGTGGCGCGGATGATGCCGTCCATCGTGGACTGGCCGGTCCCGTAACGGTTGTCGAACAGGTGCTTGGTCTTGGCGTCGTTGACCGCCACCACGGGGAACTTAAGCACGTCGTCCTTTTCCATGGCCCGAAGGCGGATAACGCCCGTCGTGGTCTCCTCGGTGGAACCGATGATTTCCGAGGCCTGGGCGGCCCGGGCGGAATGGAGCTCTGAGACCAGGTCGGCCCCGTCGTCCATGGTGATGTTGGGCCGGGCATCGAGCGCCGAATAGAGGTGCTTATAGTAGGTCTTGCGGTCCTCGCCCTTGATGGAATAGGTCGGGATTCCGTAAACCTTGACCAAGGCCGCCGCCACGTCGTCCTGGGTGGAAAGGGGGTTGGAGGCGCAGGCGTGGACGTCCGCCCCGCCGGCCTTCAAGGTGATGAGCAAATTGGCGGTCTCGGTGGTGATATGCAGGCAGGCCGCCATGCGGATGCCCTTCAGGGGTTTTTCCTTCTGGAAGCGGTCCTTGATCAGGCGCAGGACCGGCATGCTGCGCTCGGCCCATTCGATACGGTCTTTCCCTTTTCCCGAAAGCTTCAAATCCTTCACGTGGTATTTCATTCAATTCCTCCAAAAATATTTGAACCACCAAGACACAAAGGGCACCAAGGAAGGCAAAACTGTTTGCTTTTCCTGGTGTCTTGGCGCCTTGGTGGTTAATGAATTACTTAAGTTTCGCGGCTTTTCGCAGGGCGGCGGCCTTGTCGGTCTTCTCCCAGGTGAAATCCTTGTCGTGCCGCCCGAAATGCCCATAGGCGGCCGTTTTGCTGTAGATAGGCCGACGCAGGTCGAGGGCCTTCATGATGCCCCGGGGCGTGAGGTCGAATATCTTGCGAACCAGTTGGGTGATCTGCTCCTCCGGCAGGCGGCCCGTGCCGAAAGTATGCACCAAAACGCTGGTGGGCTGGGCCACGCCGATGGCGTAGGAAATCTGCACTTCGCACTGGTCCGCCAGGCCGGCGGCCACGATGTTCTTGGCCACCCAGCGCGCCGCATAGGCCGCCGAGCGGTCCACCTTGGAGGGGTCCTTGCCTGAGAAGGCTCCGCCGCCGTGGCGGCCGTAACCGCCATAGGTGTCCACGATGATCTTGCGGCCGGTGAGGCCCGTGTCGCCCAGGGGGCCGCCGATTTCGAAGCGTCCGGTGGGGTTGACGAAGATCTTGGTCTTGCTGTCGATCATATGGGCCGGAATGACCGGCTTGATGACGTGGCGGATGACGTCCGCGCGCAGCTTCGATTGGCTGATGGGGGCGTGCTGGGTGGAGACCACCACGGCGTCCACTCGCACGGGCTTGCCGCCGATGTATTCCACCGAAACCTGGCTCTTGCCGTCGGGCCGCAGGTAGGTGAGTTTTTTGGATTTCCGCACCGCAGCCAGCTTTTCCACCAAGCGGTGGGCCAGCATGATGGGAAGGGGCATCAGTTCGGGGGTCTCGCGGCAGGCGAAGCCGAACATCATTCCCTGGTCGCCCGCGCCGCCCGTGTCCACGCCCATGGCGATGTCGGGAGACTGGCGGTTGATGGCTATGGAGACACCGGCGGTGTCGGCGTCCAGCCCGGCCTTGGCGTCGGTGTAACCGATCTTGCGGATGGCGTCACGCACCACCTGGCTGAAGTTCACCTGGGCCTTGGTGGTGATTTCACCGGCCACGACCACCCAGTTGCAGGTGAGGAGGGTCTCACAGGCCACGCGGCTGAAGGGGTCCTGCTTCAGGCAGGCGTCCAGGATGCTGTCCGAGACGGCGTCAGCCACCTTGTCCGGGTGCCCTTCGGTGACCGATTCCGACGTAAAGAAAAACTTCTCTTTGCCTAGCGGGGAAAGCGCAGCGCTCTTCATTCCGAATCTCCTTGAATGGATGGACTCACGTCACGGCAAAAACGGGTGGGCGAAGTAGGGCGTTGGTGCGTCGAAAAATCTTGTAAACATTCCTCGCGGCACAAGGGCCAAAAGGAAAGCCCCTGTCCCAAGGCTGGGACAGGGGCCGGTTCGGAGAGCAATTATAGGTTTTAAACCCCAAATTTCAATTGAACTATTTCAATCCCGTGGTGGCGATGCCCTGGATGAAGTACCGCTGGCCCGCCAGGAAGATGACGATGATGGGCAGCGAGATGATCAGCGAGGCGGCCATCAAAAGCTGGTAATCCTGGCCGTAAAGGGAGACGAAGTTGGTCAGGCCCAAGGCCAGGGTTTTCTTGCTGTTGGAGTCCAGGTAGATCAGGGGATTGAGGAAGTCGTTCCAGTTCCAGAGGAAGGAAAAGACCGCCACCGTGGTCAGGGCGGGCTTGCAAAGGGGCAGCAGGATGCGCCAGTAAACGCCGAAGTTGGTGCAACCGTCGATCTTGGCCGCCTCGTCCATCTCATAGGGGATGCTCATGAAAAACTGGCGCATCAGGAAGATGTTGTAGGCCCCGCCGCCCAGGAATGCCGGAACCACCAGGGGGAAAAAGTTGTTGTACCAAGGGCCGCCCAGCCACCACGGCATGTTTTTAAAAAGGATGAAGGTGGGGATCATGGTGACCTGGGTGGGCACCATCATGGTGGCCAGGCAAAGGAGGAATAAAGGGCCCCGGGCGGGAAAACGCAGCCGGGCGAAGGCGAAAGCCACGACAGAGGACGAAATCGTGGTACCCAGGCAGCCGAACACCGCGATGAAGAGCGTGTTGAGAGTGTAGGTCGTGAAGGTGATGCCCTGGATCGGGATGCCGAAGATACTCCAACTATCCCCGGAGTACATCCCCGAAACCGTCCAGGCTTGGGGGTAGTTCTCGGGGTGGGGCGGGATGGGAATCCAGAACTTCAGGGTTTGGAAGAAAGTGCTGTTGGGGGGAGGCACCGCGAAAACATCCGCCCGGGTTTTGAAGGAGGTAATGAGCATCCAGGTCACCGGCATCAACATGGTGATGGACCCCAGGATCAATATCACGAAAACGGTCCAGCGGGTAATGTTTTCCGTGCGGCGTTTGCTGGCCCAAAAACCGTTGGGCTCGGCCGTGGGAGAGGGGATCGTTGCTTCGCTCATGGTTTCCGTCCTATTTCCGTAATTCGCCTTCGTAGTAAACCCACTTGGAAAACTTAAATTGAAGCCAGGTGGCCAGCATGATCACGACGAACAAGACAAAGGCCAGGGCCGAGGAGTAGCCCATCTGGAAGTATTTGAACTTCTGGTAGATGTAAAGCACCATCACCAGGGTGGAGTCGGCCGGACCGCCCAAGCCGTCGGTCATGACATAGACCTGGTTGAAGATCTGGAAGGAACCCACGATGCTCACGATCAGCTGGAAGAAGATGACCGGGGAGAGGCCCGGAAGGGTCACGGTCCACAATTGTTGCCAGCGGTTGGCACCGTCGATTTCGGCGGCCTCATAGAGCGTGGAAGGAATCCCCTGGAGCCCTGCCAGGTAAATGATCATGCCGCCGCCCACGTTCCAAAAGCTCATAATGACCAGGGCGGGTTTGCTCCAAGCCTCACTGGCCAGCCATTTGGGGCACTCCGAAATGGGGATGCCGGTGAAAACGTTGAGCACGTAGTTGAGGAGACCCGAATCGGCATTGAAGATCCACTTCCAAAGCACCGCCATGGCCACACCGGACCCCAGGATGGAGGGCAAATAGTAGATCGTCCGGAAGATGGCGATGCCCTTCACCTTTTGGTTCATGAGCAGGGCCACGACGATCGACAAGGCCATGCCGATGGGCACCGAAAGGAAGGTGAAATAGGCCGTGTTGTAAAGGGCCTTCCAAAAGCGGGGATCGTTGAAAAACATCTCCTTGTAATTTTCGAACCCCACGAATTGGATGGGATTAAAGATGTCCCACTTGCAGAACGAAAGGAAGAACGCCGCCAGGATGGGCCCCCCCATCAGGAACACCATCCAAATCAGGAAAGGGGATAAAAAGATGAAAGCGCTGATGGCTTCTTTTCGCTCGGCCGATGTCATTTTCAGGGTCGTCCTCCGGTTTAATTAGTCTCGGGCGGGTTTTTTTCCAGCAGGGGCTTCAGATGCTCCATGGCCTCCGTAGCCGTCTCCGTACCGCTCCAAACCTTGTCCAATTCAGGGCCGATGATGCTGTCATGGACCTCAAACCAGTTTTTGCAGATGGGGAAATACTTGACATATTTCATAGCCTCAATGACGACCTTCTTGTTCTGGGGGTCCTTGCCGTCAAGGAAGGTGGGTGAATTCACATCAGCCATCAGCGCCGGCTGGGCCAAACCGGTGGCGGCCAAACGCTTTTCGCCTTCCTCACCGGAAATAAATTTCACAACATCCCAGGCCTCTTTCTTATGTTGGGAAGTCTTCAAGATACCGTAGCCCGAACCGCCGGTGGGAAAAGCACGGCCGCCAGAGGGGTTCTTTGGCATCATGACAATGTCCCACTTGAAATCCTTGATTTGCTGGCGGAACCGGGGTGTGGGCCAGAGGCCGGAAAGATACATAGCCACCTGACCGTTCACGAACATGTCCGAAGTGCCCATGCCGCCCATGGCCGTGAGGCTGGCCGGCGTCATCATGAATTTATATTTGTTCATCAAGTCCGCCCGGAATTGGATGCCTTTCAACGTATCCGGGTCGGTGGCATAGGTCCATTTGGTGGGATGCTTGACACTGTCGGTATAGCTGCCGCCGGCGTCACAAACCCAGGCATCGGGATTCGGCCATTCGTCGATGAAACCCCAGCGAACAACCTTGCCGGTGGCGTCGGCCTTGACCAGTTTCTTCCCGTCCGCCACAAAAGTGGCCCAATCCCAGTCGTCCGTGGGATAAGCCAAGCCAGCTTCATCAAAAGCCTTTTTATTATAGAAGATCAATCCGATGGGTGCCGTATCACGTGGAATAACATAAGTCTGGCCGTCCACCGTGAAGCGGTCCACGACCTGAGGATAATAACCGCTGAGGTCCACGTGGTCGGCCTGGATGTAGGGGTTCAAGGACTCCAGGGCTCCGCGCAAATAAAGGGGCGCGAAATTATTGACTTCCACAAAAATGACATCCGGCGCTTCCCCGCCCGCGACCTGGGTCAAAAGTTTCGTGACGTATTCGTTGAAGGGAATGCGGTCCAACTGCACCGTAATCCCTTGATGGGCTTTGTTGTAATCGGCGATGAGGTCGCTGAGGATCTGGTTTTCCTCGGGGGTTCCCCAGGAGGAAATGTGGATGACCGTCCCACCACTTTTGCTGCATCCGTAAAGGCCGAGGCCCAAGATAACCGCCAAACAAGCAACACCAGCCAAAACGCGCCGAAGATTTTTCATAAAACCTCCAAAGCCGGGATGATAGATGGGTGTCTTTAGTTGGATGAAACGGAAAGGCCAAACGCCGTTTAGTATGTCACAGGGCCCCAGGGCCGTCAACGAAGAAAACCCTGGAAACGCTTTCCATCCCTTGTCTTTCCATGGCCACACTTGGAGGCGGCCTTATCACCCAACCCCGCGACAAATGAAAGAACATAGTCCGCCGACTTTTTACGCAATTCCCTGCGAGTCGATAAGCTAGAATTGCACTCCGGTTTCCACAACCGGGCTTAAACTTATTTCATCATCTTTCAACCGAGGGGGACGATTCATGCGATACCGTTTCATGACCGCGATTATTTTTGCCGCCGTGGCTTCCATGGCGCAGGCCCAAGGAACCGTGCCCACGGCCTCAACCAAACCCGCCCCCGTCAAAACCCGGAAAGCCGCATCCCCCCTGGACGCCAAGGTCCAGGCCCTGCTCGCCAAGATGACCTTGGAGGAAAAAATCGGCCAGATGATCCAGTACAGTCCCTGGAAATCCACCGAGGACAAGATCAAGGGCGAGATCGCCCAGGACAAGGTGGGTTCCCTCCTCAATGTGTTCGGCGCGAAAAGAGCCAACGAATTCCAGAAAATCGCGGTTGAGCAGTCCCGCCTGCACATTCCCCTCCTTTTTGGATTGGACGTCATCCACGGTTACAAGACCATCTTCCCCATTCCCTTGGCGGAGGACTGCGCCTGGAACCCCGACTTGCTTGAAAAATGCGAGCATGTGGCCGCGCAGGAAGCCTCGGCAGCGGGCGTGAAATGGACCTTCGCTCCCATGGTGGACGTCTCCCGCGAGCCCCGTTGGGGCCGCATTTCGGAAGGGTCCGGCGAAGACCCAACCTTGGGTTCGGTTTTGGCCGCGGCCCGGGTGAAGGGGTTCCAGGGTGAAAAGCTGAGCGACTCCGATTCCATCGCGGCCTGCGCTAAGCATTTCGTGGGTTATGGCGCCCCTATCGCGGGCCGGGAGTACAACACGACCGACATGTCGGAGGTGACGCTGCGGGAAATCCACTTACCGCCCTTCAAGGCGGCGGTGGACGCGGGCGTGGAAACCCTCATGAGCGCCTTCAACGACCTCAACGGCGTTCCCGCCTCGGGCAACCAGCACACCTTGCGCGACATTTTGAAGGGGGAATGGGGCTTCAAGGGTTTCGTGGTTTCGGACTGGGCCTCGGTTCAGCAGCTGGTTTCCCACGGTTATGCCGCCGACGACAAGGACGCGGCGGCCAAGGGCGTGCTGGCGGGCGTGGACATGGACATGCAGTCCCACGTCTACGGCGACTACCTGGCCGAGCTGGTCAAGGAGAAAAAAATCCCCCTCTACCTCATCGATGGGGCGGTACGCCGCATCTTGAAGGTGAAATACGACCTCGGCCTCTTCGATCATCCCTATGCCGATGAATCCAAAGAAGACGGCCTGACTTTGACGAAAGATAGTTTGGACCTGGCTCTCCAAGAAGCCGAGCAATCCATTGTCCTTTTGAAGAATGAAAAGAACCTGCTCCCCCTCTCCAAGAACATCAAAACCATCGCCGTCATCGGTTCCCTGGCCGATTCCCAAAAGGACCCGCTGGGCAGTTGGCATTGCCGTGGCGAGGACGCATTGGACAAGGTCAGTACGATCCTTTCCGGCATCAAATCCAGCGTCTCCAAGGACACCCATGTGCTTTACGCCCCCGGCGTGGGGGTCACGGTCGATAACGGCACGGACCAGGCCCTGTCCCAGGCCGTCGACACCGCCAAAAGGGCCCAGGTGGCCGTGGTGGTTGCGGGCGAGACCCAGGATATGAGCGGCGAGGCTTCGGCCCGCACCTCCATCGACCTTCCCGGCCGCCAGGAGGAAATGATCAAGGCCATCCAGGCGACGGGCGTCCCGGTGGTGCTGGTCTTGATGAACGGCCGCCCTTTGACCATCCCCTGGGAAGCCGATCATCTCCCCGCCATTGTCGAAAGCTGGTTTTTGGGCACCCGGCAAGGTGACGCAGTGGCCGCCGTGCTCTTCGGGGATGTGAACCCCTCGGGAAAATTGGTCGTCACCTTCCCCCGCAACCTGGGGCAGGTCCCCATTTATTACGCCCAGATGAACACCGGCCGCCCCGCCATCGGCAAGGAAAAATGGGAGTCTAAATACATCGACTGCCCCAACACCCCCCAGTTCCCCTTCGGCTTCGGCTTGAGCTATACCCAGTACGACTACAGCAACCTGGTGCTGGATTCTAAAACCGTAAAGCCCACCGGCACCCTCAAGGTGACCGTGGACGTCAAAAATAGCGGCTCGATGGCCGGCACCGAGATCGTCCAGCTTTATATAAGAGACCTGGTGGCCAGCGTCACCCAGCCGGTGCGCAAGCTGGTGGACTTTAAGCGGGTGGACCTCTCTCCCGGTGAAACCAAGACCGTGGAATTCGACCTGCCCGCCTCCAAACTGGGCTTTTACAACGAGCAGGGTCAATACGTGATGGAACCCGGCAGCTTCAGCCTATGGGTGGCCCGGGATTCCTCGGACAGCTCCCTCGCGGACAGCTTCACGCTGGTTTCTAAATAAACATGGCCTCTTCCAAGGCCTGGGACGGCCAAAGGGAGACCCTGGATGACCTTTCGACCGCGGTCCATTACAACGAATGGATCTACGGCATGCTCAAGCCTTATTTGGGAAACCGCATCTTGGAGATCGGATGCGGCACCGGAAACCTCACGGGGTATTTTGCCCGGCACGGCAGGGTCTTAGCCTCGGACGTCAACGACGGCTATTTAAAGGAAGCCCGCCGCAGGTTGGGGAAAACCGCCGGGGTCTCCTTCCAAAAGGTCAATTTGGACCGCCCCCTGGCGGCCCTCAAGCGCTTCCAGCCCGACACCATCGTTTGCGTCAACGTATTGGAGCACATTGAGGACGACCGCCGTGTCTTGGCCCAGTGCCTGCGCCTCCTGCCGCCGGGCGGCAAATTGCTCTTGTTCGTCCCGGCTTTCCAGTTCCTCTATGGGTCGATGGACAAAAGCTATGGCCATTTCCGGCGCTATTCCCGCCCGGAACTGGAACAAAAGGTCGCCCGGGCCGGCTTTCAGGTGGACTACTGCCGCTACCTGAACCTGCTTGGCATTTTGGGCTGGTGGTTCAACGGCAAGGTTCTCAAGCGCAAGATCATCCCCAAGTCCCAAATGATGCTTTACGATTTCGTCGTCAGCTTTTCCTCCAAAATCGAGAAGTTTCTGCCCAAACCCATCGGTCTTTCCCTTTACTGCGTGGGGCTCAAGAAAAGCCGGAAACCCTGAGGGCTTCGCGCCATAAGGATTGCGGATTGCCCTCGCTTTCGATAAAGTGAATTCGATCTTGATTTAGGAAATTGAACCGGCAGGAGACCGCTGCTTGAAAAAACCTTCCTTACTTTCCATTATAGTTCCCGTTTATAACGAGGAAAAAACCCTCCTGCCCCTTTTGAAGAAGGTCCAATCGGTCAAACTTTTCGGGATGAAGAAGCAGATCATCCTGGTCAACGACGGATCTTCCGACGGTACGCCCCGCATCCTCCAAAAGCTCAAGATCCCCGGGGGCCTCATCCTGCGGCACGAGAAAAACCAGGGCAAGGGCGCGGCTATCCGCACGGCCATCCCCCACACCAAGGGGGATATCGTGATCATCCAGGACGCGGACCTGGAATACGACCCCAACGATTACAAGGCCGTCCTGGCCCCCATCCTTAACGGGTCGGCTGACGTGGTTTACGGTTCCCGGTTCATGGGCGTCCATCGGGCTTTCATGATGCTGCATTACCTGGGCAACAAGCTCCTGACCCACATCACCAACCTGCTTTACGGCACCATCCTCACCGATATGGAAACCTGCTACAAAGCCTTCAAGGGGGACATCCTGCGCTCCCTGACGCTTCGCTCCAACCGTTTCGATTTTGAGCCCGAGGTCACCGCCAAGGTCTTGAAGCGCGGCTATAAGCTCTTCGAGGTGCCCATCTCCTACCATGGCCGGGGCTTCGGCGAAGGCAAGAAGATCACCTGGCGGGATGGGGTGGTGGCGGTGGCCTGCCTCATCCGCTACCGGTTTACTGACTAAACCTCAGGTCCACCTTAGAAGTCACCCCCGTAGCGTCGGCGCACAGGCCTTGTCCTCCCAATTTGGGGGCCAAATTTACCCCCAAACATGTTATCTTTAGGGCTCTTCAGCCGGGCATTCACCAAAATCAAGCGAGGAAATTCATGGCGAAAAGAACCAAAAAGAAATCTTCTTCCAAACCCGGGGTGAAAAAGGGCCGATCCGGCAAGTTGATCGCCATCATCCTGGCCTTCCTGGCCTTCCTCTTTTTGGCCGAGGCCATTTCCTACATCAGCGCCAAAGCCGGGGCTTCCAAACAGGTTTTCACCCAGACGGTCATGGACATCAACGGGGCCGCCCAGCCCTGCGGGCCCTTCAAAGCCTGGGACGTCCTGGCCTTGCCCGATGGGCGCATTGTGGTCAGCGACCAGGGAAACAAGCGCCTCCTTTATTTCGATTCCAAGGGCCAGTTTCTTGAGCAAATCGGCGTCAAACAGGCTGGCCCGCCGGACTTGACCGAGGTGTCCTGCCTGACTTCCGACTCCACCGGCAATCTCTATGTGATGGACACCTGGAACGGCCTGATCCGGGGTTTCGACCCCAAGGGCAAGGCCATGGTCAAGGTGGACCTGGCGGGCAAGGGGTTTTACGGCCCCCGGGGGCTGGCCTGGGACGGGGCCAATTTCGTGATCGCTGACACCGGCAGCCACCGGATCGTCAAGGTGACTCCCGCCGGATCGGTTTTGGGCGCCTGGGGCCAGCACGGCACGGGCAAGAATGAATTCCAGAACCCCTACCAGGTGGTCTTCGACGGCCAGGGCCATTATGAGGTCGTGGACCGGGACAACAACCGCATCCAGGTGCTGGACACCGAAGGGCATATCCAAAGGCAGATCGACCTGGGCGCCCCTCCCCAGGCGGAAGCCTTGGACACGGCCCACCAAACCCTTTACGTTTCCTCGCTCGACGGCCGCTTCGTGCGGGCCTACAGCCTGGAGGGCAAGCTGATCGGCAATTTGGTCCAGGGCGACCCCAAGAATCCCCAGCCCCTGACCGGCGTCAATGCCTTGAGCGTATTGCCCAACGGGGACCTGGTGCTCTCCCTGACCGACCATCTTTCTGTCGTTCACCTCCTTCCCGCCTCGGCCGGGCAACCCTAAGCGAAACGAATCGAGAACCGCGAAAGAAAGGCCTTAAGTTAATGACCAAAACCTCCTTCATCCGGCCCGGTCCCTTGGACCGGGAAGTT
>Ga0335085_10007120_pt1 | contig 17473 bp, 13 predicted proteins | sample Lox_Sample_45_FD_206712 | JGI IMG/M metagenome (GOLD analysis project Ga0335085, IMG submission 206712) | Soil microbial communities from Loxahatchee National Wildlife Refuge, Florida, United States - Lox_Sample_4.5 | ecosystem: Environmental > Terrestrial > Soil > Wetlands | place: USA...
CCCAATTAGGGCCGTTATACCACGTGACCTGGCTGGGAGACCACGTCCTAAGACTGCCCGGGAACCACACCCAACCCATCCCCGGGATGAAATCCCACCCGCCATAGTGGTAGGGCAACCAACCCCACGGTTCAGAACCAATCCAGGTGTAGCCCCATCCGGGGTACCAGCACCACTGGCCTGTTGAGTAGGGCGCCCAACCGGCGGAGACCAGGTTCGGAGTCCACCCATAGCCCGCCCCTGGCACGTTAGACCAACTGCCAAATTGCGAGAGGTCGTTCCATCCGTAAGTGGCCTCAGCAGCATCGCCCTCGTAGCTGCTTGGGGAGGGACCGGTACGGCGCATCTCCATTCGGGCTTCGCGATCCTCCACCCATTGATCCCAATCATCTTGGGCGATGCCTTGGGTGATTTCGGTCGGCTCATCTGCCCCAGGGTGCATAACCAGCACGGAATCCTGCTCGATGGTCATGGCACCCAGGTTGCTCTCCGCTTCCACCGCGCCCTCGAAGACTTCCACGCGCTCTAGGCCCTGGTCCAAATCGACACGGAATTTTGTGCCACCTTGGGTCGTGATGGCGCCGTAGGGTGTGCCAACCTGCAGGGAATCCCCAGGGTTAGAAGCAAGAGGGTGAAATGTGGCGTAACCCTGCCGGAGTTCCACATGATTGATCTTGCCTCCATCGGGAGCAAGCTGCAACTCCGTGAGGTCGAGCAACGCTAGTTGTCCCAACCGGATGGCGCCACCATTCTCAAACTGTATTTCCGCGAAGCTGTTTTCCCCGGTGGAAAGTTTGAACCCTTCCTGAAGGGGAGTGTTGACCGGCGCTTCCGCCCAGGCTGGTAAGTCGGGCCGCTGCACGGTTACGCTGCCCTCGACGAAACTTAGTCGCACGATGCGAGCATGAGAGTAACTTTGCGCCCAAACCGTACTTAGCGTAAGTAGCGCAAGAACCCCTGCTGCCACAATTCCCATTGAGAAACGCATGCGGGGTTTCATAGCCACCTCCTTACCACCTACCGGTTGGCTTCATCCGCTATCCTACGCTTACCTAGACGATTCAAACAGACCGAAGGTTGCAGTCCTTGCTATCAATAACATATGACTAGTAAGTTACTTACTTGAATTGGAAAAAGAGACATTTCCACTCGCCTTCGCGCTGCGAGAAGCATTACTTATTCTCCTCGATGCGCTGCAAGATCTCTTGAGCGCGCGATTGGGCCAAATGCATAAAGCGAGGGTTGGTTGAGATTTTCTCCAGCGTGGGGATCATTAGAGTAGTCTCGATATACAAGTGGTCGACGAGACCTTCCTGGATTTGACGCAATGCTTCAGGCAGGCTAAGGTGGTCGTACTTCATCGCATATTCAAGCTGAGCAATTTGCTCCTCGACGTTACTGATTTTCTCGAGAGTTTCAGTGAGTTCCAGGGCGGAGTGGTTCTCCGTGTAGTTGTATTGTACCTTGTTGACTTCCTTGTCTGTCTGGTAGGTCAGAGTTTTCTGCCCCAAGTTCGCCACTTTGTGGCGGCTGTCGAGGTTAATGGAACGGAAGTAGTTCAGAGACTGCGCCAGGGAAAAGATTCGCGCCGTGGTGTCCGCCGAGATCTGAATAGGGTGAGGCGCCGGTGGATCCTCCAATTTGTGCGAGTCGTACGTGCCCTTGCCGTTGGCATCAATAATCAACGCTATGTATTCAGGCGAACTGCCTTTCAGAGCCTTGGTGAAGGTGAGTTGGGGGACGCCCGGGGCCACCTGCGCTTGAAGAATGTAAAGCCCCGGAAGGAGGGCCAGAATCCCCATCATTAGGAAATGGGTGTACAGTCGGCGAATCTTGAAGCTAGACTCGATGGTGAAACTACCTCCTAGAGCAATGTCCGCAAATGTTCCCAAGGGCGCCCCGACTGTTCGCGCAACAAGATTCCCGGCGCGAGCGGGGCCACCCCTGAGTACGGTGGGAAAGTCTCCACAGGGGGATCCGCGTCAACTCGGAACCCCCTGCGGCGCAAATGCACCAACTCCCCCGCCCAACGCATGGAGATTGACACCGCCTGTTATCTTTCCTGCGTGAGCGCGTGCAGTTCCGCCTCTTCGATATCGAAGTTGGCATAGACGTGTGAAACGTCTTCGTGGTCTTCCAGTTCTTCCATCAGCCGCAGCATCTGGTCGGCTTGCTTGCCCGTGAGTTTCACGTAATTCTGCGGCACCATGGTGACTTCCGCCGCCGCGGGAGTTATCTGTGCTGTTTTGAGATGATCCACCACCCTCTGAAAGTTCTCCGGCGCGGAAAGGATTTCCCAGTTGCTGCCATCGTCGTTCATGTCGTCGGCGCCCGCGTCGGTGATAAGCTCCAGCAACTTTTCCTCGTCGGCCTTGTTTTTCTCAACCACCACGTACCCCTTTTTGTGGAACATCCAGGCCACGGAGGCCCCGAACGCCCCGCCGTGCTTGGCAAAGATATGGCGAATTTCGGAAGTAGTACGGTTCTTGTTGTCGGTGGTGACTTCCACGATCATGGCGGTGCCGCCGGGCCCGTAAGCCTCGTACACTGCTTCCTCGATGATGGTGCCGGGCAATTCGCCGGTGCCTTTCTGGATGGCGCGCTTGATGTTGTCCGCCGGCATGTTCTCGGCTTTGGCCGCTGCAATTGCCGTACGCAGGCGAGGATTGGAATCCGGGTCGCCTCCGCTGATACGGGCAGCGACGGAAATTTCCTTGATGATTTTGGTGAAGATCTTGCCGCGGCGCGCGTCCGCCGCGCCCTTCTTGTGCTTAATGGTTGCCCATTTAGAATGGCCTGACATAAAGAAGCCGTCCTTTCAAATTCGTTGCTTTGCTCCCGATGGCAACCCGCTCCGCGCGGAGGCGTAAGGTTGCGCGAGGATGACGATAACGCAGGCAAAATGTTAACACAAGGCCGCAGTGGAAAGCTATCGAGACGCCAGGGGGGAGCAGGGAAATTTGATGTGGCAGCGGCGAGTTTGCCTCGCCAAATAGCGGCGCATTGGCGTCCTTTCATTAAATTGACCTGCTGCCCACGCAGGAGGTAGTACGTCAGTTTGAACCGTGGAATCGAACCTATCTGACCGCCACTCCCCCGGCACTCCAAGGTGCATTGTTCGAGGACCGGGCAAACTGCTTCTGAGTACAACGTCGCTCGCGTAAAATTCGAATTTCGCATGTACCCCCTCGAGTCCCGATTCCCGCCCTTGACGCCTGACACCGGGAACTCATAATTCCGACTATTTCGAGCCTATCCGTTTCGCATCAATTTTCAAAGTCACCCCCATGACCGACTGACCTGAGAATCCAGTCTGCCGCTTCCCGCAAGGACTTCACCGTTACATCCGGCGGGCAAGCGGGCGCCACCTCCCTGTAATTGCGATCGATCAAAATCGTAATGCAACCGGCGTTGTGACCAGCTTCAATGTCCCGCCATCGGTCGCCGATCATGAAACTCCGCCCGAGATCGAGGTTCCAGTCACGGGCAGCCCGAAGCAGCAACCCTGGGCGTGGCTTGCGGCAATCGCACGCTTCATCACCCGAGTGGTAACAGACAAGCACTTCGTCCAAAGGCAACGCCGAAACAAGGATCTGATTCATTCGTTCCACCACATCGCGTTGTTGCAGGCCCCGGCCCACGTCCGGTTGATTGGTTACCACCAGCAAGAGAAATCCGCAGTCCCTCAAATCCGAAAGAGCCGATGGAGCGTCCGGCAAGATCTCCAACTCCTCGAGAGTGGCAGGTGGGTAAGGCTTCCCATCCCGGACCAGGGCGCGATTAATCACCCCGTCGCGGTCCAAGAACACCCCTCTCGGTTTCCGGTGCGCTAATTCGGTCACATTACGGATTCCCATTTGGTTTCCGATTGCTTCAGACTCGGATGAGATACCAGCAGATGCCAGATCACAGCCTGGAACGCTTCCGAATGTGGTGTAACATGCAACGGGTTCACGGCCGGCATAACCACGCAATCATCAGCCACTTCGGTGGTGTATCCACCGTCGCGCCCTACGATACCGATGGTCCGAGCGCCAACGACCTAATTGGGGAGGGAATCTCCGTCCTCGGACCCAGGCAGCAGACGCAAAATTGCCCGCGCCGCGTCACGCGCGGCGTGAGGGCGTGCGTGTTGCCTGGCGTTCAGGCGCAGGCGCTCCAGCTCTCGTGTCTCGGTGAGCAGATAATTGATCCGGGGGGCGATGTCCTCGAGGCGCTTCACCCAGTAACCGGTTTGCCAGCTTTTCTCGATCATCTCGGACAAGCGGCGTTCGTCGCCGGGCGGGGCGTCAAGCACCACAATGGGTAGCCCGCAGTTGAGAGCTTCCGTCACGGTGCTACCCCCGGCGCGGCCAACCAGCAAGTCGGCTGCAGCCATCCATTCAGGCAAGTTGTCCACCCACTTGAGGACGCGCGTGTGCTGCATCCCCTCGGAGAGGCGCAGAAGTTCTTTGTGCAGGCTTTCGTTGCGGCGGGATAGGAAAACGATCTGCCGCGGTCGCTGAATCTTGCGAAGCTCAGCCACCACCTCCTGCGGCTTCCGTTTTCCCGAGCCGCCAAAATTGACGAGCAGGACAGGGAGGTCGCGCTCAAGTCCCAGACGCGCAAAGCTGGTGGCCTTGTCCCGTTGTACGGTGAACGCTTGGTCCACCGGCATCCCGCATTCACAAATTCTTTCGGACGGCACACCTGCGTTTTTCAACTGCGTGGCGATTTCTCCGGGAGAAGCGATGAACAGGTCAACCTCCGGCTGGGCCCACGGCAGGTCAAAGTCGAGTGGGCACACACCGACCAGGAAATACGTAGTTTTCGTACGTCGCTTGTGCAAGACAGCGATCTCACCCAGGCCGACTTCGGTGGCGATCACGATGTCGGGGGCGAAGGCTTCCATGAACCGGAACAGCGGTCGAGCACCCCAGCGATAAAGCCATCGGGGCCCGGTGGAACCGCCGTGATGTTGGCGGCTCTCGATGTAGCCCCAGAGCCCTGGCAAGTATTTGAGGGGGATTTCAAAGGAGTTGTAGTAGACCCGGAACCACCCCGTACAATGGGCCAGCGAATCCACCACCTCTACCTTGACGCTCGGCCGCGCCTGAATCAGGGCCTGTTCGAGCGCTTGGGCTATTCGCACATGGCTTGACCCATGGCGGACGGTGAGAATAAGGATGCGTGGCTGCTGCCTCTCTACAGACCCCGTCATTGCCATACCAGATTACCAGTGGCTCCGGGCGGGTACAAGGCTGCTATCTTTGCCAAGAGAACCAGATTTGCCGGCATCCGCGGCGCACAAACATTAGATTCTTCCGGTGACCGCATACGGCGTGGCATAGGGCTGGTGCAGGCACTAAAATGGGACCCTCTGTACTCCTCCGACAGTTGGCCCTGCCCTTGTTTTTCTACGGGTATATCGGGCGCCTTCCACCCACCTCGGTAACTTGCAACTCGCCCGGCTCTTCCCTATTGGGTGATTCCCTGCCGGCGTTCCTGCTCGCTGGCAAAAAGGCTTTGCAAACGCGCGTGATTGTGCGATAAATCATTCGCCTCCCGCAGGAGGCTCTTCCCGGTGGTGGCCGCTGGGAGGGGAACGACGCAAGGTGGTTTTGTTTTGGCTTCATTCCGCGCCGTCAATTCCGATCATGCTTCCCAAGAGAGAGGGTTGGATATCATGAACCGCCGCGCCGCGCTGGCCTGTCTGGTTCTGGGGCTCAACTTGCTTTCCCCTTCTTCCCACCTTCGGGGCGCGAACCCGCTCCTGAAACGATTTGAGTATTCTCTCCCCCGCATGGGGACGATGTTTCGCATCGAGATGTATTCGACCTCGAGCGCCCAAGCGTCAAAGGCGGCGGAGGCAGCCTTCGCCCAAGCGGAGGAACTCGAACAGATCATGAGTGACTATCGCGCTGACAGCGAACTGATGCGCCTATCGCGCGAGGGTGCCACGGCGCCATTCCCGGTCAGCAGCGACCTCTACGACGTGCTGGCGAAATCCCAGTGGACCTCGGAACTTTCCCGCGGCGTATTTGACGTTAGCATTGGTCCCCTCGTTGATTTATGGCGTGGCGCTCGCAGAACCGGCCGTTTGCCCGATCCTGGCGAAATAGCGAAGGCACAAGCTCTGGTCGATTACCGCAACATCGAATTGGACTCGGCCCGCCACACCGTGTTCTTGAAGCGCGCCGGCATGAAGCTTGATCTTGGCGCCATCGGGAAGGGTTATGCCGCGGACAAGATGCTGGCTGTATTGCAATTGCAGGGAATTGACCACGCCATGGTGGTGGCGGGCGGTGAGGTTGCGGTGGGCGAACCTCCGCCGGGAAATTCCGGCTGGAAAGTCACCATCGACACGGCTGACGTTAATGCCGGAAGTCCGCCCTGTACGCTACTGCTGCACACCGCGGCGGTTTCCACCTCGGGCGATGAGCATCAGTTCTTGCAAGTCAACGGACACCGTTATTCGCACGTCATCAATCCTACAACGGGCTGGGCATTGGAAGGGGAGAGCAGCACCACCGTCATCGCCAGGGATTCGACCACCGCCGACGCGCTCGCTACGGCGTTTTCCCTAATGCCCGCGGCGGATGGAATTCGGGTTGCTGAATCCCTTCCGGGCGTGTCCGCCTTATGGGTTCGCCGGGTGAGGGAAGGATGGAAGTACTACACCTCACGCGGGTTTCCCACCTCATGCCGCGATTTGCGAGAAAGGGTCAAATAGCTCAGGCGCATGCTCTTTATCTTTACAAGCCTTTATAAAGGGTCTTTAAGGCTCAAAAGTCTACTTTTAGTGTTTATAGGCATTTGCCTCGGCGTCGCGGTCATTTTGTCTGGAAAGGCAGGCGTGGATGCTACTTCCTCTGACAGGTTCTGCGACCAAACCTGCCATGCCCACCCGGACGCCACGCAAACTTGGATTCGCTCGCCGCATTTCACCAACAAGAGCGGCGTGGTGACCCACTGTATCGATTGCCACCTCCCCGGCGGTGGGATGGAGTACTACACAGAGAAAGCCCGTTTGGGCGGCCAGGATATTTACGGCAAGCTTTTCAAGGATCTTGCCAAAATCAACTGGCAATCCAAGCAGACTTTAACCCAGGCCCGCGCGTTTACTTACGACAACGCCTGCATTCGGTGCCACGCCAACCTCTTCAGCGCCGGGCTTTCCAAGAAGGGCGTGGATGGCCACCTGCACTACCAGCGCTCAAAGGAAAAGATGCGTTGCATCAATTGCCATCTGCACACGGGGCACTATCGCGGCAAGGGGGCCGAGGAAGTTGTGGATGAAGCCGCCGCACTGGAGCAGGAATTGGAAAAGGAATTCCCCCCAACCCCCCAGGGATTCAAGAGCTACACCGAGGTGATTCCCGGCTCGGCAGTGAAGATTCGCATGGTGGCTGTTCCCGGGGGCACTTTCCAGATGGGCAGCCCCGAGTCGGAATCCTATCGGCGCGCCGATGAAGGCCCCCTCCACGAGGTGAAGATCAGCCCCTTCTGGATGCAGAGGGCGGAAGTGACGTGGAGGGAGTATGAGGTTTACCTGCTCCAGCGCGGCAACACCGGGCGCAATCGGGACGCTCCGGCCTCCGGCAAAACGGACGCCGTGAGCGGGCCCACTCCGCCTTATGGATCACCTGACCAGGGTTGGGGCCGAGGTTCGCGGCCTGCCATCACCATGACCTATTACGCCGCCACCCAGTATTGCGAGTGGCTCTCGCAAATTACGGGAAAGAAGTACCGGCTCCCCACCGAAGCGGAATGGGAATACGCTGCCCGCGCGGGCGCCACTTCTCCTTACTTCTTTCCCGGCGACCCTTCTTCGTTCACCACCCAGCGATGGCTGAATCGCATGCTGGGAGTGAAGACCGTGCCGCTCATTGATTACGCCTGGTATCAGGGTGACAGCTCCGATGAAACTCACCCCACCGGCATCACCAAACCGAATGCCTGGAGCATGGTGGACATGTTGGGAAACGTACGGGAATTCTGCCGCGATTGGTACGATCCGGAAGCATATGCGCGCATGGGGGGCGAGGTCACGGACCCGCGCGGCCCGGACTCCGGCAAGGAGCACGTGGTGCGGGGAGGTTCGTATCGCTCCGATGCTGCCGACCTGCGCTGCGCGGCCCGCGACCACACACGCGAGGAAGAATGGCTGCTCACCGACCCGCAATCGCCCAAGAGCATTTGGTGGTATTCCGACTGCACCGATGTGGGCTTCCGAGTGGTCCGCGAACTTGACGGCGGAGCCAAGACCGCGACGACTCAGCCGACGGAGGGCGCCGAGGAACGCTGATGGGTATCGAAGCCGAGAGAGAGCCCCTCACCCGTCCCGCGCCGGCTGGAGAATGCGCCGGTTGCGGTCCACCCTCTCCCCCCAAGGGGCGAGGGAAGAAGAATTTTTCACGATCGCGCTTCGCTCGCAGGGGGCTCAAGAACTTAACTGAAGAGAATTGACGCAAGATAAGCTCATAATTCGAAATTCCTTATTACTCCCAAAGGGGGTCTGAAATGATTGATGAAAAAACCGAAAAAGAAAAGCGCGATTTGAATCGGCGGACCTTCATTGGCGCCGTGGCGGCCGTAGGCGCCGGAGCGGTCCTGGCGAGTTGCAGGAAGTCTTACCCGCCCATTACCTTCGTCGATGTGGGCCCCGACGGTCCTGTCCTGAAGGCGGGATTGATCGGTTGCGGAAGCCGCGGCACCGGCGCTGCCCTGAACTACCTCAAGGCCGGACCGAACCTCAAAATCGTGGCATTGGGCGACGTCCTTAAGGACCATATGGACGTGTGTCGCGATAACCTTGCCAAGAACGCCCAGGTGCAAGTGGCCGACGACCACTGTTTTATTGGCTTCGACGCTTACAAGAAAGTGCTGGAAGCAGATGTGGACGTGGTGCTGTTGGCCACCCCGCCGCATTTCCGGCCCGTGCATTTCGATGCCGCGGTGGACGCCAAGAAGCACATCTTTCTGGAGAAACCGTGCGCGGTCGACGCTCCCGGTGTGCGCTCCATTCTGGCCACGGGGCAGAAAGCTGCCTCATACAACCTCTGCGTGGTGTCGGGAACTCTCTGGCGGCACGACCGCCCCCACCGGGAGACCTACAATCGTGTCTCCCACGGCGCTATCGGCCAGATCCTCGCGGCACGGTCCCGCTACAACGTCGGGCAACTATGGTATACGCCGAAGAAGAAAGAGTGGTCGGATATGGAAGCCATGATTCGCGACTGGGTGAACTGGCGATGGCTTTCCGGCGACCACATCGTGGAGCAGAACGTCCACAACCTCAATACCGTTCTCTGGTTTACGGGAATGATCCCGACGAAAGCCATCGGCGCCGGGGGGCGCGCGCAGCGTGTGACGGGCGACCAGTATGACCACTTCAATGTGCAGTTCACTTACCCCAACGGCGGGATTTGGGACAGCATGTGCCGGCAGATTGACGGTTGCGGCAATGAAGTCTCCGACCTGGTGCTGGGGACGGAGGGTTATACGAATTGCAAAGACACGATCTTTGACCTTACGGGCAAGGCCGTGTGGAAATATCAGGAAGCAGGACAGGATCCGGGGAAGACCAAGTTCAATCCCTACGACCAGGAGCACGTGGATTTTGTCAACGCCATCCGCACCAACCAGCCTGTGAACGAAACCGAGCATCTGGCGCAATCGACGCTGATCGGCATCCTGGGCAGAACCGTGGCCTATACGGGGAAAGAAGTAACGTGGGAAGAGATGATGGATTCCCAAGAGCGCCTCGGGCCCACCGAATACGCCATGGGACCGGTGCCCATCAAGGCGGAAATTCCCGTCCCCGGCAATGCGGAGAACATCGCCAAGCACGCCCGGACAGCATAATTCGGCGTTCCGCCCTGTGACGGCACGGACCTTCGTGCCTCGCGCGCAGCCCCAATTGTCGTCCGGCAAATCCCCAGGGAGGCGCGGTAAGGATGATGAGCCCCAAAGGGGCGACCTAATCTAGCCAGGGCAACGCCCTGGGGCAAGCCGGGAGGCAAATTCTTGTCCGCGCCCTGAAGGGGCGCGCCAATCAAAAGCCACGCTAGGCGATTTTTCACGAGGAGTAAGCGAAGTTCTTACAAACGTACTCGGTCGAATGTAACGAGCGATATGTATGGGATAGAGGCAAGGGAGTGGTCCGCCCCTTATAGGGCTCAGGCGATGAAAGGAATGGTGTCGGTTGACCCAGGCCGTTGCCCTGGGCTAGATTAGGTCGCCCCCCCTGGGGCTCGCGACTGAAAACGCATTCTTAATTTTAAAGGAGATCCGAAATGACTGATGAAAAGACGGAAAAGGAAAACCGGGATTTTAACCGGCGAACATTTATCGGCGCCGTCGCGGCAGTCGGCGCGGGAGTGGTGCTGGCCAGTTGCAAGAAGACTTACCCGCCCATGAAGTTTGTGGATTTGGCCCCGGACGGCCCGGTCCTGAAGGCTGGCCTGATCGGCTGTGGCGAGCGGGGCACCGGCGCTGCGCTGAACTTTCTCAAGGCGGGACCCAACCTTAAGATCGTGGCGCTGGGCGACGTCCTTCCGGACCATCTGGACAAATGCCGCGACAATCTGGTGAAGAAGGCGCAGAATCCAGTCGCCGACGCCCAGTGCTTCATCGGCTTTGATGCGTACAAGAAGGTGCTCGCCGCCGACGTGGACTTGGTGTTGTGCGCCACGCCGCCACATTTCCGGCCCCTGCACTTCGATGCCGCGGTGGAAGCCAAAAAACACTGTTTCATTGAGAAGCCCGTCGCGGTCGACGCGCCCGGCGTGCGCTCCATCCTGGCGACCGGCCAGAAGGCCGCGTCTTACAATCTGTGCGTGGTCACCGGAACCCAGCGGCGGCACGACCGCGCCTATCAGGAGACCTATAATCGGGTCTCGCATGGCGCCATTGGCCAGATCGTCGGAGCTTGCGCCCGCTGGAACATGGGCCAATTGTGGTACACACCCAAGAAAAAGGAGTGGTCGGACATGGAAGCCATGGTTCGCGACTGGGTGAACTGGCGTTGGCTTTCGGGCGACCACATCGTCGAGCAGCACGTCCATAATCTTGACACCGTCCTCTGGTTCACGGGAATGAACCCCACCAAAGTCATCGGTTCGGGTGGGCGTGCCATGCGCGTGACAGGCGATCAGTTCGATCACTTTAACCTGCAGTTCACTTACCCCAATGGCGGAATCCTGGAGAGCATGTGCCGGCAGATTGACGGTTGTGCCAATGAAGTCTCCGAATACGTCGTGGGAACCGACGGTTACACGAATTGCAAGAACACCATCTACGACCTTTCAAACAAAGTTGTGTGGAAGTATCAGGAGGAGGGGCAGGATCCTGGCAAGACGAAGTTCAACCCTTACGATCAGGAGCACGTGGATTTCGTCACTGCCATACGCACCAACCAGCCCATAAACGAAGCGGAACACGTGGCCCATGCTACCCTGGCTGCCGTCATGGGAAGGACCGCGGCCTACACGGGCAATGAGGTGAAGTGGGACGAAATCATGGATTCCCAGGAACGCCTCGGCCCCACCGAATACGCCATGGGACCGGTGCCCATCAAGGCGGAAGTGCCTGTGCCGGGAAATGCCGCGAATGTTGCCAAGCACGCGCGGACTGCTTAATTCGCCCCTCCACCATGCGGGCGAGGGGGGCCGTTAATCTGGACTCACAACCCTCGCCCGCATGTGGGAGCATTCGTAGCGACCTGTTCTGTCGTCCGTGGCTTTTCATGCCCGCCCATAAGCGCTGACCTAACGGAGAGAGGCGCCCGCATAGGAGGAAGTGAATTATGAACCATTTGTCAAAGAGACGGCTTCGTCCAGGGGATCGTCTGCTGCTCCAGTTGCTTTTGACTCTCTCGATACTCTTGCCCGGCGCAATCCCCGTTGCCGCACAGACGGACGTGAGCGGCTTCTGGGTCCTGAAGGTTCCCACCGGCGACGGGAACTATATGAAAACTTTCTTCGAGCTCAAACAGTCCGGCGAGCAGATCACGGGCGCAGTGTGGATTGATGATGAAAAAAGGGCCATCAGCGAAGGGAGTTTAAGCGGCGGGAAATTGCATCTAAAAGTCAATTTGCCGTCCGAGGGGCAGCCGAGCGAAGCCCTTTGCGACGGCACGCTCCAGGACGACAAACTCCGGATGACGGTCCGCATACCGGGCCGGGATGTGGCCGTGGGCAATGCGGAGCGAACCACGGCAGAGGCCATGGCTCCCCCACCCCGCCTGCCCCTTCCGGCACTGCATGACGTGCCCGACAACGGCTTGGCCCTCGCACCTCCTATGGGCTGGAACAGTTGGAACAAGTTCGCCGGCAGGGTGGACGACGTGACCATCCGCGGCATGGCCGACGCCATGGTGGCGAGCGGCATGCGCGACGCGGGTTATACCTTTATCAACATCGACGACACCTGGGAAGGTTCTCGCGACGCGCAGGGAAACATCACCGGCAATCTGAAATTCCCCAACATGAAAGGACTGGCCGATTACGTCCACTCCAAGGGGTTGAAAATTGGCATCTACTCATCCCCCGGCCCGCAGACGTGCGCCGGTTACGAGGGCAGCTACGGCCACGAGGAGCAGGACGCAAAGACTTACGCTGCATGGGGGTTCGATTACCTCAAATACGATTGGTGCAGCGCGGGCCGCATTTACAAAGATTCCGATTTGCATGCTGTCTACCAGAAAATGGGTGATGCGTTGCTCGCGAGCGGCCGCCCCATCGTTTTCAGCCTGTGCGAGTACGGACTGGGCGATGTTTGGAAGTGGGGGGCCAAGGTAGGCGGCAATCTCTGGCGCACCACCGGGGACATTGACGATCACTGGAAGAGGATGGACGAAATCGGTTTCAAGCAGTTCGATATTGCTTCTTATGCGCAGGCCGGCCACTGGAACGATCCCGACATGTTGGAAATCGGCAACGGCGCGATGACCGCCGACGAATACCGCACCCATATGAGCCTGTGGTCGCTGCTGGCTGCGCCGCTGCTGGCGGGCAACGATCTGAGGTCGATGAGCGAGGAGACGAAGTCGATCCTGATGAACACCGAAGTTATCGCCATTGACCAGGACCCCGACGCCAGGCCGGTGAAGAAAATCTCCGAGCACGGCCCCCTGGTGATTGCGGCACGGCTTCTCATGCACCAAACCTGGGTCGTGGGACTGTTCAATCGAGGTGAAGCAGCGGCTAATGTGACCGTCACATGGAAGGAAATTGGGCTGCACGGGAGGCTCCAGGTGCGCGATCTGTGGGCGCACAAAGACCTGGGCAGTGTCGCGGACAAATTCTCCGCCGATGTGCCGTCCCACGGCGTCGTACTGATTACGGTAAAGCATTAGGGGAAGTAGTTAGTGGCCAGTGGCCAGTGGTTCGTGGCTGCGGTTGCCATGGATTTCTCATCGGGTGCAGATGCGGAGCTTCGGAGTCCGGCAGCTTGCTGTCGCTTTCCTCCCGGCGGGCTTGCTCGCGGGAATTCTAACTCCGAGCGCGAAGCCTGTGTAGCGCCGACCTTCAGGTCGGCACGTGCTGAGCTAACGCTTAGTGCTCTGACACCTCGAACGCGGGCGCGGCCATTCCCAGCCAGCAACCGGGCTAGGGCCAATGCGACAGTAAGCTGCCGCACTCCATTCGCCATCGGCACACCCAATACGATGAAATCCTTATGGCTAGCGCCGACCGCCCCTGGGCACGCGCCCAAGTGCGGGACGCGATCGACAAAATCCTGCGTGCCTGGGGAGGTGAAGATGAAACGGCATAGAACCTCGAATGGAAAAGTGGCATTCCTATTCGACCTTGACGGCACGCTGATTGACAGCGTTTACCAACATGTGCTGGCGTGGCGAGAAGCCCTGGAGGAGGCAGGCATCGAGCTTTCCGTCTGGCGAATCCACCGTAGAATCGGGATGAGCGGGGGATTGTTTATGCACGCGCTGTTCCGCGAGACCGGGCACCACGTAACTCTTGAAGAGGAGGCGCGATTGGTGCGGTTGCACAAGGAAGCATTCCTCCGCCAGGAGATACAGGTTCGTCCGCTTCCCGGAGCCCGGGATTTATTGGCTTACTTGTCCCAGGTGGGGGTTCCCTGGGCCATCGCTACCAGCGGCCGGCTGGAAACTGCTCAAGATGGACTTGATGCCCTTGGGCTTAAACGCAATGCTCCCGTTATTACCCGGGATCAAGTGGCCCGTGCCAAGCCGGACCCGGATCTTTTCCTGGCGGCCGCCGAACGCCTTGGCGTGCCGATTACGGATGCCGTGGTCGTGGGGGATAGCGTGTGGGATCTTCTCGCCGCGCGCCGCTGCCGAGCCTTGGGAGTGGGCTTGCTTTCCGGCGGCTACGGCCAGGATGAGCTGGAGCGGGCGGGAGCTTACCGGGTTTATCAAGACCCCGCCGACCTCCTGCGCCATCTCGACGAAGTGGGTGTGCGGTCGCAGGAGTAACCGCGCTAGCCGAGAAGTTGGCGGGAAATGCCTTCGGCCTGAGACTTCAAATTTGAGATTTAAGATTGCAATTTGGGCATTACTCTTTGAAGGATCCGATAATGCAAATCAAGGCAAAGCTGGTTGTCCTGCTTGTGGCACTCGTCACAGCATCGCTGATGACCCCACCCACTTCCGCGGCGCCCGCATCGCCGGAAGTGGATAGATTAGTGAATGGATTCCCTACTCTGGATGAACTGGAAACGCACATGGGCTTCGCGGCCGCACCAGAAGGTGCTGATAATCGGCCACTGAGTGTCCACGCGAATTCCGAGGGTAGGGAAGGCTCCATCTACCCCGTGAGTCTGCGATGGTACACAGCGCCCCCACCCCCAAATCCTTTCAGTGCATCGGCGGGCTCAAATGCCGGATCGGGCGAAAACTCCTTGGCTTCCCTACTTGCCAAAATGGACGCCGCGCAAAGAGAAGCGGGGGCCATCGGCAAGAACATTAGTAGAGAGAACAATCTTTCCATCAACAAATATCTGTTCGACCGCATAAACGTTTACGCCCGTACGGATTACGGCACCGACATCACGGGGCTGTTTGTGAATGGTGGAATCGGTTTCGGCACCGTTCAGCAAACCCTCCGGCAGAATTATGGCGCCACTTACAACTTGCCGCTGCTCCAACGCTATTCCCGCAGCTCCAAGTGGACCCGGGTACTCAGCGGATGGACCATCAGCAGCAGCATCGGCGCGTTGCCGCAGCTCAACCAAGCGCTGGGATTGCAGCAACTCCTCAATAACCTGCAACTCTCCTGGTCCGTATCACTGAGTTATACCGTTTCAGGTTCGACTCTGCGCAAGATACAGGACGGCCAGTACGAACAGGATGTAGCTTTTGGTAAGGCCGCCGGTCGCGCCGCCGCCGCCCGCGAGGAACTGCTCCAAAAAATGGCTCTTCGTATTGATGCTTTGTCCATGAATCGACCCATGAGCGACACCCGCTTGACCTCCCTGCGAGAACTCTATCCGCAGTTTGAGCTCTATCAGACGCGGTACGAGCAGGCCACATCGTGTGACGAGCAGATGGAAGACTTCTTCACCCTGAAAGGTCTGGCGCTCAGCCTGCTCACTCTGGCCGGCTACGACCGGGCTGAAAACACAGGGAGCAACCTTTTGCACATGTGGAAAAAAGCGCGGTTCGCGGGTTGCGGACGGACAACATAGGCGCTCGGTCTTTCACTACATCATTTCTGCAACTTCACCCTGGTAGCTTCAGCCTCCGCAACTGGTTGTTCCCAATTTGACCCGCTCACACCCAAGGGGCGAGGGAAGAATGATTTTGGAAGTTGGTGCTGTACTCCAGAGCCTCTCACCCCCGGGGAGAGAGGTCATGAGGAAGGAACGGCGGTCCGTCGCAAATAGGCTTTGACGTAACTCTGGAAAGCCGCTTCGATCTCACGGGTGATTTTCCCCGGAGCGGGAAATTTCCAATTCGGTTGGATGCTGCCCACGCCGGCAACCTCGCGTGTTGTGGAGCTGATAAAGACTTCCTCCGCCGAATCCAGGTCGCCGGGATTGAGGTCTTGCTCAAGAAGTGTGTATCCTGCCGCGGGGATGACCTCGCGGAGGGCCTCGCGAGTTATACCCGGCAGGCAACCGGATGCCAACGGCGGTGTCAAGATCTGCCGGCCGCGCACGAGAAAGACATTGGCCGATGTGCATTCCGCCAAGTGACCGTGCTCATTCATTAGCAGTGCGTCGTCGAAGCCCTCCTTGTGGACGCGTTCGAGTGTGCCGGCATTCTGCACCCAGGAAAGCATCTTGGCGCCCGCCAATTTTCCATGAGAGAAAATTGCGTCGGGGACCAGCACCAGCTTGTGCGCCGCTGGCCATACCGACAGTTCGCGCGTAAAGATCAACAGGTCGGTGGCGGGGCAGCCGGGTGCATCAGCCCAAAGCCCCCCATGATTCTTGATAAAGGAAACTCGGGCCCCGCCTTCCGGCCGGTGATTGGCGGCGGCCAGTTTCACAAGCGCTTCCCAGACGGCATCCTGGTGGTAATCGAGCGCAATGCCCAGGCGTTCCGCGTCGCGCACCATCCGCTCCCAATGCCGGTCGAAGGAAAAGGGAACCCCCTGGTAGATCCGCAGCGTGGTGAAGACCCCCCAACCCATCAGCAGGCCCATCTGGCCGGGAGAGAGGCGCGCTTCTGCCAGGGGAATAATGCGATCGTTGTGAAAGATGAGGGAGTCCATCCGGTTGCTTACCAAGGGAAGTGGACGGTGAGAGGATAATTCAGGCGCAGACGGCATTGGGTGTCGGGCGGCAGGTTCACCTCGCGTCCGCGACGCCAAAAGGCCTCGTAGCTGATCAAGGCGGCTCCGCCCAAAGGAAGCGCCAAGGTGGCGCCGGCTGAGCCCACCGCCGCTATTTTCATGGCTCCATACGTACCCAGGGCAGTGAATCCGCCGACCAAAGTCTTCCACGACGTCGACCGGTTGCCGGTCAGGCGACCTTCTTGATCAAGATGAATATCGAGCATTTCAGGGTGTTCGAGAGCGGCCAGCACGGCGGCGACGGGTTTTTCCTGTCCATCCGGTAGAGTGATTCGATCAAAACGCATGCCGACTTCCCCCGAGCGATGCATGTGACCCGCGTTGCGAATCATGGTGATGTGTCCGTCCAGCAGACTTCCCGGTGGCAGGGCGATTTTTCCTTCGACGAATACGGGCTTCAAGACTTCGGCGACGACGGGGTCGTTGACATGATTGATCCGAGAGTGGATCCCCGACAAAACCTGCACTCTGACTTCCGTCTCGGCGGGAACGGTCAGCGTGAGGCGTTCGGGCACGCTCGTACTTTCTCCAGTAGTGTTACGGTGAGACAATGGCGCGCTCGGGTTGTAATCCTGAGCCATGGCTGTGAACGCCAGGACCAAAACGACGCCGGCGGCTCGCCTCAAATCCATCATCGTTACATCCTCCCTACAGCTTAACCCCGTACGCTAGGTCGTCCCCACCGCGGATGGCCCTTTCTCATCGCGCGC
>Ga0335085_10007121_pt1 | contig 17473 bp, 19 predicted proteins | sample Lox_Sample_45_FD_206712 | JGI IMG/M metagenome (GOLD analysis project Ga0335085, IMG submission 206712) | Soil microbial communities from Loxahatchee National Wildlife Refuge, Florida, United States - Lox_Sample_4.5 | ecosystem: Environmental > Terrestrial > Soil > Wetlands | place: USA...
GGACCTGCAGCTGTTATCAAGACTCATCACAATGTAGGAGGATTACCATCTTGGCTGAATTTACAGGTCTTGGAACCTCTCAGATTTCTGTACAAAGATGAAGTAAGAAAGGTTGGAAAGATTCTAGGAGTACCAGATCATCTTCTTAATCGTCACCCATTTCCAGGTCCTGGCCTTGCTGTAAGAGTCATGGGGAAAGTAACTCTAGAGAAGTTGCAGATTTGTAAACATGCAAGCAAGATAGTTGAGGATGAGCTCGTATCTTCAGGTTGGTATGATAAAGTATGGCAAGCCTATGCGGCAGTAGGAGATGATAGAGCTGTAGGTGTAGTCGGAGATGAAAGAAAATATGGTCATGTAGTTCTTGTTAGAATAGTAGACTCTATAGATGCAATGACAGCTGACTGGACTAGATTGCCTGCTGAAATCCTCGAACGGATAAGTAATAGGATTACAAATGAGGTGGAAGATGTAGCCTGGGTCAGTTATGTGATTTCAAGTAAGCCACCTGCAACGATTGAGCCACAATAAAAATTTCTTTATCAAAAAGTTCTGTTAACTATTGGCCGTTAAGTGATTTCAAAAAGAAAGAACTATGGCACAGGCATTATTCTTGCTGTTGGTGGTTCATTGCCAAGTCCCACAGTAATTTGCACTGTATCACTATCTGTTCCAAATTGGTTGCTTACTGTCAGCTTAAACTCGTACACTTTTTGTTGGTTATAGTCCACACTTGGTGCAAAGAATACTGGGTGAACCGAATTCTTGAACAAGAGTGTAACTGGATCACCACTTACCTGAGTCCAAGTGTATGTGATTCCGTCACCAGTGCTAAGGCTTCCATCAAGTACTACTCTACTAACAGGATCTACAGTTTGATCTGGGCCGGCATTAGCTACTGGTGGTACTATTACTGCAGGTAAATTGTTTATTCTTACTGTAACATCACAAGATGGTACGTCTACCAAATTATCGATAACGTCCAGTTGGAATACGACTTGGCCACTTCCACCAGTTTGGACTGGTGCCACAAATGTCGGATTGAGGTCATTAGTAGATGATAACTTTACCTCTGGTCCTGCAACTTGTCTCCAATAGTAAGACAAGGTGTCACCACTTGGGTTTGAAACTCCTGCTGTGAGTCGAACCAAAGAGTTTGCATTAACTGAAACATCCGTACATGATACAGTTGGATTCTGATGAGTACTCTTTACAGTAACTTTGGTCAGTGCTGCTGCCTTTCCTCCATGACCATCATCTCCTGTACATATGAATAGTAATGTTGAGGTCTGTCCTGGCGCCACTGGTGGAGCTGTAAATGATGTATTTGAGTCAGAGAATGATGATAATGTAACACCTGTACCAGAGTACTGGCCCCATGCTAATGTCACTGCATCATTATCAGGATCTGTTGTAGTACATGTAAGAGAAACTGGATCTCCTTCATTTACGACTTGATCAGGATTTACTTTAACAACTGGTGGGTGATTAACATGTAAAACTATAACATTGAATGTAGTCATATCCTTGCCTCCATAACCATCATCAACAGCTAGTGTTAGGGTTAGTGTCTTTACTTGGTCTGCAGGTACTGGTGGAGAAATGAATGATATTACTGGAGATGTATCACTTGGAGAAAATGTTACTTGGTCACCTGCGGTCTGACCCCATTGATAGGATAATTTTTGTCCTAGGTTAGGATCAGTTGATTTTAGACCTGAAAGTGTAACCTTGGTTTGCTCATATACTATGATACTATTTGGTAATGAGCTAAAACGATAAGTTTGAGGAAGCATTCCTGACTTGGCTACATCTGTTGCGTAATAGTGATCACAGTATATATGGTCAGAACCTTGGAACTTTTCAATGCATTGTTCAAGCAGTTGGGCTGCGTCGCTATTTCCAGATGAACTTTGGGCGTGAGCAGAAATTGTTGGTAACGCGGCGGAAAACATCATCACGGCTAAGATCGCAACGAAAAATCTGTAATTCAACTTGTCAGTCCTAAATTTTCGATTATTAAAAAACCTTTCTCTCATTTTATCAAACAACAAGATCAATATTTTGATCTCAATCTGCTGCTGGGTTTAGAAATTAGACCATTTTTGTACAATTAGGACTTAGTCGCTAATACGACCTTACTAGTGATAAAACCTGGTCCATTTTGGGTGGAATTCCCTCCGAATTGGCAACATAAAGAGAAGCAGCAGCATTTGCAAACTTTAGTCGTTCAGTAGGGCTCAGTTTAACAAGATATCCAATGATATTGGCAGCATCCCAAACATCTCCTGCTCCTGTAACAAATTTTACTTTGGTTGGAAAGGATTTCACAAATTCCGATTCCTGTCCATTTGACCAAAATGATCCAATTGAAGTATGAAGATCTATAGGTATTGAAATTCGAGTTGCTAATTCAAGTACAAGTTTTTTAGTTTTTTCAATTTCAGATATTGTATCAAGTCCAAACTGTTTTAGAAGAATATTGCATTCATTCTCGTTTAGGCATAATGAATTCAGGCCCTTCTCAAGTTTAGATAATGCTTCTTTAAATTCTGCAGCTCTTGTCTGAATATCGGCAGGGTCCAGAAAATGAAGTGCGGATGCCGATTTGTTAAACACAAATTGTGACAATTCAGTTCCTCTCTCGTTGCTTGCCCAGTTAGTTACCATAACAGCATCTGCCTTTTGTAGCGCATCTTGCTCTTTTCTGCCAAGTCTTTCAGGACCAAAGTTTTGGTTGTCTCCTAAATCAGATATCATTATGTTTACTGGATCACCATCATTATCAAATTCAAGCGAAGTTGTTCTTCCCGGTCTACCATCAATTATGAATAGTGATGTCTTGTCAAATTCAGAGAACATTTGTTGTAGTACATTAGCACTTGATTTGTCTACTATGGTCACTAGAGATACAGGACATCCGAGTCTTGCAAGGGCAAAGGCAACATTTGTTCCATTGCCCCCCTTTAGGTCTGTTTGTTGAATTCCTCGTATACTTCCACCATGTATGCTCTTTTCTAAAACTTGATTGAATAGTTCAGTAGGATTTGTAATCTTGACGATGCGGTCTAGAAAGAAATCATTTAGAACAACAACGGAACTAATTTGGGCAAGATTTTGTAGTTTCTCTATCATGAAAAGGCTTAGCCCATTGGTGGCATTCCTCTTGGCGCCCCACCTTTGCCAGAAGATGCAATAACATCGTCAATTCGTAATATCATGCAGGCAGCTTCGGTTGCAGATTTTATTATCTGTTCTTTTACTGCAACGGGCTCTATGATATCAAGAGAAAACATGTCTGCAATTTTTGTATTTCTTGCATCAATTCCTGTCCATTTCTTGCCCTGACTATGTTTTGCGCGAAGAGCTACCATCGTATCGATTGGATTCATTCCAGCATTTTCAGCAATTGTCAATGGAATTATTTCTAGAGCTTCCGCGTATTTCTTTATTGCAAGCTGTTCTCTTCCTTCGAATCTCTCTGCCCAGTCCTTCAGACTTGAAGCAAGAAATTCTTCTGGGGCACCACCGCCAGCAACTACTGCGGGTTTTTCTATTACATCCTTTACTACCATCAAAGAATCATGAAGTGACCTGTCTACTTCATCTACAACTCTCTGTGAGCCACCTCTTAACAATAGCGTAATGGCCTTTGGATTCTTGCAGCCTTCAACAAAAACCCATTTCTCTGTTTCCACTTTTCTCTGTTCAACAAGTTCTGCTGCTCCCAAGTCTTTTGAAGTCATATCGTCGATATTGCTACTGATTCTGCCACCAGTTGCTTTGGCAAGCTTTGTCATGTCACTTTCTTTTACCCGTCTTACGGAAAGGATTCCTTGTTTTGCAAGATAGTGCTGTGCAATGTCATCTATACCCTTTTGACATATCAGTACGTTTGCACCCACATCATGAATCTTATCTACCATGGACTTCAGCATTCTGTTTTCCTCTTCAAGAAACATCTGCATTTGAGTTGGATCAGTTATCCTAATTTCTGCGCTCATCTCGGTTTTTTCAATCTCTAGAGCAGAATTCAATAATGCAATTTTTGCCTTTTCCATTTTAGTGGGCATACCACTGTGCACTACCTCCTTGTCAAGCACTATACCTTTGATAAGATGAGTATTCCTAATAGAACCTCCTGCCTTTTTCTCTACTTTGATGTTATCAAGATCTATTCTATTACCCTGCGGGTCTTTCTCCACAACCTGCAATATAGAATCTACAACAAGTTTTGATAACATGTCGCTGTCTTCGGAAACAAGCTTTGATTCCATACTTGTTTTAGCGACTTTGAGCAAAATTTCCTTCTCGTTTGGACTTACTGGCTTTGCAAGTTCAGTAAGAAGTGAGAGGGCCTTTTCTGCCGCTGCCTGAAATCCTTCGATAATCACCGTAGCGTGAACGTCCTTTTCCAGAAGCTCTTCTGCCTTGGTAAGAAGGGCACCAGCAAAAACTACAGATGATGTAGTTCCATCACCTACTTCGTTATCAACGGTCTTTGAAATTTCAACCATCATTTTTGCGGCAGGATGTTGCACGTCAATTTCTTTAAGAATTGTAGCACCATCATTTGTTATTGTAACATCTCCTAGAGAATCTACCAGCATCTTGTCCATCCCACGTGGACCAAGACTTGTTCTGACAAGCTCTGCAACCAGCTTCGCAGCAGTTATATTATTTTTCTGTGCGTCCTTGCCTTTTTGTTGCAGTGCACTTTCCTTTAATACTAATACAGGTCCTTGTGGTGTCTGTTGAATCGATGCCAAAATTATTCCCGGAGTTTGTAAATAATTTCCCCTTTTAATACCTTATCGGTTCAAGATCTTCAAATATGTTCTATTTTTGACATCAACCACACCAGTATACAATATTCGAATCTCAGGTAAGGCAAGAAATGGTAAAAAGACCGGGATCAGGTGAGGATTATTGAATTTACACCCTGCATCTATTATTGTTGAATCTATTTCAGAATATTTTGCCAGTGCCTCCTCAAAGGTCAACTTGGAAATCAGGCCAGCAATTGGTAGTTCAAAACTACACAGAATGGCCCCATTTTTGGCTACCACTATTCCACCTTGAGTCTCAACTAGCTTATTTGCCACTAGAGCCATATCCTTTTCATTCGAACCAATGACTATCATGTCGTTTTCATGAAAACTTTGGGTACAGCCAAAAGCGCTTATTTCTGAACCAAAATTTTTCAAAAATGCTACAGTTTTTCTTCCAGTACCATATGTCCTATCAATTGCAGCTACTTTCCACACATCTTTATCAGGTGATGCCAATACATTACCATCCAATACTGCTAGCTCTTCCCAAGTCTTTCTTGTAATTATTTCAGTTTCAAGTTTGATTGTTAGTGCTTCAACTGAATTTTTCCTGCTTGGTATGACAAAGTCTTTTTCTCCAAACTTACCAATACCTGTTTTGACAGTTCTTATCAACCAAGGCGGCAACTTTAACTTTGCTGACTTGAACACAAGACTGTCATGTGATACAACTAATTTACCACCGACAAATACCTTGTTTGGTTTTATCTTTTCCAGATCGTCTAAAACTAAGATATCTGCCAGTTTTCCAGGTGCAATAGCACCATAGTCTCTGCTCATTCCATAATACTCGAAAGAGTTTCTTGATGCAATTGTTATTGCATCAACTGTATCCATACCCATTGAGACAGCTTTTCTGATACAGTGATCAATTAGGCCATACTCTACGATATCTCTTGGTGTAACTCCATCAGTGCAAAACATCAACCTGTCTTGATAGGTTTTGTGAGACAATACATTAGGTATTATTTTATCGAGATCGCGTCTTATAGAACCCTCCCGCATCATAACCCACATTCCTAATCTTAACCGTTCCAAGACTTGATCATAATCGATAGGTTCATGGCATGAAAAAATCCCAGATGCGATGTATGCATTTAGTTTCTTGTCACTTGCGCCTGCAGTATGACCGTTTATGATACAGTCATTTTGTAAAACATTAGTTATGCTTTCCATAGTACGCAAATCTCTTGTAGTGACTTTAGTCCAAGAAAATACTTCTCCTAGCCCAACAACATCAGGCATCGCCAATGCTTTCAGCTCTTCTTTCTTTGTCAGTGTCCTTGCATGACTAAATTTTCTGTCTACTGGAAGACCTCCTGGAATTACATGAAATACTCGAATTGGTAGATTTTGTGTCATATTAACAAATTCCGTGAATCCTCTGTATCCGCAGGCACTTACGATATCAATGGGATCTGAAAATAATGTCGTAGTACCTGACAATAGAGACTTTTTTGCAAATTCTGAGGGAAGCAAATATTGATCTATGTGTATATGGGGATCAACAAGTCCAGGTGTGATGAATTTATCCTGTAAATCAATAACTGCAGTATTTTCTCCAACAGTATGTGATGCATCTTTTCCCACATATGCAATCCTGTCTTTTTTAATTGCTACCTGTGATTGAGGTATTATTTCTCTTGAATAGACGTTAACTAGTTTGCAATTCTTTAGTACAATGTCTGCCTTTTTTTCACCCATGGCTACAGCGTTAAGTGAAATAATCATGGAGGCAAGTGAACTGGCCTTCACACATTGATGTAGCCATACAGAGTATTAAAGCGATGTTTAAATTACGGTCGACTCAGCTCGTTTTTTATGAACATGCCGAAGGAGATCAGAAGATATTGTCCCAAATGCAAAAAGCATACGTTACAGAAGGTCTCCTTATACAAGGCAGGAAAGAGAAGAGGTTCTGCAATAGGTGAAAGAAGACATGCCGAAGACAAGAAGGGATATGGGGGTCAGAAATTCCCTAAGTTAGCAAAACCTGCAAAAACAACTAAAAAGTTGACACCTATACTGATGTGTCCAGAATGTAAGAAAAAGTTTAATGTAGCTGGAATAAGGTTAAGAAAGTTAGAGTTGGTAGCATAATGAAAAGAAGCCAAGTTTTAATCCCAAAGCCTGGAAGCAAATTCCAAAAGGTTCAGTGTAAAGAATGTTCAGAAGAAAGTGTGGTTTATTCGCATGTTTCAACTGTAGTCACATGTAAGGCATGTGGTAACACCTTAGCAGAACCTACTGGTTCCATTGCAATCATAAATGGAAAAATTTTAGGTAGTGCAGAGTAAATCATAATCCTTCTGTGTATTCAGATTGATAGCAATTCTTCTATCATCAAGTACAATATTTGATTCTGCTACATATTCCAGGTTTCTTACCATCTTAGGATTTACTACTGATATACCCGTATAGGCACATTGTTCACCATTTTCGGTAACAAAGAACTCTGCCTCTAATCCAAGAAACGAAAGAAAACTCTTTCGCACTAGAATACTACTCCACACATTTCTGCAATCAGCTAGAGACAAAATTTTTGCTATTATTTCCGAATCCAATAGAGGCATGTCCCCTGATGCAACAAAAACTGGTTCATCAAAAAGTATTATGGATTCTCTCAAGTCTGATGCATATCCATTTCCCTTTGTCTCTAACATGGTAATTCCCAGCGTAGAAATAAATTCACGAGTTTTTGGAGCATTATTACTTGTAGCACATACTATTTTAGAAAAGTTTCCAGTACTTTCAAAAGCCTTTATAACATGTTGAATTATCGGTTTTTCATATACTAGCAGAAGTTTTTCCTCTTTTGACTTCATTCTTGTTCCTTTGCCTCCACACATAATTAGACCAATCATGCAGATGCAAAAATCAAAAGCGAAGTCAACCTCACCAATTCATTGCTTGCTCCAAATACATCTCCAGAAATTCCGCCAAAGCTTTTGTTGGCGGATGCAAGCAACAAAAAAGATAATCCTATGCATGCTATTACTACAAAAATACCATTGAATCCTCCTAGTATTATAGTTGGTATTATGGCCAAACCACTAGCAACAACCAATTTTTTTGTGTCTTTCATATATTGTGTAAAAGGTGAGCTTAGTCCTTGCCAGGCAGAAAGACCGCGATTTGCTTGTAGAACCATTGAGAACTTTGCCATAAGCTCACTTAGCAAAATTGCTTCGAATAATGCAAAACCTTTCATCATAGAGATGGCCATAATCATTCCAGCCACATATAACACAACAGTTACTACTCCTGCAGAGCCAACTGCAGGATCTCGCATAGCCTTGAGTTTCTTTTCCTTTGTTCCCTTTGCCATCATTCCATCAGCAAAGTCGCATAGGGCATCAGTATGATGCACACCTGTCATTATGACAAGCGCTCCAGTTAGTACCAATCCTGTGATAAGAGGTTGGGCAAATAATGAAAGTCCGTATCCTGCTACGCCAATTATTAAACCAATTACTGCTCCAGCAATTGGGAAGAGATACATGTTCTTTGCTACAGTTTCAAGCTCACTGTTCTTAGAGGGTATAATGGTTAGAAATGATATTACTGACTTGATTCCGTTAAGCACTAAACCACCAGCCAACATATGAAAGCGCTAGAATAATTGGAATTGTAATTAGTAAGACAAACAATATTGTTGTTATTTTCATTATAGAAAGGGCAGTTTTCAAATGTTTTTCAGTTATTTCGGATTTATCGTCACCTAATGTGTAATGTCCTATTTTTTCAAGTCTAACTCCAAGTGCACCTGCCATGGTTGCCATAGGGTAACCAGCATTTGGGCTTGAAGTCTTTGATCCATCTCTTTTCATTATCTGAATCGAGTGCCTCCAATCTCCTGCTAGTATGAAACATGAAAGTATTATTACACCACTTGTAATCCTTGCAGGAAGAAAGTTTAGTACCTTGTCACAATTAGCACCAAACCAACCAAGGTTTCTGAAAATATCAGTCTTGTATCCTATCATAGAGTCTATTGTATTTACAGTTCTGTAAACAAAGGCTCCCAAAAGGCCAAAAATTGAAAAATAAAAAAGGGGACCTGTTATACCGTCAACAATATTTTCGCTTATGCTTTCAAGTGTTGCAGAAAGAATGTGTTGTTTATCTAGATCCTTTGTATTTCGTTTTACAATCATGGAAAGCCTGTTTCTTGCATCTTCTAGATCATTGCCTGATAAAGAAGTCATAATATTAGATACATGCTTTATCATTCCTTTTATTGCGATTGTAGTCTTTAGTAATATCCCAATTGCAACTGCACTTAGAATAATAGTAAATAATTTGGAAAGATAACTAGTATCGAGGTTTTCAGTAGATTGTAGGGCAGACAAAAACAAGACGGTAAAAGCTGAGATTATAGTGATTACCATAACAACAAGAATGACTCCATAAATTTTTTCAAGGTGAGGATTATTTGATCTTCCATAGGGTGCAAGTTTTCCTACAAGCCTTCCTATCCATGCAGTAGGATGATATCTATTTTTTGGATCTCCAACGGCTAGATCAACCATTAAAACAAGTAAGACAGATAGGATTGGTGCGAGAATCAATTTATCAACTCCTTTATCTTTTTCATGTCAATGCTTTTTTTTACGGTGTGACTTAAATAATCTATTTCCTTGTTCAATGCTTGCAGATATTTTTTTGTCCATGAAACCTGTTTTGGATTAGCATGAAGTGAGTCTTCTTCTGGAATATCGAGTTTCATTAAAGGGATTGTCCCAAATACAGGCTTTGATGTCTTCTTTTTCAATATAGAGTAACTTGGACGGAGTATGTCTGGATCACCCCGAAATTTGTTTATGATAAATCCTTTGATGAGGTTTTGATGTTTCTTTTCAAGAAGTGATAATGTACCGACTATGCTGGCAAAGCTTCCTCCTTTATCTATATCACTGACCAAAATTACAGGAGAAGAATAATGAATTGCCATACGCATGTTGGCTATATCATATCGTTGCAAGTTTATTTCTGAAGGAGATCCCGCACCTTCTAGTATTACCAAATCATTTGCCTTTACTAACTTGTCAAGTGCCTCCTTTGATACTTGTAAACCCTTAGAAAGGGCAAACTTTCCATAGTACTCTTTTGCGTGCATTTTTTTGTAAAATACTCCATTTACAAAAACCTCACTTCTATAATTTCCCAACGGTTTTAATAAAATTGGATTCATCAGTGGATCTATACTGGTTCTTGCTGCAATTGCCTGAATTGCCTGAGCTCTTGATATTTCAAATCCTTTTCCTGTAAAGGAATAAGATGACATATTTTGAGATTTAAAGGGAGCTACCTCATAGCCTTCATCTGAGAAAATTCTACATAATGCAGAAACTAGCGTAGTTTTACCAGCTCCTGATGAAGTTCCTTGTATCATCAAAGTTTTTGCAGTCATAATTTTTTTAGTGCTTCAACGAGTTTGAGATTTTCTTTACGAGTTCGAATTGCTACTCTTATATGATTACTATCTAGCCCACGAAAGTTTTTACAATCTCTTATGAGAATATTTCTTTTTAACAACTTCTTCTTTATCTGATCCGATTTTATTGTAGATCGTATAAGAATAAAGTTGGCCTTGGAATCATAGCATGTAAAATTATTCATTGCGGATATTGAATTACGTAGGAATTTCGATTCTCTCATTATCATGCGTCTAGTTTTTTGCAGATGTGATCTGTCATTTAACGCTTCTACTGATACTTTTTGTGCTATACCGCTGACATTCCATGGAATTTTTATCTTTTGCATTATCTCAATAATTTTTTTATTTGCCAGTCCATACCCAATTCTAATGCCTGCCAATCCAAATGATTTTGTAAGAGACCTAAGAATGAAGAGATTATCAAATTCTCTCAAATGAGAAACAACGCTTTCATTGCCTGTAGGAACCAACTCGATAAAGCATTCGTCAAGAAAAACCATCGCAGATTTGTCATATGCAAACTCCAAGATCCTTTGCATCTTTTTTCTCGGCATAAGAACTCCAGTAGGATTATTTGGATTACAAAGAAAAATACAGCTATCCTTTACAATCATTTCTTGCAGTTTAGATATGTCTTGGTTTAGATCTATTGTCTTAAAAAAAGAAATTTTTGCACCATTTAATCTCGCCGCTGACTCGTATTCTTGAAAGGTAGGGATTGGAATCAAGACTCTTTTTCCTCGTAGAAATGCTTTGCAGTAATTATAGATTAATTCAGTAGCGCCATTTCCAACCACAATTTGGTTCTTTGAAATTTTCATATATTTTTCTAGTCTATCTCTTAGCTCATTTGAATCTGGGTCAGGGTATATGGATAAAAGTGATAGATTTTTTTTGAAAACTTTCTTTACTGTAGGGGGATAGCCAAGCGGATTAACATTTGAACTAAAGTCTAACAGTCGCGAATCAAATTCAAGGGCTGAAGAATAGATTCCACCATGAGCAACCACCTTGTGATTTCTAACTTGTCTCTCTACTTTGACTCTCACGTGTTTCAAATATCTTGATGGTATTTAGTTGTGTTTTGGTTATCTCTTTCTAAAGGAATATTAATTGTATTGATGACATTTTAATTTATGAAGCGAGTTGCCATTATAGGAGTTACTGGTGCAGTAGGACAGGAATTTGTTCTTGCCTTGAACAATCATCCGTGGTTTGAGGTCAAACAAATAGCTGCATCAGAACGATCTGCTAAGAAAAAGTTTGTTGATGCCCTTAGAGATCCTAATAGTGGAATTTTAAAATGGCATCTAAGAGAGCCCATACCCGAATACGTAAAAAATATGACAGTAGAATCAGTTGACGACATAAATCCAGAGAACCTTGATTTGGTTTTTAGTTCAGTAGAAAGTGAAGCTGCAAGAGATATAGAAACAAAGTTTGCAAAATACATTCCAGTAATTAGTACTTCAGCTGCCTATCGATATGAATCAGATGTACCAATTTTAATTCCAGGAATAAATGATGATCATGCTGCATTACTTGATTCCCAAAGAAAGAACCGTGGATGGAAAGGGTTTGTAGCACCGCTGCCAAATTGTACCACAACAGGGCTTGCCATTACAATGAAACCACTTTTAGACAAGTTTGGCGCTCAAAAGATAATTATGACGTCAATGCAATCTATGTCTGGCGCAGGAAGATCACCTGGCGTTTCTGCATTGGACATAACTGATAACATTATTCCTTATATTCCAAAAGAAGAGGACAAGGTAAGATTAGAAACCGCGAAGATATTGGGCAAATTAATAGACGGAAAGATCGATCCTGCTAAGATGCGGGTTAGCTGTACATGTACTAGAGTCCCAGTAATAGATGGTCATACAGAGACAGTTTTTGTTGAAACTGGTGTTCACACAGATCCTGATGGTGTAAAAAAAGCCATGCAAGAATTTTCAAGTAAAGTAAGTGTAATCGGTCTACCATCTGCACCAAAAGAATATCTCCTAGTTCATGAAGATCCCACTAGACCACAGCCAAGACTAGATAGAGAGATCAATGATGGAATGACTACTGTAGTAGGCAGATTAAGAGAAGATACCGTGTTTGATAACGGCATAAAATACGTATTATTCTCCCATAACGAGAAGATGGGTTCTGCCAAAGGTGCGGTATTATTGGCAGAGATGCTATACAAGAAAGGTTACATCTAATCAATAGAAAAATTATAAAAACAACTTTATTAAGATCCATTTATTCAAAATAATTAGTGTTTTGAATGGCAAAAGTTGATGATTTAGATATGATAATTCTATCTGAACTATCACAGGATGCAAACATTTCAGTCCCCAGAATTTCAAAGAAGATTAACGTAAATTCCTCTGTTGTCTACAGCAGGATTAAGAGACTAGTCAAGAGAAAACTCATTGAACGTTTCACCATAGTTGTAAATGATAGAGAACTAGGATATACAGTAAAGGCATTGACTGGAATTAACATGGATTCAAAGATGAGGGATCATGTTATTGAGGAATTGATGAAAGTTCCAGAGGTAAGAGAGATTTCTGAAGTAACTGGAAGATTTGACATTATTGTAACCATGTATGCCAAGAACTTGGATGAAATGCATCGGCTAATATCAGAAAGAGTGGGAAGGATACAGGGAGTTCAGCGTTCTGAGAGCTTTATTGAGATGAAGCGTACTACAAAGCCAATGCCTTACAAACCGGCAAAATAAAATAGATTTTTTCAACCTATAAATACCTAAAAAGGTCCAAATGAGTCGAGACTGTGCTAACAACAAAAGCTAGTTCAAGAATTAAAGTATACTATGAAGTTACCAAGCCTAAGATCTGGTATCTCTTGGTCTTTACTGCAATAGGAGCAGCCTATACAGCGTCCAATTTGTATCATTTACCTGTATCACCAGTAACTTGGGGCCTTTTGATAGGTGGTGTAGTTGCTGGTTCTGCAGCGGCAAATACCCTGACAAACTATAATGATAGAGACATTGATGCAATAATGGAACGAACCAAAGATAGGCCCATTCCAAGCAGAAGAATTTACCCAGCTGAAAAAGCATTATACTTTGGACTAGTCCTTGCAGCTGTATCACTAATTTGCTCATTTGCCATTAACATCTGGGCTGGGATCTTTATGGCATTTGGACTTGGAGATAACATTCTGATTTACAGCAAGTTGTTGAAAAGGAGAAGCAGAACAAATATTGTTCTAGGGGGCTTCTCTGGAGGGGCACCAGCAATGATTGGCTATGTTGCAGTTACCTCTACTGGTCTTTGGGATTTGGGACTTGTAATGGCAGGGTTAGTTTTTGTTTGGATTCCTATGCACATTTGGAGTCTGACCCTTCATGTAAAAGAAGATTACAATAAAGTAAAGGTTCCCATGTTGACTGCAGTAGAGTCTGAAAAGACATCTGTTCGAGTAATTGCCGGAACTACCCTTATGATGGTACTTTTTAGTGTCCTCCCTTTCTTTATGACCGATGTATCTGGAAAACATCTATTCCATGAAGTATATCTTTTCACAGCCATTGTATCAGGTGGAATCATGGTTGCGCTAAGTTTATGGTTGCTTGTTAAACCATCTGAAAAAGCATCGTGGACATTATTCAAGTTTTCAAGTCCGTATCTTGCAATATTATTCATAGCATTAATGATTGACTCTGCATTATAGAGTAGGCGCGAATTTTTATTTGAAGTAATTTCTTAATGATATCTTTTCCATTCCAGGAATCTTGGCTATCTCAAATCCTTCTGGACGCTTTGAAAATGGTTTGGTAGCATCGATTCCCATCTTGCTTGTAAGAAGATTCTTTTGATCACTTGATGGATCTAGACTAGATCCTCTTACTTTTGATATTATTACTAGATCTTTGTCAGCTTGAAATCTAGTAGCTATTGCATATTCTAAGGAGATGGGATCATATGGATCAATGTCATCATCTATAACAACTACATTCTTGAGAGAACGATGTGCAGAAAAGGCAGCTTTGATTGCCTTTTTTGGATCTGAATTTCTCTTTTTTGATATCTGGACCACAGCGTGTAGCCATTTGCAACCACCCTCAGTCAGTACAACTTTTTTTGTCTGTGGCAGGACTTTTTTTAGACTCCTGTTAATCTTTGCCTCAATAGGCATTCCCATTAATAATCTATGTTCACCATATCCTGATAATATGTCATGAAAGATAGGATTATTTCTAAAGTAGATTCTGTCTAACTCAAAAACTGGTTGTTCTCTTTTAAAGTCATATGTACGAAGCATCTCAACCATCCATTCTTTGTGGGTTTTGTCCTTGAGAATACGTCCCTCGATTATAATTTCTGCCCCCGATGGAACCAGCATTCCAGAATAAGGAGATTTTGAAAGTGAGAGTTTTTTATTTAATAGCGCATTTGCTACCTCCAGTTCATCTTTTCCCCATTCAGCCTGATATGCGCCAGCAATGGAAACAGCTGGGTGGACTCCTACTGATATTGCCACTCGAAGGTCTTCCCCGTATTCTTTTGCATACATAAATGACCTATGGAGATGTCTTCCCTCCACCATTCTAACAGAGAAATGTTTTTTGTCTAATCTCAACAACCTGTGAAAAGATGAGTTTTGTGTTTCCATCTCCTGGTTTCTAGTATAAATTATTGAAGATGTTATGAAAGGACCTGGTTCCTTTTCAAAATGTGTAATTATTGGTAAAATAAAAAGATCCCGTGAATTATTCTCCATAAAGTAGGCTTTGCTGGAAACTCGAGGTGTTGACGCATGATTAATTGCAGAATTTACTTTATTGTGTATATCATCTTCAGTGGAACCTACTGCATAAGCAAATCTTTTCCTTGTGCCAACCAGATTTGAAACAACATGGAATTTGCTTTCCTTGACATTTTTGAATAGTAAGGCTTTTGAATCTTCCATCTTTGCTGTAATTGCGGCAATTTCGTATCTCGTTGAAATTTTCTTTTTTACTGCAATTAATTCATTTTTCTTGTGGATAAGAGTAAGGTAGGTCCTCAAATCATCATTCATTGTTTAATAATCTCCATTACCTGATCCATCAACATTTTCATGCTTTCAAGATCTAATTCTTTTTGAATACTAAGAGAAAAAATACAAATTCCGTTTATGGTTGTAGCTACTCTCTCTGAAACCATTTTCAGAAAAATTGTCTCTGCTTTAGAGGGAATTACAGTAGCTGTACTTACCCTACCTACTGAACCAATGGAAACAACTAGCGTTCCAATATTCTCTTTTCCCTCGGTAATTGAAATAAAATTTCCATTATCATAGGGAACAATTTGAACCAAGAAGTCTCGATGATTCACATTGACGGTTTTTTTCTTGTAACCGACTTGTGATATCATCAGCTAACGTCAGCTGATTATGCCTTTATTGCTATCGCTTCTAATTGATCAGCTTCGACTCTTGCACGCAGCTTTGCTTTGTACTTGAGGTTTCGTGGTTTGGTTCGTAGTCTATATCCGCAGCAAGGACACCAGAGACCTTCCCATTTTATGAAAATTTCACAAATCTGGCATCTCTTTTGACCTGATGCATATCGTCCAGTTCCTACCGGCTTTTGCGCCTTGTATCTTGTGCATATTCCTTTACATGTCATTATGTTTTACCTATAATCAATATAGTAATAGTAAATATTTAAGCATAGATCAGAATTTTCTATATTTTTTTCTTATATTAAATGGAAAAATTATAACATAAATATTACTAATCTAAACAGTTTTCACAAAAAAACATAAAACAATATAAATATCTATCGTTTTTCCAGATTCGAACTTTTCGTAAGCAGGTACATAGGTTATTTAAGAATTTTACCATTTTGAGACTAGCCTATTCTTGAAAGGGGGAGAATCAGATGTCTGTAACCTTCTCTTTGTGTAATGTACCTTGCAGATATTTTATCACGCTCACCCCTTTTGTTATAATTCCTTATTCTAAGAGATGTCCTACGTTCATCAACAAATTCAAGTTCAAAATGTGAGCAGAATCTAAGATTTAGCAGATTTGCAATTTGTTTAGCAACCCTCATGTTACCATTTCCTATCTTGACAACTTTACGCTCAGCATTAATACCAACTAGGATTTTTACAATATGCGATATCAAATCATCAACCGAAGTAAAAATAGAGCTTTCTATTTCCTTTTCAAAGTAAAAAACAGAAAGCCCAATTCTATTACCTGGATCAATTCCAATTATCAATGAACTATCATGAATACCAGATTCTAATTTTTCCGCAATCTTACTTCTTATGACTATTGGATCCTGATCAAATTCATTATCTAAAAGTATCAAATTAGATGGAATATTTGATGACTCTTTGACTGTAGTTAAAATTAATCTCTTTTCCGAGCTTCTGATCTCTTCTGGCAATGCAGAGTCAAAGTTCAAGCGTAGATTTTTTAAGATATTTACGAATTTAAAATATGATTTTCCAGATACTGTTGCAACCACAATATTATTTTGTGCTTGGTAAGATATATCTGACTTTACTCCCATGAAAATTTAAGGATTGTTTGTATGCTAATTTTGATCAATGGACATCATTTAGTTGTCAATAACAGTATGGCCCGTGCAAGATCTCCTTTTGCTTCGGTCAGCGCTTTTGTAGCTTCTTCCTGAGAAACATTTGCCTGTTGTGAAACCAGTAAAATATCTTCTTGACTAAAAATTGGCACTTCGAGTTCCCTTTCTTCATAGCTATCCGCAATTACCTGAAAAATTGAATTATCTTTTGCCTTCATTTCTGTTACAGATGGCTTTGTAATTATGATCTCTTTCGTATCGGTTTTGATTATGACTTCTTGCACATTTTGTACCTCCTTCATATCCAAGCCCATTCTGTCCAACATTCGACGCATTTCACGGTTTCCGCCACGCATCATGTTATGATATTCCTCAATCTGTACTTTTTAAACTATCTCTGATCTTTACCGCCACGCCTCTTTTAAGGGATTTAATCATTTTCGTGGATAACACAGCCTTGCCAACAGCGATCACCTTGTTTTTATGTAAAACGGCAACATCGCCCCCAATGAGTATATTCTTTCCACACCAGGTCACATGCTGGCAAAATACTGAGCTACCTCCTTCTATAAAGCTCTTTGATTCATCATCAATTTGAACACAGTTTTCCTTAAACTGCTTGCTTTTGAGAAGGATTTGAGC
>Ga0335085_10007122_pt1 | contig 17471 bp, 15 predicted proteins | sample Lox_Sample_45_FD_206712 | JGI IMG/M metagenome (GOLD analysis project Ga0335085, IMG submission 206712) | Soil microbial communities from Loxahatchee National Wildlife Refuge, Florida, United States - Lox_Sample_4.5 | ecosystem: Environmental > Terrestrial > Soil > Wetlands | place: USA...
GACGACGTTGTCGGCTGGTGGGGCGATGACATCCGCTGGTGCATCGACACCTTCGGGCCGTCGCGGTGCATGTTCGAGTCCAACTACCCGGTGGACCGGGACGCCGTCGGCTACACCGTGACCTGGAATGCGTTCCAGAAGATCGCCGCCGGTTACACCGACGACGAGCAGGACGACCTGTTCTCCGGCACTGCGGCTCGCCTCTACCGCATCGAGCTGGACAGCTGAATGAAGCCGGACGGTAAGGGGATCTGGTCCACGATCCCGGCGATGACGGAGGCGGCCGCCGAGCGGTTCGGCGATGGCCTCGCGGTTTCCGACGGGGCCACCACGCTGAGCTACTCCGGCTTGTTCGAGGCGGCCCGCTCGTTCGGGGCCGCCCTGGTGGCCTCGGGGGTGAACCGGGGCGACCGGGTGGCGCTCTGGACGTTCAACAGCGCGGAGTGGATCGTAGCCTGTCTCGGCTTGTTCCAGGCGGGCGCGGTCCTCGTCCCCGTCAACACCCGGTTCAAGGGCCCGGAGGCGGCCGAGATCCTGTCCCGCAGCGGGGCGCGGGTACTGGTCACGGTCACCGAGTTCCTGGGCACCGACTACGTGGCCATGCTCCGCTCGGCTGGACCCGAGCTGCCAGGACTGAAGACAATCATCGTGGCGCGCGGGGGTGTCCCGGAGGGGGCGGAATCCTGGCTGGACTTCGCCGGCCGGGCTACCGCCAGCGCCACCATTGAGGTGGACCGGCGGCGCGCCGCCGCAGCCAGCGACGACGTGTCGGACATCCTGTTCACCTCAGGCACGACCGGGGTGCCGAAGGGGGTGGTGATGACCCACGGGCGCAGCCTGTACTGCGGCACGGACTGGGCCGCGATGACCGGCCTTGGTCCCGCTGACCGGTACTTGATGATCAACCCGTTCTTCAGCCAGTTCGGGTACAAGGCCGGGATCCTCGCCTGCGTGGCGGCCGGCACCGCCATGCTCCCCGAGCCCGTGCTGGACGTCGACCGGGTGCTCACCCGGGTACATCAGCAGAGGGTGACCATCCTGCCCGGGCCGCCCACGCTCTACCAGTCGATTCTGGACCATCCGCAGCTGGCTCGTTACGATCTGTCGAGCTTGCGGGTGGCGGTCACAGGCTCGTCTGACATCCCGGTCGAGCTGATCCGGCAGATCCACGAGGAACTGCCGTTCTCGACGATCATCTCCGGCTACGGGATGACCGAGGGCGGCACAGCGGCCAGCACCGAGCCCGGCGACGAGTTCGCGGCCATTGCCACCACCGTCGGCCGGCCGCGCCCGGGATTCGGCATCCGCATCGTCGATGAGCAGGGCGGCGATGCCGCCGCAGGCGAGATAGGCGAAATCGTGTTCCGCGGCAAGAGCGTCATGCTCCGCTATCTCGACGACCCGGCCGGGACGGCGGCCGCCCTGTCGCCGGATGGCTGGCTGCGCAGTGGGGATCTCGGCATGTTTGATGGGGACGGGCGGCTGCACATCGTCGGGCGCCTCAAGGACATGTTCATCGTGGGCGGCTTCAACGTCTACCCGGCGGAGGTGGAGAACGTCCTGCTCCGGCACCCGGACATCGGCCGGGCTGCGGTCATCGGGATACCCGACCGGCGGCTGGGCGAAGTCGGGATGGCGTTCGTGGTGCTGGCGCCTGAGGCCGCGGGGACCACGGGAGCGGCCATCATCTCCTGGTGCCGCGAGCAGATGGCCAACTACAAGGTGCCCAGGGTGGTCGAGGTCATCAGCGAACTCCCGCTGAACGCGAGCGGCAAGGTCGAGAAGACCGTCCTCCAGGCGCGGGCCGCCGCGAGCACCTCAGGGTCCCGGGCGTGACGCCGTCGCCACGCCCGGCCGAGCCGGCCAGCAGCAGCCCCAGGACGATCGGCTTCGTTGGCCTCGGTGTCATGGGCGAAGCAATCTGCCGGAACCTGATCCGGAGGTCCGGCCTGCCGGTCTCGGTGTACGACATAGCCGAGGCTCCGGTCGGGCGGCTGGCCGCCGACGGTGCGCTCGCCGCGGCCACCCCGGCCGGGGTGGCCGCTGATGTCGTGTTCTGTTCGCTGCCGGGCCATCGGGAACTCGAGGAGGTGCTCGCCGGCGAGAGCGGCGTCCTGGCTGGGCTGGCCGAGCGGGCTGGGCCGGCCGTGCCTGGTAGTCGGCCGGGGCGGCGGCCCATCATTGTCGACTTGGGCACCTCGTCGGTCGAGTGCACCCGCCGGCTGGCGGCGGTGGCCCGCCGGGGTGGGATCGGCTACTTCGATGCCCCCGTGGCGCGTACCCGCCAGGCCGCCATCGACGGGACGCTGGCCGTCATGGTCGGCGGGGACCCCGAGGTGATGCCGCACATTTACCCGCTGCTCCGGTACATGGCCACGGATATCACCTACTGCGGCCCGGTCGGCAACGGCCAGATCGTGAAGCAGCTCAACAACATGGTGCTGTTCCAGAACGTGCTCGCCATTGCCGAGGCGCACGCCATCGGGACCGCGGCCGGGCTGGACGGCGCCGTGCTGCTGGACGCGCTGTCCAAGGGTTCAGCGGACAGTTTCGCGCTGCGCAACCACGGCATGAAAGCGATCCTGCCCGGCGACTACCCGCGCAACGCGTTCTCCACAGATTACGCGCTGAAGGACTTGGGCTACGCTCTCGAACTAGCGGCCACGGCCGGTGTGACGGCCCAAGGAGCAGAGCTGGCCCGGCACGTGCTGGAGGCCAGCCGGGAGGCCGGCTGGGGCAGCCAGTACTTCCCGGTGCTGCGCCGGACAATCGGCACCGATAGCGAGACGGCTGGATAAGTCGGTCAGCACACGGCAGCCGCCCGCGGCCGAGGTCAGCAGGGGTGGTCAGCACCTGGAGCTTCAAGATGGTCAGCGGGAGGCAGTCCTGTCAGCCGACCCGGTGAGCGTGCGTGGTCAGCACGCTAGGAAGCTTGAATCAGCGCGACGATCTCGCTTGGGCTGAGCGGCTGGTGCCGGATCGTCACCCCGAGTGGAGCCAGCGCGTCGGCCACCGCGTTGATGACCGCCGGGGGTGAGGCGATCGCGCCGCCTTCCCCCATGCCCTTGTGGCCGCCGGGATTCGTCGGCGACGGGGTTTCGATGTGGCCGTACTCGATCTCCGGCACCTCGGCTGCTGTCGGGAGGAGGTAGTCGACGAACGTGGTGGTGAGCGGGTTGCCGTCGTCGTCGTACTTCATCTGCTCGTACAGCACGCCGCCGATGCCTTGTACGACGCCGCCGGCGATCTGCCCTTCGACGACGGTGGGGTTGATCATCACGCCACAGTCCTCGCTGACGACATAGCGGCCGATGGTGACGGCTCCGGTGGCCGGGTCGATCTCGCAGGTGCACATGTGGCAGGCGTTGGACCAGGTGAAGTGCTCGCTGGGCGAGTACCGGCAGTGCGCCTCGAGCCCGGGTTCCTGGCCCGGCGGCAGGGCGCTCATGTCCAGGTAGGCAAGGCGTGCGATGTCGGCGACGCTCATCCCCGCTTCCGGGTCGCCGGCCACCTGCACGCGCCCATCCGCTATGACGAGATCCTCGGCCGCGGCCTCGAACTTCCGGGCCGCGATGTCCAGGACCTTGGCCCGGACCGCTTGTGCCGCCCCGCGCGCGGCGCTGGACACGACGACGGCGCTGCGGCTGCCGCCTGTTCCGGGCCCGAACGGGGTGACGGCTGTGTCACCCTGGATCACGCGGACGTCGCTAAGGCCCACGCCGAGTTCGTCGGCCACGACCTGGGCGATGGTCGTCTCGAGGCTCTGGCCGTGGCTCGCCGAGGTGGTGCAGACATCGACGGCGCCGTGCAGGCCGATGCGGACGGTCGCCGCGTCGGTGGAGAACCATCCGAAGGTGATAGCGGAGGGCTCGGCGAGGAGGCTGATGCCGATGCCGGTCAGCCGTCCTTGGGCGCGCACGGTGGCCTGGCGGACCCGGAATTCGTCGTACTTGATCAGCTCGGCCGCCTGCTCGAGGGTGGCGGCGGCCGTCAGCTGGTCGTATACGAACCCGGTCGCCATCTTGTACGGAAGGTCGTTCTCACGGACGACGTTGCGGCGGCGCATCTCAAGAGGGTCGATGCCCAGGGCCCGGGCGACGTGGTCGATCATCTGCTCCCGGGCGACCGTCTCGATCATCCATGGGCCCCGGTAGGACCCCCGGCCTGCGGTGTTGGTGTAGACGGTCTTGCCGGACCCGGCGGCGGCACCGATGCGGTAGGGACCGGGGAAGATGGAGGTCGTCAGGAGCAGAGCACTGCTGGCGGCTACGGGGAACGCGCCAGCTGATTCGAGGAAGTCGGCCTTGGCGGCCAAGACCGTGGCGTCGTCGTCCACGGCGAAGGAGATGGCGGCCTGGTCCTCTCGGGCGTGCTCGCCGCACAGCAGGTTCTCCCGCCGGTCCTCGATCCACTTCACAGGCCGGCTGAGCCGCCGGGTGGCGAAGGCGACGGCGAGTTCCTCGGGGTGCGGGAACATCTTCTGGCCGAAGGCGCCGCCGACGTCGGGCATGATCACCCGGATTTGCGCCTGGGGGATGCCGAGGACCCGCGCGAACAGGCCCTGGGCTGCGAACTGGCCCTGCGTGGAGATCCACACCGTGAGCTGCCTGCCGGCCGGGTCCCAGCTGGCCAGGATGCCCCGTGTCTCTAGCGGGACGCAGGCGTAGCGGTGTTGGCGGAAGATTTCGGTGAAGACATTCGGTGCCGAGGCGAACACCGACTCCACCGCGGGATTCTCGATCGCGGGCAGCTCGAGCAGCACGTTCGAGCTGAGTCCGGGGTGGACCAGCGGCGCGCCTTCGGTGGCAGCGCACTCGGGGTCCACCACCGGCTTTTCCGGTTCGATGTCGATCTCTATTAGCTCGGCGGCATCCTCGGCGAGGTAGGGGGACTCGGCCACCACCATGACGACCGGCTCGCCTGCGAACCGGACGTCGCCCTTGGCGAACAGGCGGAACTGCCTGGCCTGCCCGTCGGGCCCTTCGAGGTCGGTCCACCACTCCTGGACGAGGTGGTTGAGGTCGGCTGCGGTCAGCACCGCGGCCACGCCCGGCATGCTGGCGGCGGCCGCGGTGCCGACGCGGGTCAGCCTGCCCCGTGCTACGCCGCTGCGGGCGAACGCGGCGTGCAGCGTCCCGGGCAGGGCGATGTCGTCCACGTACTTCCCGGTGCCGGTGACGAAGCGGGCATCTTCGCGGCGCTTGACCCGCTGGCCGACGAACCGGCCGCCGGGAGCGAAGCCGGTCATGCGTTCCGCCCCGCGTTGGCGGCGAGCCGGGCTGCGTTGAGGATGCCCTGGTAACCGGTGCAGCGGCACAGGTTACCCGACAGCGCACTGCGCAGATCGTCGTCGGTCGGATCCGGGTGGTCACGAAGGAACGCGGTCAACGATATGACGAACCCTGGCGTGCAGAAGCCGCATTGCAGGCCGTGCGCGTCCCGGAACGCCTCCTGCACCACGCTCAACGCACCGTCGGGGCCGGCCAGCGCCTCGACGGTGGTCACCTCGCGGCCGTCGGCCTGGACGGCGAACATCAGGCACGCCCGGACAGCGGCGCCGTCCACCAGCACGGTGCATGCGCCGCACACGCCGTGCTCGCACCCGAGATGGGTCCCCGTGAGACCGCACTGGTGCCGGATGAAATCCGCCAGCGTCAGACGGGGCTCGACCATCGCCTCACGCCGCCGGCCGTTCACCTGCACCGCGACCTCACGCATTCACTGCCTCCGACATCGCATCCGTCCACGCTCTCGCCACCATCGCCGCGCCGACCTGCCTCCGGTACTCCGCCGGGCCGTGGGTGTCGGATGGGATGCCGTCGAGGTGGGCCACCGCCATGGCCCCGATCTCAGCGCCGTCGAGCGGCGTCTTCTCCCCGGTCAGCACGGCCTCGGCCCGGCTGGCCCGGACCGGCGCCGACCCCATGCCGATCAATGCGATCCCGCACCGCTCGACCCTGTCGTCGGCGTCGAGGCCGACGGCGACGGCGGCGCCCGCGACGGCGAAGTCACCATGGCGGCGGGCGAACTCCCGGACGGCGAACCCGCACCGCCCGGTCCACCTCGGGAACCGGACGCTCACCAGCATCTCGTCGCCCTCCAGCGCGGTGCTCCAGAAGCCAGTGAAGAAGTCGGCGGCCGCGATCCGCCGACGGCCGCGAGGCGACAGCGTCTCCAGTTCCGCGTCCATGGCCAGGGCGACGGCAGGGTATTCGGCGGCCGGATCGGCGTGGGCAAGCGAGCCGCCCAGCGTGCCCCGGTTGCGGATCTGGAAGTGACCAATCCACGGCGTAGCCCGCGACAGCAGCGGCACCGCAGCGGCCAGTTCCGCGTCCGCCTCGATTCTCACCTGGATAGTTCCAGCGCCGACGGTCACCGCATCCGCCGCGACCTCGATGCCCGCGAGGCCGGCGATCCGGCCGATGTCCACCAAATGGTCGAACGCCGCCAGCCGCAGCGCCAGCATCGGGATGAGGCTCTGCCCGCCGGCCAGGATCTTGGCCCCTTCGCCGAGTTCAGCTAGAAGCGCGACCGTTTCCTCCGCGCTGGAGGGGGCGTGGTAGTCGAAGGCGGCTGGCTTCACGAGGGCCAAGATAGCCGATCGGCTAGCTACTTAGATAGCCGATCGGCTAGATTCTTCGGGCGAGAGCCACCCGTTGGAGGACAGACATGACAGAGCTGGACGGCAAGGTCGCGGTCATCACCGGTGCGGGATCGGGGATGGCGCGGGCCTCGGCAACGGTCTTCGTGCGTGAGGGAGCCCGGGTGCTTGCCGCCGACATCAGCGGGCGGGAAGAGGAGACCGCGAAGGAGCTTGGTGACGCGGTCGTCCCCTTCCGCTGCGACGTCACCCAGGAGGACCAGGTCGAGGCGATGTTCGCCGCCGCGCTGGGCGCCTTCGGACGGGTCGACGCGGTCCTGAACGTGGCCGGTATCGGCACCGCCGCTCCGCTCGCCGAAGTCACGATGGAGGACTACGACCGGACCATGGACGTCGACCTGCGCGGCGTCTTCCTCGGCACCAAACACGGCATCAGGACGATGCTCCCGACCGGTGGCGGCGTGATCGTCAACTGGTCATCGACCGGCGGTATGAACGCGACGCCGTTCCCCGTGAGTGTGTACTCGGCCGCCAAGGCCGGCGTTATCGCAGTCACCAAGGCCGCCGCCGTCGAGTACGGCACCCAGGGCATCCGGGCTAACACCATCTGCCCCGGCTTCATCGAGACCGAGATGTCCGGAGGGCCCGGCGCAGCAGAGAAGCTCCCCGAACTCGTCAAGGGTACGGCCCTGAAACGTGGCGGTCAGCCGGAGGAGGTTGCCGAGCTGGCGGCGTTCCTGTGCTCCGGCCGGGCGACCTACATCACCGGGGCAGTGATCCCGGTCGACGGCGGGATGACCGCCACCCTGGCATGACGCCAAGACGCGGCGAATAGCCCGTCGTGCCTCAGCTGCCAGTTGGCCCCCTGGGCGGCTGGGCTTCGGCCGTGCCCGGATCGGGCCAGGTCTTCTGCAGGCCCGTCATCTGGCGGGCGGGCCGCGTACTGGCCCGATTCCCGCGGTTTGCGATAATGGAGCATCCACTATCCGAGAACAGAATTATCGGCTAGAGTCCTCGCCACGACCGTATCCCCGGCCCGAGGAGAACGCCGTGGTCCGCTTGCTCATTGCCGTGGCCGTGGGGATTGTGATCGCCGTGGGCGCCACAGTGGCGTTGACCAGCGCGCTGGCCAACGTATCCAACGGCACGCCCAGTCCCGGATCCATCTATCAGTACGGCACGCGCTGACCCGGCACCGGGAGATGGCCACACCGGCGGCGGGACTGCGGTCCCCGGTGACGATTGAGATCGTCGTTCCGGCTCGCAACGAGTCGCAGCGGCTGCCCGCCGGGCTAGCCAAGCTGTGCCAGGCCGCGGCAGAGCTACCGGTGCCCGCGGCCATTCTGGTCGTGGACAGTGCCAGCACCGACCTGACCCACACGGTAGTGGAGGACTGGCCGCCCGGCCCGGTACCGGTGCGGCTGCTGCGCTGTCATCGCGCGGGCAAGGGGCGCGCGGTGCGGATGGGCCTGCTGGCCACCACCGCTCCCTTCGTGGGGTTCTGCGATGCCGACATGGCCACTGATCTCGCTGCGCTCGACGTGGCAGTTGGCCTGCTTGCCGCCGGCCATCCGCTCGTCATCGGGTCGCGGGCGCTGGACTCCTCGGTCGCTGAAGACCGGCACAGTGGGATCCGCCGGGTGGGCGCGGCCGCCTTCCGTACGTTGGCCGGCCGGATCGTCCCAGACGCCAGCGATACTCAGTGCGGCTTCAAGTTCTTCTCCGGGCCGATCGCCCGCTCCGCCGCGCTTTCGCTGCGTACTCCCGGATTCGCCTTCGATGTCGAGCTGCTGGCCAGGTGCCAGGAACTGGGGATCACGCTGACCGAGATCCCGGTCTGCTGGCAAGATGTGCCCGGCTCGAAGTTCTCCTTTACCCGTCACTCAGCGCAGACGTTCCGCGATCTCGCTTCCATCTGGCTCCGGCTGCGGACCGCCCCCAGACTAGCGGCCCAGCCTGGGCCGTCGGCCGGCGAGCCAGGCTGGCTGCCCGCGCTGCCCCTGCGGCTCACCGTATCCGGAGAGCCGGCGCCGCCGTTCCAGGCGCCCGCGGCACCGCCCTGGACGCCGGTGCGGTCGGCTGAGGCGCCAACGGCCTGACGGGGCGCGACCAGGCGGACCGGGCGCGGACGGCGAGCCCGATTCCGCCGGTGTGCGCCGGCATCAGGGCCTGCTCCTCCGCTGCTCTCCGAGGCCAGAACAGAACGCTATTGCTCTTTAAGTAGAATGTAGTATTCAGTATCATAGAAGATGATTTCCTCTTCTGCGTCAATAACCGAGGCCGTCGGCGCCTAGGCCGGGTGCCACCCGATCCGTGGAGGACTGATGCGCCGGTTCATCGGGATCACGCTCGCCGGGCTGGGCGGGTTTCTCATCGTGGTTGGCCTGCTCACCCGCACGTATACCGGCGGTCACGTGCTCAAGTTCCCGCTGAACGAGTACGTCAAGACCCAGTCGCGGGGCACTGACATCACCTACTTCAGCCCAAGCGTGGCTTCGAAGGTCAGCGGGGCCACGCTGGTGGCTACCTACACGGTCCAGGGGGACGCCGCCGCGGGAACCTCCTCGACCGCGGTGTGGAATGAGTTCAGCTATCTCTACGACGTCACCAACCTGACGCCATTCCAGTGGAGCACCTGGCGCTTCGCCTTCGATCGCCACACCGCCGACCTGGTCAGCTGCTGCCAGGCCAACCTGAACGGCAGCTCCGCGATCCGCCAGTCCGGCCTGGCCGGTCTCCTGTGGCCGATCGGCACGCAGAAGACGACCTACCAGGTATTCAACCCCGAGCTGCGGAGGCCGTGGCCGGCCAAGTTCGCCGGAACGGCCACGATCGACGGGATCACGGTGTACCGCTTCGTCGAGCACGTGCCGCCGACGCGGGCCGGCAGCCAGAATCTGCCCGCCTCGCTGGTCGGTATGAAGGGTTCATCGATGGTGACGCTGCCCCAGTACTACACCGGGACGAGCACGTTCTGGGTCGACCCGGACACCGGCCTCCCGCTGAACACCACGCAGGATCTGAAGGAAACCCTCCGGGACCCCGCGACTGGTGCCGAGCGCTTGGTCCTCTTCGACGGCACCCTGCGCTTCACGCCGCAGAGTGTGCGCACCATGGTGAATATAGACAACCCCCGCCGCGGCCAGATCCAGCTGGTCGAGGTCACGCTGCCGCTGGTGGCCGGCCTGGCCGGAGTGGTCGCGCTCATCGCCGGAATCCTGCTGGGCCGCCCGCGGCGCGGGCGCGGCGATCGACCGGAGGATGCCGACACGAACCTCCCGCAGCCTGCGCTGGGCCGGTGAGTGCTGGGCCCCGGCTGGCGTCCACCGCGGGATCCGGCACCTGCTGCCGTGTCGCGCCGAGCACGGCAGCACCCCGTCGTGATGCGTGTTGAGAATATTATTCTCTCTTACGAGTAGCCTACGTTGCTGAACAGTACAGTGCTGCTGTGGTAATACGAGAGTTCTTCTACCGGCATGGGGGCCACGAGGCAGGGGCGCGGCCGGGCCGGACCCGCTCGATCCGGGTGACCCTGCTCGCCCTGCTACTGGTCCCGCTGGTGGCCCTCATGCTGCTGTGGGGGTTCCTGGCTAGCATCACCCTCGGCAGTGCCCTGACCGAACTGCACTACAACCAGGTCATACCCGAGGAGGCCACGGCCACCGGCCGGCTGCTGGCCGGGCTGGAGCAGGAGCGGCTGCGCACATTCCTCTGGCTGAGTTCCCCGCGCCGGGCTCCGGTCAGCGAGCTTACGGCGGTCCGCCGGGCCGACGACACCGCGATCGCCGCCTATGAGCGGGAAACCGGCCCGCTGCGGGTGGCCGTGCGGGGCCTCAAGCTGGACGCGATCACCCGGATCCGGGCGGCGGCTGACACCGGCGAACTGACCGCGCCCGCCGTGTTCCAGGAATTCAGCGGAATGATCGATGCGCTGTGGAATGCCCTGGGCTCTACCCAGCAGGCCGACGCCACGCAATACCGGGAGACTCTCGCCGCGACGGCCGCCGGCCGCGCGGTCGAGCAGTTCACCAGGGATATCGCCATCACTGCCGCGGCCGCGGTAGATCACGGCCGGCTGAGCGCCGCCGACCAGGCGCTGTTCGTCCAGGCCGAAGCCAGCCAGGACGTGCTGCTCGGCCAGGCGGTCTCCGAGTCGAGTGGCCAATTCCACGCCACTCTGCTGCGGCTGTCCACGTCGCCGCTGTACCGTCAGCTGACGGTCCTGGAAGCACAGATCGCCGCCGGGACGGGCCGGGCGCAGCAGTCCGCGCTCCGGGGCTGGAACCCGCTCGCGCGGGCCTGGCTGTCGAAGCTGAACGGAGCTACGACGGCGGACAGCGCGCAGCTGAGTTCGCTGGCCGCCGTGACCGGCCGGAAACTCCTCCTCGAGGCGGTCCTGGCCGGCGGGGCGGGCCTGCTGGCCGTGGCGGCTTCAGTGTTCCTGATGGTGCGGTTCGGCCGTGGCATCCGCCGGGAGCTGACCGGTCTGCACGACAGCGCCCAGAGTATGGCGGAGGAGCGGCTGCCCATGGTCGTCGAGCGGCTCAGGAACGGCGAGGACGTGGACGTGGCCGCGGAGTCCCCCCCGCTGCGCGCGGGCCGGATCACCGAGATCGCCAGCGTCGCTCAGGCGTTCTCCGCGGTGCAGCGGACCGCGGTGTCGGCGGCCGTGGGACAGGCCGATCTGCGCAAGGGGATCGGCCAGGTGTTCCTGAACCTGTCGCTGCGCAACCAGTCGCTGCTGCACCGCCAGCTTGGCATGCTCGACTCGATGGAGCGGGCCACCAACGATCCCGCGGCGCTGGCCGACCTGTTCCGGCTCGACCACCTGACCACCCGGATGCGCCGCCACGCCGAAGGCCTGATCATCCTGTCCGGTGCGACCCCGGCCCGCGGCTGGCGCGAGCCGGTGCCGGTGGTGGACGTGCTGCGCGCCGCCATCGCGGAGGTCGAGGACTACGTCCGGGTGGATGTGACCAGCGAGTCGCCGGACGCGGTGGTCGGCGCCGCGGTGAATGACGTGATCCACCTGGTCGCTGAGCTGGTCGAGAACGCGACCACGTTCTCGCCGCCGAACACCCGGGTGGAGATCCGGGCCGACCTCGTCGGCCGCGGGCTCGCGATGGAGATCGAGGACCGCGGGCTCGGCCTCACCGTTAGCGAGCTCGCGGAAATCAACACCAAGCTGGCCAGCCCCCGCGAGTTCGACCTGGCCAACAGCGACCGGCTGGGCCTGTTCGTGGTCGGCCAGCTCGCCGACCGGCATGACATCAAGGTCTCGCTGCGCGGATCCGCCTACGGCGGGACGATCGCCGTCGTACTGCTCCCGCGCAGCATCATCGCGAGCGACGGCGAGGCAGGTCCAGCCGTCGCGGGCCTCCCTGGCCAGCCGGCCCGGGTGAACGGGACGCGACGCCCGGCCGTGACCGCCGCTCCGGCGTTCGGCCTGACCGGCCGCCCTCGGTTCGCCGCCGCCCCGCCCCAAGGCCAGCGCGGGCCGGCCGCCGCGCCGCGGCCCACCCCGGACCAGCCTTCCTGGGACGTCCCTGCCGGTGCCGGTGCCGCGCCTATCGCCGATGCCAGCGAGTACCGGAGCCCATGGGAGCCGCCGCCCCGCCCGGAGCCGTCCACGCGCCCGCCGTGGGGCGCGCCCGCACGCGGCACCGGGCCGGCGTCGGCCGCGGCACCACAGCTGGGGCCGGCCGCGGCACCGGAGCCGGAGCGAGCCCGGCGGCCCGTATCGGATGGGACGCATCGTGGCCTGCCGCGGCGGGTCAAGCAGGCCAGCCTGGCCCCGCAGCTGCGTAATCGGGCCGCGCCGCCCAGGGCGGCCCAGTCTGTCGGCGCACCGGCCGGGCGCGCTCCGGAGGACATCCGGACCATGATGTCCGCGCTCCAGCTCGGCTGGCAGCACGGCCGGGTGGATGACCTTGACTTCCCCGACGACGACTGGCCAGGGGGCACGCCAGGTGCCGCGGACGGAAACGAAGGTGAGGGTTCGTGATGGCGCGGGCACAGGTGGCGGGCCAGCTGGGCTGGCTGCTGGACAACCTGGTCGGGCGGGTGCCGCAGGTCCGCCAGGCGCTGATCCTGTCCCGGGATGGCCTGGTCGTGGCTACGTCGCAGAACATGGCCCGGGAGGACGGCGAGCATCTGTCGGCGCTGGCGGCGGCCGTGCAAAGCCTGGCCCGCGGCGCGGGGCAGCATTTCGCGGGCGGCACGGTGCGGCAGACCATCATCGAGATGGAGTCGGCGTTCCTGTTCGTCATGGCCGCCGGGCAGGGCACCTGCCTGGCCGTGCTCAGCTCGGCGGATGCCAACGTGGGCGTGATGGGCTACGAGATGGCCATGCTGGTGCGCCGGATGGGCAGGTACCTGACCGCCCCATCCCGGTTCCAGGATCACGAACCGGCCGCGGGGTGATCTGGCGTGCCAGCCCCGGAAGACAGCTGGCTGGACCAGGAGGCGGGTCCGGTGGTGCGGCCGTACGCCGTCACCAAGGGACGGACCGTGTCCGACTCCGGCCGGACCATCGGCCTGATCGATGTCGTGGTGGCGGCCAGCGACCCGCCGCCCGTGCCTGGCTTGCGGCTCGGCCCAGAGCACCGGCAGATCCTGTCCCGGTGCGTGCGGCCGGTCACCCTGGTGGATCTGGCCTCGGACGTCGACCTGGCCGTCGGCGTGGTCCGGGTGCTGCTCAGTGACCTGATCGAGCACGGGATCGTGCGGCTGCGGGCCACGCCCCGGGGACCGGTGACCAATCAGCGGCTACTGCAGGAGGTACTGCATGGGCTTCAGGCCCTCTGATCCAGCGGGCGCCGCGGAGATCATGCCCAGCTTCGCCAAGGTGCTGATCGCCGGAGGATTCGGGGCGGGCAAGACCACCCTGGTCGGGGCGATCAGCGAGATCCGGCCGCTGCGAACCGAGGAGGAGCTCAGTGGCCGGAGCGTGGGCGTGGATGACCTCACCGGGGTGGAGCAGCGCGACTCGGTCAAGGTGGTCCTGATCACGCTGATCCGCTACCTGCTCAGCCGGACCGCCGCCGCGGTCGGCTGATCAGCCAACCCTGAGAGTGACGTTCTCACTTGGGTGCCGCAGGTCCGCACGGATTGTGTGGGCCCGTCAGGGCTGCATTCTGCCCTTGCGGGGCTATTCTCCGCTCTCTCGTTTTCCTGGTATAGATCATTGATTCTCTGTTAAGGAGAAGCTAGTTTTCTCTCATCGAGAGGAGAACACTCGATGTGACGGGGACCACCACCGAGGAGGAAACCTCGTGAGACCACAGATAAGAACCCTCGCCGCCGTCGCCGCGGTGGCGCTGCTGGCCGCCGCGTGCGGCCGGAGCGGATCCGGCGCATCAGGCGGCTCATCGGCTACCGGGCAGGCGTCCGGAAACACCGCGCAGGTATCGTCGGCCAGCTTCGGCAGCCTGAAGAACGTGTGCCACCCGGGCAAGCCGACCAGCGCGCCCGACCAGGGTGTCACGGCGAGCCAGATCACCGTCGGCGTGCTCACCGACGAAGCCTTCACCAAGGTCCCGGACCTGGTGAACGCGGCCAAGGTGTTCACCTCGTGGTGCAACGCCGCGGGTGGCATCGACGGCCGCAAAATCGTGGCCAACATCGGCCAGACCGGGTTGCTCCAGGTCGTGCAGGCGATGACCGCGGCCTGCGGCAAGGACTTCGTGCTGGCCGGCAATTCAGAGGCGCTGGACGGCCTGGCCACCAAGACCCGGGTGTCCTGCCTGCTGCCCGAGTTCCCGGCCCAGGTCGTTATGCCTCAGAACATCAACTCGGCGCTGCAGGCCTACCCGCAGAGTGACGGCCACTCCTATGCCCCGTACGCGGGCTACTACAGCTGGCTGCTCAAGCAGGCGTACCCGGATTCGGCCAAGCACGTCGGCATCCTGTACGGTCAGTCGCCGATCACCGCCCCGCTGGTCGCGGACGAGAAGATCACCATACAGGCCGAGGGCGGGAAGATGGCCTACAGCGGCGCGTTCCCGGCCACCGGCGCCACCGACTGGACGCCCTACGCCGAGGCAGTCAAGAGCAAGGGCATCAAGGGCCTGGTTTTCTACGGCACCCCCCAGGAACTGGCCGCGCTGGAACTCGACCTGACCAATATGAACTACAAGCTGGACTGGATCGACGCCAACAGCAACGCCTACGGCGCCCCGTTCATCGGGCTGGCCGGCAAGTCGCTGTCCGTCCAGCACAACTACGCCGCGCTGGCCGGCTACTACCCGCTGGAGAAGGCCTCGGCCAACCCCGCGACCGAGCAGGTCGTCCAGCTGTTCGCCAAGTATGCCCCCGGGCAGCCGGTGACGCTGCAGGGGCTGCAGGCGTTCTCGGCCTGGCTGCTGTTCGCCGAGTCGGCCGGGTCCTGCGGCAACAACCTGACCCGCGCGTGCATCTACGCCGCGGCGCTCAAGCAGACCGCGTGGACCGGCGGCGGTCTGCAGGCCCCGGTCAACCTGAGCAAGCCTGACTCGCCGGTGAGCTGCTGGAACGCCGAGGAGGCCACGCCGACCGGCTGGAAACCGGCCGCGTTCGACCCGAACAACGGCGTCTACCGCTGCGGGGCACCGGTGTTCAAGCTGCCGGCCGGCGTCTACCCGCCACCGGTCAGCTTGTCCGACGTGGGCAAGAGCATGAGCGACCTCAAGTAACGGAGCCGTTCCCGCCATGGGGCAGTTCCTGGCCTTCGGGATCGTCGGCCTGAGCACCGCCGCGATTTACGCGGTCATCGGCAGCGGGCTGGTGCTGACCTACACCACCACCGGCGTGTTCAACTTCGCGCAGGGCGCGATGGGCATGCTGGCGGCGTTCACCTACTGGCAGCTCACCATCGGCTGGGGGTGGCCGGTCCCGGTCGCCCTGGCCGTGGTGCTGCTCATCCTGGCCCCGGTGTTCGGGCTGGCCATCGAGCGGTTCGTGATGCGGCCCGCCCAGGGCCTGGGCCAGGTGGAGTGGCTGGTGATCACCGTGGCGCTACTCAGTGGGTTCATCGCCGTGGCCGAGTGGATCTGGAACCCGAACGCGGCCCGCACGCTGCCCGAGTTCTTCGCCGGCGCCGCCCCGATCCAGATCGGGGCGGCCACCATCACCTGGCACCAGGCCATTACCATGATCGTCGCGGTGCTGGTCGCGGTGGCGCTGCGCATCCTGCTGCATGCCACCCGGACCGGCACCGAGATGCGGGCCACCGTGGACGACCGGGCCCTGGCCGGGCTGACCGGGGCCGACCCGCTGCGCGCCAACCAGGTGGCCTGGGTGCTCGGCACCCAGCTGGCCGCGGTCGGCGGCATCCTCATCGCGCCGGAACTGACGCTGGACGCCACCCAGCTCTCTCTGCTGATCGTCAGCGCCTATACCGCGGCCGTGTTCGGCCGGCTGCGCAGCCTGCCGATGACGTTCGCCGGCGCGGTGGTGGTCGGCCTCATGGAGAGCTACCTGACCGGTTACCTGCCGAACAACTCGATCTGGCCGGGGCTGCGGCTGGCCGCCCCCGCGCTGCTGCTGTTCGCCGCGTTGCTGGTGTTCCCGCACGGCCGACTGCACGGCCGGACCCGGCGACTGCACCCGGTGCTGGCGCCCAGCCTACGCGGCTCGGCGGTGTTCGCCGCGGCCGTGGTCATGTTCGGCGTGGTGCTGGCCACCGTGCTGAGCCCGGCCGACCTGGTCACCTACGGGGCCATCTTCTCGCTCGGCCTGGTCGCGCTGTCCTACGTGCCGCTGGCCGGCTACGCCGGGGAGATCTCGCTGTGCCAGCTGAGCATGGCCGGGGTCGGCGCCGTGGTGTGGGGCCATCTCGGCGCGCACGGGGCGGTGTGGGCGCTGGCCGCCGCGATCGTGATTCCCGCCCTGGTCGGGGCGCTGATCGCGCTGCCCGCGCTCCGGCTGTCCGGGGTCTACCTGGCCCTGGCCACCGTCGCCTTCGCCGTGGTCTTCGACGACTGGATCTTCGCGGTGCCATCGTTCCGGGTGTTCGGCCTGCAGATCTCCACGTTCAACGATGGCTCGATCAGCGCGGTCGGGCCGCGGCTGTTCGGGGTCCAGCTGACCAGCGAGGAATCGCTGATGGTGTTCTCCGCCATGCTGCTCGGCCTGGCCTCGCTCGGCGTGGCCGCGCTGCGGCGGGGCCGGTTCGGCCGGCGGCTGATCGCGCTGCGGGACAGTGAGGCCGCCTACGCGATGCTCGGCGGCAACCTGCTGGCCGCCAAGGTCGCGGTGTTCGCGCTGGCCGCCGGGCTGGCCGGGCTCGGCGGGGCGGTGTACGCGATGCAGCAGCAGTCGGTCACCGCCACCCAGTTCAGCCTGGTCACCGGGCTATCGCTGTTCCTGATCGCGGTGGTCGGCGGGCTGGCCGTGGTCGGGGATGGGCTGTTCACCGGGACCATTCTCGAGGGGCCACTGAACGCGCTGGTGGCGGTGGCGCCGTGGGCGGCCAACCTGGTCGCACTGGTGCCCGCCCTGGCCGGGATCGGCCTGGGCCGCAATCCACAGGGGATCGTGCCCACCTTCCGCCGCCAGTGGGGGCCGGTCGGCCGGGACCGGGTCACCCTGGCCGTGCTGCTCGGCGGCCTGGCCCTGGCCTGGGTGCTGCGGCTGGCCCACGTGATCAACGGGTGGGTGCTGTTCGGTGTCGCGCTGGTGCTGGCCCTGGCGGCGCCGCCGTTCGCCGCCGCCCGGCAGGTGCGGCAGCGGCAGGCCGGCGGGCCCGAACCGGAGGTCCCGGTCGAGTGGTGGGGCGTGCGGCGGGACTGGCAGGCCGAGGACGAGGAGGTGCTGGCCCGTGGGGTCGCTGGAGGTTAGCGACGTGACCGTGGCCTTCGGCGGGAACCGGGTGCTGGACGGGGTCGGGCTG
>Ga0335085_10007123_pt1 | contig 17468 bp, 15 predicted proteins | sample Lox_Sample_45_FD_206712 | JGI IMG/M metagenome (GOLD analysis project Ga0335085, IMG submission 206712) | Soil microbial communities from Loxahatchee National Wildlife Refuge, Florida, United States - Lox_Sample_4.5 | ecosystem: Environmental > Terrestrial > Soil > Wetlands | place: USA...
GCACCACCAGCCATCCGACCAAGACGGCCATGGAGCAGTATCAGATCGGATCGGACGAGTTGGCGGTACAAATTCCCAAGCTGAAGAAGCTGATCGAGACCGATATGAAGAATCTCGAGAAGCAACTCGATGCAGCGGGCGCGCCGCCGACGCCGGGCCGCCTGCCGGATTGGAAGGGCGGGAAGTAGACCAACCGAGCCGCGAAGGTGACGGAGGAGTCGACCGCTCTCCGACCTTCGCCGTTTCGAATGCGCCCGGCTTCCGCTGCGTTAATTCGCGCTCGGCCGCTCGACGTGATCGATCACCAACATCTCGACCGGCTGCTTCGACGAAACCAGGTTGAGGCCGAGCGAGGGTAGCGCGTTGGCGGTCGCTTCGAACATGTCGCTGATGGTGGGAGATCTGTCCATAGTGCCTGCTGCTTCAGAGATTTTCGCCATATCCAGGTCGAGATCGTACTTGCCGGTGAGACCGGTTTTGTCGATCACCGGCTTATCGGCGCCGAAGCGGGTGAGATACTTCGCGAACCACGCCATGTCGACGTTGTGGCCGAGAAGGTTGAGCTTCGTGGGACCGGCGCTCGCTGCGGCCGCGTGAAACTTGGGACCGCCCTTCGCCACCATCAGCGCGTAGACCGCAAGCAGCCGCGTCTCGCGATGGAAGGTCAGTTTGAAGCGATCGGCCAGCAGAGGCCGGAGCATCTGCAGAAGTTGCTCGCGATTGGCTGCGCCGGCGGATTTGCCCTCAATGGCGAAGCGCGCCGATTCGGTCCACGATGGGACGCCCGTCACCTGGTAGGTCTCCACGCCGTAGGCCGCCGCGAGCAGTTCTTTCACGGTCGAGGCAGGGGTGGAAAGGCGCCCGGGCGGCGTGTTGATCGCAGCGCCCATGCGACCGGGGCGCGCGGACGGATCCGCCGGCTTTACTGACGCGATCTCGAACTGCTGGGCGATTAGCATCGCGGCCAGTGCCACGCCGAGTGCCAGTACGCGCTTACTTCTTTCGAACGTCAACGGCCACGCCATCCTGCACCGCATCGCTGGGATTCGAGACCAGCAACTCGCCTTCCGCCAGGCCGGAGGTTACCTCGATCTCCGATCCCAAGTCCTGCCCCAGCGTCACGCCACGGAAATGTACAACGTGATTCGCATCCACCACCGCCACACGCGGGCCGCTCTTGCCAAGAACCACGGTATCGCCGGAGATGCGCAGAGCCCGCTTCGCACGGGGCGAAATGAAACGCACCTGCGCGTACATACCGGGAAACAAAACGTCACCGGCATTTGGCGTTTCGAGGATCACCAGCATGGCGCGCGAGTTGGAATCGAGCGAATCCGAAACGTTGGTGACACTGGCGGGGAAGACCTGGCCGGGTTTTTCCTGCACCCGCAGTTCGGCCAATTGACCCGCCCGGATCTGCTCGACATAGGTCTGCGGTACGTTCACGAAAACGCGCAAAGGCTGGATCTGCGCCACGCGGAACATCTCGCGCGCGGCCCCGCCGTTGCCCGCGTTGATCAAGGTGCCGACATCCACGTTGCGCGCCGTCACGACGCCATCGAATGGCGCGGTCACACGCGCGAAGCCTTTGAGCTCTTCCAGGCGATGCAGGTTGGCCTCGCTCGCGCGGATGGTGTCCTGCGAGGTCGTGAGACTGGCCTCGGCCTTCTGCTTCTGCGCCTGTTTGACCTCGAAATCGGCTTCCTTCTCGTCGCTCTCCTGCCGCGAAACGGCGCCCTTGGCCAGAAGTTTTTGCCAGCGGTCACGGGTGACTTGCGAGAGGCTTAGATTGGCGCTCGCTAGAGCGAGATCGGCCTTCAGTTCCGCGATGGTCGAAGTGGCCTGCGACAAGGTGGCGTGCGCCTGGGTGATTTGCTGATCGAGCTCCGGCGTTTCGATTTCGGCCATCACCTGGCCCTTCTTCACGCGGTCGCCGATATCCACCAGACGCGTCTTTAGGTATCCGTCGGCGCGGGCAAAGATGGGCGATTCGACGATCGGCTGCATGTCGCCCGGCAGGTCGATATCTTCTTGTCCAACGGCGAAGTGGGCGGCCGATACGATCACCACCGGATGCCGCGCGGCACTCCCTTCGGACGCCGCCAGCATGACTTTCTGGCGCGCCAGGCGCGGCAGGAGCCCGGCTGCGATCCCGGCCGCAACCAACAGCGCCAGCACGGTGAAAAACACGACCACCGGGCCTCGCCGCGGCTTCTGTTCGCGACCCGGTTGCGCGCCGGCCGTCTGAACCATCATATTTGGATCTCCTGGTGCCGTCCGAAGCGCGGCGGAGTCCGCCGCAGGACGCTATACACAACCGGGACGAAAAACAAGGTCGCTACCGTCGCCAGCAACAGTCCGCCGATCACGGCCCGGCCGAGGGGCGCGTTCTGCTCGCCGCCTTCGCCGAGGCCCAACGCCATCGGCAGCATGCCGACGATCATGGCCAGCGCCGTCATCACGACGGGGCGCAGTCGCGTGAAGCCAGCCTCCAGCGCGGCCGAAACCGCATCGGACCCGGTCTCGCGCAGGTCGTTGGCGAAATTGACCAGCAGAATGCTGTTGGCCGTGGCCACGCCGATGCTCATAATCGCGCCCATCAGCGAGGGCACGTTGAGCGTGGTTTGCGTGACGAACAGCATCAGCACGATGCCCGAAAGCGCGCCCGGCAGCGCCATCAGAATAATGAACGGATCGAGCCACGACTGGAAGTTCACCACCATCACGAAGTACACCAGCACGATCGCGAAGAACATGCCGAGGCCCAGGCCCACGAACGAACTGCGCATGGTGGCGACTTGGCCGCGCGTTTCGAGGAAGCTGCCCTTGGGAAGCTTGCGTGCGAACCCAGCCAGCACCCGATCGACATCGCCCGCCACCGCACCCAGGTCGCGATCCTGCACGTTGGCGTACACGTCAAAGAGCGGCTGCACGTTGTAGTGGTTCACCACCGAAGCGGTCGAGCCGCGCTCCAGGCGCCCGACGTTGGTGAGCAGTTGCAATCCCCCGCCCTGCCCGTTGTGTACGCCGCGAACGGGTGTGCGCAGCAACTCGGCGGTCGAATCGACGCGGTATTGCGGCGTCATTACCGAGATGGGATAGTCCACGCTGTTGCGCGGATCGATCCAATAGTTCGGCGAGATTTGCGTGCTGGAGGCCAGCGAAATGAGCAGGCTGTTGGCGACGTCCTGCTGCGTGAGGCCCATCTGATCGGCGCGGGTGCGATCCACTCGAAACATCAGCTCGGGCACGTCTACCACCTGGTGCGTATGCACGTCCACAGCGCCGGGAACGCGAGCCAAGCGAGTTTCGATCTGCCTCGCGAGCGCATAATTGGCGGGGGCGTTGGTGAGCGGTCCGACCACCTGCACGTCGATGGGCGCGGGCAGCCCGAAATTCAGAATTTGGCCGACAATGTCGGCCGGTTGGAAGAAAAAGGTCAGCTCGGGAAAATCGCGGTTGAGCCGGGCGCGCAGCTTGCGGATGTAGTCCCAGCTCGAGGCGTGCTCGCCGGCGCGCAGGGACACCAGAATCTCGCCATCAAACTGGCCGATGGTGGCCGAGTCGCTCATCGCCAGGTTCAGCCCGGAGTACGGCAGGCCGATGTTATCGATCATGTCGGTGAGCTCGGCGGGCGGAATCTCGGCGCGAATGGAGTCTTCCACCGCGGCGAAATAATGTTCGGTCTCTTCAATGCGGGTGCCCGCGGGAGCGCGGACGTGCAGCCGGATCTGGCCGGCATCGACCTGGGGGAAAAAGTCCTGGCCGAGAAAGGGCGTGAGCGAGAGACACACCACGCAGATCAGGAAAAAGCCCGCGCCGGTGAGGGTGCGATGCGCCAGGGACGCTTCGAGCAAACCGCGATAGCCTTCGCGCATGCGGTCGAACCACGATTGGAAGCCGTGATGGATGGAAGCGAAAATGCCCTTGCCGGATTCGATTGTCCCTTCGTCGCCATGGTAGCGCTCCGCCTCGCCCGCGAGCAGGTAGCGCACCATGGTCGGCACCAGCGTCCGGGACAGCAGGTAGGAGGCCAACATTGCCAGCACTACCGCCAGCGCCAGCGGCGTGAACAGGTAGCGCGCGGCGCCGGTCAGAAAGACCACCGGCACGAAGACGATGCAGATGCAGAGCGTGGAGACGAACGCCGGCGTGGCGATCTGCATGGCGCCTTCCAGGATGGCGCGGAGGATCGGCTTGCCCAAAGCAAAATTGCGGTGAATATTTTCGATTTCGACAGTGGCGTCGTCCACCAGGATGCCCACGGCGAGCGCGAGTCCGCCGAGCGTCATCACGTTGATGGTCTCGCCCATGAAGTTCAGAATCGCCAGCGAGGTGAGGATCGAAAGCGGAATCGAAATGCAGACGATGATGGTGGAGCGCCAGCTTCCCAGGAACAGCAGAATCATCAGGCCGGTGAGCATCGCCGCGATGGTGGCTTCCCGCAGCACGCCGGCAATGGCCGCGCGAACGAAGATCGACTGATCGAACATCAGCCGCACGTTCAGCGAGGCCGGCAGTGTGGAGCGGATGCGCGGCAGCATCGCTTTCAGGCGCGCGACGATGTCCAGCGTGGACGAGCCACCGTTTTTGAGTACCGTGAGCAGAGCCGCGCGCACACCGTTATGCCGGACGACGTTGGTCTGGACGGCGTAGCCATCGCGAACATGGGCGACATCGGAGACGTACACGGTGGTACCGTTAGTCTGGCGGATCGGCAGGCGGTTGAAGGCAGCGGCGAGTTCCGGCGCGCTATTCAGCTTGACGACATATTCCTGCGCACCGATCTTCACAGTGCCCGACGGTAGTATCAGGCTCTGCGAGTTGATGGCGCTGACTACGTCCGAGGCGGACAAGCCCTGCGCGTACAGCGCGCGCGGATCCAGGTCCACGGAGATTTGTCGAGGCTTGCCGCCGTAGGGCAGCGGGAAACTGGCGCCCTGCACGTTGGCCATCTGGGTGCGGATCGACTGGTAGCCGAGGTCGTAGATTTCCTGCTCGGGGAGCGAGTCGCTGGAGATGCCCAGTTGCAGGATGGGCACGGCTGAAGCGTTATACCGGATGATGTTGGGTGGTACGATGCCGGTGGGCAGGGAGTGGAGCACTGCCTGCGAAGCCGCTGCAAGCTGCGCCACCGCGGCTTCCACGCGCGCCTTGGGGTGGAAGAAGACTTTGATGACCGCGAGGCCCGGCAGCGATTCCGACTCCATGTGCTCGATATCGTTGACGGTGGTGGTGAAGGAGCGCTCAGAGCGGACGGTGATGATCTCGGCCATTTCTTCGGGCGAGACGCCGCTGTAACTCCAGATGACGCTGACTACCGGGATATCGATTTCCGGGAAGATGTCGGTGGGCATGCGCTCGATCGCCAGGCCGCCCAGGATCGCGATCAGCAGGGACATGATCACGAAGGTATAGGGTCGGCGCAAGGCCAGTTGGACAATCCACATGCCGGGGTCTCTTATTCATGATAAAGGAATGACTTGGGCTTCGCGGGCGCGGCGCGTGTTCTACGGGTGGAGTGCTACGTGTTACGCTGCCGCTTCCGCCGGCGTTTGGAGTCGTTAGGGGACGTTTCTCGGCGTCCGAAACGAGCCGGGCGCGGGTTACCTCCGGGGCTGGTAATTCAGCCTTCAGGCGGAAAGGACGCCGCTATGACTATGATCATAGGAGTCAACGTTGTAGCCGTGCTGGAAATCACGGTCACGGTCCGCGTTGAGCGGCGCCGCCGTCGTACCAAGTAACGGCAATGTTCGGTCAGAAGATCGTCCAGCAACCCTCCGTTATGAGATAGCCGCCAGCGAGACATGAATTTACCTGTCTGTGATCGACTTCCCGGTCTCGGTGGACTACACTCAGACGATGACTGAGGATAATGTCAAAATCGTCGCCGATTACCTGCTCGGGCAAACCGAGTATGAGATGGCCACTACACGCCGGGTGCTTGCGGCCGTAGCTACTGAGACCGCCAGTTATAAGCCCAGCGAAAAATGTATGAGCGGCCTGGAACTAGCGGGTCATATCGCCGCCGCTGAAGTCTTCTTTTTGAGCGGCGTGGTTAACGGGAAGTTCGAGTGGGCGCCGCCGGAGTTCAAAACACCTGCCGACGCGCTCGCCTATTACGAACAGAAGGTGCCCGGGCTGATTGCCGACGCGCGCGCCTTGCCGGGAGCGAAGCTCGCAGAGACCCTGGGCATGGGGCCCATGAGTATGCCGGGTGTGGACTTTTTGGCGCTGAACCTCAAGCATTCGGTACACCATCGCGGCCAACTGTCGGCCTATCTGCGGCCCATGGGATCGAAGGTTCCGAACATCTACGGGCCCAGCGCCGATTCAGAAAAGCAGGCCACAGCTTAGCTCAGGCGATTTCGGCCACCAGCAGGTCCTCATCGAAGGGGCGTGCGGCTTGGAGCACGCCGCCGTCAGGCGACACGATCGCGGATGACCCACGCGATTCCAAATCGCCGGTTCGGCCGGCAACATCGGCGCGGACTACCCACACGTGGTTTTCGCGTGCGCGGGCGATGGCGGCATTTTGCGCAGCGGCGGCAGTTTTCTCGGCGGATTTCGAGGCGGGCAATGCGTTGTTGGTGGGAATGAACAGGAGAGTCGCACCCTGAGCGGCCATTTTCGCGGCCGGTTCGGGAAAGTTCGAATCGTTGCAGATGACAATGCCGAAGGTAACTCCGGCGGCGCCGAAGACCGGCGTCTCGCGTCCGGCGTTGTAGACGGAATGGCGGATAGCGGGGAAGAGCTTGCGGTAGACACCAACGACCGATCCTTGTTGAAAGACGGCGGCGGAATTGTACAGTGAGCCGTCGGCTGCCAGTTCGGTGAAGCCGACGATGGTGGTAACGGTCCGGCTGGCCAGTGGCGCCAGCACGGAAGCCAGGCCGGCAGTCGGAATGGCGAACTGCCGCGAGTCGGGAGCATAATCAGCCAGGCCCCCGAGGATGGCCTCCGGGCAGCACAGTAGGGCAACGCCGGCGTCCTCGCACCACTTGACGCGCGCGCGAATCAACTCAATGGCATCTGGTGGTGCGATGTGCGACAGCGGAGCTTGGTAAGCGGCGATCTTCGGCACAGTCGCTTTCGATTTTCCCTTGACTCCCCTATGTAGCGATGATACATATGTAGCAGGGGACCCGATGGCCGACACTCTTTCGTACGCCGCCGCCAGCGTCTTAAATGCGATTCAGTCCGGGCGGCGCTACGGATTCGAGATCATGGAAGCCACGGGCATGCCGAGCGGCACCGTGTATCCGGCGCTGCGCAAGCTGGAAAAGGGCGGCCTGATCGAGGCGCAGTGGGAGCCCGAATCAGTGGCCCGCGCGGAGCGGCGTCCGGCACGGCGGTATTACCAGGTGACCAGCCAAGGCGAGGCGGCCTTGACCGCCGCCGGTCAACGCTACCGTTTTTCGGAGGTGGCCAAGCGATGATCTCTCCGGCCGCACCGCTCCCGCCCGAATCGGCCTTGCTCCTGCGCCTGGCTGCGGCGTTCGCGCCCGACGCACGACGCGACGAGTGGCGCCGCGAATGGCACGCCGAATTGTGGTGGTGGCTTTCGAGTACGCCCGATCCGTCGCGGCTGGCGCTCGCGGGGCACTGTGCCGGGGCGGTCCTGGACGCGGTTTCCCTGCGCGCAGGCGAGGGGTTCAACGCAGCGGATTTCCTGGCGCGCCCGGCCGCGCGTCTGGCTGCGCCGTTGCTGCTCCTCGTGTTGCTCACGGGCATCACGGGCGGCTTCCGCCACACGCGGCGCGCACTGTTCGGCACTGCGCCGATGGACCTTGCCGTTCTCACGGAAACGGGGCCGTTCATGGGACAACGCTCCGCATTGCCTCCCGCGCGTGTGGCGCAATGGACCGCCCGATCGCACATCGTGCAAAGCGTCGAACTGGCTGGCCCCGCGCGTGCGGTGGTGCATCTGCGGCGCGGATACACGGCCGCCGACGCCCAGCGCGAATGGCGCAGGTGGAACGGCTTCTTGCAAATCACTCCCTACGCGGCCGAGATCGTGCATCCGGTGGCCCTGCTCGGTACGGCGTTCCTGGCCCTGGTGCTGCTGGCAATAGCCGATTGGCTCCGCTCGGATGCCTCGGGCTTTTCGCTGGCGCAGCCACTCGGTTGGCTGATGGTTTTGTTCCTGTCTGCCCTCGAGTTGCCGTTTCTTCCAGTCGCGATTCTTCTGCCCTACCTGGTGGCGTCGTTTATGGCGCTGCAGTACTGCCGCCGCGACCGCGCCGGACGCTGTCCCGTGTGTCTCGAGCGGCTCGGACAGCCGGTGCCGATCGGTGTAGGTCCGCGCGGGCCTTTCGAGCCGGCCGGAACGGAGTTCCTTTGTCCGCTGGGCCACGGCGTGCTGTTCACGACGCGCGAAACCGAGCCGGAGTCGCACTGGACTCCGCTGGTCGCATGAGGGTGCTGAGCCCATTATTGCGTGCGCCGGGGTTCACCGCGACGGCGGTTGCCGCCATCGCGCTGGCGACCGGCGCCAGCACGGCCGTTTTCAGCCTGGTCTATTCGGTGGTGTTGCGGCCGCTTCCCTTCCCCGACCCGGACCATCTTTATTCAGTCACGCAGTTTTACCAGGCGTTCAACCAGAGCATCGTCCCGAGTCCGGTGTACCTGGATTGGCGCGACCGTGTGCAGGCGCCCGCCCGCATGGCTGCGTACAGCATGGGCGACTACACGTACGCCGCGGGCGATCTGGCCGAACGGCTACCGGCCGCGATGGTCACGGCAGGCTTCTTCGATGTCCTGGGCATGCGTCCAGCGCGAGGCCGCAGTTTTACGGAAGTGGAAGATCGGCCGGGCAATGATGCTGTCGTGCTGGTGCGGGAAGGCTTCCCCATGCAACCCGGCGGGCGGATCGTGCTGGACGGGCGCTCGTACAATGTGATCGGCACCGTTGCGGGCGATCTGGCTTTTCCTCCGGGCGTGCAGGTTTGGGTACCGCTGGCGCTGGACACGGCTCGCGAGCGCTCGGGTGGTCCCATGCAACTGGTGCGCGTGATCGCGCGGTGGCGGCAAGCGCCCGCGCTGAGCCCCAGCGAAGGCGCGCGGCTGGTGGTCACACCGCTGCAGTCATGGCTCACTGGCAAAACACGCGGCTTGTGGTATGTTTTGATGGCCGCGGTGACGCTGGTGCTGTTGATCGCGTGCGCCAATGTCGCAGGCCTGCTGATCGCCCGCGGCGCGGCCCGCCGCCGGGAAATGGCGATTCGATTGGCACTAGGCGCTCCTCGGGCGCAACTCGCGCGCCAGCTTCTCATCGAATCCCTGGTGCTCGCAGTGGCCGGATCGGTCATTGGATTCGCACTCGGGGCGATGCTGGTCCGCGCCCTGCTGCCGCTGCTTCCCGACGCGTTGCTGGCGGGCCGTCCGGTGGAGATGAACACTGCGGTATTCGCCTTTGCAGCAGTCGTGGCGCTGGCGACGGCACTTGTGAGCGGTATCGCGCCGGCGCGCGAGGCGGCCCACGTGGATGTGGCCGACTCGCTCAAACTGGCGCCGACCACGGCAACCGCGCGCCACCTCGGTCTGCGGCGCTTGCTGATCGCGGGCGAGATTGCGCTGAGCCTGGCGCTGCTTTCGGGCGCCGCTTTGATGGTCCGCAGTTTTCAGGCGCTCGCTTCAGTGGATCCGGGATTTCGACCGGACGGCGCACTGGCGACGTCGCTGAATCTGCCCGACACGCGGCATCAGGGGTATCTCGTGCAGGCATTGGAACTAGTGTCCACCTTGCCCGGCGTGCGGGCTGCGGGACTTACTTCGGTGATTCCGTTTGCGGCCGGGGGCCGGTCGCGCGCGCTCATCAGCGTCGAAGGGGAGCCGCCCTGGGGCACCCCCGATGCGGAACGTCATCGCGTGGAGACGGTGTTTGTCGGCGGAGAGGTTTTCCGCGCCTTGGGCATTCCGTTGCGCGAAGGTCGCACCTTGCGCGCCGGCGAGACGGACGCCGCGGTCGTGAACCAAACACTCGCGCGACGTTTCTTCGGCACGGCTAACGCGGTGGGCCGCCGTTTGAAGACAGGCCTGGCCGAGTCGCCGTCGCCGTGGTTGACGATCGTCGGGGTGGTGGGCGATACACGGCTTTCGGCACTCGATGAAGACGCGCCCGCAATGCTGTTTCGACCGCATCAGACGGCTCAGAACCTTCGTTCTATCGGTTTGGTGGTACGCACTGCTGCCGATCCCACTTCGTTGGCGTTTCCGCTGCGGTACGCGCTGGCACATCTCGATGCTACGGTGGCGGTGTCGAATGTGGAGCCGGTCGAGCGGCGGCTTTCGGCATCGATGGCCTCGCCGCGGCTGCGCTCGGTGTCCGCGTCGCTGATGGCCGGCATGGCGCTGCTCATCGCCATGGCCGGACTGTACGGGGTCTTGTGCTACATCGTGGCGCAGAGCAGCGCGGAGTTGGGCATCCGCATCGCACTGGGTGCGACGCGCGCGGCAATCTTTAGGCTAGTGCTCGGACGCGGGCTGGCACTTGCCTCAGCCGGCACAGCCGCGGGATTGCTGCTTTCGCTGGCCTGCGCCCGATTTCTCAGCGGGCTATTGTTTCACCTGGCGCCGTGGGATCCGGTGACGCTGGCCGGTTCCGCGGCAGCCATGCTGACGGTGGCCGCCGCGGCTTCATTCGCGCCGGCACTGCGCGCTACCCGCACCGATCCGATTCGCTGCCTTCGACAGGAGTAACATATGCAAAATCGCCGCATGTTTCTGACAGGTCTCTTTGCCGCCGCCGCGCTCCGGCCGCAGGATGCCAAACCGAATCTTGCCGGACACTGGGTGATGAACGCGTCCAAGAGCACCGGCCGCAATCCCAAAGCCTGCGAGGAGACAATCGAGTTCAAGGATCCCAGCCTCACGATCACTTCGGTCACCGAAGACGCACGCGGCCAGACCAAAGGGTTTCTCAAGCTGGACACCACGGGACGCGAATCGGTCAACGATGTGAACGGCGCCGAGTTCCATTCGAAATCGCACTGGGAAGGCGGCAAGCTGGTTACGGTGGTAACGGGCGACCGCGGACTGTCCCTGACCGAAGTGCGCAGCCTCTCGGCAGACGGCAAGGTGCAGACGGTAGAATCGTACATGGGGGCCACGCGCAGCGGCAGTCCGATGGCCACGCGCGTCATGGAAAAGCAGTAAATCCTACCCTACGGAAGACAGTAAACCGCCATTCACTGTACGCATAAATCTAGTTGGCCCGAAAAGGTGCGTGCAAACTGGACCCAATCCGTGGTATTTATGAATTTGCAGCATTGGCGGGCGCCGAATCTGGATGTGCTAGCCAGTAATTGCCGCTGACTCCCTCCGGTAATCCCACGCTCAACGCCGTGCCCAGCCTTGCGTGCGGGGGGAAAGCGAAATCCACCGGCGTACGTGCATGCCTAATCGTTTCAAGAATTTACGATAGGTCTTCCCGGCTAGTTACGGAGCAATCTTCCCCATGGACAGCGACCGCAAGTACAGACAACACGGGTACATGGACTCGGACCGTGAATCGCACGGCCCGCGCGGCGGCGGTGAGGACCGCCCGAGACCACAAGGCCCCCGCCCCCCTCTCGACGTCACCGGCCCCCGCCTGCCACGCCTGGTGCAGCACGTAGCCGCCTCGCGCTGCTTTAATTGCACCACCGCTCTGCCGCCCGGAACGGACTTCAATGGTACCTGTCCCAAGTGCAATGCGCCGCTGCACTGCTGCAAGCAGTGCACCCACTTCGAACCCTCCACGCGTTTTCAGTGCCTCAAACCGATCCCCTTGCGCATCGCGTATAAAGACAAAGCCAACGAGTGCAACCTGTTTGCGCCGCGCGTGACCGTGGCGCGGGAAGGCACTTCGAACGGCTCGGTCCCGGCTGCGCAGCCGCCCGTGCAAGCGGGGCCTCCGGCGCCGCGCAACGCCGACGATGCTCGCAGCGCCTTCGACCGTCTGTTCAAGAAGTAAGCGGCCAGACGACAGACCCATTCTTCGGATCCGAGATCCGATACGTCATCTGCCCTTGCACGGTGAGCGTCTGGAAATCCGCCGTAGGCTCATTGAAGACGAACGGGATGTTGGCGCTCGCCAGCGGAACCGAGACGATGCTCGAAGCGGGCTGGAAGTAAAAGAACGACAGGCCCGCGCCCAATCCATCACCTGAATCTTCAGGCCGGTTTCAATCGTCCGCCGCACCGCTTCGAGGGTATTACGCGCTGGCGCCGCACACCGAGGCGCTGCATCCCGGAACCGACGCGGCCGACGCCGCATGGTTTCCCGTGACGGAACTGCCTCCACTGGCCTTCGATCATCGCGCGATCGTGGAATACGCGCACCGGCGGATCCGCAACAAGCCGGACTATACCAATGTCGGTTTCGAGTTGCTGCCGGAGCGGTTCACCCTCCCGGAGTTGCAGGCGGTGCATGAAGCGATCCTGGGCTCCACATTGGATAAGCGGAACTTCCGGCGGAAGATCATCCAGCGGGGCATCGTGAAGCCGACCAATGAGTTGCGCGCCACGGGACGTAAGGCAGTTATACCGCTTCAGCGAGTAGCTCCTACCGGCTCTTTCCAACTAACTTGAAGGCGAATAAAGTATCTCCCGCACCGACTGTCAGATACTGGCTGCCATCGAGCATATAAGTGGAAGGACCGTTGCTGACCATCGCGACGGTGCGGAAGTGCCAGAGGATGCGCCCGTCGGCGGGATCGTAGGCCAACAGGTTTCCGGACGGATCGCCCGTGAAGAGTAAATTGCCAGCGGTGGTCAAGATACCGGGAAAATTGTTGCCGAAGTTTCCGCTGGGATACTTGTGCTGCCAGACGATATTGCCGGTCCGATAGTCGAGGGCCAGGAGTAGCGGCTCGGAAAAACCGCCTCCACCACCGCCGCCATAGCCCTGCGGCTGAGGATCGTCGTCGGTCAGATAGCCGATGCTATATCCTTGTTTTGCATTAACATAGAAGAGGCCGGCCGGTGGGCTGAAACTCGGAGGGGGCCAATTCGTGCCGCCGCCTCCGGGAGTGTTGATGAGGGAGCCATCCACCTTTGGCTCCTTTGCGGGATCGGGAATGGGTTGGCCCTTGGCGTCCAGGCCTTTCATCCAATTGACTCCCACATACCCCTTAGTTACTAAGTCCTTACCGTTAGTGCGGTCGAGCAGAGTATAAATACCATTACGAGCCGCCTGAGCGAGTAACTTGCGCGGCTGACCCTGGTAAGTCGCATCGATCAGGACAGGGGTTTCGACGTTATCCCAGTCATGCGTATCATGCGGAGAAGGCTGGTGATACCAGACCAGCTTGCCGGTGTCGGCATTCAGCGCGACGATAGAGGCGGTCCAGAGGTTGGCGCCCTGGCGGCCCTGCCCCGCGAACACGGGATTGGGATTGCCCGTGCCCCAATAGAGAAGGTTCAACTCGGGATCGTACGTGCCGGGCATCCAGGGCATACCACCGCCATGCTCCATAGCCTGCGGATTGGGCCAGGTCTCCGCGCCGGGTTCGCCCTTGCGCGGCGTGGTGTTCCACCGCCACACAATTTCGCCGGTTTCGGGATCGCGCGCTTCGAGGAACCCGGGCACATCCATGGCGTCGCCGCCCACACCGACAATGACGCGATTCTTCACGACCAGCGGACTCATGGTGCAGAAGTACTGCATTTTTTCGTCGGCGACTTTTTTCCGCCAGCGCTCCTTGCCGTCCTTGGCGTTCAGAGAGATGAACCAGCAGTCCGGGGTCAGGAAGTAGAGCCAGTCGCGGTACATGCCGAGACCGCGATTGCCGACCAGGTGGCCGCCTTTGTCCTGCCAGGAATAGTTCCAGATCTCTTCGCCGTTGCGTGCGTCGAGCGCCCAAACGTGATCGGGGATGCTGAAGTAGAGAATGCCGTTGACGAGCAGGGGCGTCGACTTGATAGTCGGGTTGCCGACACCGCGCTGCGGTCCGACCGAGGAAATCCGGTAGAACCAGGCCAGCGCGAGATTCCCGACGTTCGAGGAGTTGATTTCGGCCAGAGGGCTAAAGCGCCGGCCGGAGTAATCGCCGTTGTAAGTCGGCCAGCTATCGGGACCGGGATGAAGTATTGCAGCCGGGTCGAGTCCCTGGGCAGCCAGGAAGGCCGCGGATACTGCGGCGAGCGCACCTGCTACCAAGGGTCTCATTTCAGTGTCACCAGGTAAGCCGTCAGATCGTGCATGTCCTTGTCGGTGTACTGATCAAGTAACCGGCGGTGGGCGGCCAGGCGATCCTCGATATCCACTTTCACTTGCTGGCGCGGCCAGGATCGGTAATTACCGGCTGAATCGGTGATCGAGACATCGAAGTCGTCAAGGCGCCGCAGAGATCCGGTTACGGTCTGTCCGTTCGGCAAAGTCACTGTAACCTTCTGCGAGCGCGATCCGCGGCCGCCTGCCGGCCAGATGAAGCGCCCCTGTAACTGGTCGGGCGGATACCGGCTGGCGATATGGGCCAAGTCGCCGGTAGGAGAATGGCACGACTTACAACCTCCCGTGCCGTTGAAGTAAGCCTCTCCGGCATCGCGGCTACCGGTTACGATATCCAAGCGCTTGTACAAGCCGCGATTGGCGACTAACTCGACCTGTAAGTGGAGGAACTGGGCGATGTCATTTAGTTCGACATCGGTGAAGTTGGGAAAGGCCGGCATGCCCTGGTCCGGCCGGCCTTGGCGGATAGTGGGGCCGATCCGCTCGCCCTTTTCATCGTCGAGCACCACGGCGGACCGGATCAGGTTGGGCCCTCCGGCGCCGCGCGCCTTCTCGCCGTGGCAAAAGCCGCAATTGGGTGTATAGAGCTTTTCCCCGCGTGCGGCGGCAGCAGCATCGGGCGCGGGACCCAGGCCGAGGAATTCGCGTGTACTACCGCGTCCGCCACGCCCGCCGCGTCCGGCCACCGGTTCTTCCTGCCCCCAAGCAAGACAGGCCAGAGCGAGCAGCGCGCAGGGCAGCATTCGTTTCAAGCCACGCATGGATCGTCCTCCCGGCCGGATATTGAGGATACTATATCAGCCGGAGACGCTGCTTGATCGCACTCCGGAGAGGGGGCCCAGTTCTCACAGCGGAGACACAGAGAAAACGGAGGAACCGTGGAGAAAACCAGAGGAACGCCTTGACGAGCTGCCGACTCTTCGGGCAATTTTACGCCTCTTCGCCGCGCACCAGATCGTCGTACGTCTCGCGGCGCCGAATGACTCGCCACTTCGATCCTTGGACCAGCACTTCGGGCGCGCGCGGGCGCGAGTTGTAGTTCGACGAGAGGACAAAGCCGTAGGCCCCGGCGGCACACACTGCGAGATAGTCGCCGGGCATCAGGTTGGCCATGTGGCGATCGCGAGCGAGGAAGTCGCCGGTTTCGCAGACGGGGCCGACCACGTCGGCGGTGATGGGCGGCAGGGAGTTGCGGCGCAGCGGCAGGATCTCGTGGTGGGCCTTGTAGAGCGAGGGGCGGATGAGATCGTTCATGGCCGCATCCACCACCACGAACTCCTTGCGGCCGTTACGTTTGCGATAGAGGACACGAGCCAGCAGGACGCCCGCGGGGCCAGCAATGGAGCGGCCCGGTTCGACCAGGGCGCGCAGTCCACTGGCGCGCAGGCGGTCGTGAAGGCTTTCGACGAATGCGCGGATAGCGGGCGGCTTTTCCCCCGGCTGGTAGGCGATGCCGAGTCCGCCTCCCAGGTCGACGTGCTCGATCGGGTGGCCCGCGGCACGCAGTTCGCGAGCCAGTTCGAGCACCTTGTCCACCGCCTCCAGCATCGGCGAAGGGTCGAGCATCTGGGAACCGATGTGACAACTGACGCCCACGGCGGCGAGGTGCTGGAAACGGCGGGCGCGCTCATAGACTGCCGCAGCTTCGGCGATTTCGATGCCGAATTTGTGCTCGGTGAGGCCGGTGGAGATGTACGGGTGCGTGGCGGCATCCACGTGCGGATTCACGCGAATGGAAAAGCCGGCCGTCACGCCAGTGCGCGCCGCGAGCGCATCGATGAGGGCCAGTTCGGCTTCGGATTCGCAGTTGAAGCTGAGAATGCCGGAGGCGAGTGCGCACTCGACCTCTGTGGCGGTTTTCCCTACACCCGAGAAAACGATGCGGGAGGGGTCGCCGCCGCCTCGCAGCACGCGGAACAGTTCGCCGCCGGAGACGATGTCGAATCCGGCCCCGGCGCGCGCCAGCAGCGTGAGCACGCCGAGCGAAGAGTTGGCCTTCACGGCGTAGCAGACGGTGTGGGGCAAGCCGTCAAAAGCTTCGTCGTAGGCGCGATAGTTGGCCAGAATCGACTGGCTGGAGTACACGTAGGCGGGGGTGCCGACTTCGGCCGCCAGATCGGCCAAGGCGGTTTCTTCGCAATACAGGTCGTTGCCGGAATAAGAAAACATTGGAATTAAGAACGAAGCCTCAGTATGACACGGGCCGTCCGACGACCACGGCTCGGGCGAAGACGATCTTTTTTAAACCCGGCTAGTGTATAAAAGTTCCAAATTTCTGCGGTCGATGTTGCGAAAAGGCCTCAGGATGCGCTACAAAAGGTGCTGCCGTTCACAAAACTGAGTGCATATTGGGGTGAGTTTGCATTATCAGCATCGAAAAGCCCTGGTCACGGGTGGACTGGGCTTTATCGGGAGTAATCTGAGCGTCCGGCTGGCTGCCGCCGGGGCGCAGGTAACCGTCGTCGATTCAGCCGTGCCGGGATGCGGCGCGAACCGCCGCAATATCGAAGGTGTGCGCGGGATCCGGGTCGTGGAATGCGATATCGGCTCGCCGGACGAGTTCGCCGACGAGATCCGCGCCACCGACATTGTGTTCAACCTGGCTGGGGAAGTGAGCCACATCCACAGCATGCGGCAGCCCTCGCGCGACGCCGAGTTGAACGCCGGTGCGCAACTTCGGTTCCTGGAGGGGTGCGCGCGGCTGGCTCCGGGCTTGCGGATCGTATATGCCAGCACGCGACAGATTTACGGCGCGCCGCAGTACCTGCCGGTGGATGAGGCGCATCCGGCGGCGCCGGTGGATTTCAACGCCGTCCACAAGCACGCAGCCACTTCCTACCACATGCTGTACCACGCGACGGGGCGACTGGACACGCGCGCGCTGTGCCTGACCAACGTGTACGGACCGCGCATGGCGCTGCACATTCCGGGCCAGGGTTTCCTGGGTAATTTTCTGCGGCGCGTTTTATGCGGACAGCGGCTGGAAGTGTTCGGGGACGGCTGCCAGTTGCGCGACCCGATGTACGTGGACGATGCCGTCGCGGCGTTTCTGGCGGCTGGAGCGGCAGACGATCCGCCCTCGCGCCTATGGAACGTCGGCGGTCCGGAAGCTCTCAGCCTGGACAAGATCGCGCGCAAGCTCAGTGCCGCGGCCGGGGCGCCCGCGCCGTTTTTTCGCCCGTTTCCGCTGGAGCACAAGAGCATCGATATCGGCAGCTACGTGACGGACTCGAGCCGCATCCGGCGCGACCTC
>Ga0335085_10007124_pt1 | contig 17467 bp, 15 predicted proteins | sample Lox_Sample_45_FD_206712 | JGI IMG/M metagenome (GOLD analysis project Ga0335085, IMG submission 206712) | Soil microbial communities from Loxahatchee National Wildlife Refuge, Florida, United States - Lox_Sample_4.5 | ecosystem: Environmental > Terrestrial > Soil > Wetlands | place: USA...
TGGAAAACCCCAGGTCCGCGTAAAGGCTCGTAAAGTCCTTGAACCTCCCCGATGCCTGGAAATGCCTTGTCCCACCGTGGACCACCTGGGGGGTTGATGCTCGGAGGCTGAGTCGTCGGCTGAAGGTCGATTAGAGCCAGGGCCGCGGCGCGATCCTGAGCGGGAGTGCGGAATCTTACTCGGACGTCGATCACTTTTCCACGAAACAGAGTTGCCTCAACCTCGGCGGATTGAGTAGTGGCGGTCCATGAGCTCCCGGCGTGGAAGTTGGTGAATTTGAGTGCTGCTGAGGATCCCAGCTCCCTCTTGAGCGCAACATCGACCGAGTCAACGTTCGCTGCGAGGATAGACCGGACGTGGAGGAGTGGCTTCACCGTGCTTTGCTGCCTCGCCGGTGGTTCCTTCACCATGGTTGCCTCGCGCCTGACTCCGGCTTGCGCATCAGAGTATAGCTTCGCAAGCTGCGGGTCATTGACTGCGACCGCGTAATCGTGACCAATGGACATGGCAAGTGAATAGTTGCCGGCCTTGAGCGCACTATCCATCCGTTGGAGGATGTTGGTCCCGTGCGATCGAAAATCCTGTCGGAGAGCGGCTGCTGCCTGAGCGTCCTCGCGCTCGCTTATGCGGATCTCGCTAGCAATTATTGTGGCCCCAGCGACCACTGACAGGAATCCCACCGTCCATGCCTTGACCTTGGGTGATGGTGCGAAGTGGAACTGCTTCCGGAGCAACTGAGTCACGGGCGGGAGGAGTAGTGCCGCTATGAGCAGGAGAACGCTGGCAGACAGGACATCTCGTGACATTCTACCCATCGCCCCCAGCAGCATGAGGATCCCGAACGACCAACCTAGGATGAGACCGGCGATGTGCTGCCCCTGTCCGGGCTGAAGGGCGGGTCTACTCATTGGGGGTGGCTGGACCCCCACTCCGAAATTCGCTACGCCGTGAGCCCGCCTACTCAGCGCGGATACAGCTGGTGCCGAGGACTCATTGATAGCTGCGATAGGTTCCACGTCTCGGCCGCAGTGTTTACACACCTTCGCCGCAACAAGGATGGACTCTGCGCACCATGGGCATGGTCGCTCTGCACGTCCCGCCGGGCCTGCGCCGGCGATCCTCGCATCGCCCTCCTTGGCCAGGAGCCGTTGCGCTTCTGGTGCGGTTAGGGGGACCAGACTGCTCTGGGCACCACACTTTGGGCAGGAGTAGACTCTCTGGGTTCCAGCCCAAACAAGATAGAGTAGCCCTGGGACGATGAAGAAGAGCAGGAGTACGATGAAAAACAGGACATTGAGTTTCGAGGTCACTCGCGGGCGGACTTTGTTGCCGCAATTCTTGCACAAGTGAGTTGGATCAAACAATCCCATCGCCGAGCTCTCGAGGTGGGTCGTCGAAACATGGCACGGGCAGAGCAGCGGTCAATCCCGCCGGATAGCCCTTGCTCCCGAGCTCCTACGGGAATCTCGCGAACGTTTGTCCCACGTGACACTCTCCTGACCCAGGTTCAGGAGAGTGTCACGAGAACTCCTTACAAGCGTTTTACAAGCGTTTCTCCGGGCCAATCCGGGCATTGCCCCTCCTGCATGCGGGCGCCGATGCTTGGCGGGCAACCACTTACGGACATGGTGTCCTCCAAACAAACCCGCACGCGTGAGCTCTGGATCAGGAGAGTCCTGCTCACTGAACCACGACCTCCATCACCACCGCCGTCCGCCCCGCCGCTGCCCCGATTGCAGTGCCCTCCGCACGGTGTGCATGCGGCTTGGGCGGCGCTCTGGCTTTCGGGAGGTTTTCGGGGCCATCTAACGCCATTCTGACGGCCGCTTCCTAGCGTAGCTGGAACCATCCCAAGATTGGGAGATGTGGCGTGAAGGGTTCACGCATGGTCTGAGAGGCGATTTGTGGGCACGGACGAGTCTTCGTCTTCGAAGCAGGACGAATCGGAGCCTCAGGATTCCCTGCTGGGGTTACTCGTTGATCACGAGCTGCACCTCCACACGCTTAGCCCGTTGGAAATTCCCTCGGCGATTCGCAACGCCCTCGAAACCTGGCAACGCCGCAAGCCCGGGGCGGTACTACGGATCACTGTGGCGATGGACTCGCCGCATTGGCCGGTGCTCCGGGCCCTGGTGCGAGCGCAGTTGGGGGGAGAGCTGCGGAGGTTAGTGCGGACCTTCCAGGTCGATGAGCGGGATAGGGCCTTCAAGGTGCGGGTGCGGTAGGTGCCGTCCACGGCCTTGGAGCGGATTTCTGGGATCACCGCACCTGAATATCAATGACCGCGGCCGGGACGAACTGGGTTAGGCGCCCTTGGGGCCGCACGACTTGCGTCACGACCAAGCCGGTTGATCTCGCCGCGGCGAGTTGACTCTCGTTCCAGTCGGCGATGTCGTTGCCGTCCCCCCAGATGGCGTGACCCACCGTCCAGTTCGTTCCTGACGCGATCCACTGCACATCCGGTTCGGCCTGAAAGAACAGAATCAGATGGTAGGTTCCCGCATGTTCAGGACCGGGGAGACTCACTGGAACCTCGAGCCCTCGGTTCAATGCTGGCGTCACCAGTGGAGCCAACGTTACGAATGCGTGTCGCTTGTCGCCCCAGGTGGGCGTGGCACCCAGCATGACCGCCGCCGCGCCCCAGTAACTCCAGTACCGCAGTTTCAGCATTCCCCGGATGGACTCCCCTACCCCTGCCTGGATCGCATGGTGATCGCCGGTCAAGACAGTCCCGTTGATGTGAGCCTCCACGAGATCGAGGCGGGGAAGACTGCTGTCGATTCCCGGAATGCCGATCAGCGCCGGCTCCAACCGGCCGGACTGAAAGTGCAGCGTCACGGGTGGTCCCTGCGGGTCGACTTGCAGATCGGTAAAACGCGCGCGGCCGCTTTCTGCCAGGACCGTAGTTGTGCCCAGCAGCTGCCCCCTCGTGGGGTCGATCGAAACGGTCACGCTATCGGTTGCATCGACGATCCTCCGCCCGGCGGCGTCTTGCACTTCGATGACCGGGTCCGGAGTCAGCCCGGTCTGAAATGCGACCGGCGCCTGAAGCACGGCGAGACGCGTCGGGCGGGCTCGCGCGACGACCCAACCCGAACCCAGAGCGATTACCGTGAATACCGCCGCAGCGGTGACGGCGGCCCACGGCTCACCCAGCCTCAGGCGTCGGAGGGTTGGCCGCGAGGCCAATAGCTGGTCAATGAGCGCGTCGGTGGCGAGATCCCCCAGCAGGAGCCGGGCAAGGTCTCGATCGGTGCCGGGGATCTGGCCCTTACGCGCGAACCCGAGCCAACGAGCGTAGAGCTCCGTCAAAGGGAGAGTGGCATCCGCTTCCACGAAATGCCGCGCCGCCTGCGCAAACCCTCGGCGGTCGAGGTCCGCCTGCTCGAGCAGCGCACCGCCGATCAGGTAGTGCGCTTCGCGCACGTGCGCGGTATGACTGATCCGTTGCACCGCCTCGGCAATCTCATCGTGCGCCGGTTCCCAACCCTCGCCGCTTCGGAGGACATGGCCCAGGCGCTCGAGCTCCGGGAGCGTCTGGAGTAGAACCCCTCCTCCCACTTTGAGAACGAATTCGTCTCCGAGGCTGACGCCGGCGAGCGCGAGGAAAAGGAGCGTGCGCCGGCTTTCCGGATCCAGATCCCCGAGCCGCCGTTCGAGCGCGCTCCCGTTGCGCATGGTGTTCAAGAGAGCTTCCGGGTGATCGGACACCCAGCGCCCCCCATCGAGCCGGACGAGTCCCTGGGCGAGCGAAAACCGCAGGCTCTCTAGGATGAGAAGCGGCGACCCGGCGCTCGCATGGTGCAGGGCGGCGCCGAGTTCCAGCGCCCAGGGCGCGCCCGGAAGCTCACCAGCGCTCGCCAGCAGGTCTCCGCATTGCCCGAGCGTGAGCGGCTGAAGGTGAGCCTCCGCTGACCACTCCACCTCCAACTTCCCATCGTACCCGGGCCGCTCGGCGCACACGACGAGGATTCTCGCCATGTCCAGTGTCGCAAGCACGGCGGGCAGGCTGCGGCGGGATTGCGGATCGGCCCAATGCAGATCGTCGAGCAGCAACGCGACGGGCCCCTCGCGAGACACGGAAGCCAGTAAGTCGACGATTGCCAATACCCGCCGTCGATCCGCATCCGCCCCTCCGGCTGAATCGGGAGCAACGGCGAACATCCCTGACAGAGCAGGGTCGAGGGCCACAAGCGCGCTCGCCGCCGCTGGGGACACTCCGATCGCCCCGGGGAGGCCGATGAGCGCGCGGGCGACCGCGGCCAGGTATCCGGATGACAGGTGTCGATCTCCGGGCGCGGCGCGGACATAGGCGACGGACGCTCCTCTTCCACGGAGACGGCTCCGGACTTCCTGGAGCAAGCGGGTCTTCCCCATTCCCGCCAGCGCCACGACATGGAAGCGTTGCCCCTTGCCGGCGCGCGCCTCGTCCCACGCGCGCAGCACGGCGGCGAACTCGGCCTCGCGGCCGACCAGGTCCGTCACCAGCGCCCGGCCGTCGCCTTGTGGAGTGGTCGGGGTGTCCCGCAGCGCACGCAACAGCTTCGTCGTCGCGGGCTCGGGCTCGCGGCCTTCCACGGCCAGGAGCTGCTCCAGGCTTGCTCCTTCCACAGCGGCGCTCAAGCGATCGCCACAATGCAGCAGAGTCTCGATGAGGATGCGCCACGACGCCTCGCGGCTTGTGTCGGTGTCGCGGAGCAGCCTGGCGTACCGGTCGATCCCCGATACGGGCGGGTTGTGGAGGGCGTCGCGTGCAAGCGCCTCCAGGGCGCGGACGTACGCGACTCGCAGCCGTTCACGCACTAGGTCCGCCCACTGCTCGAACTGTGCGCCACCGGGAACGGCAAAGTCGGGCAGGAACGGTCCTGAGTAGGCCTCAACGGCGCGCTTGAAATTCCCCTCCGTGACAGCGCCGAGGAACGCTTCCCGGTCGGACTCGAGAGAGATTGTCAGACGAACCCGGTCGCCGGCGCTTTGGAGCGCGTCGTCTCCGAGGGTGCCGCGGATCTGCCAGAGGGTCTGACGCAGAGCGACCCGCGCATGGTCGGGGTCGAGATTCGACCAGAGCAGGTCGACCAGGTGATCGCGACTGGCCGAGTGATCCGCAGCAAACGCCAGGTAGACGATGAGGGCGAGCGGCTTCCCGGGCGCCATGACCGTGGTCGGCGGGTTCGGCCCGGAGATGGACCGCAGCTCGACGCTGCCTAGGGTGGTAAGGCGCCACTGGCCGAGGGGTTTCGGCGGATTCTCGGGGGGTCCTAACGCCATCCTAACGCGCGCCTCCTAGCGTGGCTCGAAGCTAGCCCCTGCCTGGGGCGGCGGCGAGGCGGCCCCGAAGGGCCCGGCCCCATGATCCGAAGCGTGCCGATAGGAGGAGAGTCGTGAAATCGCGAAGTCTGATTCTGCCGGTGGTGTTCGCAGCTCTTGTTCTTGGCTGCTCTCACGAGGCAACAGCGCCAAAGTCCGCCAATGAGGCGGTCCTTGTCCTCAACGCGAACCTCAACGGAACGGCCGTCGCGAGCGTCGTTGTCGAGGTCACCGGCCCCGGTATTCCCGACACACTGGTTTTCAACTTGACCGTGGCCAACGGTCAAGCATCCGGCACCCTGCGAGTGCCAGCGGGCTCCGCTCGTGTGATCACCGTTCACGCATTCGACGCGCAAGGAATTGAAACACACCGAGGGAGTACCACGATCGATGTTCAACCGGGGACCAACAACGCGGTGACGGTGGTCTTGACTTCTCTGGTCGGGAGCCAGCCGATCGTTGTCACGGTCGGCGCGCTCATTATCACCGTGAAACCAGATTCGTCGTCCCTCAACGTTGGCGATACGCTCAGACTCCATGCCGTGGTCACGGACAGTCTGGGTGACACAGTGAACGTCCCGGTGAGCTGGGCGAGCACTAACCCGGGAATCGTCAGCGTGGACACGTTAGGTCTGGCCTCGGGCAAGAACGCTGGAAGCATCCGCGCGGTGGCGGTATATGGCTCAGCCGCTGGAACAGCCCTGATCGTCGTTCCGGGCCCGATCTGGGTTCAGGTTCCGGCAATCACGACAAACGATCTGTACGCTGTCTGGGGCTCCTCGTCATCGGACGTCTGGGTGGTTGGGGTGGCTGGCACGGTGCTGCACTTTGACGGGAATGCTTGGACCGCACTTCCGCCGATAACGACAAAGGCCCTGACCGCGATTTGGGGGAGTGGTCCAAGCGACATTTGGGCCGACGCATACACGATTGGTGGAGGTGGTGGGCAGTTGTTCCACTACAACGGGGCCGTCTGGGCGGCCGACACGACGACGATCCCGCCTCACGATGCGTTGGGCGCCCTGTGGGGTAGTTCCGCAACGGATGTCTGGACGGGTGGTGATGCTGGCTACCTCCTGCATTACGATGGCAGTCACTGGAGCCAGGTAGCCAATTCGGCGGATGAAGCCGTGGACGGCATATGGGGTTCGAGTGGAACCGATGTCTGGGCGGTCCTCGATGCGACTGGCACCGCAGGCCCGATCATCGATTACAACGGTTCTGCGTGGAGTTCCGCGACTGCTCCGGCCGTGAGCCGCCTCTGGACCATTTGGGGCAGTGGATCGTCGAACGTGTGGGCTGGCGGAGACGCGGGAGCATTGGTCCACTACGACGGGTCTAATTGGGCTGCTGTGGCCAGTGCTACTACCGCCACGATCCGAGGTATATGGGGAAGCTCGTCGGCTAACGTGTGGACAGTGGGAACCGGCGGGACAATCGTGCACTACGATGGCTCTTCTTGGAAGACGTGGGCCAGCCCAACAGGCGAGGATCTCTTCGGGGCGTGGGGGAGCAGTGCGACGAACATCTGGTTTGTGGGAGCTGGTGGAACGATCCTGCGTGAGCACCCCTAGGCCGTGAAGCCGGCGGCGTAGGGCAGGGTTAGGGAGAGGCGCGGTGGGTCGCGAACCACCTGCCGCGCCTCGCTGCGTCTGGAGTGTCAGTGCTTGATGATCTGGAGAACCCCGAACACCAGCCCGACCGTCGTCGCCGCCTGGGCGACCCAGAACGCGAACATGCGTCTGGTCAGGTGTGTCTCGAGCTCAGCCAATCGCTGCTCCAGCTTGGCGTCGGCTTTGGCGAACCCGGCTGCCACTTCCGCCCGGAGCTCCGCCACACGCTGCTCGAGCTTGGCGTCGAAGCGGGCGAAGTTGGCCTCGTTCAACTCTCGCAGGTCCGCTCGATACGTCGCATCCACTGCGTTAAACCAGTCCACGAGTTGGTTCGCCACCTCATCGCCGAACTTGTCGTAGAACGCGCGGGATAGCCTCGCTGTCACCGGCACTGGTCCTCCAGGTAATCGGCCGGTCACACCCTAACCATACGCTCGGCTGCGTCCGGTATCAAGAAAACGCGACGGCGATACTTGCATTGCGTTCCCCCTCTCCCGAAGGGAGAGGGGGCCAGGGGGTGAGGTACCGAGTGGGAGAGAGAGTGGGGAGAGCGCTCGGTCAGATAGACGCGGAGCTGCGCCACCTGCTGCCCGAGCTTGGCATCCCGCGCGTGGGATGGTTCACCAGCTCATAGCTGGCCAGTCACTCCCGAGTGTTCTCGAGTCATAGGCCCAGTGGAGCAACGCCTGGCGCTGGCGGGGGCGGCACGTGAAATCGCCGGGCCGGCAGGCGGCGCGCACCTGGGCCGCGTGGCGCGCCATGGCGCGCCAGCGCCGGATCTGCCGCTCGTCGTCCGGGCAGCGCCGGCCCAGATAGTAGCGGCAATACCATTGGAACCAACCCCGCGGGTCCTCGTGGTAGATCCACCGCTTGCGACGCCATTCGGCCAGCGACTGCGACGCGTTCACGCCGAAGAAGTTGAGCCGCGGGTCGTGCCGCTCAGAGCACAGCTTCGCGCGCCGGAACCACGAGGCGGGGAACTCGTCGCGGCAATCCGTCAGGTACTTCCCGCCGAACACGCCGAGCGCCAACATCTCGGCCGGCGTGAGCTCGGGCCGGAAGTCCGGATGGAACCGGCGTCCGGCCGGTTCGGTGAGTGTGTAGCGGTAGCCCCGCTGCATCAGGTCGTTCACGACGACGGTGCGCGGTCTCGCGCCGCTCACGGCTGACTGGAACGCACCAGCCGCGCGACGTCGAATCCCTGCCGGGCGGCCGTCGCGACCAGGCGGTCGTAGGTGGCCGCGTCGAGCTCCGGACTTCGCGACAGCACCCAGAGGTAGCGCCGGTCCGGCGTCCCGACGAGCGCGGCCGTGTAGTCAGCGGTCAGGTCGAGCACCCAGTAGTCCCCCCACACCATCGGAAGGAACGACAGAAATCCGGGCGCAAACCGGACCTTGAGCCGGGACGCCGGACCGTCGTGATCGGCCAGTCGCGCCCGACCCTCGGCGCGGATGGTACTGCCGTCAGCGGCACGGCAGGTGTTCACGACCGTGATCCCGCCGTCCCGCAGTTCATAGCTCGCGGTCACGTCCCCCACGCAGCGGCGCTGGAAGCCGTTGGGCAGGCGAGCCACCTCGTGCCAGACCCCGGCATACCGGTCGAGGTCCAGCGACGGGATCGCCTGCACCGGTTCCGGCGGCTCCTGCCCCGCGGCCCGACCCCCGCTAGCTAGTGTCATGATCGCGGCGACCACCGCGATCCGAACGCGGGGCCACCACCGCAGAAACCGATCCGATTCGACATTGCCCACCGATCCTCCTTGCATCCACATAAGAACAGGGACCCAGCCCAGTGCAGGGCCCCTGACGACCAGGATAATCACGGCAATGCCATTTGTCTATGTTGTGTACAGGCTATTGTCCTTGACAATTACTAGACACAAAGCTAGTCTTGCGCCCATGACGCAACCCAATACCAGCGACAGCGCACGGCACCCCATCGGCGTGGTCACCGAGCGAACCGGGCTTTCCGCCCATGTGCTCCGGGCGTGGGAGCGCCGTTACGACGTGGTCCGGCCCTCCCGCGGAGCGGACGGGCATCGCCTCTATTCCGATGCGGACGTGGAGCGGCTGGCACTGTTGCACCGCGCGACCCGGGCGGGCCACTCCGTGGCCACCGTGGTCACCTTGCCGACCGACCAGCTGCGGGCGCTGGTGGCCGAGGACGCCGCCCGCGCGACCACGCGGCCGGCGGCCCCGGGCTCCTACCGGGAGCAGGCCATGGTCGCCGTGCGCTCCCTCGCGCCCGAACGACTCGGGGTCGTGTTGCGACGCGCACTCCTGTCCCTGGGTGCCGTGACCTTCATCGATGACGTCGTCGCCCCGCTCATGGTGGAAATCGGCGACGAATGGCACGCGGAGCGGATCACCGTCGCCCAGGAGCACGCGGCCACGGCCGCGGTGCTGCACCTGCTCGGCTCCCTCATCCGCGAGCTGGATCTCCCCGACGCCGCGTCGCGCGTGGCGCTGGCGACGCCGCGCGGGGAACGGCACGCCCTCGGCGCCATGATGGCCGCCGCGGCCGCGTCCCACGACGGCTGGCACGTCACCTGGCTCGGCCCCGACCTGCCGGCGTCGCAGATCGCGACCGCCGCCGCGGAAGCGAACGCCGCCATCGTGGCGCTGAGCGTGGCCACCGGTGCGACCGGCCTCGAGGACGAGCTGCACGCGCTCCGGCAGCTGCTCCCGCCGCACATCCCCCTGCTGGTGGGTGGGGCGGGGGCGGAGACCGTCGGGAAGATCGACGGGCTCACGAGGGTGCGGGACCTGGCGCACTGGCGCGCCCTGCTGCGTCTCCATGCCACGAAATCCCCGGAGTAATCCGATGGCCCACCCCTGGCTGACGGCGCTGTCCCGGTGGTTCCGCGCCGGCGAGGCGGCGCCCGCTGCGCGCGCGACTACCCCGGCGGAGCGACGCGTCGAGTGGCTCCGCGTCATGCCGTTCATCGGCATGCACGTCGCCTGCCTGGGCGTGTTCGTGGTCGGCTGGCATACCCCCGCGGTCGTGGCCGGGGTAGTGCTGTACGTCGTGCGGATGTTCGCCATAACGGGCTTCTATCACCGCTACTTCTCGCATCGCACCTTCCGCACCAGCCGCGCCGCGCAGTTCGCGTTCGCCGTACTCGGCGCGAGCGCGACCCAGCGCGGGCCGCTGTGGTGGGCGGCGCACCATCGCAAGCACCACCGCCACTCCGACACCGAGCACGACGTCCATTCGCCGCGCCAGCACGGCTTCTGGTGGGCCCACATGGGCTGGATCACCTCGGCCGCCAACTTCCCGACCGACCTGCGCGAGGTGCGCGACCTGGCCCGCTATCCGGAGCTGCGCTGGCTCGATCGCTACGACATCGCGGTGCCGGCGGCGCTGGCCGTCACGCTCTTCGCCATCGGCGGATGGGCCTGGCTCGTGTGGGGGTACGTCGTCAGCACGGTGGTACTGTTTCACTGCACCTGCCTCATCAACTCGATGGCCCACCGCGTCGGGACCCGCCGGTACCAGACGGACGACGACAGCCGCAACAGCCTCACACTCGCCCTGATCACGTTCGGCGAAGGCTGGCACAACAACCACCACCGCTATCCCGGCGCCACGCGCCAGGGCTTCTTCTGGTGGGAGCTCGACCTGACCTACTACGGGCTGGTGGCGCTGAGGTGGCTGGGCGTCATCCGCGACCTGCGCCCGGTCCCCGCGCGGCTCCTGGAGGCCGCCTGATGCGCGTCGCCATCGTCGGGACCGGCGTGTCGGGTCTCGTCGCCGCGCGCCGCCTGCACCGCGAGCACGACGTGACGGTGTTCGAGGCGGACGACCGGATCGGCGGGCACGTCCACACCTGGACCGTCCACGCGCGGGGCCGCGAGTACCGCGTGGATTCGGGGTTCATCGTGTGCAACGAGCGCACCTACCCGAACTTCCTGGCCCTGCTGGCGGAGATCGGCGTCCGCACCCAGCCGAGCACGATGAGTTTCAGCGTGCGGCACGACGGGGCGAACCTGGAGTACAACGGCTCCAGCCTGCGACAGGTCTTTGCCCAGCCCTTGAACGCCGTGCGGCCGCGGTTCCTGCGCCTGCTGGCCGACGTGCTGCGGTTCAACCGCGAGGCGGCGCGCCTCGCGCGGCGCGGTGGCCCGGGGCTCACCCTGGGCGCCCTCCTCGCCGAGGGCGGTTACTCGGACCCGTTCCGGGACTGGTACCTCGTGCCGATGGGATCGGCGATCTGGTCGTTGCCGCCGGCGCGCGTGCTCGACATGCCGGCCCGGTTCTTCATCGACTTCTTCGACAACCACGGCATGCTGACGGTGGACGACCGCCCCCTGTGGCGGGTGGTCCAGGGCGGGTCGTCGCGCTATGTGGACGCGCTCGTCGCGCCGTTCCGGAACCGCATTCGCCTGCGGCACCGCGTCGGCCGCATCGCGCGGTTCCACGACCACGTGGCGGTTGACGGCGAGCGCTTCGACCGCGTGGTGCTCGCGTGTCACAGCGACCAGGCGCTCGCGCTGCTCGCCGACCCGTCACGCGCCGAGCGCGAGGTCCTGGGCGCGCTGCCCTACCAGCCGAACGACGTGGTGCTCCACACCGACACGTCGCTCCTGCCGCGGCGGCGGGCGGCGTGGGGCGCGTGGAACTATCGCGTGACCGGCGCCCCCGGCGCCCCCGCAGTCGTGACCTACAACATGAATCTGCTGCAGTCGATCGACGCGCCGGAGACCTTCTGCGTCACGCTCAATGCGGCGGATGCCATCAATCCCGCGCGAGTGATCGGGCGCGTGACCTACCACCACCCCATCGTGACGGCGGCCGGCGTGGCGGCCCGGGCGCGCCGCGACGAGGTGAGCGGCCCCAACCGCACGCACTACTGCGGCGCATACTGGGGCAACGGCTTCCACGAAGACGGCGTGGTGAGCGCGCTCGCGGTCGTAGGCGAGCTCGGGCGCGCCGCGCGCGCGCCGCTGGCGGCTGCGTGAACAGCTGCGTGTACGAGGGCACGATCCGGCACCGGCGGTTCACGCCGCTGCGCCACGACTTCCGCTACCGGATGTTCCTGCTCTACCTGGACCTGGACGAGCTGCCGGGGGTGTTCGACGGGCGCTGGCTCTGGTCGGCCCGCCGCTTCGCGCCCGCCTGGTTCCGCCGCGCCGACTACCTCGGCGACCCGGCCGTGCCGCTCGCCGACGCCGTCCGCGACCTCGTCGCCGCCCGCACCGGCCGGCGTCCCGCGGGGCCGATCCGCCTGCTCGCGCACCTGCGGTACTGGGGGTACGTGCAGAACCCGGTGAGCTTCTACTATTGCTTCGACGCGACGGGCGCGGCGCTCGAGACCGTCGTCGCGGAAATCACCAATACGCCGTGGAACGAACGGCACGCCTACGTGGTGCCGGCCGGCCCGGGTGGCCGTACGCACCGGGCGAGCTTCGAGAAGACCTTCCACGTGTCGCCGTTCATGCCGATGGACCAGCGCTACGAATGGCGCTTCACCACGCCCGGGGACCGGCTGACCGTGCACATGACGAACCGCCGGGACGGCGAGCGCGTGTTCGACGCCTCCCTGGCCCTCCGCCGCGCGCCGATCACGGGGCCGGTGCTCGCCCGTTGCCTCGCCCGGCATCCCTGGATGACGGCGTCGGTGGTCGGCGGGATCTACTGGCAGGCCCTGCGCCTGCGGCTCCGCGGCGCCCCCTTCCATCCGCATCCCGCTACGAGGAGATCCGATGTCCCTGCTGTCGTCACTCGCTAGGCGCGGCACGCTCGGCCGGCTGGCCCGCCTCACGCGCGGCCACCTGGTCGTCCGCGAAGGCGACCAGACCGTCCACGCGGGCGATCCCGCCGCCGCGCCCGTCACGATCCACGTGCACGACGCCCGGTTCCACGAGGCCGTCGCGTTCGGCGGCGCGGTCGGGGCGGGGGAGGCGTACGCCGCCGGCTGGTGGTCCAGCGACGACCTGACCGGCGTGATCCGGCTGATGCTCCGCAACCGTGAGGCGCTGGACACCCTCGAGGGGGGGACCGCCTCGCTGGCCGGCGGCCTGCGCCGCGTCCTGCACCGGCTCAATGCCAATTCGCGCCGCGGCGCCCGGCGGAACATCCGGGCGCACTACGACCTGGGCAACGACTTCTTCCAGCTGTTGCTCGACGAGACGCTCACGTACTCGTGCGCGCTGTTCGACCGTCCCGATCGCACGCTGGCCGAAGCCTCGGTGGCCAAGTACGACCGCATCGCGCGGCTCCTCGACCTCCGGCCGTCGGATCACCTGCTCGAGATCGGCACGGGGTGGGGCGGCTTCGCGATGCACGCCGCCTCGCGGTATGGCTGCCGCGTCACCACGACGACCATTTCGCGGGCCCAGCGGTCTCTGGCGGAACAGCGCGTGCGCGCGGCGGGACTCCACGACCGGGTGACGATTCTCGGCGTGGACTACCGCGACCTGCGCGGCACCTACGACAAGCTCGCTTCCATCGAGATGATCGAGGCCATCGGCCACGACCAGTACCCGGTGTTCTACCGGCAGTGCGCCCGGCTCCTGGCGCCGCGGGGACGCGCGGTGATCCAGGCCATCACGATCGCGGACGAGCGCTACGAGACGGCGCGCCGCGAGGTGGACTTCATCAAGCGCTACATCTTCCCCGGCAGCTGCATCCCCTCGCGCGCGGCGCTGGCCGCCGCGGCCGCGGACACTGAGCTCACGCTGGTGCAGGCCGACGAGATCGGTCTGCACTACGCCGAGACGCTGCGGCGGTGGCGGGGCAACCTGTTCGCGAATCGCGACCGCATCGCGGCGCTCGGCTACGACGACCGGTTTCAGCGGCTGTGGGAGTTCTACCTCTGCTACTGCGAAGGGGGATTCCTGGAACGCGCCATCGGCACGGCACAGCTCACGTACGCGCTGGACCGAGCGAGCGTGACCGTCCCGCTGCCCGTGGCGACGGTGCCGCCGGCGCCGGCGGAGCGCGCCGCGTGACGACGGCGGTCATTGCGCTCGTTGCGGCGGGCGTCCTGCTGCAGCTCACGCTCTGGTTCGTGCAGCTCCGCACCCGCAACGCCGCTACCGCCGACGTGGGGTGGACGGTCCTGGTGGCGGCGGGCGCCGCGGTCACGGCGGCGGTGGTCGAGGGCGACCCCCTGCGGCGTCTCCTCGTGGCGAGCCTCGCCGCGGTCTGGGCCCTGCGCCTGGGGGCGTACCTCGTGCGCGATCGCGTGCTGGCCGGCGCCCCCGAGGACGGGCGCTACCGCGCCATGCGGGAGACCTGGGGCCACGCCGCGGCGCGCAACTTCCTCGCCGTGTACCTCGTGCAGGTGCCCGTCGCCGCGCTCTTCATCATTCCGCTCGTCGCGGCCATGCGCGGCGGCGCGCCGGACGCGTGGGCGGCCGCCGGCATCGCGGTCTGGGTCGCCGCCGTCGTGGGCGAGTGGGTCGCCGACCGCCAGCTCGAGCGGTTCCGCGCCGACCCCAGCCACCGCGGCGCCGTGTGCGACACCGGGCTGTGGCGCTACTCGAGGCACCCGAACTACTTCTTCGAGTGGCTGCACTGGTGGGCGTACGTGCTGATCGGGCACGCCGCGCCGCCGACGTTCCTCGGGCCCATCGTGATGCTGGTGTTCCTCTTCCGGGTCACCGGCATCCCCCTCACGGAGCGGCAGGCGCTCCGCAGCCGTGGCGACGCCTACCGGGCGTACCAGCGCACCACGAGCGTGTTCTTTCCCTGGCCGCCCCGGGGAGTCGTCCCGTGAGCGTCGGCATCACCCTGGCCGAGTACGGCCTCGTGCCCACGCCGCTCGTGCGGCGGGCCATCCGCCGGTTGTGCGCGCAGCGCCTGCGCGACCTGCCGGCCGGCGCGCGCGAGCGCTTTCTGGCGCAGGTGTCGGATGCCCGCATCGCGGAGGTGCCCGATATCGCCAACGCCCAGCACTACGAGGTGCCGGCCGAATTCTTCGCGCTCGTGCTGGGGCGCCGGCGGAAGTATTCGAGCGCCATCTGGCCGGCGGGCGTACGCACGCTCGACGAGGCCGAAGCGGCGATGCTCGCCCTCACGTGCGAGCGGGCCGGGCTGGAAGACGGGCAGGAGATCCTGGAGCTCGGCTGCGGGTGGGGCTCGCTGGCGCTGTACATGGCCCGCCGCTACCCCCGGTCGCGGATCATGGCCGTCTCGAACTCGCGGACGCAGCGCGAGTACCTCGCGTCGCAGGGCGTCGGCAACCTCGAGGTCCGAACCGCCGACATGAACGAGTTTGACGCGGGCCGGCCGTTCGACCGCATCGTGAGCGTCGAGATGTTCGAGCACATGCGCAACTGGCCCCGCCTGCTCGAGCGGGTGGCGGGGTGGCTGCGCGAGGACGGGCGGCTCTTCATCCATGTGTTCTGCCACGCCTCGCGCGCGTACACGTTCGAGACGGAGGGCGACGACAACTGGATGGGCCGCCACTTCTTCAGTGGCGGGATCATGCCGAGCTACGGGCTGCTCGGCGAGGTCGCGCCCGGGAGCCTGCGGCTCGAGGCCGACTGGTGGATCGACGGCACCCACTACCAGCGCACCGCCGCGGCGTGGCGCGCGAACCTCGAGTCGCGGCGCGACGATGTGCTGCGCGTCCTGCGGGCGCACTACGGCGCCGGCGCGACGCGCTGGTACCACCGCTGGCGGCTCTTCTTCCTGGCGTGCGAAGAGCTGTTCGGCTACGCCGGCGGCCGCGAGTGGGGCGTGGGGCACTACCGGCTCAGCCGGGCCGGCGTCCCGGCCCTCGTGCCGGCGTGACGTACCGGTTGCCGCGCGCGTGATCGGCGTTCGGTTTCCCCTGCAACGGGCCCGCGAGGGCCAGGCGGTGTTCGCGTGACGATAATGAGTTTCCTCAGGATGTATGCGATCGGCGTGGTGACGTGCTTCGCAATGGACCTGGTGTGGCTCGGCGTGGTGGCGAAGGGCTTCTACCAGCGGCAGATCGGCCACCTCATGCGGCCCGACGTCCAGTGGGTCCCGGCGGTCCTCTTCTATCTCGTGTACGTGGCGGCGCTGGTCGTCTTCGTGGCCGCGCCGGCCGTCGAGCGCCAGTCGGTCGGTCGCGCGATCGGGTACGGGGCGTTCTTCGGCCTGGCGGCCTATGCGGCGTTCGACCTGACATCCCTGGCCCTGTTGAGGGACTTTCCCCTTACGGCGGCGCTCGTGGACCTGGCGTGGGGCGCCTTCCTCTCCGCCGCGGTGAGCGCGGCGGTCGTCCTGAGCGCGCGGATATGATCATGAGCCTCCCCTCCAACCTGGACGAGCCCATGCCTGAGAAGAAAATCCTCGCCGTCGTCGGCGCCACCGGTGCCCAGGGCGGCGGCCTGGTGCACGCCATCCTGGCCGACCGGCACGGCCCCTTTGCGGCCCGCGCCTTGACGCGCGACGTCAACTCCGACAAGGCCCGGGCGCTGGCGGCGCTCGGGGCCGAGGTCGTGCCGGCCGACGTGGACGACGCGGCCAGCCTCACGCGCGCGTTCACGGGCGCCTACGGCGCCTACTGCGTCACCTTCTTCTGGAATCACCTCTCCGGTGAGCGGGAGACCGCCGAAGGGCGCGCCATGGCCCGGGCCGCCAAAGATGCCGGGCTGCAGCACGTCATCTGGTCCACGTTCGAGGACACGCGCAAGTTCATTCCGCTCGACGACACCCGCATGCCCACGCTGCAGGGGAAGTACAAGGTCGCGCATTTCGACGCCAAGGCCGACGCCGACGCGGCGTTCCGCGACCTGGGCGTGCCGACGACCTTTCTGTTGACGTCCTTCTATTGGGACAACTTGATCAACTTCGGCAACGGACCGCAGCGCGGGCCCGACGGCAAGCTCGCGATCACCTACCCCATGGGGGACAAGCCGCTGCCGGGCATCGCCGCCCTGGACATCGGCAAGTGCGCTTACGGGATCTTCAAGCGGGGGCGCGAGTTCATCGGGAAGACGGTCGGTATCGCCGGTGAGCACCTGACCGGGGCGCAGATGGCCGCGGCGCTCACCCGGGCGTTGGGGCAGGAGGTCCGCTACAACGACGTCCCGCCCGACGTCTTTCGCGGCTTCGGGTTTCCGGCCGCCGACGACGTGGGCAACATGTTCCAGTTCAAGCGCGACTGCAACCGGGAGTACTGCGCGGCGCGCGACATCGCGTTGTCGCGGTCGCTGAACCCCGAGCTCATGACCTTCGCCGCGTGGCTCGCCGCGAACAAGGACCGGATCCCGCTCGGCGCCTGACCTTCCCCCCCCCTGGGCGGATCCTTCAGCCGGGTCGGGTCCAGCCATGCTTGACGCCGCGCCGGTGCCGCCTTATAGTTTACCAAATGGTGAAGTATTATCCGACGCTCGACGGGATCTTCGCCGCGCTCAGTCACCCCGCGCGGCGCGCCATTCTCGCCCGGCTGGAGCGCGAGACCGCCTGCTCCGTGAGCGAGCTGGCCCAGCCGCTCGCCTTGAAGCTCCCCGCCATGATGAAGCACCTCGACGTGCTGTCGAAGGCCCGGCTCATCCGCCGCTCCAAGCTCGGCCGGACCGTGACGGTGCGGCTGTCGCCCCGGCCGTTGCGGCACGCGAGCCACT